>Ga0115001_10000411_pt1 | contig 31343 bp, 37 predicted proteins | sample ArcticOcean_MG_C_12_FD_89869 | JGI IMG/M metagenome (GOLD analysis project Ga0115001, IMG submission 89869) | Marine microbial communities from western Arctic Ocean - ArcticOcean_MG_CB8_130 | ecosystem: Environmental > Aquatic > Marine > Oceanic | place: Arctic Ocean: Canada Basin | collected... | reverse complement strand
TTCAATAACACGGCAACTGAATTTGACGACCGATATATATTTATGATTTAAATAAAATAACACGTGTAATATATTAAGAATAAATTGGCAAAAGGACCTCACTCGAAGGCAATTAAAGAAAAACAAAAAAAGGAGATTTTGAAATAATTAAAAGTGTTTTAATATACTCAATCCCCAAACACCCCAACAACTTCCACATCCTCATTATATAAACTCTGAAACAAAACACGAATACCTCGAGGATTATCTTTGATATTAATTACTTTCAATTTCTCGTTGATATTTTCAAAACACAATTTTTTAATATTGGGTGAACTATTTGGTACATAACCTATCATTTTGTCTTTGTCTTTTATTTTTATCGCAGATGTATCATATGGATTGTTAGGTTCGTATTCCATTTCCAATATTGTATCATAGCCTATGATTTTAGCATTTTCTTCAAAATGACTAATTCCTGTGATTTTAAATGAACAGCCACCCACTTCATGCGACACGGGTCCCGGTGGCGCCGTATTTGCGCTCATTGGTACCGTTCTAAGAACCGATTGTCCGGAATAGCCACCACCGCCAAGACCACTACCATCGCCGCCCGATGGTTTACCCTTTTTATTTTCAAGTGATGCCAGTTTTTCGATTTTCAAGTTTTGAGAACATTCGGTTTAGTTATAGCCGCGTTCTCTTTCTCAAGTAGTTTATTGATAAGAGAAATTATACTATAAATTATTAAAAATAATATATATATACAATGGATGCGAAAATGAGAGAGACAGAGACAAAAAAACAACAACAAGATGCGGTGTGGTTCATTATTTCCATTACTGGGACAATCGCGACCATTATTACAGCATCCATTTTAATCATTCAGTTTAGTAAAAACTACAAAGACAAGGCACCAATACAACATGTTCTTTTTTTGATATCCGGTATTTCAATGCTTTCATTGGGAATATATTTGAATAGTATTGTCATTGAATATACAAACAAGAATGAAGAAGTGTATGGTAGATTTATCTTGATACCGCGAATTCTTTTGAAAATAAATATCACATTTGCGATTTATACAATATATACAATTATAAAAAGAGCAAGGATTCTTATTATGAAAAAGTGATATAATAAAAAGTTTAAATACAAAACATAATTAAATATATTTGTCTTTAAACAATAAATGAATATCATCAAGCGCTCTACCAAGTATATCAATATTAACAAGAAATACATATGTTCAATTATGAGCAAGGAACTGCTCAATTGTTGTATAGAACTGCCAAATATTCAACGTATCCGGGATCAGAGTAAAGTGGATGAAATTGTAAATTACCAAAGACAACAACTCTTGAATAATGGCCATTGCGATTTTCACGGAGTTATCAATATCCACCAGTGTCAAGAAACAAACCGTTGTTTTTTGGTAGACGGGCAACATCGTTTTGAGGCGTTGCGTAAACTGACCAATACACATAATATTCAAGTGTTTGTGGAAGTTGAACAAGTAAATAGCATGGAGCAATTAATAAATAATTATAATATCATCAATAAAAATACACCACTCCCCGAGTTCCCTGAATCAATCGACAAAAATATTCCGGAAGAAGTCGCACAGTTTTTTAAGAATAAATACCCAGATATGTGGTCAACTAGCAAAAACGCCCGCAGACCACACATCTACTTCAATTATTTTCAAGAAGCATTGGGGTTTTTAACGGAAAAGCTTAATATAAAAACCGCAGATGAATTAAAAGAAATAATAGAAGCTAAAAATATTGAGTTATCCGCGTGGACGATAGACAAATACCCCAATTCCAAATCTATCACCGAATCAATGATGATCAAATGTGCTCGTGAAAAGTTATATCTTGGGTTGTATGCACACGAATCGTACGATCATGCGTATCAATGGGTCAAAGATGTCGTCTTCATCAAAACCGGCGAAAGAATTACTAAACCTAGGAAACCAAGAAAGGCGAACATCAGAAAGTCGGTGAAAAGTTCAGTTTGGGACGAGTTTGTAGGGAAAGACAAACGGCGCGCGTTATGTATATGTTGTTGTGACAGAGAAATAGAAATGAATACATGTGTTTATGGACACATTGTATCAGAAAAAGATGGCGGAGAAGCAAATAATACTAATTTGTTGCCAATATGCGCACAGTGTAATGGGTCAATGGGAACACAAAACATGGGTGAATATGTTCAGCAATACTATCCCAATAATGTGAGTAATTTCAAAAATAAAAAATATATTTATCAAAAGACGCCTTCAAATTTTATTTTGAACTTTCTATAATTTCACTTGTAGATTGGACGAGTGGAGCGACCCGTCTTTTCTTGGAACTTAGTTGAGAAGTAAGTCTAATAAAACCATATTTTCCAGTGTTGGTGCGAAAATATTTCATTGACGAAGAAGTACCCCATTTTTTGAATACATTGAGAATACCTTCTTCCAAATTTTTTTGCGTTGAACTTCTCTCGGGCGTTTTGTTACGCAACCTTTTTTGTTTATAATATCTTCCACAAAAAACCTTTATGAAACTTCCATATGCGATCGACATTATTAATACAATACTTCCAGCAACCGGGTGAATGGTTATAGCAATCCCCCCACCAACAACTGTAAAAAAAGCAATAAATCCACTTGAAGAAAATTCACCAATTAACTCTTCTACGACACTCTGTTTGAATTCTTCATCATTCAACATGTGTGAAACTCTATCAAATGTCGGGTAAATTTTATTTTTTGGTATACTTATAAAATATTCTTTGAACATGGTGATTTTTTTACACGAGTACATGTTATATTAATATATTTATAATACTTAAATATATTTTATACTATATATTATCTATCATGGTAACAGACCGCGAACTTGAATCGTGTGATTACAAAAATTGCGAACAATTTATTCCAAGTATCGGTCGTGGTAAAATCGTGAAATGTTATGATGGGGATACTGTTACTATTGCGACTATCATGGATGGAAAGCGTGTTCGTTTTAACATTCGTATGTTGGGGTATGACTGCGCCGAAATCCGTTCAAAAGACCCACAAGAAAAGAAGGTTGCTCATTGGGCAAAAGAATATATTACAAATATGATTTTAGGGAAGATTGTGAATGTTGCCAAAAATGAAGGAACTGACAAATACGGGCGTCTATTGCTGGAACTAGACTATAACGGTCAAAATATCAACCATATCATGTTGGAGAAATGGGGTGTTTCTTATTTCGGCGGACATAAAAATGATATTGACTGGAATATGTGGGACGAAAATGGTAAAAAATAATATATAACAATTAATATATAACACCTCGTAATAATATGGATCAAAATATTTCTATGATCCGTTTTTTAATGTTTATTATTTTAGCACTAATCATATTTTTCAATATAGCGCCTCATGTAGTTGCGAATGATAATAATATCAATGATGGCGACAGTGGTGATAATACCGACAGTAGCGGAACCGACAGTGGCGACAATGATACAAGCGCTGGTAAATATTGTTTAGTAGACGGAGAAAGTCATGCGGACAAGGAATGTGAGAAAATTTCTAATGGAGAAACGTGTCAAAACGAGTTTACTTCGCTACAACAGTGTCAAGAATGGAAAAGTTCTCTTGAGTATGATACTGTCGCGGACGAAGATGGTTCTTTAAATTATGTATATAAAACAGATGATATTGATAAACAAACAATCATGACATCCGATGATATGATATTTTGTTTGAAAAATGACAAAGAATGTAAGGAAATGAAATTCAGCGACTGTCATGACATTCACATTGGGACATACTTGGACGAAGATAATTGTAATGAAGCGAAGGAAACTCTTGAAGGTGCTGCTGATAGCGCTAGCTCGTAAATATTAGCAACTACCTTCACTTCCAAAAGTAATATTCAAATACTTCAAATGATCGCTTGTGCTGGTACATGAGAGTGGGTAGCAACTATTGCTACATTCTTCATCTTCTTTCAAATTTAAATCATTACATATTTTGTAATATGTATTGTTTTCGTTGTACCATATTTCATTTGGAATGTGATGATAGTTCAGTCTGTATTGTGGTAGATGTGGTACAATATCATGGTAATGTGTGATTCTAAAACTGGTTATATTTTTTGATGCGAAATCTTGGACAAATTCATAATTCCCAACTCTCGGCGAACCAAATGTTATTAATGTAATATTGTACTTTATTTTAGAGAGGTTATATGCAAAGAGAGAAGCAATGCTCGAACCCATAGAGTGTCCTGTGAGTAATAATTGATTTGTTTGGTATTTTTGAGAAAGTTTGTCTATTTCATTAGAAATAAATGGGTATAAATCTTCATATAGTTTGTAAAATCCGGCTTCCAGACATATATTGTTGCTTTCATCAACACAATGATGATCTATTTGAATGTCATCAATCCAATTTTGGATATTGGAACTTCCGCGAAATGAAGCAAACAAAGTATTTAATTGGTTGTTGTATCCAATCAAGGTCTTCTCGCCGTAAGCTTCGTATGTGGTTTCTACCATATTTTGCGGAGAACAAGTGAGACAATCCCAGCTAGTGTTATTACAATAAACCGCTTGTGATAAATTGAGACTTGTGTATAATAAGTTTTCAAAAATAAGACTTTGTCTTAGTGTAGATAATAATTTCATGAATTCATAGATAATAATTTCATGACATTAGTGTTATATCATATTATAAATGCTTGTTGTCATCATTATTGAAATTCATAAAAAATTGATTTGATTAGACTGATTGTATTACTTCTATTCAACAATCAAAACATACCAGAATATCATGAACGCGATTGTAAAGTCAGTTCGCGTCACCACACAACCACAGAACGTTCGTAAAATCAGCAACAATATTTGGGACATGCGCGCCATTGAGTTGCTCCACAACGATTTTGATAAAATTCAGCAACTGAAAAATGAACAATTCCAGCTACCATTTGTTATGACCGAGATTCCTCCGCCATTTTGTCCGAAATGCAATAAATATGCGAAGAATAAATGTTCATTTTCACCAGTTCATGATATTAGCATCGATGATTTTGATCATGCTGAAATTCCGAACCTCAATATTCAATGCCCAATTTTCGGCGAAGTTAGCACAGCATTTGAAAAAAAAAATGATTAATAAATTCGAAAAGAATAAATATAGAAGCAACAAATGTTATAATGTAAACAATGACAACACATAAGATTGGGCTTTTAATTCCTTGTACGTCCAAAAATCGTGATTGGAAGCATATTAAAGAAAGTTATTTGTATAATCTGACATTAAAAACTTTTTTATTGACAAGCAATAACGAGCATAAATACACATTTTATATTGGGGTTGACCGCGGAGATGATGTTTTTGATAATTCAGAACATCAAGATGAAATAATGAAATTCACGACGGCGTTTCCAAATGTTAATTTTAATTTTATTTATATGGATAATGTCAAAAAAGGACATTTAACTAAAATGTGGAATATATTATTTAAACGTGCGTATGATGATAAATGTGATTATTTTTTTCAGTGTGGTGATGATATGAATTTTACAACAAAAGATTGGATCAATGACTGTATTCTTATTTTGAAAAAACATCAAGGATTTGGATTGGCCGGACCAATTAATAATAATCCTAGAATTTTAACACAGGCATTTGTATCACGTCGTCATATGGAAATTTTTGGTTGGTTTTTCCCTGAAGAAATATTAAACTGGTGTTGTGATGATTGGTATAATTTAGTTTATTCACCTGAATTGTTATTTCCGTTAAGAAATCATTTTTGCAATAATCAAGGTGGAACTCCGCGCTATGATATTGATGGACATGCTGATTTTGTAAATGTTCCTAACAAAAAACAAATTATTATAGACTTAAGAAGCAAAACAGTTGCTTTGTCAAAACAACATCGAGTATTGGTTTTTAATAAAATTAAGGAGTTAGGATTCATGAAATAAACTACAGCGAGTTAGTTTTATTATAATATTCTCCCATAATGGCTTTATTTCTACCCTGAAAATGCAATAAAGTAAATCTTACATCTTTGTCCAATCTTTTATTATAACAATACGGCAAATTATCTATATATTTAATATTTTTTGAGCCACGCTCAATCATTTCCCAATCCTCCGGATATTCGTGATTTCCTGCAGAATCCATATGTAAATCAAATGTAAATTTATTTTCAAATATTTGATTAAGTTCCATTTTGAATGTAGGATAATTTGGTAATCGTAGCCCCTTGAATTTGGTTTCATTGTGTGCAAAATAATATAATAAAGTCATGTCGCAAATTCCTCCCTTAGATTTATTTTCAGAATACCACTCTATCATGTTTGTCCTATTTCCTTGATTTTCATAAAAATTAAATGCAAATTTGACAAATTTTTCTAATTCTGATAAATTCCATACAGATTGTCCACCGGTTAAATTTTTAGATGGGGAACTACATAACATAAACGGATATTCTTTTAAGTATTTATTGTTTAATTTTGAGATATTATCATAAATTAATACATCGCTATCACATATAAACGCACGTTCTATATTTTTTTCACTCATATATTCTTGCACAACAAACCATCTTATAATGCACAATAATTCTAACATTCGTGAATTTCCAGATAAATGAATATATAATTTTTGAAAATTATTTATTTTTTCCACATATTTGTTTGAATCCACCAATGTTAGGCCTTTTATTTCTTTATATTTTTCTACATTATCTGTTATCAAAATAACATTTTTGTTATATTTCAATGCTTGTTTCATACAAAGTGGAACATAATTTCTATATCCCAAATGATAAACTATAATTGGAATATTCATTATTATAGTTTATTAAAAATTATTTTTAACTTATATTTTTAATTTAATTCTCTTTAAAAAATGAAAAATCTTGTCCTTCATATTTTATTATTTTATAATCATTACTTAATATTTTTTCTATAATTTTTATACATCTTTCTCTATCATGATTAAATAAATCAAAATCTACTGAAAGATATGTTGGATAGATTTTATCATTTAACATTTTTTCTAATACATCACACTCCATATTCTCTATATCTATCTTAAGTAAGTCAATATGTTCATGATTCAATTCTTTCATAATAGTATTAATAGTTTTTACAGGAACGTTTATGCAGTCAGAGCTTCGTCCGAGAGGAAGGACAGAACATGAAACATAATTTTTATTAGTAGGAAAATAAAATGGGACAGTACCATCTTGGGTGCTTAATCCATACTCGTGTAATATTAAATTATCAGATTTTACTTTGTGTGATAAAATTATTTCCCAATATTTTGTATCACCGCCTCCAAAATTTTTATTATCTATTGGGGTTCTTTTGCCGTCTAAAACATCTTTAACATATTTAACGTGTTCTATTGCTCTTGGAGTAGGATCAAAAATGTAGACAGGAGAATTTGTTTTGTATGATAAAGTTACATCGTGTGTAATATCTTCGCCAGCACCTACACAATAAATTATACTGTTTTCATTTAATTTCGGTAAATTTTCTGGATAGTAAAATCCACCATATTGAGTTCCAAATCGTTTAACAGAATTCATATAATTATTTTACACCCTCGCTTTATATTAATTTTCAGAATTATACAATATATTTTCTATCATATTATTCCAACAATTTACACTGTGTACGTTTTCAAAATACCATTTAGAGCAAGCCTTTGACATTTCATTCCACTTCTTTTCTTCTATACCACTTATTTTTGCTTTTAATTCTTCTGGTGCATTTGCTGTAATATAATGAACATTTTCTATTGGTGGATTCATATAAGATTTTATGGATACTTCGGGAGTTATGATTGGCACAGTTCCAAATGCCATCAATTCAACTTCGCGATGACATTTGCTTCCATATCCACGTAAACATAGTCCATATTTAGATTGACTTAGCTTCATAAGATATTCTTCATGAGTAAATTTATGAGTTTGTCCCTTTGTACAATGATATTCATCCAAAACGTTTTCCCACCCCGTGTTTGTTTTACGAAACTTTTCTTGAACATTATTTTCAAAATTACCAATAAAAATAGATTCTATTGTACGCTCACTATAATTTAATAAAGGGTGTTTGTGTAATAGTTTTTCAACTAACATAGGTTTTCTTGGCCAAAATATCCACGGCATTATATTCATATGTTGAAGTTTATTTTTGATTTGCTTTCCTTCTACTTCAATATTACCATTTCCTAATAACATCAATGAGGCATTTTGTATTTCATAATTACACCATTCTAATGTTGGTCTATCGTAAGTTAAAATATTCGGTTCTAACCAACAATGTATTGTCTTGTCGCTGTAAATAAAATCAACATCTTTATTTTTCAAATTCATAAGTAATGGTAATTCTCTATAACTATCATTATTGTGACGACCCATACCATTCATTGGTTGTTTTGGTATTTTTAAAATCCATTTCTTATTTATAACTCTAAATATAATTGCCAATATTTTGTACATTTTGGCATTATTCAAATGTTGGATAATATTATCATTAAAAGATTTAAATCGTTGGTCTAAAAAGTGCGTGTGAACAAATTTTAATGGTTGTTTTTTATAATATATTGTATCATTCGGTATAGATGTAATATTATTAGAAATTTGTTGCGTTCCCTCTGGCGATAAATAATATCTCCAACATTGTAAATTGTAATTTTCTCCAAATTCAAAGTGTGGATACATTTTTAATTCTTTCATATTTATTTGTTCCGGACAATCGTGAAAATTATTTATGGAATTTTTCCATGTATTTAAAACTGTTTCTGATCTGCACCATAGCATTCCCGCATTATAATACCCACTTTTGTCTATGTCGGTCGTATTTATATATTGTGGGGATAACCCAACTTCTTTTTTTTTATCTATGTCATTTATAATTCCTGTTATAATAATATCACTATCTAGTAATAAGGTATCTTGAAAATCTTTTAATGCATAATTCATTATTTTCATTTTATTCTTCAAAAAATCACCAAAAATATTATTTCTTGTCATAGTTTGTCTATTCATTCCATCATATTTATCTAGTTCAATAAACCATTTAATGTTTAATTTTGGTTGTGGAGTCATTTCGTCTATGATTTTTTTTGTTTTACTGTCAGTCAAAATATAAATTGTTTCATTTGTATGAAAAATAGAAAGCGATAATAACAATCCAACTAATTCAAACGCACAATTAGATGTACATATTGTTGAAAAACTTGATGGTTTATTATCCATATTGCAGAATTACAAATTGTATTTAAATAAAGAATTAAAGAACATTAGAACATGACGCTTGCAATTGTATATTTAGCGAGTCCATTTGATTCTAGGCTCTCTACTGGCGATTCGCGGTATGAAATGCTTAAAGATTCTATTAAAAATACAAGCAAATATTTATCTGAACATACATACATAATATTTCATGAAGATTTCGAAGAAAAACATTTTGAAGAAATTTGTGTTATACAACCTAATGTTGAATTTCATAAATTAGATTTTGTTAGAGAAGAATTAGATTTTAATCATATTGGGAGAAATAAAGGTTATATGTTGATGTGTCGTTTTTTCTCAGGAGAATTACAACAAATGCTAATATATATATATACGCGCATTTATGGAAACTCCTGAATTTACTGATGATTGGGGAGATTATATGGGCGGAAGAGTTATTTTTCAAAATAAAAATAATAAAAAAATAATGGAAAATTATGAATCACATTGGAAGACGAAGAGGATTTTATGGAAATAATTTTTTAACCTAAACGGTACGTCGTGAAGTATGTAATATCAAAGGTAAAATTATTGAAAATCGTTTTTTATTTATCTTAATACATATAATTCATTATTTGACGGTGTCGCAGTAACTTTATCATTAGTTATGATAACATTACAGTTGAATGATAATAAATGATCGTTCAAAATATTATGACAATTATCATAATTAGAACCGGGTATATTTTTTATATTTTTGTTTGGGTTTTTTTTTAAATACAACAAAATTCCCGCACATTTATTTCTATATTTTAAATTTTTATTATTCTTAAAAGACTCATGGGATTTAAAGTATATATCAGCAGCATCACTACCTAATATAGCAAAATGGTCTGATATACCATGAATATTTGGTACAAATTCAGGAAGCAATGCATCATTTTTTTTAATGTTATTAATATTACAATTAAATTTATTAATAACTAAGTCTGGTCGCGTTCTTATAAAATAATCATATTTATTTTCAATAGTATTTTCGTACTATTTTACAAATCTATATGCGCGATTCAAACATAAGAATTGTGGAAACAAAGAGTTACATATTTTAGATTTTTGGTCTTCAAAATTTGACCATACCAAATTATCCTTATTTATATTTTCTTGTTTTTCATTAACAAAAAATATATGGTCTGACATTGTGTAATTATCACCAATATTTCTAGCAAATCTGTTGTTTAAATACTTAAATGTGTTTATCGTCTTAAAATTTAATTTTTTTTTTACTTCGGTGAATGTTAAGTCGTTTTTAGAGATATGTTTGTGAAACAAAACTCCTGATTCATTATCTAAACATACAAAAAGGTGATTGTCAAAAATAAATTCGTTATATTTTTTTTGAAATTCAATAATATTTTCAACAACGCGACTATCACCTAGTTTTCTGTAATGTCCTACAATTATGAATGCAATTTTTTTTTATATAAAGCCACCATATAATATATTACAATTTATATAAAAATATAATGTTTTTGAACGAAAAGAAAATTTTGAATATAATGTTCACTGGTGTTATCAGACCAAACTTAGAGACAGTTAAAAAGAATATTGTTGAAAATATTAATTATATCTCATCCCGATATAACAATAAATATAAAATTATATATAATATAGTGTTCTATAAAAATAATTATTCCCACGACCTTTCTTTATTTTTGAATGAACTAAAAAAAAAAGAAAACTTATACTTGCGTTATAATGCAATTGAACCAATTGAAGTATCTCATTATTGTAAAATACCAAATTTATATCGTATGATTGTAAGTCTTAATAAAACCCTAGAACTTATTGAAGAATATGAAAGTATTGTTGTGCGCATAAGAATTGATACTAGAATAAAAATTTTAGATATTTCAGATAATATAAAAAATAATGATTTATTTGCGTGTTATGTTAATAAATCTAATACTCAATTATCTGATAATATATTTTACTCAAATTACTACAATATCAAAAAACTTATTGATTTGAATATGTATTCATCAAATAGTAAATTTTATTCTAATCCAGAAAGTTATATATATTCAATTGCCGAGTATTATAATTTTAATGTAATAAATTATAATTATGAATTTAATCTATATCAAAGTAATGAAGAATTTTATGATGGCGTAGCACAGTGGTCGAAGAGAAATAGAACATTTAGTAACAAAATTACATAATTTATTATCATTTTATGATTATTCATAATATTATGAAATGAAAATAATATTTAAAGCAAAAATAATATTTATTAATAAAATTAATGAATGTTTTGTTTCCAATGTGCGGCGAATCTTCTAGATTCAATTATAAATTTAAACCATTCATACAAATATCTGATTTAACTTTTATAGAACTAGCATTCAAATATTTTAAAAAATACATTAATTCAATTAAGAGTGTTTATTTTGTAGTCACTGAAGAACAAAAATTAAATAATAATGTAGAACAAAAATTAAAACATTATTTTAAAGAAATAAGTTATGAATTGATTGTATTAAAAAATAAAACTAAATCTCATTATGAAACTATAAGAACTGTGTTATGTGAGAATAATATATTAGGTGAAACTATTATTTGTGATTGTGACCATAGCATAGATATAGAACCAATGATGAATTATTTAAATAAAACAGATGTTGATATTTTAGTGCCTTATTGGAAATTGAATGAACACAGCAATAATAATTGGGATAGAATTATTATTAATAAAGAAAAAAATGCAATTACAAAATTTGATGATAAGTTATCAGAAAGTGAATATGGTATTATAGGATGTATATATTTCAAGAACGTGGAGTTAATGAAAGAACACAATTATGATGCCATTATTGCTTATTTGAATTACGAATTAGTTACAAGTAATTTAAATATGGATATAGTTCAAATTACAAACGCATCTTTTTTTGGAACTAAAGAAATATTAGATAGACTGATTGATTCTAAAAAGAAGGAAATTACAACATTTTGTGATTTAGATGGAACTATAATTCATCATGAAGCACAACCAAAATATGAGAACGATGAGATACTTTTAGAGGGGGTTATTGAAAAATTAACATATTTAAAAAAATCAGGGAAAGTTATAATAACTACTGCTAGAAGTAAAAAGGAAGAAATAAAAAAAATTCTTAAAAATTTAAATATACCATATGATGACATTATAACCGATTTACCGAGTGGGACAAGATTACTAATTAATGATATTAAACCATCTGTGCCGTATATGTTAATGTCAAAGTCATATAATGTTAATAGAAATGAAGGTATGTCTGAATTGAATTTTGAAAATTTAATTAATGCTGATAATATTATTAAACAATTAAAAGGTGGCAGTTATTCTAATTGTTGCATTATCAAAAAAAAAAATGATGTTGTAGTTAGAAAGATAATATACAAACGAAATATTGATAGCAAACATTATCAAAAACTAAAACTACAAAAATATAATATTGAACGATTTAATTGTTACGTTAAAGATATATCTCCAAAAATAATACATGAAGAGGATAATGATTTATTTTATTATTATGATATGAAATATCTTAAAAATTATAAACCTTTATCCGAAGTTGATTATAATAAATATTTCCCCAAATTATTTGCCATTTTAAAGAATGAAATATACACTATGAAAAAAAAAAATTACAACGATAAATGGTTACAAGTGTATATGAATAAAAAAATTAATTTGAACAATTATGAAAGTTTAAGTGAAAATATAAGAAAAATAATAAATATGGATAGTATTAAAATAAATGGAATACACTGTATGGGATTCAAAAATATAATACTAAACCTTCTAACATTAGATTTAAATAACAATTATAATCCAAAATATTTATCTCCTATTCACGGAGATTTGACATTAGAAAATATAATGATTTGCGAAAAGACTTGTGATATTAAACTCATTGATTTAGATGGGGGGGACTTTATTGATGCAATAGAATTAGATCTCGGTAAATTATTTCAATCGACATTATCCAAATACGAATTATGGTCAAATGATAATCCCATATTAAATATTAATTTTGATAAAAATATAATAGATACAAAAGAGTATTTGTCTTCGGAAGAATTATTAAATTTTATTGATAAATTTAAAATATGGAAAGATATTTTAGAAATTCAAAATGAAAAATACTTATTTAAAGTGGGAATATTTTACATGATTATTCATTTATTCAGAATGATACCATTTAGATACAAATGTTCTGAAAATCAGGCGATTTATGCTATTAAGGAAATTATTTATTGGTACAATGTCGGCGAGACATCCTTACCTGACTCGCCCGGGAACAAAGTAAATCAATCAGTATCTCTCCGCTGAGAAAAGCGTCTTGAATAATTATAGTTTAAATTAAAATTAAATAAATATAATTAATTTTAATTTAAACTATAATTATTATTAAATTTTAAATAATGGAATTTATATTTTATACAGAAGATAATGTACAAATAAGACACGATATATATGAAACACATGAGCAAAATCTAGTAAAAGAATATATAAAGGAAGATGATATTGTTTTGGAGTTGGGTGCAAGATATGGAACTGTATCATGTTTAATTAATTCAATTTTAAAAGACAAGAAAAAACAAGTTGTTGTTGAACCCGACAAAAGAGTATGGGATGCTCTACAAAACAATAAAGAAATTAATAATTGCGAATTTAATATCGTTAGAGGATTTATATCAAACAAAAAGCTGTCGTTAGATAGAACAGAACATATATGTCAAGGAAATTTAGAATTGAAAGGATATGGCTCAACGTTTATAATAGATAATAATTCAACTATAGATTGTTATACATTAGAAGAATTGGAAAATAATTTAAATATGATATTTAATACATTGGTTATTGATTGTGAAGGATTTTTTATGAATTTTTTAATGGAAAATAAAAAAATATTTGTAAATCAAATAAAGAAAATTATTATTGAAGAGGATTATAAAGAAAAATGCGATTATGATAAAATAAATATATTTTTAAAAGAACAAAAATTTGAATGTATAAAATTCATTACAGACGAAAAAAATCCAAAAATATCCTATAGAGTTTGGGTCAAATAATTATAGTTTAAATTAAAATTAATTATATATAATTAATTTTAATTTAAACTATAATTATTATTAAATTTTAAATAATGGAACATTGGTTCAATAATATAAAGGTTTTTTATGACGGAACTAATATAGACGAATATAAAGATTTAAATTATATAAAAGGATTTACGACAAATCCAACTTTAATGAATAAAAGCAACTCAAATGAAAAAAAATATAAAAATTTTGCATTAAATATGTTAAATAAAACTAATAATTTACCCGTTTCTTTTGAAGTATTTGCAGACGAACACGAAGAGATGATAAATGAGGCGAGAGAAATAAGTTCCTGGCATAATAGCATTTATGTCAAAATACCAATTGTAAATTCAAAAGGTGTCAGTTCGCAATATGTAATAGAACAATTGAATAGTGAAAATATAAAACTAAATATTACTGCAGTATTTACAATAGAACAAATTAAAACTGCGTTTGATTCACTTAAAAATAAAGATGTTCCTAATATTATTTCAGTTTTTTCTGGAAGAATAGCAGACACGGGGGTAAATCCAAAAAATTATATAGACTATGCTCATAACTTGACAAAAAATAATGAAAATATTGAAATATTGTGGGCAAGTGTAAGAGAAGTACACAATATTTTTGAAGCGATTGAATCAAAGTGTGATATAATAACTATTCCTGATAGTATTTTTAAAAAAACAAAGAATATTGGTAAAAATTTAGAGGATTACTCTTTAGAAACTGTTAATATGTTTTTAAATGATTCTAAAAAATCAGGCGTTACATTTTAGAAGTCATTGCTAATTTATTAAACACGTTAAACAAACAATCTATTCATATTTTCCGCCTCAATGCTATTTTCATTCACGCCATAAAATGTGTCAATGTGTTCCTGTGTTCTGAATCTAAAACTAAAATGCTTATTCTTCTCTTGTCTTCCAATTCGCCCAATGCACTGTATAATTTTTTCTTGAGTAAGGTTCTTCATATCTTTACTCAAGTAACAATGACTAAATTGATAATTAGTTCCGTAAATATAATCACTATTTGCAATGATCAAATAAAGACTCTTTTGTTCTGCCAACCCCTTCATCGTCTCTATATACTTGTTATTGTCTTCTTGAACAGTTTTATTCTCTGTTTCTTTCATGATACTATTCGAAAAGACACCAATCCCCATCATCATCATCAACTTATAAAGCGTCTTGATGTTATACAATTCTATGATTTCCTTGATATCTTCATCGCTCAATGAAGACGAAAATATGTCACTATCTTCGTAAGTCAATTCTGGTTCTAAACACCATTTTTTATAATGGCTCCTAGTATTTGGCTTATAAATATTATCAAGTGATAATGAGATAAGTTCGTTTTGTGTCTTTTCTATTTTGTTATGCAGCTCAATGACTTCCGGCGGAAATCGCATGTCTGTCATAATCTTGTCACAATCTTTATAACACTCAATCTTGTCTTCATAATCATTTTTCATTTGAATCAAACTTTTCAGTATCTTACGATTCTTGTCTATTTTGCTTTCAATACCAGACAACGTATTTTTATCCAAGTTCGCTTTCATAAGCAAATATTTACACACATTTTCAACATTGTCACTCACAAACAAGGTGGGTCCATTTGTCAGAGTACACGAATGCTTTGTAGTTAAATCAATTCCAACATGTTCTTTATTGACACCATTTGTATTTGTCTTTTTCTCTTGATATAATCCCTTAATTTTATTCCATTTATCATTTCCAATCTCCAACAAAATAGAAACATAAACCTCTTTTATTTTATAGGTTGAAATGTCTTCTAAAAGAGAAAAATTGGATTGAACACAATCGTATGAAAACTCTTTATCGATAAATAACAAAAACTTGGCACATTCATTGCAATCAAAAAACTTGTAGTATTTGGTTCCGTGGTGATTCAAAAATGCACACATCTCTTCGTACTCAACGAAATGTTCGTGAGGAATAATAACATTACCATCAATGTCATATAGACAAATGTTTGATATTTGGTCTACACTTTCAATGTAATGAAACTGTAATCCTCCAAATTTTTCTTTTGCGCAGTCAATAATCGGTGCTATTTGATGCTCTTTTGGTAATGTTGCACACGAAAATACAATGTTCGGTATAGTATTCATTTGCCAATTTTTATTGATAATGTCGTGTAAATGACTTTCTCGAACATCAAGACCGATTGTCGGCTCGTCCCAAAACAAAATGATATTACTGGTATCATTAAACTGTTTCATGTAGTTCATAGCACTCTCATAAGACAAAACGTCGCAAATCATCAATTCAACGTTTACTCCATCTTTGTGATTCGGTATTTTTCTTCCGTTTTTGGTTGTTATGTGTGAATGTACGGCATTGTAATTGAGGCGAATATTTTCTTGGTCGGTACAACCAAACGCAAACCCAATTTTCCGCTTCATATGAAAAGAACTTTTTGCCAGACTTAATCCAATATGTTTTGAAGCGCAAATGAAAATGACCCTGTAATCTTGACATAATGCGATTGGAGTTAATGTTTTTCCGGAACTTGTCGGAGCACAATAAAAGACAAATTTCGGGGTATCCCGGTTTTGTCTGAAAATATTGAAGATATCTTTTTGATGCTGATACAATTCAAGTGTTTTATAATCAAATATTTTGTTGTGTTCATAAAGAAGTGAAATATTTTTCAGCACCATTTGAGTATTGACTTGAGGCAACAACTTAGCTACAATAAACTCGGAAATTTCCAACAATTGTGTGTTCAATTTGTCTTTGAATTCTCTTTGTAAGACAAAAATATTTATGAAATGAATAAGACACTTTTTATCACTCTGAATGCTCTTTCCCTTGTATAACAGTTTTGAGAACTTTTGAAGTTCATTCAACAATTTGTATTCCACAATATTGTTGTCATTTAATCCATCTTTTAACAGATTGAAAGAGTTTTCTAATTTTATTTTTTCTGAGGTAGTCATTTTCACTTTTTTTGATGGTTTTGTCTTTTCTGTGATGAGATTGTCTATATTCAAAATATTCTTCTTATTACTCGCCCCCAGAATGTCTCGCAATAATCCAACGAATATCTCTAGATCAAACTTTTTATCTAACTTCAAGTAATGGTTCAGCGTCATGTGTGTTTGACACTTGACCTCAATTTCAAAATATCCTTTTTGAATCATATTCAAAATCAAAATTTCTTTTTCATTTTGAATTGGTTCTTCTAATTGTTTCCACTCTTCTTCTGTCAGTTTTGTTTGTTGAAGAAAATTCATAATAAGTATTCTCACTTTTTATCTTTAACTTTTTATTTGTAATTCAATATATCTAGTTCATCGCCATTTGTTTTGAATTGTTCCTTTCCATAAATGTCCTGTAGACACAGCCATTCAAATAATCCGCCAAAATAAATTTTTACATTTTTAAATCCGTAAGTGAGAAGTTGCTTGTGCTTTCTGACAACTTTTTCATCGCAACAATTTCGTCCATAAATAATAATAGGTTTGGTTTTGTCACTTTTTAAGTGAGAATTGACGGTTTCTTCTTCTTCTCTCGCATGAACCGTCGTGTGTATCAAACAGTGTTGCGAATCATTATCTAAAACGTTTATAACAGTTTGAGAATCTGGATGTTCTATACAATTTTGCATATATTCAAAATTTACTTTTGTATTACTTTGTATATTTCCCATGTCATAAATAATATATGGTGTTATTTTTTTAACTGAAAGTTACAGTAATTTCTACCTTTTCTTTTTTGAATGTTTTGATCGCATTGACAGAAAGTTCCTCACGTTTTTTGCGAGTTTTTTCATTTTTCGTAGTTTTCGACTTTGAAATGCTGTTATTTTCATTCATATCGGTTTCAATGTCAATATAGTTATTTTGAATATAATCAATAATTCTGTTCTCTAACGCCCATTTGAAAAAATTTAACTGACCAATGGTGGTTTCAAAACAATATTCGCTGTTTTCTGTAATTGGAACTTGAATTCGGTCCCATCGACAAAATGGATCAAATCGTTTCTTACTATAGGCTTTTAGTTTCAACTTGTAATCTTCATATACTTTGAACCTAGGATTATTGTGAGTTTCGTATATGGTATAATATTTTTTGGAATAATTTGTAGAAAACCAGTCTACAATACGCAAGGAAACTTTGGACGTACCATTGATGATAGATAGCATCACATTTAAATTATCATCTTGGTAATAAAAGTTCAACAACTTGTTTAATAATACATCATTTTGACTATATATTTTTGAGGTCATTGATAATTTTACTTATATCAAAAGTATTTAAATGTTTTTATTTCCTTTATGAATAATGATTCACTCATTAAAAGATTTGCTCAAAAAAGATACAAGTTTGAGTGTAGTCAGTTATATTAATGAACAAATATCTAAATTGCTGGGACATTCATTAGAAAAGAATAAGATATTTGAATTGTCTTGCACGACGCACTCTTTTGTTAATATTGACGCAGAAATGAATGTGCTGGGAATCATTGTAATTTCTTGCAAGTCATTTTTATTTGACAAGAGTGTTTTCTTTATAGAAGTTCTGGTGAGTAAACACGATAAACAAATTGTGGAACAGTCGTTATTATTGAAAGGTATCAATCATGTTGGCAATATCTCAAATGACAATAAACTCGTTTCTTTTATCGCAGACGAACGTATACAGAATGATGTTCTGACACCATTTGGATTCATCCGTTCACAAGGGATCATGGTAAAAATCTAAACTAAATCTTTGTTATTGACAAGTTTTTGGAAAATTTGAAATATTCGTGATTACTTGTCCGCCGCTGTAAATTACACTTTAGACAACTGATACATGTATTTGACTCATAGTGACCAAGATTATTGTCAAACCGCTCCAACGACCATTGCATAGGTTCCCCGCGTTTTTGGTACAGTAAAAATAGGTTTGAATTACAATAGTAACATTTCATTTCAGATGATGTGAGTTTGTTTAGCAACTGTTGATATGAAATATGCTGCTCGTCATCATACTTTCCATTTTTTTTGTCTTGCGATTTATAGGATGACATCTTTTTGCTAATTTCTCTTTTAATCGACTTGTTGAGTGAAATATCGCCGAGCTCGTTTTTTTCATAGCGAAGTAAGTATTGTAACTGGTTGTCTATATTGAAATATTCGTCATCATGAAAGAGACTTGAATTTTTCAAGTTGTTTGAATTGAAACATATTTGCTTCATTTCTTTATATTTAACAATGATTATTAATGTTTAAAAGACTATTAACAATATATGATTATGAATGCTGAGAAAGGTAAAGAATGCAAAGAATATAACACGTTAAAATACCGAACAATGATCATGACTGGTAAAGATATTGATAAAAAAATAGATCATGAATCTAGCCAACAAGAGTTAGACAAATTTCTCTCAGAAGAGCAAACCGCAAATGAAAAGCAGTCCTGGAATAAGCTATCTAAAACAGAGCGTCTGAAAAAAATCGAAGGATTTATTGCGAACCATTATGTTGATGAATATTCGCTCAATGAAGATGAAATATCAATCCTTAACGCATTTGTGAACAAACTTCTTGAACGCAAGAAACTGGTCAAAACGTCCGAACTCATTTATGACGAAGAAATCGGGATGATTGAAGAAATTCCCGCGCTGCTATTCAATGGAAAATCGCGTCGGTTTACATTGAACAAAAACTTGTCTGTAGTTAATAAGAAAAGTCAACGAAAAACGAAGAAACAGATTGGTGACAAAAAATAAACCCGATATATTGACAATTTAAATAAAAATTGAATATAACAATAACTATTTATTATATTCAAGTAATGAACATGGATGAGTCGGAGATATCTATAGAGACGCAAGAAGATAAAGTGAATTTAATTGAGTCAATTAAAAACGTTGTTGTTGATATTGTCAATAATTTAGACAATTTACAATACCATGACTATAAGTTTGAAGAAAATTTTAAGGCGGAAGCTTACCAGTCGTTTCAAAACATAAATTATGAAGAATTTGACAAACATTATCACGAAGTTATTGATTCGTTGACCGGAAAGGGGCAGCATGTTTGGAGGTCCCATAAATCGGAATTGCATAAGTTTGATTATTTTGAAAGTAAACATGAAGCTCAAATTGAACACCTAAAACAATGTCCACAACCGGAGCAACGAACAAAAGAATGGCATACATTTCGCAATGAGCACTTGACTGGAAGTAATTTGTGGAAAATATTTGGCACAGAATCAACGCGAAATCAGTTGTATTACGAAAAAATAAGTGCTCATCAACTACCAGTAAACGAAAATGCTGAAGCGCGACCAAATCTGAACGATCAAATGCCTATGAACTGGGGGCATAAATATGAACCACTATCAGTTCTCTTGTACGAATACTATAATGACGTGAAAGTGGATGAATTTGGTTGTATAGAGCACTCTACAATTCCTTGCCTGGCAGCATCGCCAGATGGTATTGTCACATCAAAAAGAAACAATGGAAGAATGATTGAGATCAAGAACCCGACGACTCGCGAAATAACACAAACACCTAAAATGGATTACTATGTTCAAATGCAACTACAAATGGAAGTATGTCAGCTGGATAGTTGCGACTTTGTCGAGACGAAATTCAAAGAATACGAATCTTATAGTGAATATAAAAAGGACAATTACAAAGTAGAAAAGGGTATGATTATCGTATTAATAAAAGACAACGTTGAATTGGTTTATGAATATATGCCATTGTTCAATAATTCGGAAGAATTTATGGAAGAATTTACGGAGAGCGTCTACAAAAAATATGGATTTGAAGATGCTAAACTACAAAATAACGGATACAAATGGTTTAAGAATATTTACTGGAAATTGGACATATTCTCTTGTGTCTATGTTCCGCGAAACAAGAAGTGGTTTGCAAGTGCCTTACCAAAAATCCGGGAGTTTTGGGAGAAGGTGATTGAAGAGCGAAAAGTTCCAGAATCATATCTCAAATACAAGGCAAAAACACGGGCTTCAAAAAAACCCAAAGAGCAAAAAGAAACAGAGGTTATTGTTTTAGGTTAAATGGTAAAAATAATTAAACACAAAACAATTTTAATAATAAATGAGATTGAAATTGTTCAACTTGTCTTTTTTATATAATTCTGCGATGAATAGAAAATGTCATTTAAATATGAAATGTACGTTGCATAAAGATTCCTTTATAGGTTCGTGGGCAATATATGAAAAAGACAAAAGAGATGTTATACATTTACAACCCCATGGGGGTGTGTATAAAACGATTGATATAAATCCAACAGCGTATTCGGAATATGTTGGTGGGTGGGAGATAATGGAAAAAACAGATGAGTTTTATTTTAATATAAAAGACAAAAATTATTATGGAAAAGTAATCAATAACACCCTGAAAATCAACGGAACCGTTTGCGAAGGTAAAAAAGCACCTTGTTATATTAGCAATTTTACCATTGTTCCGTTATTTGAACAATTTCACAATATTACAATTATAAATAATACTGATGTTGATAAATTTGTCTATTTGACACAAGAAAATGTAACTGGTACTTGGATGATAGAGAATACACACACAAATCAAATAAATATTGTAGAATTGTTCAACAATAAAACATGGACCAGTGTTTATAGCAATAAAGATATATTGCGCGGTAAATGGAATTTGTATAACGACACTAATAAGATCAATACAAATATAGTTTCAAATTTGTTTGGGAGAAATATTTGGTTATCAATCGTCCCCAAAAATTTTCATTGTTATTCTGAGAACGATATCATGTTTTTAGGTAAAATTACACAACTTGGTAAGGTTGACGATAGTTACCAGATTCCAATTTCTTCTAAAATAAACGGCTCGGTTGTCTACTGTTTTGAGATGGACCCCGAAATAAGCGAGAATTTTTATATGAAGAGGTGGTTTAAAGGTTATTAATAAAGTTATGGCTATAATTGTGATGAATATTATTTCACTGTGTGGACTCATTCCGTATGTTGTTTTGTCATTTTACTACAACTCGCACGGAATGTTCATTATGGCTGTGAACGGTTTTTTATTTCATAGTTTCCCAAATAATAATTCACTATATTTTTTAGATTTTAACAAATTCGTTCTTTTTTATATATTCTGGATTAAAATTCTTTTTTGTGTTTAAATACGCATCATTTGTTCTATTTGTCTTTTTATTGAACAATCGCCTCTTGAAAAAATATAAAATATTATGCGAAATAGTTCATGTTGTTTTTGTCCAGTGGGTTGGATTATATACGATTCTTGATGTATATCACCACGATAAATGCTTTCCGATATTATTTTATGTGTGCTGTAACGCAGATACATTTTTTCAACATAAGAGATAAAATTGATTTAAACTTATCTTCATTATAACATGAATACCCAGAAAATATGGCTGACGACGATATTGAAATGTACGTCATCAAGCGCAATGGTTCGCAAGAGAAACTGTCGTTCAAGAAAATTTTAGAACGTACGAAGAAAATTGGTGAAAAATTTGAAAATAACATTAACCATTCACAACTTGTGAATAAGATTATTGACCAGCTACATAATCATATTCACACTTCTGAGATTGACGAGTTGCTTTGTCAAGTATGTGCCTCGCTTGCGTCAACGGACTACGAATATCATAATCTAGCCAGCCATTTGTGTATTTCGAATCATCAAAAAGAAACAAATGATGATTTTACCGAGAATTACACTAAAATATATAATAATGATGGCGGATATTTGAGTTCAGAGTTTATGCGTATTATTGAGAAACATGGCGAACATTTCAAAACATTTATAAACAACGAGAATGATTATTTGATTGACTATTTTGGGTTTAAAACGCTGGAGCGTGCATATTTGATGAAGTTTGATGGAAAGATTTATGAGCGCATTCAGCATCTTTGGTTGCGTGTAGCAATTCAAATTCATGGTGAAGATTTAGAAAAAGTAGAAGAAAGTTACCACGGTCTTTCAAACAAACTATTTATTCATGCGACGCCAACTCTATTCAACTCTGGAACAACCCGCCCCCAGTTGAGTTCGTGTTATCTGATTGGAATGGAAAATGATTCAATTGATGGCATTTTCAATACGTTACATGATTGTGCGTCTATCAGCAAATGGGCTGGTGGTATTGGGTTGCATATTCATGATGTTCGCGCAAAAGGTTCCAAAATCGTAGGAACAAATGGTTCATCAAATGGATTGGTACCAATGCTGAAGGTTTTCAATAATACGGCGCGCTATGTTGATCAGGGCGGTGGCAAACGAAGTGGAAGTTTTGCCATGTATTTGGAGCCATGGCATGCGGACATTGAAGATTTTCTTGAATTGCGAAAAAATCATGGAGATGAAGAAATGCGTGCTCGCGATCTCTTCTATGCGCTATGGATTCCGGATTTGTTCATGAAAATGGTAGAGACAGATGATTATTGGTATTTAATGTGTCCAAATAAGTGCAAAGGACTATCTGATTGTTATGGTGAAGAATTCGACGACAAATATATGAACTATGTTAAAGAGGAGAAATATGAAAGAAAAATGAAAGCGCGTGAGCTATGGTTTCAGATTTTGGACAGCCAGATGGAAACCGGTACTCCATATATGTTGTACAAAGATGCTTCAAATATGAAATCGAATCAAAAGAATCTTGGTGTAATCAAATCCTCAAATTTGTGTACGGAGATTATTGAATATAGCGACAAGGACGAAACCGCTGTTTGTAATTTAGCATCTATTAGTCTTAGTTCTATGGTAGATGAAAAATCAAACGAATTTGATTATGAAAAATTGGAAAAGGTGACAAGCATTGTTACCGAGAATCTGAATAAAATCATCGATGTGAACTTTTATCCGACGATAAAAACAAAACGTAGTAACTTCAACCATCGTCCAATCGGCATTGGCGTTCAGGGTCTAGCAGATGCGTTTGCTAAGATGGACGTTGATTTTGACAGCGATGAGGCTCAAAAAGTGAACAAAAATATATTTGAAACGATTTACTATTCTTCGTTGAAAAAGAGCAATGAATTGTCTCGCTCCAGAAATGCTAGTGTTTTGATTCTACAACAAGAGTTTATGTTTGATTTGTTCAAAAATATCCCTGGATATTTTGAATGGTTTGTAGAAGTGTTCCGTCATAACTATTATGATCCGGATTTTAAATATTTTAGTTGTGGCAATCCTGACATTGAAGAGCATGTAACAGAAAACTATCATTCGGCAAAGTCATGTATACGCGAAGTATTTGGTGCGGATTATTATAATGTTATCGATGAATACATCAAATCCCAAGAAGAAAAATATGGTACGAACGTTAACAAATACGAAGATATGGATACATCTATCAAAGATAAACTTGTTCAAAATATGCATAATGGAGCATACTCCACATTTGCTGGTTCGCCATTGAGTGAAGGTAAGTTTCAATTTGATTTGTGGGGAGTAGAACCAAGTGACACATATGATTGGGACGGATTGCGAAAAGAAATTGTTAAGTTTGGCGTAAGGAATTCCTTATGTGTCGCGCCAATGCCAACTGCGTCAACCGCACAGATTTTGGCAAATAATGAGTGTTTTGAACCATTTACAAGTAATATCTACTCAAGACGAACATTGGCGGGTGAGTTTGTCGTGATTAATAAATATTTGATGAAGGAGTTAAAGGCCGCCGGATTGTGGAGCGTTGACATGAAAAACGAAATCATTGAACAAAAGGGTTCTATTCAGAAAATAAATTCTATTCCACAGAAGATTAAAAACAAGTACAAGATTGTTTGGGATATGTCAATGAAGCGTTTGATTGATATGGCAAAAGAACGGGGTGCTTTCATTTGTCAGAGTCAATCAATGAATCTCTGGGTAGAAGACCCAAATTATAAAAATCTCACATCTATGCACTTTTATGCCTGGAATTCAGGATTAAAAACCGGGATTTACTATTTGAGGCGCAAGGCAAAGCACCAAGCACAACAGTTTACAATTGAACCGACAAAACAAATGTCAACCAATTTGAGCAGTGAAAATATTTCGCACACTCAACAAGAAGATGAAGTGTGTGAAATGTGTTCTGCGTAAAGCGTAAATGATTACTTCCAAAAATTAATGTAAAAATAGACAGAAGATAAAAATAAAATTATTGTTAATGTTTTGTATAGAAATGTTTGAGAAACAATATTTTTCATCACAATCAAAGAACCGATGTATATTCCAATTATACTAGAAAATATCACTCTTAGCGATACGCCCCATTTTATTTCAGACCAATAGTTTCTCACCCCTAATACTGATTGGGGAAGAAGTTGCATTAACATAGAAACTGAGACGGCTTGTTTGAAAGTAAGTCCAGTTTGAATTAACAATGGCACGCTGAGAATACCAGCACCAACACCTGTTGTGCACCCATACTAATTCCAACCCCGAGACCAATCAACAAATCACAATTATTTCGCAACATACAATTTATATATTTTTTATTTTGAATGATTTCCTATGAAATGGTGAATAACCATGTTGTCTGATACCTTCAATATGTGCCTTTGTTCCATATCCTTTATTTGATAACAGTCCATATTTTTCTTGATAATCTGGATTTTCTTCAACGAAACCTTTTATGTATTTGTCCCTAAACACTTTTGCCATGATTGACGCGGCGCTTATTTCTTTATGTAAACTATCGCCTTTAATGACACACTTATATTGAATAGGATACAAATTATCATTGTATAAATAAGTAAATGGTTTGAAGTAGTTACCGTCAACTAAAATTACAATACTTCGTAGCAAGTAATGATTGTCTACACCACGTTCTATATTTTGAGGGTGATTTATAATTTTATCGATAACATTATTTACACTTTTGTGCATGCTTCGCTGCGTTGCTTGTAATATGTTATATTTGTCAATTTCTAGATGATCGCAATAATCAACGCTATAATATTCACAATTTTGAATAATATATTCACTTACTTCATTTATTTTTTTTTCAGATGTAAACTTCTTACTGTCTTTTAGAACACTTTTGTCAAATAACTCATCATTTTCGGGCAATACAACAGCACCGGTATAAACTGGACCAAATAAAGGGCCACGTCCGGCTTCGTCGACGCCAATGATTATTGGTCTCTTTTCCGCCATGTGTTTCTTGTATTTATATAATATTCTTTATCGTAAATCAATTTTATTATATAAATTATATATATACATAATTTATATATGTTATTCAAAACAAATCTGGTTGAAATATTACTTTTATTGATTGTCACCATTATTTTTGCTTGGGTTGGTGTACACAAGAACATGGTCGTTGCTTATAATTCAGACATTATAGAAAGTATGGATACAGAAGCTGAAGTACCAAAATGCTCGGGGATGCCGAATGTTCCTGGTTGCCATGACGCGGTCATTACTGATTATGACCCATATAGCTACGACAGCAAATATATCTTGAAGACGCAAGTAGTTCCACCGGTTTGTCCTGCATGTCCTAGTGTGATCAACGCTCACGACCACGGAAATAATTTATACGATGGGATGGTAGATGAAAACGGAAATTCCATTATTCAAACGTCTACTGAAATAAACCAAGATACCCAAGTATCTAATTCTTCAAATGAAGAATACAGTAGTGTAACAAACGTTGAAAATACTACAATTAATAACAATGGCAATCGCGAGAATGGTAATCGTGAGAATAAAGTCAAGTCAAGTGACGATAAAACCAATTCAAATAATAATGTAAATTCTGGCAAAGATATGGTCGGAAACACCAATATCTTATCCGATCAAATTCTGAAACGCCAACAATCATTTTATGACCGCGAAAGTTCTTCAGAAAATGTATCTGGTCAATGTCCGCCTTGCCCAGCGTGTGAAAGATGTCCTGAGCCAGCGTTCACATGTGAGAAAGTAATTAACTACAAATCGCCATCATCAAAACAATACTTGCCCATGCCGGTACTGAACGACTTTAGTTCTTTCCCTTCAAGTTCTTCTTAATCTTTTGAGTCATTCGTTTAGTTTTACATTTTCGATTAACGTTAAATGTTTTACATTTTGTCTCCTGCGGAACAATCTGTATAACGCATTTTGATTTTACACCATATAACGGTTCAGTACACCCATTTTCTTTTTTTGGCTTGAAAGTATCAATTTTGATTGTTTTGTTGCATCTGGCTCTAAAATGCTCATATCTCTCTTTGACGCCACAGTAAGTAAGACCACTTTTTTTACCGAGCATTTTATTGATAAGTTCATGCAAATCATAAATATACTTTGAAAAAGTATGTCTATTTTTCATATACTTGTCTAAAAGCGGAAGTTTTTTAAAGTTCTGGACTAAATTGGTCCTACAATACTTACACGGCAAGACATATTTCAAGTTTTGAACCCAATTTTTATATTTCTTTTTTTGAATTTTTGTTGGATTGTTCGGATAATTAAAACTGATAGCGTGCAACGAATGCCATAGTCCGGGACCCCAAACCGCGGTCAACATTCCGTCTTTGCTTTTATAATCTTTTTTTGTAAATACTTTTTTTTGCTTTTTAATAGTTGCCATTATACTATTTTTAGAAACTTTTTTCAACGCAAAATTATATTGTATATTGTATTTGATGAACTTTATTTATAAACACGGTCAATGGTTTCTTCAATAAGTATATGAATCTGTCTAATAGGTGACGCAATATCAATGTTATATTTTGAAAAGATAACATCAAAATAATAAGAATGGTGATTTTCAACGATTTCGTATTTTCCGGTTTTTATATTTTTAACAATCATTCGTATTTTTGGTAATTATATATTATGAATTATATATATGGGATACATTTATACCATTTTACTTGTATCATTAACAGCAATTGGGTTGTCAATTTTGGCATATCGCGTCTATTTACACTCTCAAAAAAAAAAACCAAGCTATCTTGAGAACAACGAATTCAACGATAGTAAACAAACAAAAAAAGCAAACCTGTTATTTTTCTATGCTGATTGGTGTAAACATTGTCAAACCTCAAAACCAATCTGGGAAAATGTGAAAAAAGATACGAATTTTCTAAGATTCAACGTCAACTTTGTAGATATAGATGGTGATGACAATAATAACGAAAACCTAATGAAGATCTATAATGTAAAAGAATACCCCACCATAATTCTTGAGCGCGATGATAAAAAATACATTTTTGACGCTGAACTAGAAACCGAGACACTGTTGAGATTTATGTCCTCGGTTTATAATGTAAATTAATATTTTTCATGACCACATTTGTCGCACTCAAAGTATCGTTCATTGTGGTATTCTGCGTACCTAATATAATTGTGTTCACAGTTCATAATTATTTCTTGCCTTTTTCTGCGACTTTCATCTTGGATTCTTTGAAATAAACGTCTATATTCTTGAGTAACATTGTTGTATTCTTCGATTAATTTTTTTTCTAAAGATTGAAGTTCTTCAATAGTCAAGGTTTTCGCATTGAGTGAAGAGTTAATTTCTCCTATCAGTTCACTCATTTTTATATTGTTATATCTTACCATAACACTATAAACAAAATCAATTTTTATTTGTGTAATCATCATCTCCTGGATTTATTATTGTTTCGTTAATGACATCCCCACTTGCCGAGGTTTGTATTTTGTTAATAATAACATCTACACGTGCCGTGGTTTGACAACACGTGGCATAAGTCTCTTTTAGTGCTTTTAACCCGGTGACACTTTTTTTTAAACATGTATCTAAACGCTCTTTCATTTTATCATCTTCTTCTTTTAGTTTTAGTGCAGAGTTTATAACAAGATTAATTTTCTTTATAGTTTCATTTCTATTATCTTGACGGCGCCATCTTCTTATAAATTCGGGGACAATGCTTTCATATTCAATATTCAAATATGGTCCGCGAGATATTAGTTTTTGATTGACTTGTATTTGCTCTAATACTTTTAAATTGACTAATACTTCGTCTATATCCATATATTTATTAAAAATACTATAATATATAATTATGAACAATATACCTCGTTTGAATATAGACGAACTATATGAAACAAAACAAAAATCAGATTTACAAAAAGTGAATATTTTCAACAAATTATTAGAAAAGATTCACTATAAAATAAAGGTGGCGTCTAGACAAAGAATTGATAATGAATTTTGTTATTATGTCATGCCAGAGGTCCTTATAGGTTATCCAAATTACAATTTTGAAGAGTGTCTCTTATACGTGATATCGTGTTTGCAACGTGATGGATTTTTGACAAAATATATACATCCAAATCTAATTTTAATATCTTGGCGTCACGTTGTTCCGAAGTATGTTCGTGATGAATATAAAAATAAAACTGGGAAAGTAATAGACCAGTTTGGAAATACACTTGATAATAAAACGACAACTGAAAAATTTACTAAACTCATAGATACTCCAAAAACAGAAACATCTAGAACCGCAAATACCACCAAAAGTGACTACAAACCATCTGGTAAATTTATCTATGATAAAGACGTTTTGAAGAAAATCCAAGAAATATTATAACGTACAGTTCATTTAAGAGAAAAATGAAAGTAATGAACGTTGGGCGCCTTCCCCCCTACTTTCAATAGAATTATCTTTTTTTTGGTCAACATTACTGTTCAAACGATTTGTCGTAGAATTTCCTAACGAAATTTTATTTACTTCTTTGGTTTGTCCTCTTTTTTGAGCATTTTCAAGAAATTCTTTTTGCAAATTGTTGGGGGATTCTTGCTGCGTACTTACAGTTTCCTCACTATTGTTATTATTTGTTTGATTTATGTTATTGTTTGTTTGTGGTATTTCTTCAGATTGTATTGGTTCTCGTTGAGTTGGTTCTTGTTGACTCTCTTCTGCTTGTATTGGTTCTTCTTGACTCTCTTCTGCTTGTATTGGTTCTTGTTGACTCTCTTCTGCTTGTATTGGTTCGGACGACAAAGGACTGGGCACAGAAGTCATTTCCATTGGTTGTTCTGATTTGATAGTATTTTCAGATAAACCAACGTTACTGGTTTCAGTAGGTGACATTAGTGTTGTTGGTGGTTGTGATGTTAGTGGTGTTGGTGTTGGTATTGGTGTTGGTGGTGGTGTTGGTGGTGTTGGTGGTGTTGGTGGTGTTGGTGGCGTTTCAGTAATAATAGGAGATGGTTCGGGAATAGGAGGAGGTAGTGTTTTTTCAGTTGGAACTGGCATAGATGGTACCACCACTTCAGATTGAACCGAATTTTCTGGGGAAGTCATTTCAATATGTGACGTGGGAACTGTTTCAATATTATTGGATGTATTGGCAGGAACCGCGTTGGAGATAGTAGATGATTCTTGCGCGCTAGGTTTGTTTGAAACCTTAAACTGATTACTGGACATGTTTGGCATTTTAATTTTTTCATTGAGTAACAAATTCCCATTTAAGATAAGATTATTTTCACGCTTATTTGAATATTTGTTGGAGGCATTCAGATCATTATTCTTATTGTTTCCAGTAAAAGCAAAACTTTTGACTTGAGCTTCAACTAATTCACCATAACGGTTTTCATACATTTTTTCATACAATAACAATGCTTCTATGAAATTTTTTTCACAATTAGTATACATTTGAACAATGCAACTCTGCGCCATTTTCTGTTTCTCAGACAGTTTTTTCATATCTAGTTCTGGATGAATTGTGTATTCTAATTCAAACGAATCATCATCTTCTCCGGTTTGTTCGTGTTTCATAAACATTGATTTGAGAATATATAACAGTTGCTTTTTGTACGACCTAGTCCCTTGTTGTATTTCCTCGATTTTAGAAATATATTTTTGAAATAACACGTCATTTTTTGATACCAACAAATCTTCAAAATAATCGTTATTTTTACATCGTTGTAAATTATGAAAATCTAATAGTTCAATGTCTGAAAATGATGTTACATTTGCGGGCTTTTTCTTTTTACCTGTAAATATCCGGAAAAACAAAGCAACGTCGCGCTTGTACTGTTCT
>Ga0115001_10000408_pt1 | contig 31509 bp, 20 predicted proteins | sample ArcticOcean_MG_C_12_FD_89869 | JGI IMG/M metagenome (GOLD analysis project Ga0115001, IMG submission 89869) | Marine microbial communities from western Arctic Ocean - ArcticOcean_MG_CB8_130 | ecosystem: Environmental > Aquatic > Marine > Oceanic | place: Arctic Ocean: Canada Basin | collected... | reverse complement strand
GGGATGTTTAAACATACATAATTTTTTTTATTTTTTTTTTTTGAGTTTTATTTTGTTTTTTTTAAAATATTAAACAAAAAAAAAAAAAAAATAGATAAATAATTATTCAAAAAAAAAAAAACTAAAAAATTTGTGTATTATTTCCCAATAATATAAAAACAGTTAACCGCTAAAATATTCTAAACCTTTTTTTTTAAAATTATAATCATTGCTAGTCGATAATTATGTTGAAATTAAAGCAGAATAGGATTTGAATATTTTTTAACAAAATATTGGCAAATAAATGTCTTGTTGAAATTTTAATATTAACATAAATGTAAAATATTAAGATAAATCCTATTTTTTTTATATTATTCTTAATCAAAACGTGATATTATTAATAATAATTGAATAAATTTGCTTTATGAAATAATAATATAAAATTGAATTTATAGTTTTTTAACGTTTATTTAACTAAAAATTAACGTTTAACTTAACCCTTAATTAATATGTATAAAATAAAATTATTGTGTGTATTTGGATTACTGTTTTCTCAGGTAATGATCGCACAATTAAAAACAGTAACTGGAGTAATTACTGATGAAAGTGGAGCTCCTCTTCCAGGAGCAACAGTTGTCAATCTAAACACGTCAAATGGAGTGTCTTCAGATTTTGACGGAAATTTCAGTATTGAATGCTCAGTAGGAGAAACTATAACCATCAGCTATGTAGGTTATACAGATCAAACAATTCAGATTGGAGAAGAAAATTCTTATAACATCTTGCTTGTTAGTAACAATAAGCTTGACGAAGTTGTGGTTACTTCTCTTGGTATAACTAGAGACAAAAAATCACTTGGTTATGCTGTTCAAGAGCTTAGTGGGGAAGACTTCCAAGACGTGAAAGCATTAAATCCAATAGAATCTTTGAGTGGTGAAATTGCTGGTCTTGACATTCAATCATATAATACTATGGGAGGTTCAGCTAATGTTATTGTTCGTGGATACTCTTCACTTACAGGTTCTAATCAAGCGCTTTTTGTGATCGACGGAACACCAATTAGCAACTCTACTCCAAATACAGGTGACATGAAGTCTGGTAGAGGTGGGTTCGATTATGGAAATGCCGCAATGGATATAAATCCTGAGGATGTTGCATCAGTTTCCGTTCTTAAGGGTGCAGCAGCAACAGCACTTTATGGATCAAGAGCTGCGAATGGTGTTATATTAATTACAACAAAAAAAGGAAGTAAGAAATCTGGACTTGGCGTAACAATTAATTCTCAAATACTTTTTGGATCAGTTGATAAAAGTACATATCCAGAATATCAGTATGAATATGGTCAAGGTTACGGAGGTCAAACTGATGGAGGTGACGGTTACTGGTTGTCTAAATGGAATGGAAGTAGTGCTGTAAACACAACTGATGATGCTTCATTTGGACCCAAACTAAATGGTAAAATGGTTTATAAGTCATATAATATGATTCCTGAGTTAACTGCACTTTATGGTAAATTGTCTCCAGATAATCCTGGCGAACCAGCAGGTGCACCTTTAAGTTTTTTTAACACTCAAGTAATAGCCACTAATTCTGTGTCAATTGAAAATGCTGATGAAAATGGTAGTTTTAGATTAAATTACTCCAATACAAATATTTCGGGTATTTTACCTAATTCTTCTATTGATAGAAATGCTATTACTTTCTCTGGATCTAGAAAACTAAGTGACAACTTCACTACATCTGCAAATATAACTTACACGAAGACAGATGCTGTAGGTAGATATGGCACAGGATATGATGGCCGAAACGTAAACCAAGGTTTTAGACAATGGTACGGAACGACTGTGGATTTAGAAATGGAAAAATATGTGTATGAGCAAACAGGAAAGAACTATTCGTGGAATATGTTTGGCATGGATACGTCCGGCACAGATCCAAATACAAAAAACCATTATTTCAATAATCCATATTGGATGAGAGATAAGATGGCTAACTCAGATACTAGAAATAGATATTTTGGAAATGTGACTTTAGATTACAAAATAAATGACGATTTGAAGGTGTTAGGTCGTCTTGGATTTGATCAATTTGATTTTACTAAAGAAGAAAGAATAGATGTTGGTGCTGTCGATCCTGCAGAATACTATGCAAGCCACAGGACTGTTTCTGAAAGAAACTTTGATTTAATAGTATCATATACTAAAAGTATTACTGATAAAATAAATATAGATGCAAATATTGGAGGGAACCTTAGAGTTAATCAATGGGACTACATGACAGCTCAAACTAACGGAGGTTTAAATAACCCTGGTCTGTTTGCATTAAATAATTCATCAGGACCAATAACATCAGGAGATGTTTCAAATTATGATGCAACTAAAAAAGTTGATGGAGTTTTTGCACGAGTTAGTGCTGGATTTGATGAAACATATTATATAGAAACTACTTTCAGGTCTGATAGATCATCGTCATTACCAATTAACAATAATAGATTTAACTACTCATCTATCTCAGGTAGCGCAATCATTTCAAATTTGATTGACAACAGTAACATCGATTTTGCGAAAGTTAGAGCAAATTATGCGGAAGTTGGAGCTGACACTAGTCCATATAATGTTTTTTCTTCATATAACTTAGTTGCTGGTTTTGGAGGTCAACCTCTAGCTACAAATCCATCAACTTTTAATAATCCAAATTTAAAAGCTGAATCAACAAAAGAAACGGAAATAGGTTTAGAATTAGACTTGTTTAATAGGCGGGTTGGTTTAGATTTCTCTTATTACAACAGAACTACTGAAGATCTAATCACCCCCTTAGAAGTATCAAAGGCTACGGGTGGTTCAGCTCTATTTGTTAATGCAGGGGCAATTGAAAACAAAGGTTTTGAGATGGTTTTGAATTTAAATCCATATAGATCAGCTGATTTTAATTGGGACATCACTGTAAACTGGTCCACTTACACTTCAAAGGTTACAGACCTGGGTCAAGATAGTAATGGAACTGATATAGAATATTTAGCTTTAGGAAGCTTCCAAGGAGGAGTATCCCTTGGTGCAAAAAAAGGAGAAGAGTATGGAATCCTTAGAGGTAGAAATTTTATATATCATGAAAATGGACAAAAACTAAAAAGAAGCAACGGAGCTTACCAAAGAACAACATCAAACACAGAGGTCCTTGGATCCATAATTCCTGATTGGACAGGTGGTGTCAAGAATTCGTTTAATTACAAAGACATTAATTTAAGTTTTTTAATTGATATACAAAAAGGAGGAGATGTTTTCTCACTTGATCAGAGATATGCTTCATTGACGGGAATCTTAAAAGAATCTGCAAGATTAAATGATAAAGGGAATCTAATAAGAGAAGCCGTTGCAGATGGTGGTGGAGTAAATATGCCCGGAGTTAATGAAGATGGATCGGTAAATAATGTATATGGGGAGGCAAACTCATATTTAACGGTTGAAGGCTATGTTTACATGCCTGAAGCTGCATTTGTATATGATGCTTCATTCGTTAAATTGCGTGAAATTAAATTGGGGTATAAGTTAAATGACAATTTAATTAATAGTACTCCGTTTGAATCAGCAAGCATATCCATTGTAGGAAGAAATCTTTGGATAATCAGTAGTAATGTTCCTTATTCTGATCCAGAAGCAGGTATTTCTGCAGGAAATGTTCAGGGAAATCAATCAGGAGCATATCCCAGTATCAAAGAAATAGGTGTAAGTCTAAATCTTCAATTTTAATCTTTAATCATTTAATTTTTTTAAAAATGAAAAAATATAATTTAATTTATTTACTAACTACTCTGGTTGTATTAGGATGTTCTCCAGATACTGACTATGAAAGTCTTAATAAGGATCCAAATAATCCTGCTGATGTTAGCGCTGAATCTCTTTTCACATCTTCTTTAAAAAATCTGATGGATGAAGTTAATGATATAGACTATAGAGATGCGCCCTTTATGTTGTTAGCTCAATATGCTCAACAAACAACTTATACTGATGAATCGCAATACGACATTGTAAACAGAGGTATTTCATCTGCTATATTTTCAACTATTTACATGAATGTATTGTATGACCTTGCAGACGCTAAGTCTAAAGTGATCGGTGACCCCTTTAAAGCGGCTCAGGCTGAAGTACTTTCAATCTATGCTTGGCAGTATTTAGTTGATAACTTTGGAGACATACCTTATTCTGAAGCATTAAATATTGTTGGAGAAAATCAATCTATAGCTCCAAAATATGATGACGCTGCGACTATTTATGATGACTTAGTTAAACGAGCTGTTTCCGCTAGTGCAGCACTTGCTGGAAGTGACGGATTCGGATTTATAGGTGCTGATCTAATTGGTAATGGAAACAGAGCTTCTTGGAGTAAGTTTGCAAATTCATTAATTGTCAAATTAGGTGTAAGAGTTCCTGGAGATAAATATAAAAGTGAAGTAGAAGCTGCTTTTAGTAAATCTTTATCAAGCGTAGCTGATAACATAACAATGGCCTATCAGGGATCTAAACCTAATACCCATCCATCATGGCCAGAATTGGTAGAATCTGGAAGAAATGATTATGTAGTAGGAAAAACAATTGTTGATCTGTTAACTTCAACTGATCACGAAGATCCCAGACAAGATGTATTTTTTGACCCTAAAAGTAAGATGGATAACAAGTATGTTGGAGGGGTTATAGGTCAAAAAAGTGGATGGTCAACTCATTCAAAACTTGGAACAATATATTTTGATCCAACATTTAGAGGAGTATTAATAGACTATACTGAAATTTGTTTTTATCTCGCTGACGCTGCCGCAAGGGGCTGGAATGTGGGCGGAACAGCTGCCACACATTATTCAAATGGGATTAAGGCAAGTTTTGAAGATATGGGCTTAGCAGCAACTCAAGCCAACACTTACATAGCTAAGCCCAAAGTTGCTTATACTACTGCAACTGGTTCAGATGACGAAAAAATAGGAAGACAACTTTGGATTTCAATGTTTAATAGAGGTTTCGAAGGTTGGACTGCATTTAGACGATATGGAGGCGCTCCTCTTGTGCCGTCTAAGTTAGGTGAGGGAGACTTTAAGCAGGTGCCAAGAAGATTAACATACCCTGTAAGTGAGGCAACTCAAAATTCAAAAAATTATAGTTCAGCCTCCTCAGCTATTGGGGGTGATTTACAGAAAACAAAAGTTTTTTGGGATAAATGATATTATTTTAACAAAAAAAATCACCTAACGGTGATTTTTTTTGTTTTAAATTTAAAAATAAAAGCAACCCTAATTTTATAAAATAGCATGGTATTTCAACTACTTTTTTATTCAATAACAATAATCCTGGGGGTCAAAAGATGAGCATTGATATTCTTTGCATGTTTATCTTTTAGTAAATTTTAAACAAAATAAATTGTGTTGGAATCAAAATAATAAATAGTTATTTTTGTGGCTAGGATCTATCCAGCTACTCTCATTAAAGCTCATGTTTGTTGGTGAATTTATTTATAATAGAGCTTGTAGGTTCTGGAAGTACTCCATGTTAGTCTGTCTATACTATACTTTTAAAAAAACAAGTTGTCAAAAAACTCCCACTCCTTATTTTTTACATAATTTTGAAGTCTATTAATTACTGTAAATATGAAAACAATATTCAATCTGTCCTTAATAGCAATGCTTAGTATGCAACTGTTATGGGCTCAAAAAACAATAACAGGGATCATCACAGATGAAACTGGAGTTCCACTTCCCGGAGCAACTGTTATTGAGCTAGGGACAACAAACGGTGTTTCTTCAGATTTCGATGGAAACTATACTATTGAGATTGGAGAAGAAGCCGCTTTAGAATACAGTTTTGTTGGATATTCTTCTCAAGTTATAAGAGACATTGATGACGATCTTCTAAACGTCTCTCTTAACCCTTCGAACGAACTCGATGAGGTTATTGTGGTTGCTTATGGGGTGCAATCTAAAGAATCGATTGTTGGATCCATTGCAGTGATTTCTGACGCTACAATTCAAGCGCAACAAGCAACAACCATCACCCAAGCACTTCAAGGAAGTATCCCTGGGGTTAACATTATCACTTCGGGAGGAGTTCCCGGAACCAACCCTATCATAAGAATTAGAGGGATAGGTTCTATCAACGCCGACTCTTCTCCTCTTATTATAGTTGACGGAGCACCTTTTAACGGAAACCTTAATAATATCGCCCAAGAACAAGTTGAATCAATCTCCGTTTTAAAAGATGCTTCTTCCACTTCTTTGTATGGATCAAGAGGTGCCAATGGGGTAATAATCATAACCACTAAATCTGGAACTAAAAGAAGTAAAACCCAATTGACCATAAGCTCTAACTATGGCGTATCGAACAATGCTTCTGCTTTGCATAATCTTATAAATATAGATGACTTTACAAAATACGCATGGGAATCCTCCCGAAATAGTGAACAATATGTGCAGGGATTAACTCCAAGTGCAGCGGGATCTAAAGCTTCTATGAATCTTATTTCTGAACTGAAATACAACCCTTATGGTCTTTCACAACCTGTGAATACTTCTGGGGATTTATTGGTAAGTCCAATGTGGGATACGGATTGGAAGAAGGCTGTTTTTTCAGAAAATGTAACAAGAAAAGAGCATGGTGTTTCCATAAACGGAGGAGGTGAAAAAACCTCTTTCTATTTTGGTTCTAATTATCTTAAAGAAGAGGGTCAGGTTAAAACAACTTTCTTTGAGAGAATCGCCACCCGACTAAAAATCGATACTGAAGTAAATGATTTTATCAAAGCAGGTTTAAACGTTTCTTATACTACCTCGAAACTAAATGCCCCTTCTCAATCCGGAGATGGTATTCAAGGTGCCATACAATGGTTGTATAGTGTTCCCAATTATTATCCGCTTTACCAAAGAGATGGAAATGGAGGGCTTATCCTAAATTCGGCTGGAGAAAGAATATTTGACTATGGTAATAATCTAACTCAGCTCGTCAATGGCTCCAGAAGCAATAGCGCTAACGAAAATGCTGTAGGAGCAATTGATAATTATAAATTCGTCACCAATCTGACCAGTACGACGATGAATGGGTATTTTAATGTTAATATTTTGGAGCATTTAAAATTTAGATCAGACGTATTTTACGAGCGATCTTCCTACGATAATTTCTCTTATTCAGACAACAACTTTGGAATTGCAGCAAATGTTAATGGAAGAGTTACCCAAAACCGTGACTTTGATACCACGCTCAATTTAACCCAGTCCTTAAATTATAAAACTTATTTTGGTTTAAACAGGCTCAACGCCGACGTTATCTTCGAGACTTTAAGATATCAAATTGATGAATTAGGCGCAAGCGGAATCGGCTTTCTTACTAATGTAAACGTATTGAATGGAGGCACCAGACCAGAAGGTGTTTCAGGTTCAAATACAGAAGAAAGATTAATAAGTTTAATCTCAAGAATTAGCTATAACTACGATAAAAAATACTACCTAGAAGCCTCGGCAAGAAGAGATGGAAGCACACGCTTTTCTGAAGAGTCCAGATGGGGTAACTTTTATTCTATCGGAGGATCATGGATCGCTTCCGAAGAGTCTTTTATCAAGGATATTGATTTTATAAATTATTTAAAAATAAAAGCCTCTTATGGGGAACTTGGAAACAATCGAGGGATCGGATACTTTCCTTACCTACAACTTTTCGAAACAGGATTTTCTCAAGGAACCAATCCCGGTGTTTTATCTTCAAGTCCAGTTGACCCCATACTCACTTGGGAAAAAACCGCTATGCTTAATTATGGTGTTGAATTCGGAATTTTTGATGGACTGCTCGACGGTTCTGTGGAAATTTATAACAAAGAGTCAATTGATTTAATTTATGACAAGCCATTAGCGATTTCTACGGGGAACGATTTTATAAAAACAAACGTTGGATCTTTAAGGAATTATGGTGTTGAATTTTCGCTAAGATCAACAATTATTGATAAAGAAGATTTTACTTTAAATCTGGGATTAAACTTCTCATTAGACAATAATGAAATCTCCAAACTATCGCAAAAGGAGTTTATAAATGACAACAAAAAATGGGAAGTCGGAAGATCACTCTATGAGTTTTACATCAGAGAATCTGCTGGAGTTGATCCCAATGACGGCTACCTTATGTGGTACAAAGATATCTTAGACACCAATGGTGAGCCAACGGGTGAAAGAACAATGACTAAAGTATACAGTGAAGCAGATAGATATTATGTTGGAGCCTCTTCCCTACCAGATATTATAGGTGGATTTAACACAAGCGTTACTTATAAAAACTTTGACCTTAATGCATTATTTAATTTTAGCTTTGGGTCCTATGTTTATGACCATTCTTATGAGCGCTTAATGAACACTACGGATATAACTGGTCAGCGCCATGCTGACATCGCGAACCGATGGACAAAGCCTGGAGACGTTACTGATGTTCCACTTTTGTTAAATTCACAAAATTACTTTGGTGCAACCTCCTCGCGATTTCTATTCAAGAACGATTATATCCGTCTAAAAGCACTTAGCATTGGATACTCTTTTAAGGGAAGTTTTATAGAAAGATTAAACGTAAGCCGGTTTAGATTGTACCTGCAAGGCGACAATATTTTTACTAATCAAACACATAAAGGAATTGATCCTGAACAAAATTTATCAGGAGCTACTAACAACAGATCCTATCAGTTGAAAACCTTTTCGTTGGGAGTAAATGTTCAATTTTAAAAGAAATATAAAATGAAAAAAATAATTATTTTAATCGCGCTTATCTCAACACTTATCTTTAGTTGTGATAAAGATTATCTAAACGAACCAAAGCCAACTTCATCGGTTAGCTCCTCTGTTATTTTTACATCAAGAGATGGTGTAAACTCATTCATCTCTGGGATTTTAAGAGCTTCTCGCCTCGAACTAAATCTTGACAGACTCGATACTGGTGGATTGCCTTCTCTTTATTTCGCAAGAACAGTCAAAGGAAATGATCTTGTCCTTGGCGTACAATGGTATCGTTTTGACTACAACAATGACAATAGAGACCCAACGGACAAAAGAACAGTTTTTAATTGGGCATTTCCATATACTATGATTAATGAGTTAAATATTTTAATCAAGGGAATCAATGATAGTGAAAATCTTTCGGCAATAGATAAGGACGAGACCTTGTCACAAGCACTAACTTTAAGAGCCTTTTATTACTTCCAATTGGCCATGGAGTTTCAACACACCTTCAGCTACGATGCTTCGCTCCCAGCCCCTCCAATCTATACTTCACCAGCGTTGGATGGTAAGGCGATGTCAACACTAACAGAAATGTACACTTTAATATTGTCTGACTTAAATGATGCAGTTGAAAAGGGAGCTGACTCAAGATTGGACAAATCATACGTTAATAAAAATGTTACCTATGGAATTCTTGCGAGAGTCAACCAAGTTATGGGCAATTGGAGCGCGGCGGAAATAGCTGCTAGTAAAGCCAGAATTGGTTATTCTTTAAGTGCTTCCAATTACAGCAATGGATTTAACAATATCGATGATGGAGAATGGATCTGGGGAATACCTCAAACAGTTGATCAAACAATTACGATCAATACGGCACCTCACTCGTTCACGGACAACTCAAATAAAATTGGATATGGAGAGGCTTTTTGGAATGAAGATTTTGTCAATAGGTTTACGGATACTGATGTGAGAAATACCTTTTTCGATTTATTCGGATTCGGAGACAATAGTGGCTCTTACAAAGCAAGAGCATCTAGCAAATTTAGACTCACTTTTGATCCAGATATTCCACTAATGAGATCTCCCGAAATGTTACTCATTGAAGCTGAGGCAAAAGCACGTCAAGAAAACGATAACGAGGCTGCAACACTGTTGTTTTCGCTCCAAAAAAACCGTGACCCCAAAGCTGTCGCTTCTGGTAACAGTGGAACGGCATTGATCGATGAGATTTTGGTTGAAAGAAGAAAAGAGCTCTATGGTGAAATTGGTGTAGAATGGTTTGATGCAAAAAGATTGAGAAAAGGGATTATAAGAACTGGAAACCATAGAGTCAAATCTCCAGGGAATTTATTACCCGATGATAAGAAATTCTTTTTAAAAGTTCCACAATCTGAAATTGATGCCAACGATAATATTGAAGCCTCAGTGAATGCTGATCGTTAGTTTTAAAGACTTGTTTAAAAAAACCCATCCTCGAGACGGGTTTTTTATTTATCATTAATTAGAAAAACCGGAATAAATGTAAATATATAATCCGTTATTTCTAAATTGCATCCTATGAAAGAAGGTCAAGAAATATATGGAATACGCGCAATCTTAGAAGCAATCGTTCAGGAGCAACCTCTTGATAAAATTTGGCTTTTAAAAGGACAACAGGGACCTCTTTTTAAAAGTCTTGAACAGAAAATTCACGAAAATGGCATTTCGTATAGTTATGTCCCAATTGAAAGACTAGAGAGGTTTTCACATGAAAACCATCAAGGTGCTGTGGCTCGAATTGCTCCCATTCAATTCCAATCTCTAGAAGATTTAATTGAAAAAAATATTAATCAAAAATCGACTTATCTTCTCTTAGACGGCATCACCGATACTCGTAATCTAGGCGCCATTCTGAGAACAGCCTCTGCGACGGGTGTAACTGGTGTTGTGCTTCCTCAAACCGGCTCTGCTCCCATTAACGCAAACACGGTAAAAGCCTCGGCAGGAGGAATATTTTCAGTCCCATTGGTTAAAGTAAATCACCTAAAAGATGCAATTTATATGCTTCAGGCGGCTGAAATAAAAATTGTTGCAGTAACTGAAAAAACAGATCAAACTCTTTTTGAGAATAAATTTGATAGTAGTGTTGCATTAATTATGGGATCCGAAGAGCGAGGCATACATCCAAGTCTAGTAAGATTATCAAATGAAAAAGTAATACTCCCAATGAATGAAAACATTGGTTCTTTGAATGTAAGCGTTGCTTGTGGTGTAGTGCTTTATGAAATTCAAAGACAAAGACATCACAACAGTAAATAAGTTTCGATGAACACTCCCCTTGCCGAAAGAATGCGTCCCAAAAGCCTCGACGAATACGTCGGTCAAGAGCATTTAGTTGGACCCACGGGGACTTTGACCACCATTCTTAAAAGCGGGAATTTACCTTCGATGATTTTGTGGGGACCTCCGGGAACTGGAAAAACCACTTTGGCAAGATTACTCGCCACGCAAAAAGAAAGACCCTTCTACCAATTATCCGCCATTAACTCTGGCGTTAAAGAAATTCGTGAAATCCTTCAAAAAGCAGAACATGGTGGTGGACTTTTTACCAATAAAAACCCATTACTGTTTATTGATGAAATACATCGATTCAGTAAATCTCAACAAGATTCTCTTTTGGGAGCCGTCGAAAAAGGAAGTGTTACACTCATTGGAGCCACAACAGAAAATCCAAGCTTTGAAGTTATTAATGCTTTGTTGTCAAGATGCCAGGTATACACCCTAAATCCTTTAAATATAACCCAACTTCAATCAATCATTGAAAAAGCATTAAAAAAAGATGCTTCATTGTCTCAAAAGAAAATTGAAATATTGGAAGACGAGGCTTTATTAAAAATCTCTGGTGGTGATGCAAGAAAGCTGCTTTCTGCCTTAGAACTGATCGTGAACAGTATCCCAGAACCCATAAAAATCGACAACAATGTTGTGCTTGAGAAAGTTCAAACAAACATCGCAATGTTTGATAAAAATGGTGATCTGCATTACGATATAATTTCTGCATTTATAAAGTCCATTCGAGGGAGTGATCCCAATGGAGCTGTCTATTGGCTGGCAAGAATGATTGCGGGAGGAGAAGAAATTAAGTTCATAGCACGAAGAATGTTAATTCTCGCTTCTGAAGATATTGGCAATGCAAACCCTAATGCTTTGGTGCTGGCCAACAACACCTTTCAGGCAGTCAATGTACTTGGGTTTCCGGAAGCAAGGATTCCGCTTAGTCAATGCGCCATCTATCTGGCCTGTTCTGAAAAAAGTAACGCTGCTTATATGGCAATCAATAAAGCACAACAAAAAGTGGAAGAAACTGGTGACCTCAGCGTGCCCTTGCCAATTCGAAACGCTCCTACAAAATTGATGAAGGAACTAGGATATGGAGAAGAATACCAATATGCTCATGATCATTTGAATAGTTTTACAGAAATGGAGTTTTTACCCAAGGACCTTGAAGGTCAACAGTTTTATGAACCGGGTGAAAACACAAAAGAAAGTCAGTTGAGAAAATTTCTTAAATCCAGATGGGGAGGAAAATATAACTATTAGTTTTTACTCCAGAAAAATGGAGTTAACAAAATCAGTACCGTAAATAGCTCTAAGCGACCGAGTAGCATCAAAAATGAGGACCAAAATTTTCCAAAAACTGGTAACTCATTAAAATTACTTGAAGGGCCAAAATCTCCCAAAGCAGGGCCAACATTACCAAGAGAAGACGCTGCTACTCCAATTGCCGATTCAAAGTCTAACCCTAGAAATCCAAAAACTAAGCATCCAATTATAAATAATATCATATATATAATAAAAAACCCTAGGATATTTCCTATGATTTCTTGATTAACAACTTTTCCTAAATAACGAGTTTGAATAATCGCATTAGGATGAAGTGCTTTTTTAAATTCCAAAAGACCACTTTTAATCATAATGAGATGTCTTACGATTTTTACACCACCTGAAGTACTTCCAGCAGAACCACCTATAAACATTAACCCGAAAAAAAGGACTTTAAGAAAAGGTGACCAAACAGTGAAGTCAGAAGTGACGAATCCAGTAGTAGTAATAATTGCAATTACTTGAAATGCAGCATGTCTAAAAGAACTTTCCATCTTACCCCAAACCTGAGGATGATCAAAAGAATTGTTTTTAAGATCAACTCCAGTAATTATTGTTATGGAAACAATTAAAGTTAATATTAAAATTAATTTTAAATAAAGAATGAATTCTTCATCTTTAAATAATCGTTTTAAGTTTCCTTTAAAAAAAAAGTAACTCAGAATGAAATTTGTTCCAGCCAAAAACATAAAAATGATAACGATGTATTGAATCCATGGCAAATGATTCCAATGAGCAAGACTATCATTTTTTGTGGAAAACCCTCCAGACGCCATGGTACTCATCGCATGATTAAGAGAATCAAAAAAAGACATTCCCGCTATATATAAAAAAAAAGTCTCTGCAATCGTATATATAATATAAATAAGCCAGAGTCTTTTAGCAGTTTCTGCAATTCTAGGATGTATTTTATCTCCATTTGGACCGGAAACTTCAGCAGAAAATAATTGCATACCTCCAATTCCTAATAAGGGAAGTACAGCTATAGCTAAAACGATAATCCCCATGCCTCCAATCCAATGTGTCATACTTCTCCAAAAAAGAATTCCATATGGTAAAGATTCAATATCTGTAAGTATTGAAGATCCTGTCGCAGTGTAACCTGATACGGATTCAAAAAAAGCATCTGGAAGCAAAGGAATAGCTCCGGTAAGTAAAAAAGGGATCATTCCAGTGAAACTAACAAAAATCCATCCCAACGTTACAATGAGGTACCCTTCTCTCTTTTGAATGTGTTTCTTATGATGTCGTGAAGGCAACATCATTCCGCCTCCCAAAATCATTACCAGAAAAGAAGAAAGTGTGATTTCGAAGGTCACCCCGTCTTTCATTATAAGACTCACCAAGGATGCCAAAAGCATTAATCCACCATTGAAGAGTAATAAAACCCCAATGATATGAATGATTATTTTATAATTTAATTTGGACATTCCCTAATTTATAAAAACAAGCTTTCAATTCGCTTTATTGCTCGTGGCAAACAGCAAACAACAACTCGGTCGCCTGCTTTAATTTTATAATCACCAAGGGCAATGACTCCCTCCCCTTCTTTTATAATTCCCCCAATAGTTGCTGTTCTTGGAAAATCAAGATCCTTGATTCTGTAGTTAGCTACTTTAGAAGTTGGTTTAACAATAAATTCTAAAATTTCTGCATTCAGGTTATTGAGAGTGGTCATGTCAACCATATCCCCCCTTCTTATGTAACGGAAAATTGTATTTGCAGTTAGAAGCTTTTTATTGATTAAGGTGTCTATACCAATGGCATGTGATAAATGAAAATAATCCATATTCTCAACCAAAGCGATTGTCTTCTTGACACCTTTTGAACTCGCCATGAGACAAGACATGATGTTGGTTTCTGAATTTTCAGTAACTGAAATAAAGGCATCCATTGATTCTATAGCTTCCTCTTCTAGAAGTTCTGAGCTTCTACCATCACCATGAATCACCATGATATCAGGAAGAATTTCTGAAATCTCAAGGGCTTTTAGTTTGTTCTGTTCGAGCAGTATGACATTAAACTTTTTTTTGCATAGATCGCGTGCCGTATTAATCCCGATTTTACTACCCCCTAAGATCATCACGTTTTTAATTGGCTCATTACTTTTCCCCGATAGTTTTTGAATTTCATCTACCCCAGCTTTCAAAGTAATAAAGAAAATCGTGTCCCCTGCTTCAAAAATAGTATCCCCTCGGGGAATCATGGTGTATTGAGTTCCCTTTCGCTGAATCGCAATAGGCATAAAATGAACATTCGGAAATATTGTTGCTGATTCTTTGACTGACTTTCCAACAAACGGAACCTCGTCACCGAGTTTTGTTCCTATCATTGTGAGGGCTCCCTTTTCGAATTCGTAACTATTGCTAAAGGCAGATTGATCTAAAAGCTGTTGAATTTCGACTGCCGCGAGTTCTTCAGGAGAAATTAATTCATCTACTCCGATTTTCTGAAAACTAATGTCCTCGGCGGAATTTATAAATTCAATGCTTGATATTCTTGCAATCGTACGCTTACATCCCAATTGCTTTGCCATAGCACAAACCATCAGGTTGATTGATTCGTGAGCGGTTACAGCAATAAAAAGGTCGGATTGGCCAGCATTGGATTCCCTTATTAGAGACAAAGAACTTGCATTTCCCCTAATGGTTTTTATGTCCAAGTGCCCTTCGGCATAGTTTAGTCTTTCGCGATCAGTATCGATCAAGGTAATGTCTTGAGATTCGAAGGAAAGTAGTTTTGCCAAATGAAAACCAACTTCTCCGGCTCCTGCGATGATTATTTTCATAGTTTAAGTGCGGAAACTTGGCGTAAATATACAAATTCCTATTAGCTTCTATTTTTAAATATGATAAATAGAGAACCAATACTTTTATTTTATCTTTGCCGCACATGAAAAAACAAGTAGTTCCATATAAAAACCAAAAGGAAAATAAAAAAAAACAAGTCCGTCAAATGTTTGACGGTATTTCCAGAGACTACGACTTGCTTAACCGAGTCATTTCTGGAGGAATTGATGTTCGTTGGCGCAAAAATGTTGTTTCTTATTTAATTGCTGAAAAACCAAAAAAGATACTTGATATTGCCACAGGTACTGCAGATCTGGCGATTGAATTGACTAAAACCAATGCCGATGAAATCATTGGATTGGATATTTCTACTGGGATGCTTGAAATTGGAAAGCAAAAAGTCACTTCCAAAGGGATGGACAAAGTCATAAAAATGGTGATTGGAGACAGTGAAAACTTGGATTACAACGATGCTTATTTTGATGCTGTTACGGTTGCCTTTGGTGTTAGAAACTTTGAAAATCTTGACAAAGGACTTCAAGAAATCAACAGGGTTTTACGACCCGGTGGAAATTTAGTGATCTTAGAAACTGCTGTTCCCAAAAACTTTCCAATGAAGCAGTTTTATGGATTCTATACCCAAAAGATTCTGCCAATCTTAGGATCACTTTTTTCAAAAGACAAAGCAGCTTACCGCTATTTGTCAGATTCAGCAGCAGCTTTTCCTTTTGGCAAGGTCTTCAACAATATTTTACTAAAAAATGGGTTTATAGAAGTGAAGGATTTCCCACAAACCTTAGGGGTTGCTTCAATTTACTTTGCAAAAAAACCAAATTAGCCCCTTTAAGATTGTTTTATTTGCTTTCCTGATAACAGGAAAACTAATCTTTGCCCAATACCCTAACATTCGAGAAAGGGTTCCCAACTTGCCTAATTTCGATCAAAAGCCAATCCATTATGGTTACTATGTAGGTTTTAACTCCTATGATTTCAAATTCACCTATAAGGACAACTATTACACGGAAAAACATCCAGATATTGAGGTGACTTCTGCAACAGGTTTTAACGTTGGCTTGGTGGGAGATCTTAGAATTAATAATTTTTTTAATTTAAGATTTGAACCTGGATTATTCTACTCAAAACGAAATTTACTCTATCCAGAGTTTGCGGCCTTCAAAAAAGAGTCTGATCGCAAAAGAGAAGTGGAATCCACCTACATTCACCTGCCTTTAATTTTAAAAATAAACGCTACAAGGATCAATAATTTCAGGCCATTCATAACCGTTGGAGTATCAACTGATTTTAATTTAGCCAGTAATAACAAGAACTTTGATGACAACTTTGGTAAGGTTTTTAGAACGGTCAAACAGAGTTATAACTATGAATTAGGCTTTGGCTTTGACTTTTATTTGTTTTACTTCAAATTTTCTCCTTCAATTCGTGGTATTTTTTCATTGCAAAACGAACTGATTGCTGACAACCCTTCAAACGGTAACAGTCCTTGGACTGGAAAAATCAACAAAATGTTAAGTAGATGCTTTATTATCAACCTAACATTTGAATAAAAGTAATTTTTAATTTAAGGTCGATAAATTTCACCAAGAATAATGGCGGTTGCCATCGCTACATTCAAACTTTCCGCATGAGACCCATCTGAAGTTGGTGGAATGGTGATTTTTTCATTTAATAATTTTTCAATTTTAGGACTGATCCCATGTGATTCGCTACCCATCACAAGCACCCCTTTGGCATCAAAATTTTGAATGTAATATGAGGTTCCTTTCAAACACGCTCCATAGACAGGGGCAGTATGGTTATTCAAAAACGCTTCTAAATCACAATAATAACAGTTTACTCTAGCAATTGAACCCATAGTTGACTGAACCACCTTTGGGTTAAAACAATCTACGGTGTCATTACTACAGATAATATTTTTAATGCCAAACCAGTCACACAAACGAATGATAGTTCCCAAATTCCCTGGGTCGGAAATTGAATCTAGCGCAACAGAAAATTCATCAGATGAATATTCTTTTTGTTCTGGTAATTTAAAAATAGCCAATACACAACTTGCCGTTGAAAAATGTGTGATTTTGTCTAACGAAGCTTGATCAACCTTTGTGAAGGATACAAAATCTAAGTCATTTACGCTATATACAGCTTGAGGCTTCAATCCTGAATCACAAAATTCGCGAACCACTTTAATACCTTCTGCAATAAAAAGTCCAGTTTTTGAACGATACTTTTTGCTCGCTAATTGTCGGATTTGTTTTAGTTCATTTTTGCTTAACATTCAAATGATGTACTTTTGAGTTTTAATCTTTCTAACTTGAAATATTCTCCAACAAAGTTAATCATTCTGTTTTGTTTCTGCCTGATAATTATAGGTTGTCGAAGCACTCAAGATATTGTTGGAAACCAGTACTTGCTAGATCGTAATGTCGTCATTAAAAATGAACAGCTATTAAAAAAAAATCCCATCAACTTATTATTGGTTGATCAACCTAACAGTAAAGTATTTAAGATTCCTTTAAAGCTTCACCTGTATGACCTTGCTAGCCCATATCCTGATTCGATTTTTGACACTTGGTTACTCAAAAAACCAAAGCGGAAATATCGTTTGGAAAAGTTATTGTCTGCAAAACAAGTAAAGGAGCTTAAACGGTATAAAGGTGAATTTAACAATTGGTTGAAAAGTTCTGGGGAAACACCAGTTCTTTTGGACACTAGTGCGATAACTAAAAACACTAAACGTTTCGAGCAATACTTTAAAAACAAGGGTTATTTTGACACCCATGTTTGGGTAGAAAAAACGATACTTCCCAAACAAAAAGTAACTGTTGAATATCACATTAAGACTGACAAACGATATACAATTGATAGTATTTCAAGAAATATCGCTTCCACTTCGCTGGATTCTCTTTACCAAAATGCGTTTAAAAATCAGATCATTAACTCTGGTGATCCTTTTGAGATTGATCGGTTTGAGGCCGAGAGATCTCGATTGATTAATTATTTTAGAAACAATGGGGTTTATAATTTTCAACAGAACAGTCTCAAGTTTACCGCTGCAATTGACAGCACAGGGTTTGATTCAAAAATTCCAGTAATTGTCGAAATCGCCAATCTTCAAAAAAGAGAAAATGACACCCTAAAATCAGTTCCCTACTTGATTCATAAAATAAAAAAAATCAATCTTTATTTGAATAGCTCTGGAGAATTGGGTGAACTTTCCTCCTACACTGACAGTCTTGATTATGAAGATTATACTATTTTTTTTAAAGGCAAATTAAAATACAGACCTAAGGCCTTAACTGAAGTTATATTCATAAAAAAAGGCAGTCCCTACAGTGACTTGGAAAGATCACTCACCTACCGTTACATCTCTAATTTGAGAAACTTCAAATATCCGAGTATCAGTTATTCTCCATTAAAATATGACTCCTCGGACTTATTAGCCAACATCTACCTTAACCCAAAGAAAAGGTTTTTTATGGGCTTTGATTTGGATCTTTCTCATTCTAATATCCAAGATTTTGGAATTTCACTTGGAACCTCATTTGCCATTCGAAATATTTTTAGAGGAGCGGAGACCCTAGAAATAAGTGCTAAAAATACCCTTGGCTCCTCAAGTGATATTGCTTCCATTAGTAGTGAACTATTTAACCTTTATGAGCTTGGAGCTGACATCAAGCTCAGAATTCCTAGGATTTTATTTCCAATCAACTTAGAAAATATCATCCCTAAAAGGATGAATCCAACGACTGATATCACCTTAGGGGCTTCGCTTCAACAAAACATCGGTTTGGACAAACAATATTTTGGGAGTAGTTATCAGGTGAAATGGACGCCCAACAAAATGGCAAAAGTAAGTTTCAAAATAATTGATCTTGAGTTTATTAATAATCAAAACACAAGTAATTATTTTAATGTCTATCGAAATTCTTTTGACAAACTGAACAGTATTGCTATGCAATACAACAATAATTCCAGTAATATTAATACTGATTTAAATCTAAAAATACCGGTGGGTGCAACTACCTTCATTGATGAAGTTTTAAGCGATAAGACTGCATTGACCCCAGAGGATTTGCAATACCAGGATGTCAACCGAATAAGAGAAAGACAGAATCGTCTGACAGCCAACAACCTTATTGTTGGGTCTTCACTCGGAGTTAATTACAACAGTCAAGAGAGTATTCTGGATGAATCTTTTTTTCAATTACAAGGAAAACTGAGCTTGGTAGGAAGTCTTCTCAATCAAGTATTAAAATCCAGTGGCGCAGACAAAAACGAATTGGGTCAATATGAAATTGACGGCGTGGCTCCCTCACAACACATAAAAACTGAATTAAATTTTATAAAACACTGGCAAACCTCAGTAAACAGCGTATTTGCTTTTAGAGCATTTGGAGGAATCGCAATCCCGTTTGGTAATGCACAGAATATTCCTTTTTCGCGCTCTTACTTTTCGGGAGGGTCAAATGACAATAGGGCTTGGAGGGCTTATCGATTAGGACCAGGAAGCAGCAACAACTTAAACGAATTTAATGAAGCAAATTTTAAACTCTCCTTCAACTTAGAATATAGATTCCCAATTGCAAGAAAAATAAAAGGAGCCTTGTTTATTGACGCTGGTAACATCTGGAATGTTCTAGATGATGTCGATGATCCTGCGCTCAGGTTTGATGGACTAAAAGATTTAAATGAAATTGCTGTAGGAACTGGATTTGGTCTTCGTTATGACTTTAACTTTTTTGTCTTTCGGCTTGACACAGGATTTAAAACGCACAATCCCGCATTGTCAAAATCCCTCAGATGGGGAGGAGATTATTCAATTAAAAGTGCTGTTTTCAATATCGGTATAAATTATCCATTTTAAAATCAAAAAGTTTGATACTTTTGTGGGATTAAATCTAAAGAAAAAATGAATTTGAAATTCCAATCTGGTGTACTAACAGGAACAGGAGTACAAGATCTATTTAAATTAGCAAAGGAAAAAGCTTTTGCACTACCTGCAGTAAATGTTATTGGTAGTAATTCTATAAACGCTGTTTTAGAAACCGCAGCAGAGCTAAACAGCCCTGTTATAATACAGTTTTCTAACGGAGGGGCGCAATTCAACGCTGGAAAAGGACTTTCAAATGAAAATGAACAAGCTGCCATTGCTGGAGCAATCGCCGGAGCAAAACACGTTCATGAACTTGCAAAACACTACGGAGCTAAAGTAATTCTTCACACAGATCACTGTGCTAAGAAACTTTTACCTTGGATTGACGGTCTCTTGGATGCTGGAGAAATTTTTTACAAGGAAACAGGTAGATCTCTTTTTAGCTCTCACATGATTGATCTTTCTGAAGAGCCATTAGAAGAAAATATAGAAATTTGTAAAACCTATTTGGAGCGTATGTCCAAAATGGGAATGACCCTAGAAATTGAACTCGGTGTTACTGGAGGAGAAGAAGATGGAGTAGACAATAGTGATGTTGATGTCTCTAAATTATATACGCAACCTAATGAAGTTGCCTATGCTTATGAAGAACTAAGTAAGGTAAGTCCACAATTTACAGTTGCTGCTGCATTTGGAAATGTACATGGAGTATACAAACCAGGTAATGTAAAATTGACCCCGAAAATCTTGAAAAATTCTCAGGAATTTATTTCTAAAAAATTCAATGTACCTGAAAACACTGTAGATTTCGTTTTTCACGGAGGTTCCGGTTCTACATACGAGGAAATCAGAGAATCTATTGGTTATGGCGTTATTAAGATGAATATCGATACCGATCTTCAATACGCATACACTGAAGGAATTCGTGATTATATGGTTGATAATATTGATTATTTGAAAACACAAATCGGAAATCCAGATGGTGCTGATGTTCCAAATAAGAAATACTACGATCCCAGAAAATGGTTGCGTTCTGGAGAAGTGACTTTTAAAAACAGATTGAAAAAGGCTTTTGAAGATTTGAATAATGTCAACACCCTTGGTTAATTCATTTTAATATCTTTGAATTTAAAGTTTTAGTCTATGAGTTGGTTTAAAAGAAGTGAAAAAGGAATTCAAACCACAACGGAAGAGAAAAAAGATACTCCCAAAGGTCTTTGGTATAAAACTCCCACCGGTAAGATTGTTGAAACACACGAGTTGGCAAATAATGCCTACGTCTCGCCCGAGGATGATTACCACGTTCACATAGGGAGTAAAGAGTACTTTGAAATACTTTTCGATGATAATAAATTCGTAGAATTGAATGAAAAACTTCGTTCAAAAGATTTTTTAAAATTTAAGGATTCTAAGAAATATATCGACCGTCTTAAAGATGCACACAAGAAGACAGGATTAAATGATGCGATCAGAACTGCTGTTGGAAAATCTAAAGGAAAAGACATCGTAATAGCCGCCATGGATTTTACTTTTATTGGCGGATCAGTGGGGTCTGTTGTAGGTGAGAAAATTTCACGTGCTGCAACTCATGCTTTAGAAAACAAGATTCCGTTGATTATCATTTCAAAGTCGGGAGGAGCAAGAATGATGGAGGCTGCTAATTCATTAATGCAGTTGGCGAAAACCTCTGCAAAATTAGCAGAATTGTCTGAAGCTAAAATCCCTTATGTCTCCTTGTGTACAGATCCAACCACAGGAGGAACAACCGCCTCTTTTGCCATGCTGGGTGACATAAACATTGCTGAACCTAACGCATTGGTTGCTTTTGCTGGTCCAAGGGTTGTAAAAGATACAACGGGTAAGGAATTGCCAAAAGGATTTCAAAGGAGTGAGTTTTTATTAGAAAAAGGTTTCCTTGATTTTATTTGTCACAGAAAACAATTAAAAAATAAAATCAATCACTATCTCGATCTGATATTAAATCAATCCCTTAGGGATTAATTCGTAACAAAGATTGTATATCATCTAATTAACATTATATTTGTAATGCAAAATTTGCATACATAAAAATCATTTAAAAACAATATTGGCATGTATTTGAACAAAGAAGTAAAAGAAACGATTTTCAAAAAACATGGAAAATCTGAAAAAGACACCGGTACTCCTGAAGGACAAATCGCATTGTTTTCTTATAGGATTAACCACTTGTCAGGTCATCTTAAAAACAATCGAAAGGATTATAACACGGAGCGCTCTCTAGTAAAACTAGTAGGAAAGCGAAGACACCTTTTGGATTATTTGAAAGCTAAAGATATCGAAAGATACAGAGCTATCATCAAAGAACTTGGCATTAGGAAATAAGTTTAAGTAATTTATTCTTAAAAGCATTTCTTACTACTGAACCTTAGTTTTTCATTGGTTGCCCAACAGCACACAACAAATGTTATTATCAACCTAAAAATGAAAAATGATACCAAAAGTATTTAAAGAGGTCATTGACCTTGGTGATGGTAGAGAGATCTCCATCGAGACGGGTAAGCTCGCAAAGCAAGCCCATGGATCCGTAGTCGTACAAATGGGGAAAGCCATGTTGTTATGTACTGTGGTTTCAAACTACAAACAATCGGATGTAAACTTTCTACCTTTAACCGTAGATTACCGTGAGAAATTTGCGGCGGCAGGTCGCTATCCAGGTGGATTCTTCAAAAGAGAAGCACGCCCAAGTGACGGTGAAGTTTTAACGATGCGTTTAGTGGATCGTGTATTACGACCATTATTTCCTAAAGATTATCACGCAGAAACTCAAGTTATGATTCAGTTGATGTCTCATGATGAAGATGTGATGCCAGATGCACTTGCAGGTTTAGCTGCATCCGCAGCCATTCAATTAAGTGATTTCCCGTTCGAATGCCCAATTTCTGAAGCACGTGTTGCTCGAGTTAATGGTGAATTCGTCATTAACCCTAGCCGTGCACAATTAGTAGATTCTGATCTCGAAATGATGATCGGAGCTTCTGCAGATTCTGTGATGATGGTAGAGGGTGAAATGAACGAAGTTTCTGAAGAAGATATGGCAAACGCTATTAAGTTTGCGCACGAAGCTATTAAAGTTCAAGTGGCAGCTCAAGTACGTCTTGCTGAAGCATTTGGAAAAAAAGAAGTTCGTGAATATGATACTGCTGAAGTCAATGAAGACTTAGAAAAGCGTGTTCATGATATGGCGTATGACAAATGTTATGCCATTGCTAAAAAAGGGACTTCAAAAGCAGAACGTAGTGCCGCATTCGCCGACGTAAAAGAAGAGGTGAAATCGTCTTTTACCGAAGAAGAAAATGAGGAATTTGGTCACTTAGTGAGTGGATACTTCAGTAAAGCCGAAAAAGAAGCTGTTCGCGAATTAACCTTAAGTGAAGGCATTCGTTTGGATGGACGTAAGACTGACGAAATTAGACCAATTTGGTGTGAAATAGATTACTTACCATCAACGCACGGATCTTCAATCTTTACTCGTGGAGAAACGCAAGCCTTAGCAACAGTTACACTTGGAACTTCAAGAGATTCAAATAAAATAGACATGCCTTCTTATGAAGGTGAAGAAAATTTTTACTTACACTATAACTTCCCTCCATACTGTACGGGTGAAGCAAGACCTTTAAGAGGAACTTCGCGTCGTGAAGTAGGACATGGAAACTTAGCACAAAGAGGCTTAAAAGGAATGATTCCAGCGGATTGTCCTTATACCGTTCGTGTTGTTTCTGAAGTCTTAGAGTCAAATGGATCGTCTTCAATGGCAACTGTTTGTGCGGGTACAATGGCCTTGATGGATGCAGGAGTTCAAATTAAAAGACCTGTATCTGGAATTGCAATGGGATTAATTTCTGATGGCGACCGTTATGCTGTATTATCTGATATTTTAGGAGATGAAGATCACTTAGGAGATATGGATTTTAAAGTAACGGGTACCTCTGAGGGAATTACAGCTTGTCAGATGGATATTAAAATTAAAGGATTGTCTTATGAGATTCTTGTTAATGCTTTGAAACAAGCACGTGTAGGAAGATTACATATTCTTGATAAAATAACAGAAACAATTGAAGCGCCTGCTTCCGATGTGAAGCCACACTCTCCAAAAATGGTCACTCGAGTGATTCCAAATGAATTTATCGGAGCACTTATTGGACCTGGTGGAAAAGTGATTCAAGAACTTCAAAAAACAACAGGAACTACCATTGTAATCAATGAAGACCCTGTCACTGAAGAAGGTATTGTTGAAATCCTAGGAACAGATCAAGAAGGGATTGATGCTGTGATGGCAAAAATTGATTCAATTTTGTTCAAACCAAAAGTAGGCGAGAGCTACCAAGTTAAAGTAATCAAGATGCTTGACTTCGGTGCTGTTGTTGAATATTTGGATGCACCAGGAAACGAGGTGTTACTTCACGTAAGTGAATTGGCATGGGAACGTACTGAGAATGTCTCTGATGTTGTCAACATGGGCGATGTATTTGATGTAAAGTATTTTGGAATAGACTCTAGAACTCGTAAAGAGAAAGTTTCTAAAAAAGCTTTACTACCAAGGCCAGAGCGCAAGGAGTAGTACTTTAATAAAGTTTTAAAAAAATGTTTCATATATATGAAACATTTTTTCTTTTATAACGTATAAAAGTTAAGGAGTAAAAAATTCACAAAATGAGACAATTAAAAATTACGAAGCAGGTAACCAATAGAGAAACTGCTTCCCTCGATAAATATCTTCAAGAAATTGGAAAGGTAGATTTGATTACAGCGGAAGAAGAAGTTGAATTGGCACAGCGAATCAAAGCAGGCGATCAGATTGCTTTGGAAAAGTTAACCAAAGCCAATTTACGTTTCGTTGTATCCGTTGCAAAGCAATATCAAAACCAAGGGTTGACCCTTCCTGATTTAATTAATGAAGGAAATTTAGGCTTAATAAAAGCAGCACAACGTTTTGATGAAACTCGTGGTTTTAAATTTATCTCCTATGCTGTATGGTGGATTCGTCAATCAATTCTTCAAGCTTTGGCTGAGCAATCAAGAATTGTTCGTTTGCCTTTGAATAAGATTGGCTCTATTAACAAGATTAATAAAACTTATGCTTTTCTTGAGCAAGCGCATGAAAGAGCTCCTTCGGCAGAAGAAATTGCGAAAGAATTAGACATGACAATCAACGATGTCAAAGAATCATTGAAAAACTCTGGAAGACACGTATCTATGGATGCGCCATTAGTAGAAGGAGAAGATTCAAATCTTTATGACGTACTCAATAGCGGAGAGTCTCCAAATCCAGACAAATCGCTTTTGCATGAATCGTTAAGGACAGAAATTGAAAGAGCATTAGAAACTCTTACTCCAAGAGAAGCAGATGTCGTTCGTCTATATTTCGGATTAGCAAATCAACATGCGATGACTTTGGAAGAGATCGGAGAAACTTTTGATCTAACTCGCGAAAGAGTTCGCCAAATTAAAGAAAAAGCAATTCGAAGATTAAAACATACCTCGAGAAGTAAAATTTTAAAAACTTATTTGGGTTAATAATTTAAAAGCAACCCATGTGGTTGTTTTTTTTTAAACTAGATTTAATATGGCTACATTAATTGCACCTTCACTATTGGCCGCAGATTTCGGAAATCTTGAAAGAGATTGTAAAATGGTAAATTCCAGTCGAGCAGACTGGTTTCACATTGATATTATGGATGGGGTTTTCGTACCCAACATTTCTTTTGGAATACCTGTCCTTAAGGCGATTGCAAAACACGCAACAAAACCTTTAGATGTTCATCTAATGATTGTCGATCCAGACCGATATATTGATACTTTTTCGGAATTAGGCAGTGAGATACTAACTGTTCATTATGAAGCATGTACGCATCTTCACAGAAATCTTCAAGCCATAAAAGCAAAAGGAATGAAAGCTGGGGTTGCATTGAATCCACATACTCCAGTATCACTTTTAGAACCCATCATCAAAGAGATAGATGTCGTTTGTTTAATGAGCGTGAATCCCGGTTTCGGTGGACAATCATTTATTGAGAGTACTTATGAAAAAGCTAGAGAATTAAAGGCGATTATCCTTAAGAAAGGAACAGGAACGTTGATTGAAATAGATGGTGGTGTTACTGATAAAAACGCATCTCAATTAATAGAAGCAGGAGCCGACGTTTTGGTTGCTGGTAGTTATGTGTTTTCTGCAGCGAATCCTGTTGAAAACATTGCAGAATTAAAAAAATAACTTAAACAATTTTTTAAAATTGCATAATAAAAAAGGGGGCTTTAAGCCCCCTTTTTTATTTCAAATTAGTTAATAGACTTAAATACATCCCTCCTGTTCTTAGCTCGACCAGAAAGGATATCATTTTCACAAACTGGCTTGGTCTCCCCATAAACTATAGACTCAAGTCGATTTTGATCAACACTCTTTTCAATCAAATAATTCTCGACAGCAGCGGCACGGTTTTCCGATAGTCTTTAATTGTACTCAGAACCTCCTTAGCTTGATGTGTGCACCTTAATGAAAACTTTGCCTTAGTAGTTTTCCTTTAATATTTTCGTGATTTACATTAAGTATTGATAATTCAATTTTTCTTTTGTATTGTAACTATCTGAGACAAAATAGATTTCCAAACTCAAGGTATTTATTGTACTCATAACCTATTCAGTCAAAAATGGACAACCACTGTTCTCTATAGTACTAAGTTCTTCAGGACACTTATCTTCATTGTCAGTAATACCATCACTATCAGACCAAGGAGATCCATCATTGTCTATTGCGCCTTTTTCATTAGGGCAATTATCTTCACTTTCAATAAGTCCGTCCTCATCTGAATCTGGAAAACCATTGTTTTCTAAGCTCCCTAATTCTTAATGCCAATTGATCTTTCAAAACTAACTCCATATATGTTCTTTAACAAAGACTCTATGGGGCTAATTATTAAAAATATTTAGTTAATCAAATTTATAACAAATATTTTATTCTTTAAAATTCAGAAAAAATTAGTTCAAATTCGATCCTAATTTCACTGCTTTTCATTGAAATTCAATGCGGCATCAATCAATGCCAAATGAGAATAAGCTTGTGGAAAATTACCTAAAAGTCTTTTAGTTTTAAAGTCAATGTCTTCACTAAAAAGACCCAAGTGGTTACTATACGACAATAACTTATCAAATAATTCTTTAGATTTTTCCTCTTCTCCTATTTTATATAAACTATTGATAAACCAAAAGGTGCAAACTGTAAATGAAGAACTTGGAGTTCCAAAGTCGTCATTATTCTTATACCTAAATAGCAACCCTTCATGAGAAAGTTCTTTCTCAATCGCATTTACTGTCTTTATATACTTTGGGTCTTTGGCTTCAATAAATCCATACTGTTCCATTAAAAGCACTGAAGCATCCATGTGTTCAGAACCATAAGATTGAGTAAAAGCTTGTTTCTTTTCATTCCAAGCATTATCCATGATATCTTTATGGATTACATCCCTTAGAAGTGTCCATTTGGCAGCAGACTTCCCTCCTTGAATTAATTCTGAAATCTTAATTGCTCGATCAACAGCTACCCAACATAATAATTTGGAAAAAGTAAAATGTTGATCTTCATGCCTAAATTCCCATATCCCTTTGTCAGCGAACTTCCAATTCTTATTTACAACCCAAACAATGGACTTAACGATAGACCAAAGCTCTTCATGCTTTTCATCCTCATGAGTATACTTTTCAATCTCAGCATGGATTGTATCCATCAGGATTCCGTAAATATCATTCTGTTTTTGAGTAAAAGCAGCGTTTCCGATTCTCACTGGTTTTGAACCTTCATAACCAGCCAGATGTTCTAGAGTCTTTTCTGTTAGAACTTTCTCACCACTTATCCCGTACATGATTTGAAGCTTTTCATCTTTATCCGGAATTAGATCTACGATATATTTAATGAAATTCTTAACAATCTTATCGTGCCCTAGTTTGGTGATCACTTTGATAACCATCGATGCATCTCTAATCCAACAAAACCTATAATCCCAGTTTCTCACCTCTCCTATTGTTTCAGGAAGAGATGTGGTAGCTGCAGCGAGAATGGCTCCTGTTTTTTCAAAAGAAAGTAATTTTAAAGTCATTGCGCTTCTTAATATTTGCTCATTATAATGTTTGAAAGAAGGCGTTTTAAAACACCAATTTAGCCAGTAAACTTTTGTCCTTTCAAATTCAAATAAAATATTTTCAATTTTTGGTGCTGTGATCTTTTCGTTGTAGGAAATTGTGATAAAATGATCTTTTGTTAGAGTGATTTCAGAACCGGACACCACTTTTTCTTTATCTAAATCAGTATATAAATACAATGTGTCGTACTTACTGTCATTAACAACACTTACTACAAAATCATTTTTTACATAGGTATTTGTTGTACCCATTGAATATTCCAATTTTGGGTCATAAATAGCCTTAAATTTGGGAAACCCTTTTTTATATCTTAAAACTCTGATGATTTCTGGTGGGGCATAGTGAATCCCATTGTCTTTTTGATACCTTGGCATAAAATCAACCACCTCAAACTCACTGTCCAAATTTTTGAAACGCGTAATAAGAATGCAAGTTTTTTCAATATACTCTTGCTTTATCACATAGGATGGATCGCATTCAATCTTAAAAGAACCACCAATATTTTTATCTAAAATTTTCCCGAAAACAAATGGAGAATCAAATTGTGGCAAACAACACCAATCTATTGAGGAATCTTCATAAATTAAGGCAGAGGACTTACAATTCCCTATAATTCCATAATTGAGATTACCTGACTGCTCAAGGACATGTTTTAATTCCATAAATTGTGGAGATTCAAGTTTATAAAAAGATTCATCTGGCTAAAAATATAATAGTTTCAAATAGGCTCCCTATTCAGATAACGAAAGTAGAAAATTCCTTCGAATTTACCCCTACAAGTGGCGGTTTAGCTACAGGCATGAATTCCATTCACAAAGGGAAAGACGCCCTGTGGGTGGGGTGGCCAGGCATCAATAGTGATGAAGTTGATAAAAACTCACGGGTTCCTTTGAAAGAGTCGTTAAAAAAGGAAAGATATTTTCCAGTATCGTTAAATGGAGAAGAAATTGAAGATTTTTATTATGGTTTATCAAATAAATGTCTATGGCCTCTTTTTCATTATTTTATCGAGTTTTCTGACTTCAAAGAGCAACATTGGAACTCCTATGTTGACGTTAATAGAAAGTTTGCCGACAGCATTTTACAAAATATTGAAAAAGGTGATACGGTCTGGATTCATGACTACCATCTTTTGTTGTGTCCTAAAATGATCAAAGACAAAAGTCCAGATGTAACAATTGGATTTTTCCTACACATCCCTTTTCCATCTTTTGAGATTTTTAGAATATTCCCATGGCGCGAGCCATTACTTGAAGGAATGCTAGGTGCAGATCTTATTGGATTTCATACTTATGATTATCAAAGACACTTCTTAAGCTCAGTTAAACGAATCCTAAGAAAAGAGGTGAGCTTCAATAAAGTAAACCTAGGCACTCGCGAAGTAGTTGTCAACACATTCCCGATGGGAATTGATTACAATAAATTCGAAAATGCAGCAAAAACTCATCTGGCGCTAAAATCAGCCGAACAATCCAAATTAAAACAACAACTTGAATTACATAAAAAAGGCGCAGATCAAAGCAAACTAATTTTATCTATTGATCGCCTTGACTATACCAAAGGAGTAATTAATCGAATTAAGGCTTATGAGCTTTTTTTAACTAAATATCCAGAATACCTCGAAAAGGTGAGACTCGTAATGCTCACCGTTCCTTCTAGGTCGGACGTTTCTGATTACAAACGCTTGAAAAAGGAAACCGATGAAATCGTGGGAAGAATTAACGGGAAGTTCGCAACGGTAAACTGGACTCCAATTTGGTATTATTACAGAGCAATGGACTTTAACGATCTTATTGACTTATATATGAACGCCGACATTGCGATGATAACTCCAGTTAGAGACGGAATGAACTTAGTGGCCAAAGAATTCATTGCCACCCGTGTTAATGGAGATGGTGTTTTGATATTAAGTGAAATGGCAGGTGCTTCTAAAGAATTGTATGAGTCCATACTCGTCAATCCTTTTGACATGAATTTAATGGCAGATGCGATTCTTAAAGCCATCAAAATGCCTGTTGAAGAGCAAAAAAAGCGAAACGCTAGCATGCAAAAAAGGCTGAGCCGTTATACCGTTTCACATTGGGCCAATGAGTTTATGAAGGCTTTAGTGTCCAAAACGCAGACAGAAGAAGAAGTTTTAGTCAAGAGAGTTGATGAAGCAGTTATAAGTCAATTGACCAAAAATTTCAATACAGCAAAGAAAAAATTGATTTTACTCGATTTTGACGGCACCTTGGTTGAATTTAATGACAACCCCCAGCTGGCAGTTCCAGATGAAAATCTCTTAAATTTAATTCAATCGCTCTGCGAAGCTCCAAACACTGATGTTGCAATTGTTAGTGGACGAGATCAACTATTTTTAAGTAAATGGTTTAATTATTTTCCATTAACTCTAGTAGCAGAGCATGGTTATTTCATTAAATATAAAAACCAGGAGTGGAGTGAAAAAGGCATTCCGCAGAAAAACTGGATGGACAACTTAATCCCTCTTCTAGAAACTTTTACCGACAGAACACCTGGAACTTTCATTGAGATAAAGCAAAACAGCTTGGTTTGGCACTATCGAAAAACAGATCCTGAATTGGCAAATGAAAGAGTGGTTGAGCTTAAAACAGTTTTGAGAAGTTTGATTACTGACGAATTACACTTATTGGATGGAGACAAAGCCATTGAAGTTGCCAGCAGCAGATTTAGTAAAGGGACAGCAGTTTCTGAAATCATCAGTGACAAAGAGTTCGATTTTATTCTATGCATTGGAGATGATGTGACCGACGAATATATGTTTAAAGATCTCCCCCCGAACGCTTCGACAATTAAAGTGGGTAAAAAACAAACTGCTGCTAAATATTTTATAAAAAATCCATCGGAGGTTAAAAATCTTCTTCAGCAATTAATTGATTGATATTACTTGTGTTTTTTATTAAACATTTAAACCATTTATGTTAAAAAGCTTCTAAAATATTTAAAAGACTGATAAATTTGACTAATTTTTAATTGAGAGTTTGGAATGCAAAATAGAAGACAATTTATAAAAACCACCTCCCTAGGAGCAGCTACAGTTTTAACTCCTTTTAATCCTGGAAGTGCTTTATTCAGAAAACTTCCTAAAGTCTTACTAATCGGGGATTCTATATCAATGGGATATTATCCATTTGTTAAAGATTACTTTTTCGGGAAAGCTGAGGTTTTAAGGCCTATGAAACCAAATGGTGATATGTATAACTGTCAAGGAACCACCAATGGTGTTTTGGGGATTGCCGACTGGATTGCTGACATTGAATGGGATGTTATTCATTTTAATTTTGGTCTTCATG
>Ga0115001_10000407_pt1 | contig 31518 bp, 37 predicted proteins | sample ArcticOcean_MG_C_12_FD_89869 | JGI IMG/M metagenome (GOLD analysis project Ga0115001, IMG submission 89869) | Marine microbial communities from western Arctic Ocean - ArcticOcean_MG_CB8_130 | ecosystem: Environmental > Aquatic > Marine > Oceanic | place: Arctic Ocean: Canada Basin | collected... | reverse complement strand
GATTCTTGTCCCGGTTCGGATTCTTGTCCCGGTTCGGATTCTTGTTCAGTGTCCTGGTTGGCTAATGCACTAGCTTCATTCGAATTTTCTTCTGAAGGATTGATTATGGAATCGCCATCTATTTCAATTTTTGCTGTATTTTCTTGAATAACTGTAGCGTCTGTATCTATAACTAATAACGCTGGTTTACCTTCATACATGACTTCTCTAAAATTTACTATTGCCTTTTTACTCCCCGCAAACCCTTCGGCTTCGCAAGGGCTTAATAGTTGCATCATTAGATATACTAATAACACAACTATTATGGTATTGCAGAAAACCTGCTTCATTATTCATTACACAGAAAAATTACTCACAAGTCCTTGTGTCTTTTCAAGCATCATCTTTGCATTATGCGTACCATTTCCACCCTTTTGTGACAATCTCTCCCACTTAGAAATTCCATACTCTTTCATATATTTCAGAAACCGTTCAGGATCATTGGTAGATTCATATCTAATCTTGGGACCGTCCATCGCTTTCAGACTAATCTGTTGACGACACTTTTCTTGTTCTTCAAAGTATTTACGTCGCTCCTCGGTAGTCTTAGTAGAAGTCTCTTTCTTTTCACTTAGACCAACCATTCTTAATCATGTCACGCGATAAAACTTTAAATGATATCGAACACCACAACATTCGGATGATTCGCTACACGAAATGTCATATCACCCGTTATTCCCATTCTATTCAACGTTCTTTTCAATGTATTGTACCCTTCCGTATTCTTGAACGTAAGAGTGTCACTCTGAATCTGAAACACTTTATCAACTCCTTCTAATCGAGACACAAAATCTAATACATCCGCAAGTGTATGATTTTGTAGTGACCAAGAAGTTCTAATTGTTGTATTATTCCATTCAAATGTAAACACCGTGTTGTTGTTTAATCGTACACTTCTAGATACAGATTGTTCCGTGTTTGTACGAGGTTGTTCCGCTCTACACACAGGGCACGTCCCATTACGTATAAACCATCGTTGTATACAATGAGAATGAAATTTATGATCACAAGATAAAGAAGTCGTATCTTGCCCAGATGTTATATTGTTTAAACATATCGAACATTGCACATCATCGCCATCGTATGATGTGATTTCTAATCTTGATATATCTTCTTCTGTTAAACCGCCTTGACCAGGGTCTTGTTCCATCGCTTGCATTATCATCCCCATCAACTCGCGTGTATGGGGGGTATCCTGTGTCATTTTTTTATTGGTTATACTAATGAAAATTATTTTTATCATTTTACTCATTTTACACTTCTTAGCAGTTATGTCATATAAACGTTGTAAATATATCATGTATGGTAGAGAATCATGTCCACACTGCGTTGATATGAAAGAACGTTTACGCAAAGATGGTGTCATTCAAGACTTTAGATACATCGAAGTCACATCCGAATATGGTAAGAAAGAATTTGACAAAACCCCTGCTCGCGCTGTTCCATTTTTCGTAAATGAAGCATCTGGTCAAACCGCCATGGGTTCCATGAACACACCCGAACTCTTAGAAACTCTCGAATCCAAACCAACATTCGAAGATGTTGTTGTATATGGCACATACTCGTGTGGATACACCGTTAAACTTATCGATGAACTTAAAAAGAATAAAGTATGGAAAGATGTTTCATTCATAGATGTTGACACGAAAGAAGGCGCTGCCGCTTTCAAATCTCTCGAAGTATCCGGTGTACCCGTATCTATCAACAGCGTATCTGGTGCTATGGTTCATGGTTATCTTCCATTCCAAGAATTTAAACAAAAATTAAATATTGTGTGATTATAATATGGAATTGTATCACGTCTTTTCCTTTATTTTAACCTATCTCGTACTTAGTGCGCATAAAAAGTCAAAGGACATTAATGATCCGTTATTTAAAGCAATTCCTCAAATGAAAATACCTACAGGTTTACTGTATACAATAGCTTTCATCCCTTTGATCGTCCTCATCAGTAATACAACTAAATTCGTTTATACTGAACACGTTTCCGTTGCCGTCTCATACTATCTTTTCGCAAAAAGTATGATGTACGCACTCGGTAACCGCGAACAAGAACCCTTATATCACATGGGCATAGGGGCTATTTCCGTGCTCATGTTGATATACGCCGGTATTATACCGAAAGACCTCCTTCTTATCGGATATGGTCTCATTGCTGGTATGCTCTATCTTAGTGTCGGTTCTAGAAAATCTTCTTCAGACCTTCTCTTCCTCGACGTACTTCTCGCACACCTTCTATTCTACTTCTCTAAACGCTCTATCGTTAATGTCTGATAAATAGCATGTTCTATATGGTAAATCGGTTTCGTACTATTCACCATTTCTACATCCTTCTTACTAAAAATATGTATGAGCTGGTGCGTATCATAACATCCAGATTTTAAGAACACATGATATACCCCTTTTAGTATATCAATTGGCTCAATTCCCATCAGCAATGCCTCATATATTCTTTTCCTTGCGTGTATTATTGTATCGAGTACTGTATCATATATTTCTATCTTTATCTCGAATTTTTTTTCGTCATTGGTTATCTTTGGTAATCGTATACAATAAAACCTACTCTTCAGGCTTTCTATCAGTTTACACGAATTTCTCGCAGTTATCACAAATGTCACAAACCTCATCTTCTCTATACACCTCCTCAACATATATTGCGTCTCCATACTCGCCTTGTCAAAATGAAATAACATTATATACACCCGCTGTAGTTTACCATCATCTCCTATAGTTCCATACTCTAGCATTTTCAATATATGAGATACTATATGTACGTCATATGATACCTGTGTATTATAAAAATCAAGCTCTATGTGAAACTTACCTTTTCTCATCCAAGTGTTCAATTCACTCACTTTATTGTTCGATGTCTCTACCCTGAAGAACTCATGATTAAATGGACACGATTTCATATCATACTTTAACTGACTTTGTACCAATCTCGTAGCTAAGGTTTTTTTACCAGATGTTGAAGCTCCATGTATAAGCATATGATGATGTCCTTCTTCAATACACCGTAAATGTCTATAATAGTAAAAGTTCATATATCATGTTAAAGCGTTTTTATATTTATATTGTTACATTTCCAATTTATCAAAGGTTCAGTCGCTGATATGTTTGTCATCGACACCTCTATTGTTACATGATTCCCGAGCTCCATCTCATACACACTACTAGGTACACCATCTTTCGATACGTAAAAGGAAAACTTCTTGTACCTATACGGCATCTTTATCACTATTTCCGGATTCATCTGAATATCTGCAATTATATAGATCTCTTCCAATTTATCATTATTCATCGGACGGACACGCACGTACCACCGTCCATCATGTTCAAACTTTCCCAAGAAAGTCGCATCGATAGTACATTCAACAGGTTTCCCACCTTCTTGGACACACGAACCAAACTTTGATTTGATTACTTTCATTATCATATCCATCACATTTATTGTTTAAGTACCTAAAGAATTACAATGTTCTTATGTCAATGACTACATTCGCACCTAACTTCGATAACTCAGCTCTCGTTATCGAGTTCTACCACCCTCTCCTCGATGGAAATTTTCACGGCGAATTGTCAGCTGATATTCACAAACTCATCGGAATGAAGATTGATCTGCTCACACTGAACCCTACACCCATCATCATGACCCCACGAGACGTACATTCATTTGAAAGGAACGGCGAAGGGTTTCCTATGTATGCAATCTTCGATTCTAATGGCTTTTGGTACAATACCGATGGTGAACGACGCCATTTCAATACATTCGATGAACTCACTTCTTTTATCATTGAGACAGAACCAAACGTCGACGTTTTTTCTTATAACGACCGATTGTTTCCATGGGATTGGGATGACTCAGAATAAGTACGGTATGATAATGACATTTCTATAATCTCCTCAAAATTAAATAACCGGTTTGGGATTTGACCTTTACTTAGATAATATGTACGCGTTTCTAATTCCATTTTTCACATGACTCATGATATCCGAACGTCCCGTGACATTGAGGTGTTGCATCGCGTTTAACTGCGCCTCAGATGCTTCTCCTTTCGGTATCCCATCCACTACCTCCTCCATCCTTACTAATGATCTCGCTATTTTATCTACATTCTTAAAGGCCTGTTCGTTTTCCATGAACGCATCATCCAACCTATATATCATCTTCTTGGTGCAATCATATATCAAATCATCCGCTTGCAGCTTGAAAAACCTCCCATCCTTGTATATATCGATGTAATTCGCTCGTAAATTCGTCAGCTTTATATTGCTATGGGCCCCCTGGTGTGCAGCCGTCGGAAACTCCGAAAAGAACGTCAGCGGCTTGTTGTCTCTCATACACTTCCTTATAATATTCGCTATAGCCTCTGGTGTCATATGTTCATAGTTCTCATTCGACCAATTCACTATCTGTACATTGTTCGTTATATTGATGTTGTTGTTTATCGTGACATTCTGTGGCTGCATATTCTGTGCCTCTTCTGGTGGTTTACATTTCACATTTCTTTTATGCTCTGATTTAGTACTTGCACTTGAAAAAAATTTAAAACAAATGGGGCATTGTAACGAATTCAAACCATTGCAAATCGCCTGGTGCTTCTTTAAATACGATTTCGACGACAAAAACTTGCTACATTTATCGCATTTATATTTTTTTGAATTTTCATCGTGTTCACCCCCTATAATTGTTTCATTATCCCTTAAAATTTTACTATTTTCCCTTAATTTTTTATTACCGTCATTGATTTCTTGACATATCGTGTTTTCAGAAGGATGTTTGGAAAAACAGGGGAATTTTCGTGACAAATGTTTATCTAAATGACAATTGTACTTAAATACCATTCCACAGTGATCACACGATATCATTATGATAAATATAGATTATTATTCTTTAAATTTAGACTTGTCCAAAAATCCGACTTGTCCAAAAATCCGACTTGTCCAAAAACCCGACTTGTGCCGTTCAATGTTCTCATTTTGCGTTTTTGTTGCGTGACAAGAAACACACAAAGCCATTCCATTTTCTCTAGAGTTATCACCTCCCCTAAACACCGGAACAATATGGTCTACCTGAAAAGTGCTCGGTAACTTTTCGATACATATCCCACATTTCCAATCTTGTTCGCATGCAATCTTTAATCGCATAGATTGACTGAAGTTTTGTCGCCTGGGCTTTTGTTGAACGGGTTGTTCTGGTGGACTGCATTTGACATTTTTTAAATGTCTAGATTTTGCTGCTCTATGTGAAAATGTTTTGTGACATGTTGGACATTGAAGAACATTCAATCCGTCACAAGATTCTGCGTGTCGTTTAAAATCACGTTTACTTACATAACGTTTATCACATTTATCACAATGATATGGTTTCAGAAGGTTATAATCTACTACAATATTTTCATTTAAAACCTCATTTTCCCTAATATTTTTATCTTCATTTCCCACATATTTTTTAAAATTACCCCCTATATTTGTATTAATATCCCCCATATTCTTATATACACCGATATGTTTTTCTTCGTTGTCAATTACATTTAATTCGGTAGGTATGTTTGTAAAACAAGGGAACTTTCTTGATAAATGTTTATCTAAATGACAATTATACTTAAATACCATTTTACAATGATCACAAGAAATCATTATAATAATGGAGATACTATTGTATCTTTTAAATATTTATACAACACTATTTTGGAGAAATATATATATTCTATTTTATATATATAAATATATATAATTCTCTAAGTAAACTATAAAACTTTTAATATTATATAAGATTTATATAGAAGTAAGAGAGAAAGAGAGAGAGAGAGACATGAAAAAAGGATCATGAAAAAATATATTAGAGTATGAAAAAAAAATAGAGTGTGCTGCAAAACAAAGAGAGAAGTCTCTATTGTTTTTCTTTGTCAGGAATCTCTTGAGACAATTCTTGAATGGAATCGAAATCAGGTTCTGGTTCATACCCTGCTACATTCGCGCATGGGGCACATGATTTCTTTGCTTGCTTATGGAAAAAGCATGAAGGATAGAGCGTACAACATAACCACAGAGTTACGACAACGAAGAATGATGCAATGGAAACCGTTATAATGAATGGGAATTTATTGATAGAGCAACAATCATCTTTATCATACGAACAGCATGTATCAATGGCAGTGGAAGTGATATCGTTACTGCATGAAAAGTTGTAGTTGATGTTCTTGTAAAAAGGGGTACAAGAAACGTTATGAAGGTTATATGCTGGACACTGAGGGATATCCGGGCACATTTCAGATGAAAGCATGTGGTAAGATGTGTTGTTCATAATATAACTCACACAGTGTTCACATTTTTAAACCAATAACAGGTTACCACTCGCATGGACACTATCGAAGAAATGTCATTATACGAGATAACGTTATTGTGTCATGAATGCTACCTAAACCTGGACTTCGATGACAAGTACCAATGAGAAAAAAGACAAGTGGCGTATTTCACGTTTTGTGATTATAAAATCGGTGCAACCAGCAGTACCTTCGTCACTTTACGACGCACGTCGGCACGTTTTTATCAAAATGTCTGGTTTTGTTGAAGGTGCTATGGATGATGTTATGTTTTCCCTCAAGATCATAACGACATATCCTCCTGTTCTTTTACCTTCTCCTTTGGGTGGTAGTATGTACATTAATCATACTGTAACCGAGTTAGTGAGCATCGAAGCCGATAATCTGGTAATGGATAACAATAAGGTTGCGTACATCGGAAACGCCATTGAACTTTTCATGTATAGCCCGATGATTGGTTATGATAACTGGGATTTGGTCCACGGTATGACAAAGATGTTAATCCCGGATACTTTCACATACGACGAAGTGGGAGAGAAGCTTTTCAAGAAGACTTTTGAATGCCCCAACGGTCGAATGACTTGTTCTGAGGTGGTCGAATGCATCATCGACTTTGAACGTACCAGTGGTCACCGTGCGCATAAGTCTTGGTTCGGTGGTATCGACAGTAAGTGGGTCAAATTTGAAGGTTTGCACCAGATGTTTGATGGCGTGTATTGCATCGAATACGGTTCCTAGACATGAATAGAATCGTTTCCTATAAGACCAAAGAACAATCTTTCTTCGTAATTTTCCAATTTGTTATATTCTTCGAAATATTCTAGTCCTAGAAGAATAGTCTTTACTTCTTCAATAAAAGACGAAACTCTCAATACGACTTTAATGAAAGAACCGAATGAAGCAATGTCCATGTAGTGCATTATTCTAGAGATATCTCTGTGCGTCATCCAATCATACATGATATACGCAATGTTTGTGTGTAGTTTCTCGTTGTAATAATCTTCAGATAGTTCTATTGACTGTTTCATCATATCACATAGAGTTTTTGGTAATTGTGGTGGATTGTAAAGTTCAAAAGATGGTCCTCCTGCGAATATAGCCAACCATGATGCCAAAGATTCGATATCCAAATTGGAAAAGTTGATATAATCAAGGACATTGGCTCTAACCATGGGCATTCCATCACACATGTGACTAGAAGCAACCCCCATACGTGTCATTTCTCCCGATTCATTCAAAAAGTGATATCCTTTCAAAGTAGATGTAGAACGAGACCATAGCGTATTGATGGTTGATGTACAATGCTGTATCTGATAATACAAATCATACTGTTTTCTTGCTTGAACAATATCCGAAGTTCCAAGAAGGGTTCTGATTTCATTTTTTGCTTGTTTCGTTTGTTTGGGCGTTAATTTAATGAAGCCGGTTCCGGCGAGTTTATGGTCAAGTTCTATAATGCGTTCGAGTGTTTCAGAAGGTAGCTTATTTTGTATGGCTTCGTATTCATTCGATACCCCTTCAACTTCACTCAGCAACTCTGCGCTGTACAGGCTTTTTCTCATTGATTCGCAACCTTGTGAGAAATTTCTCAGTACGAGATCTGGAGTTATTTGCAGCTGTGAAGTAGCTTGTGGTGGTTTACAGAGTGCGATGCCAGCAAACGTAGAATACGGAACTTTAACGTTTTTAGTAGAGTAGTACAGAACATATCCTTTAATGTCTCTACCACGTCGTCCTGCTCTGCCGGCCATTTGCATAAATTCTTCGGTTTTTAATAATCGTTTACTTTGTTCACCACAAGGTTTGTCGAGTTCGGTAAAGACGACAGTTCTTGCCGGCATATCAATACCACATCCTAAAGTTTCAGTCGCAAACACAGCCATGATGAGTTTTTCGCGAAACAACACCTCTACAAACTCTCTGAGGATGGGGATCATGGCAGCGTGATGGTATGCGACCCCTTTTTGAAGCATTGTTATGAATTCGTCATATCCTGGGATTGATTCAAGTTGCTTTCTAAATTTTCCCAAGTATTTACGTTGAAGACCGTCAAATTTTCGTTTGTATGCAACAACGTGATTGTTATATTCTTCGAGTTCGAGTGTATACGCTTCGTGTTCTGCATCACTAGCAGATTCTTTCGGTTTGAACGGTTTTTTTGGTAGTACGAGATTGTCTGTAATTGATTCGGCTGCCATAACACATTTTCGTCTTCCCATACAGAATATTATAGCAGGACAGAGTTCCAGTTCGACAAGGCTTCTGACAAGCTTTGCGTATGATGGTCTGTAATGTTCTTGATCCCATACATATGTTTTTGAATCTTTATTGTCCATGAGCGCAAGTTGACCCGAACGAATTGTTCCGAAATATAGCGGAACGTGGCGGTCAAAACGTTGAACAAGTTTTGTGGGACGACGTTTACTCAGCCATTCACAAAAACGTTCAGGTTTATCAAGTGTCGCCGATAGAGCTACTATTTGAATATGAGGCGGGAGCATCATGAATGTCTCCTCCCAAACAGTGCCCCTGTCTGTGTCGTTGATATAATGACATTCGTCTATGATAACAACAGACACGTCTGTCAAATCAGGGTCAGGGCGTTGCGCGCATAGCTTATTTCTCAAAATTTCGGCAGTCATGATGATGAGTTCACTCGCACCATCACCCCCTGGTGGTGTGCATCGCAACTTGATGTCTCCTGTGAGAAGAGATACACGGGAATCCAACTTTTTTGAAAAATCTCCGTACTTTTCATTTGATAATGACTTTATTGGAGATGTGTAAATAGCTCGAGTGTTATTATGAAACGCTTGGTGGATGGCCGTCATAGCAACCCCTGTTTTTCCTGAACCAGTAGGTGCGGCTCCGAACAAGTCATCACCACCGCTGATAACCGCGTAGCATTTAGTTTGGAATTCATCGAGTGGATGCCCCAATACACCCTCTACGTCTTCTTTTGCAAATTGTTCGAAATTACGTTCAGATGTTAATGCGTTTCCGAAATGAATACCATCGATGATTTGTCTTATGAAAATATGTTCTACGAAAGCACCATCGCTACCTCCTTCATCTCTGAATTCATAGAGGGCTTCTAATACTTTGTCAATATGCAATGTGTATTCGAGCTGGAGGGTATTGAGCGAATTTTCAATTTTATTTTTGATATCATGCACTGGACATTTGCTGCACACCACGAGTTGTACGATATGTTCTATTTCTTCGTCGATAAATACACTGTGTACATGAGACAGATCTTTTACTACGTCGTTTGTTTGTACACGAAGAGTTGAGATACCTTTTTTCAGGATACCCCATACATAACATTCTGTATTTGGCGTCAGTTCACCTTCGTAGAATGTGTCATGTCGAGGAATAATGTACGTAGAATGATTAAGTTCGACTCTTACTGTGTCGCCGTATGTTTTATCCGGTAGTACTTTTACCTTTTGGGGTTTCTGGCGACAAGCATAGGAGAGATCAAGGATAGAATGTTTTCTATGAAAAAGAGATACATTCATACTGGACGTGTTTAGCTCGTGCAAATCGAGGGACGAATCCCATCCGTGCCATTTTAATTGATTATACAAATCTGCGTAGCGGCGGATAGGGGATGTGGCGTGTGTATATAAACAACCAATCGTCTGGTGCATTTTTTTATCGATTGAATGCGAATATTTTGCCATATCATTTCCCTCTTGATGTCTAATCAAAATGTCTTTGTCGAGAATTGCGAAGTATTTGTTATACAGTAACATAGTCCATGCGATGATATTAGTAGGTTCATTTGTAGCGGCAAGTGATGATAAAATGCTAAATTCTTGTGAATGTTTTTCTTTGAATGTATCATATGTCACAGGTGATATGTTTTGTACGTAACAATTTTCAAATGTATGATTGATGATTTCCCTAGACACGTTATCAAAAGTCACCCAGAGTGTAATACTTTTTCTGATATCATTTTTTGAAAGGCTCAATTCGTTGTATGTCAGGTATGGTGGAAGCATTGGTGTGTTTTCAATGTCTGTGTATGCGGAGCTTGCGCGCTTCATTGCAAATGTAAAAAGTTCTGTTTTATCTTTTTCGTCAAGTCTGTTATATAACGTATGCGCAACATCTGTGATGTGAATACCGATGGTTGTTTTATTCCCATTGACTGAAACACTTAACGCATCATCGATATCTTTGGTACTTGCATTATCTACAGAAAACACGCGATGGACGTCTTCATTGATTGGGTGATATACACGTGGAGATAATGTATATGATGGGTAATGACACGGATAAATATTCAACGCGATGTGTAGTACTTTACTTTCTGTCTCCTTACTACCAACCGGTCCAAGAAGTTCCATGAGTTCTCCGTCATCTGATACCTTAGCCCATCTATCAATTTTACTGAGAGACTTGGTGTTTACGACAGACGTAGTACCATCAGGAAAAGATAGGAAACGGACACCTTTCTTATTGATGCGTTCACGAAGAGAAAATTTGAGAATACCGAAGCGAGGCATCGTGTCACGATTATACAAATATATAATGCGATAAACTTTTAAACGTATAAAAGGTAATATAGTAGTATTATCATGATCAGAGATACTGTAAGAACCGCAATGAGCATGTTTATTACGAATGAAGGTAAGGTAGTTAATATTGAAAAAAGTATTTATAACTTCACGATAGATGAAGCGAACCGATTGAATATTGATCCATCTTGGAACGAAACGACATTTTGTCATATATACGCACAAAAATACATGGATATTTTAGTGAACTTGAGGACAGGTCCATTAAAAGATCTTATTATGGAAAATAAAGTAGAGTCAAAAGATCTCGCAAGACTACCTCCCCAAGAGTTGAATCCTGACAAATGGAAGACTGACATGGATGATGACGCACAAGAAGTTGTTGATGGTATTTTCCAATGCAAGAAATGTGGTTCAAAGAAAACTACGTATTATAGTTTGCAGACGAGAAGTTCTGATGAACCAATGACAAACTTCATTACATGTGTCGATTGTAAAAACAGATGGAAGATGTAACATTAGCTTAGTCGTTTAATTCTACCTTTTTCTAGTTTATTTTTCAATTCTATAATGAGCTGCTCACGCAATCCAAGTTTGGGTGGTGATTTCTTCATAGATTTACGAGGACTTGTTTTTTTCTTAAGCAGTAGTGGAGGAGGAGGAGGTGGTGGTGGTGGTGCTTTCTTAATAGATTTACGAGGACTTGTTTTTTTCTTAAGTAGGTTTGGCGGAGGAGGTACGAAAGCGATCATTTGTGGTTCAAATCGAGGGACACGAAGTTGTTGTTTGGGCTTGCGTGTTCCAGTAGAGCGAACACTTTTCAAAACCTGTTTACATGTTTTGATAAAATCTTTGGAAATTTGCGCTTGTTGCTTGACAATCTTTTTGTGTATTTCTCTTTGTAACACTTCGACCGACTTTGATTTTTTTGTACCATCTTTTCCTCTCTGGATTTTGAAACCTGAGATACCTAACGCCTTTGCGACTTTACGCACTTCTTTTAATGCTTGCATTATAATACACGTAGAATAAAATCGACTTAAAAGTATAATAATTATATATAGAAAGATGTATATTTATATAGCAGTGTCATCTATTTTCTTGTCATACTTTATTCTGAAGGGACTCTTGAATCTTATTCAATACGAAAAGCCGTTACTCATTTCTGTGGAAGGATCATATTGTAACACAGGTGAAAGATACGATCTTACACACACTCTTCTTGAATTAAACGAATTTGAGTTTTTCGAAATGAGGTATAGATACGGGGGTGATGATTACTGTATTGTTTCTGAAACACTTCCAAATGAAGACTCGATTTCACTTCATTGTACACATATAAATAATTCTCCGTACATCACGAAAGCGCGTGTTGTTATTGATGACAATTCGATTGATGTAACCGAGAAACTTATTCAAGTCGCTGGTCCTCAGTGTAACTTCCATGATCATCCAATTAATTTTGCTTGGCTTTTCCCCGACTGTGATGGGTCGATTCATATTATATTTAACGACGTGTCTTGCGAAATTGATATTAAATCAAATGTTACGATCGATGGGGATGACATACATATTCCTTTGATGAACTACGATTCAGAAGAAGATGTTTGTTTCGAATAAATAAAAAAATGCATATACAGAATGTTAATATATTTGCGAATTTATATAAGTTAATAATATTTGCGAATTTCCTTTAAATATAAAATAAGTAGAAATATACAATGGTGTCTGCGCGACCCATTGTTTTGCAGGGGTTTAATTGGTCGTCACACCATAACAATAAGCATTATATGCACATAAAAAATTCCATGATGGATAGAATGAAACATATGAATATTACGAAAATATGGCTGCCACCGAGTTCCATAAGTAGGGATCCAGAAGGATATTACCCATTAGAATACTATGATCATGATTCTTCATACGGAAACAAAGAAGAATTACATATGTTGGTGGATACGTGTAGGGAGAATGATATTGATGTAATGGGTGAACTCGTATGTTGGTACGATTTCGGTGGGCATAACAGAGAGCCGTATATATTTAAAGGAGAAGAGATTGACATACACTCGCCCCATTTGTACGAAGCATTCGAAGCATATTTGCTTCATATGAAAGACGTCGGATTTACAGATATTAGGATGGATTTCTTAAAATCAAAGGAGTGTTATGAACTGGGATTATACATGTCGAGATTAGATTCTGTACAAGACTTGAAATTTATAGGAGAATATTGGTCTGCGATGGAATATGAAGGTGATTATTTAATGAATAATCAAAATAATCATCGCCAAGAAATAGTAGATTATATTGACAAAACACATGGAATGTTTGATATGTTCGATTTTACTCTAAAGGGAGTACTACAAGAGGCTTTAAATAAACATGAATATTGGAGATTATGCGATGAACGAAATTTATTACCCGGTATAAATGGTTGGTATGCATCGAATGCTGTGACATTCATAGACAATCATGATACACTAGGACAACATCTATGGGAATTTAGTCATGACAAAGACATAGTTGTCGCAGGGTATGCGTATATCATGACTCATCCGGGTACACCATGTGTGTATTACGATCATTTCTATGAATTGGATTTGGAACTGAATAAGTTATGTGAAATACGACAATTGATAGAAGAATTCGATGTGACTATTTTAGAGGCAGACAATGATCTGTATAAGGCTAAGATAGGGGAAAGTATGATGATACAAATAGGTAGGTATGAGCATGATAATGTTTCTGATATTATATTTCAAACAAACATAGTATTAATATCAATGAATACTATTAGCTCATGAGGAGCACGTATCGCAAATGTCGTGGTCGATTGTGAATTTTGTAGCATTTGCTGCGGGCTTTGTGCGTAGATAATAAATACCGGTCTTTAGCCCCTTCTTCCATGAATAGAAATGCATTGCGTTTAGTTTTCTGATTTCTGGTACATCCACAAAGAGATTGAGACTCTGTGTCTGACAGATATATGGGGCGCGATCTGCTGACATATCAATAAGTGTGCGTTGCTTCATCTCCCACACAGTCTTGTAAATTTCTTTAATGTCATCTGGAATTGATTCTATGCGTTGGACACTTCCATCATGCGCAATAATGAGATCTTTGATTTTCTTGGACCATATACCACGTTCGATCAAATCTTTGACAAGATGTTTATTGACAACTACAAACTCTCCTGCGATCGTACGTCGGAGGTACAAGTTAGATGTATAGGGTTCGAAACATTCGTTGTTTCCCAAAATTTGTGATGTACTCGCAGTGGGCATTGGGCTAATAAGCATACTGTTTTGCAGACCGTGTTGTTTAATACTTTCGCGCAAATCATCCCAATTATATCTATCAGAAGGAGATACATTCCACATATCGAACTGTAGAATGCCTTGAGATGCCGGAGAACCCTTGAAGGTTTCGTACGGTCCTTCAATCTTTGCAAGCCTATTAGATCCCTTGAGTGCGGCATAATAAATAGTTTCGAAGATATCTTTATTCAGTGCTTTTGCTTCTGGTGATTCAAATGGCATGCGGAGTATCATGAATACATCCGCCAGACCTTGAACACCAATACCAATAGGCCGATGCTTCATATTACTAACTTTGGCTTCTGGAATCGGGTAGAAGTTATGGTCTATAACTTTATTCAGGTTCTTTGTTGCAACCCGAGACACTTCTTCTAGAGACTTGAAATCAAACTTTCCTTCAACAACACATTTTGGAAGAGAAAGACTAGCGAGATTGCAAACAGCTACTTCTTCTGGAGAAGTGTACAACGTCACTTCGCAGCACAAGTTACTGCTTTTTATAGTTCCAAGATTCTTTTGATTCGATTTGTTATTGATAGCATCTTTGTACAGGATATATGGGTTACCTGTTTCCATTTGCGCTTCGCATATGGCAAACCATAGTTCTTGTGCTGGAATTTGTTTGTTATACCTTCCTTCTTCTTCGTATTTTTTATACAGAGCCTCATATTCGTCTCCGTATACATCAGACAATCCGGGTGCTTTGTATGGACAAAACAGTGACCATTTTTCGTTATTTTCCACGCGTTTCATGAAAAGGTCGGGAATCCAAGCTGCGAGGAAAAGGTCTCTACAGCGATATTCTTCATCTCCTGTATTTTTTCTGAGGTCAAGGAAATCAAATACATCCGGGTGATCAACTTGGAGATAAATCGCGATGCTACCATTTCTTTTACCACCTTGATTAACATATCTCGCGGTGGAATTGAATACCTTCAACATTGGTACAATTCCGGTTGAGAATCCATTTGTTCCATTGATTGGACTTCCTGTAGCACGAATATTATGCGCATGAAGACCAATCCCGCCAGCCCATTTTGATATATGAGCACATTGTTGTAGGGTGTCATAAATACCAGAAATAGAATCACCTTTCATACCAAGAAGGTAGCAACTGCTCATTTGAGGTCTATTTGTTCCAGCGTTGTAAAGTGTTGGTGTTGCGTGAGTGAAACGTTTATCAGATAACAACTTATATGTTTCGATAATATTTTCAATATCATCTTGATGGATTCCAATTGCAACACGCATGAATAAGTCTTGTGGGCGCTCTATGACTTTGTTATCAACTTTCATGAGGTATCCTTTGAGAAGCGTTTTGAGCCCAAAATAATCAAAATCGTAATCTTTTTCATAATTAATTTCTTTAGTTATACGTTCTTTGTTTCCCACAAACATTGCGTATGTTTTTGAGCTGATACGTTCATTTTTCAACAGTATGTTCATTTTTTCGGAGATATCGACAGGTGTTTGTTTGTGAAGATTGCTAACAAGTATGTTTGCTGCAAGTGTTGCGTATCCGGGATGAGTAGTTGCGAGACCGATTGCGGTGTCAGCAGTCAATGTATCGAGTTGTTCGGTGGTAATACCGTCACTGATACCACTGCATACTTTTTGTGAGACTACAATAGGGTCAATATCAGAAGGTGCCAGCTTTCTAATACGGGCTGTAACCTTGTTGAAATCTACCCCTTGCATTTCTCCATTTCTCTTGACAACGTACATACTGTTAACCTAATCAAACATTTAATCCTTAAACTATTCGTCAATCTTTGGCGCAAGACAATATCTTATTTCGCCTAGGTTAGCGACGTTATATTTTAGGATGAGAGGGTAATCTGTCTTCATAAATATTTCTATTGTGTTGCATAAATTGCTCGCACTTTTCGTAAATAGATTGAGACTCTTAAGTGAATATCGTCCCTCTACCGTATCGTCACTGTTTCTTTGTTGGATCATACCGTGGGTAGCTTCACCTATGATCGTTTCTTGGCAAGCGAAATCCCCTTCGCACACCATCTTGAGATTCTCACCCGACTCGATAATAAGCGTGTCGCTGATGAACATCATATCGCGACACAATCTATGAAAGGTATTGCTTGGCATCGTGATTATAGATTCAAATTCGACTGGGGGTACAGTGTATTCTTCTTGGTCGATGTCTAGAAGACGAAGTTTAAATACAGTAACTGAGTTTTTATCGCTGTTTTCTAGTTTGATGCCCAATTCGTGTATATTCTTTTCGTCGATGAAAAATGAAATAGTATCATTATTATCAACTACTTTCACAAGCCTGAAAAGGCTCGTCATGTTGATACCAATAACAACCTTCTTCTTGCATATATACGTTTCAAACTTATCAGCTTCGAGTTTAACATTAATCAACGACGTTCTCGTACCATCCATAGTCATAATTTTCATACCAGTTTCATCAAAAATCATATTGATGTCCGTTAAAACATCCTTGAGGTTATCAATAAGATTTCTGATAGCACCGCTTTGTACGGTTTGCATTTCGAGGATATTAACCATTACCAAAAAGAAGGAGTTTTGTTTTTAAATTCATACACGTCTTAAAGGCATTACAATTTCACTATCTCTTTGTGTCTTAAGCTTATCCATAAGGTTTGGAGTATCTGGTTTATTATTGTCCTTTCCGCTACTATCTTCTACATCCCCATATCTTGTTTCTAATGAATCTTTTATACTACAAGATGATAGACCTGAATCGAAGCGAAACCCATCCGAACCACCGCCTATAAAAGAAAAGCTCGATCCAAGTTCCATCCCCGTCAAATCTTTTTGTTGCTTTTGATTATTACCAGGTGTAACGTTCTGATTTTGTTGTTTTTGATTATTACCAGGTGTAACGTTCTGATTTTGTTGCGTAGGTTGCTGTTTAGACATCGCGAATATATAATCAAAAGCTTGTTTACCTACATAGAGTTCATTTTCGTGAATAAGTGTTGGGACATGTGTCAAAGATGGGGGGAATTCTTGGGTATCTATGGATATTGCTTGAATCACTTTTGCAATGTTTTCATGTTCTTGAATCATTTTGATTATATTTTTTGAATGATGACATTTTAAACTGTAAAACAACTTCATCCTATTACATATTCAAGGAATTCTTTTTCTTAAATTTGACGATATCATGCCATGGGCTTGTGATACCATAACCTACCATGACATCGAACACACCACATACGATTTTGTAATCATATCCACCATGGCATTTATTTGCTTGAATTGGGTCGAAGATCAATTTTCCATCTCCATCCGTATTTAAAGGGCGAGTACCCCAACCCAATTTATGTGTCCAAATACCAACTCGTTCGTTACCTTTGTATGCTTTTTTTGAAAGACATGCTGTTTTAGCTGCTTCTATAATTTTTTTGAAATGGGGTATTTCTTTTGAAATATTTTGAGCTTTAAGTGTTACTATTTCGTGTATATTTACTTTTTTATGTTGATATACGGGAATGTCTAGTAACCAAAAGGGGTTGGGTACGAACTTTTGCATATGCTTAGGGAACATTTTCGCATGGAGCTCTATGTTAGTTTTTGCACGTTTATTAGGATCTGATGATGTATTAAGTAGTTTATAACAAGATTTGTTTCCTCTGTCGACTTCTTGTTTGATTCTAAGATTTGATGTTATAGGATTAATTCCAGCTACATTGTATGGATTTCCCGATCTATCTATAACGTTCGTAGTATACGTGTGAAGATCGAGTTTGTAAATATCGCGAATTGCTACTGGTTGTTGCGCATAAAAGTGGAAATCTGTTGGAATACCTTTACGTTCGCCATTTGGGGCGATTACCATTACAACACGTCTATACCTATCTTCTGGTTTTCTCTTCAATTTAGCTAGTACAGTTTTACCAGATACTTCTTTTACAGTCTCTACACCTAAATTATATAATTTTGACGCCGTTTTTCCATCGTCTATGACACGCTGAATAACATCTGTCCTACATATTTGCCAATCTGTTCTTGGATATTGTTTTCCTGATACAAAAGTTGTTATAAATCCGGGTACTGATTTATGTGGTCTCCCGGCATTAAGTGAAAAGTGATTGAATGCGTAACTATAACAATTTGAGCCCTCGATATTGTTTGCATATTTCTTGTCATCATAAACTGGGTCTGTGTTACCCAATGGATATGAACGAACTGTCATTCTTATGATATATTAATGTTTTTTCATAACACTTCTGATATCAGTAAATTTCAGCGGAGCTCGAGTATTGTACACCGCTGGATCAAATGCAAGACGATCGTCGTTTAGTGTTTCTGCTGCGATTTTTCTTTTCTTATCGTGAATTGCGAGCATGTTTTCTTCAATGTATACAGTGTCAGTGTCAGCTTCATCAGAAATGATATAACGCTTAACCTTCACTTCGTTTTTCTGTCCCGTTCTGTGAGCGCGTCCAATCGCCTGATATTCTATGCAAGGATTCCACGTGGGGCTGGTGATAAAAACATTCTGTGCGACCTGTAGGTTATATCCTTGCCCCCCTGTGTGAATCTGAATGATGATGACATTCGTGTTTGTGTTTTTGAACGTTTCTATGCTCTCAACGCGTTCCTCCATTGTCATTAGTCCGTGAATTGATACTGTTTTCATTTCATTATGTTCCAGAGCCTTCTTATACGCCATCATTTCTCTCCTGAACTGACAAAAAATAATACTTTTTTGTTCGCGGACCTTGATTACATCATTTGTAATCTTGGGAATTTTAGTGGATTCATGCGACCAGTCATCCATATTTATTTTGAATTTTCTTTTCATGCCGTCGACATAGCACTGAGGATACGAACACACTTGACGAACTCGAAGTAGCATCTCTAGGAGTTCAATTGTGTTATTGTTTGTTTTCTTACGCATTTGTTCGTTCGTATCATCGAATACATTTTTGTATAACTTCTTTTCTTCTTCGCTCGCAAAAGGCATTCTGCAAACTTCTATGTCAAGCTTAGGGAGTCGCAGTGCTTCGTCTTGATGCTTTACGTCATCCTTTGTGCGTCTCTTGAGAAATGTTTTGACAACATCATCTCTGAATCCTTGTGTGACAAATTTAGATAATCCAATGAACGTCGCGAGATTGATGAAGTCATCCATTTTGTTCATAACAGGTGTAGCAGTCAAGCACCATTTTGATTCCGCTGTTAAGCAGCATACGGATTTATGAAGTTTTGATTTTTTATTTTTAATACTATGCGATTCATCGATGATGATGCGACCCCATTTCATTCTATGAAGAGGAGTGGCTCCAACAACAGATGTGGATTTGTTGAAATATGAAGAAGATATGATGTATACGCAATCATCGTCGAGATGTGTTCTGTCAAAAGGACGGGTAAGATTCACGACTATCATATCAGGAGCAAATTTATGAATTTCGTCAATCCATTGGAGCACAAGGCTCTTGGGTGCGATGATGAGGCTCTTCTTGGGAATAGATTGAATAAGTCCGATTGTTTGAATTGTTTTTCCAAGCCCGACTTCATCTGCGAGAATGCCGCCTTTAGGCATGTGTTCGTCGTAAAATGTTGCGGCTTCGCACGTTTCGCGCTTGACCATCCATTCTACGCCTTCTTTTTGGTGTGGTTTGAGGAATTGCATGGTTGTTGCGTATGAGGTATATGTGTATAATGACGTTTCTTTAGGTGGTTTCAAAAACGAATGATTATGTTATTTAATGTTTGGTGTATAGTTCTTTAGGCGATTTAAAAAAATAATGAGTATGGATAAATAATGCAAGGGGGTATGGTAAACGAACAACAATGGGAACAAGTGACTTTGTATGGCAAAGGTCAACAGAAAAAGAAATCACCTTTGATCACGGAGGCAGTACACGTGTCTCGAGCTACACAAAATGTTCTGTCTGATGATACCGTACCACCAGAGCAGATTGACGCGCAACGCCGTAAAAAGCTCGTCACGTTGCGTACACATTTGAAGCTTAAGATGGATGACATGTCAAAACGATGTAGCATTCCATTGGCTGAATACAGAGATATGGAAAATGGTAGGTTGATTAAAACGAAAGCTACACAACACATGAATAAAATTTTCAGGATTTTCAAAAAGGATCTAGAATTATTACAACTGTAAGTATGGATCCGTGCATTTTCCATTTACACAAGATGAACCAGGAATGCTAGAGCAATCGTACGGACAAGGAATCGCATCCAATTTGTCACCTGGTGTTTCACCTGGTGTTTCACCTGATGAAACGGGAGATGCCTCGTCCGACGTCACCCGTTGTGATTTTCTTCTTGTAGTCTGTTTCACATTCCTACCTGGTATTTTTATAATCTTCATTTGTATCCCAACTCCTATCAATACGATACCAATGAACGCGTACATCAGTGTGTCATCATTCGGTTTTCTTTGTTTATATTGGTAAGATCTGTTCATTATTATATTATCATTGTATAATAATATATGATGTATGACAAGTATAAGATTTATATTATATGTATTTGTGTTATATATTTATTCATTCGGTATTGTAAAAAACAACAAGTTGAATCATTCATCGTTAAGTCCGGTGATGGAAATATCGTATTTAGCGAAGATGATGTCGGGGTTATGCTCGCCACACTTTTTAATACCCCTAAACTTACAAAGGCATCGTTCGTACGTATACTTAAAAAAGTAGTAGATATTGATGTATCTAAGGATTATATAGTAACTTCTAGCCAGATCATAGAATTGGCAAAAAAGATCCCTGCTCTAAAATTGTACGAACCGAAGCGTCGCCGGAGAATCGTTCACTTTTACGAAACAGATCCTGCTGTAAAGAAACTTTTCGATGATAATTTGATAGAAAAAACTGAAACCTTCGTTTCTTCACTCGATGATGATGTGATGGCTAAATGGGGCGATTTCAAAAAGCTGTTTGGACGGAGAGGTAACGTGGAAAGGTTGAATCTCGCCAAAGGGTTTAGGGAAAAGTTACCTGATAAGGATACGAATTTAGATACACATACCGAACAACTCGAAACCCTTTTTAAGCAATTCTACAAGCTCAAGACTGGTAAGGATGTTGATCCCTTGTCATACATCATAAATAATTTGGATCCAACAGCTAGGGATTTTGACCCTGACATACCACCTGTGGAAGAGGGTTCGGAAGAATTAATTATATCTGCGACGGGACAAAGCAATCAACAAAAAGTTTCTCCTAGTTTCAGTCAGGGGGTAAGAGTAATGAAATTAAACGAAATTTCGACCAATCAACGAAAAGGAGATGAGGAAATCCAAAACATTGTGAATCAGATGAGTGAAATCCAAAACATTGTGAATCAGGGGATAAGCAATCAACAAAAAATTGTGAGCTTAGCATACATGGACGATAAGCTTCATAAAACAACCGATGAATTATTTGTCGAAATACAAGATCTTAAGAATATGATAAATAGTGTAGTCGATAAAACAATAAATGTAGACACGGGATTCGCAGACAATGCATCCGAAGTCGTTGGGAAGCCGTTGTATGAAGATGCAAGAACGGATGCTTTGTCCAAGAAGATGTTGAAGTATCTCATGAAGAAAAAGAAAACATTGAAAGAATTCGAAACGTTCGTTTATGTAATGATTATCACCGGTAGTGAAGAGTTATATCCGCTTGCTGAGTTACAATCAAAAATACACAGGGGTATTCAATTCATAGTTTCGGGCGATGGACCCCAAGATGATTTTGAACCCGATGAACCCGATGAACCCGACGAACCCGATGAACCCGATGATGATTTTGAACCCGATGAACCCGATGAACCCGATGAACCCGAAGGTTTTCGAGGTTGGAAATAAATTTATTAGGAAATGTAATATGCATTCTTTGCCTACGCTACATGGCGAGTCCCTATATGAAGAAAAGCGAATAAGTGGTATTGTTCATATAGGAGTTGGTAAATTTCATCGCTCCCACCAAGAGTCATATCTTAATGACCTTTTGAAATTAGATTTTGAAAAATATAAAAATTGGTGTTATACTGGTATCGGCATGATTCCTAGTGACAAAACCATTCAGACGAAATTAAAACGAAACAATTTTAGATATCATTTGCGAAATATGTATCGTTATGGAAAAAATGCGATAGATTACAAGATTCTATTTTAGATATACTAGGAGATGTACAACACGATGATTCTTTCATGCTACGAATTAAACAATACGATGAAACATTTTCACAAGAACATATTTGACTTCTGGTGATTCTGTTGTAAAGTGCGTCATGTCAAAATTAATGCTTCCGCCATCTAAAACATTCTCCCAGTATACCATTGTTCCTCGTTTAGGGACGATAGAAATGTCATGACATGGGAATACAGTTTCACCTCCATTTTCGATATCGTTTAAATACACAAGTGCCGATGCTATGCGCTGCGGTCCGTAATTTTCTATTTGAGAAGCATACAATGCGTCAACATGAAGCACAAACTTCTCGTATGGTTCGTATACATTCATATGACAAAAACTATTTGATTCACGATTATATTTAGTTTTTATGATATCGTTTATTTTTGTATCCACAACTTTCATAAATTGATCATCGCTTTTCACGAGAGTGCCTCCGTTAAGAGTAGATGTCAAATTTATGACGGTATTTTCTTTGTACTTGTTTGCGAGATATACACATTCATTACATTCTTCTTCTGTCAATACATTTTTATGTACACGGGGTTTATTATTAGCACATCTAACGGTTGTGTTTATTACACTGCGCCGACTACGAATAAACAGATGACGACGAAAAGGATTAGTCATACTCCATTGCTGACAGAACATTTCTTTCTCTTAAGATTCTTTACTTTATATATATATTCGTAATGCGAGCCTCCTGTTTGCGCATGGTGTAAAATTAGCTTGATTGTAGGGTGTTTATTTTTTCTTATGTTTGTACCAAACCCGTTGATAACTTTTAAAGATCTTTGGAAGCCTTTTTCTACATCTGCGTAATGAATTCTCGCCCCAGATATGCCAATTTTATGAAGATACTTTTCAATTGCCTTTATTTCAATATCCCCTCCCCAAGATGTGTTTTTTGACATCCATTGTATATATTGTTGCGAACAATCTTTATCTGGGTTTCCGTAAGGATACATAACAGATAGAAGCATTTTGTATGTTTCGTCTTTTTCCGAACGTTGCTTCATATAGTCTATAGCATTTCGCCTTAGCGTTTTTCCAAGTGTTTTGTAATCATCACTTAAATTCTTTTTGTGAATTATACCTTGTGCCATAGCATAAAACAAACAATTCCCCATTCCATCATTCCGAACTATTCGGTACATTATTGATATTTTAAAAAAAATCAAAGTAAATGAAGATTGCTCTTGACCTCGATGAGGTTTTAGTCCCTATGCTCAGTCACTTGAATGTTCACTATGAGAAACAATATAACAGAAAAGTGAAAATTCCTTTATCGAAAGCAATTGAATATAATTTTTCAACTATTTTTGATATCACACCCAGAGAGGCTCAATGGCTTGTATATAGTTTTTATGGTTCTGATGAACACAAAAAAATTAAACCGTTAAAAGGTACCAAAGAAACAGTTTTACTTTGGAAGCGTCTTGGTTTTGACCTATATATAGTTACCTCTAGGCAAGTATATAGCAGGAAGTATACATATGATTTAGTAACAAGGTGTTTCGGAAACGGTGTGTTTACAGATATAATATATTGTAATTCACATAGTCTTTTAGGTGATAAAATTGAAAAATCTGATATATGCATGACATTAGGTATTGACATGCTTATCGATGATAATATATATAATTTATACGGTTTACCAAGTTATACAGAAGGTTTTCTTTTTACAGGACCTAAGGATTCTCCATATCCATGGGCTCAATTTGAACAACTTGGCCAACAACCCGATCAACAAGCGGATCATTTCGATATGATTGATTATAAATAATCTTATCAACACCAGAAGACGCGAGAAGTTTTGCACAGTTCAAACATGGATAATGGGTAACATACGCAGTTGCACCACCTATTGAAACACCGCGTTTTGCCGCGTCCGAAATTGCATTCTGTTCTGCGTGTACCGTTGCTTGTTCGTGGTTATCACGAACAACTGATTCGTGTGGGGTATTTTCTATATAACCATTATACCCAGTACTAACAACTCTATTGTTTTTTACGAGAACACAACCCACGCGCAAACGATTGCATTGTGATCTACTCGAAGCAAGTAGTGCGAGTGACATGAAATATTGATTCCAGCTTACACGAGAATGACCATCAACGATTTCTTTTACCAAGTGAGTAATCATCTTCTTGATGTGAATGACGACTCTTTCTTTTAAAGTGTTTATGCTTTGGTTTGCTTTTCGGTATCATGTCATCTATATGTTTAGATTTATTTTTCTTCGGTTTAGTATTGAAGTTGGTATGAAGGGTGTTAATGATAGCGAACATGTCAATATATATATGAACAGTGTAATGTTTATATTATTTAACCCATTCGACATGAATGGAGGTGTCTATGACAACCCTTCCGGAATCACTTACAGAATAACAAAAAGCGTTGTGTTCACTTTTATTACCATCTATTCCATCCCAAGTAGCACCAACAACAGCAAGGGATTTCACCATGAATATTCCACCACAAGCACTTAAAACATCTATAATACCTGTATTCATTCTGATCGTTTTTCGTCGGTTGCCTTTAAATTCAAGGGCATATGTATCATAATAGACCGGTTTTTTACCAACTTTTCCGAATGGAGATACCATCGCAATCGTTTCATCTTTCAATGTACTCTTAAATTTCTCAAAAATATTTTCAGAGAAAGTAACTTTTGTATCAACAAGCACACAAAATTCGGATGTCGACACATCTGGACAAAGAGACTTACATGTATTCCTGTATATTGCCATATCAGTAACTCTGTCAATGTCCTTAACGTCGTCCCATTGTTTCATATTCATTACATCACTTTGAAACGCGCCGTGATTTCTATATAAGAATTCTTTACACAAATCAACGGTGTTATCACTAGAATCATTCTCGAAGATGAAATACGCGTATTCATGTGTCTCGTCTTGACGTCTTATTTTCTCTAATGTTTCCAATGTTTTAGGAAGGTCGCTTCCATTATTTCTAACGCACATAAACACATAAATCCAATTTTTTTTAGATATACGATCTCTGTACTCTGTACTTATCTTAAGAACCTTTGATAGCTCCCACTCTTTTCTTTTCGATAAGAAACTTGTATACGTTTCTAACCCATCCGGGTCGGGATCACGATTCAATATTTTATTGTACAACTTTGTTATCGTGTCTTCCATTATTATTTATTTGAATTTTTTGTTGTGTATCAATAATGTACACACTTAAAGATGCTTTTAAATTACCTCTAGTTGGAGAGGTGAAAGAATTAATAGAAATTAAACCTGATATTGGTGTTATCGGGTCATACCGACCATACGACGTTGTAAATATGTATCAACGTGACAAGAAAAATTGCGAAGCTATGAAGTTATACCCCGAATTATACATTAAAAAAATCAACGACACTCCGAAATAGGGGCTTCATTGAATCGTGAATCGATTGTCTCCTTAAGAAGTTTTTCGACATCACTTTCTGGTACCCATTCATCCCAATGATCATGATAAAAGTTCATGAGTGCGATATGTTCACTATGTGAATCAGGGGCCCTTTTGAAGGGGTCGTGATTTTCTACGGTCATGTTTTCATCTTCATCGTTATCTTCGTCAGAAAATGTGTCTACAAGTTCATCAAAGAGAAAATCCTCTATTTTTTCTGCGAGATCATCTGGAATATCTCCATCCAGTTCACATTCCCCTTCACCTAGATATTGATATGTATATCTGAATTCGTATGTATGTGAGTCATTAGAAAGGATACCCTTCCAAATGTAATCATTCATAACAAAACTACCATCTGTAATCGAAACATTCCATTTTTCATCTTCGTCTGTCATTACAAGGGATTTGCTTTTGAACTCTTTCAGACCATCTGTGGCATCCCAAGCGGTAATTGCTTCTTTTGATCGCGATTGAATATTATCGATATTTTGAAATTGATGTGCTTGATATTGCAACCCATACAAAATATCTTCTTGTGTTATCACATCTCTGCCAGATGATTTTGCGTAGTCACCAGCAGATCGCATACCTTCTTCTAAAAGAACAAGTAACATGCTTTTTGCATTCGTGACGAATTCGTCTACAGAATTGTCTTGACTTACGAGAGTACTGAATCCGGTCTCCATTGTATATCTTTATCAAGGCGTGTAATTCTTAAACTTTTAATTTTTTCATGAAATAAATGCATACAGTTGATTTCATGCAAAAGATATTTCTGCTTGTGTTGAGTGGGTACATAACATATCTCGTATCTATACATCTGATGCATTCAGATACACATGTGAACAATGCCCGGGTATTACATATGGCTAATTACATTGGCGAAGGGGTACAGTTTTCACACCACGAGCAACAGCTTTTAGACGACGTGTATTTACCGAGCGAGTTGAAGGTGAAAATGAATGATATATATGGACTTCAAGAAGAAAAAAATAAAATACAACGTGCGTTTTTTGGGAAACCACATAGTATATTTAAAGACGTACAAAAGGGTAATGGAAATGGTGTTTTGTTATACGGGTTACCCGGAACGGGAAAAACTATGATGGCACAAGCACTTGCGAACGAGTCACAAGTTCCACTTATTTGTTTCAATATTTCAAACATAGAAAATAAGCTTTTAGGAGAAAGTAATAAAACCGTTCAAGCATTGTTTACGCTCGCACAAAAAATGAAACCATGTATGTTGTTTATAGATGAAATTGATTGCATTTGTGGTACCCGTAATATGCTTGATCAATCACATGTAAATACTATGAAATCTGTTCTTTTGACATATATGGATGGTATTTCATCAGAAAAAGGGATTACATTTATTGGGGCTACAAATAGAATGGACGCAATAGATCCCGCATTTAAGCGCCGCATCCCGATTCATGTGGAAATACCACTTCCAGACGTTGATACCATACAACACATGTTGCGTTCAACGATAGATACAGACGAGAAAACGATTGAAGATATAGCAATGATATGCCTGGGGCTAAGTTGCTCTGATATTAAACAATTGTGTCATTTAGTGAGTACTACATACGAAGAAGGGATGAATCTGTTAGATTCATTTAATGTAAATTCTCGTATGGTACACGTTTGAAAATGAACGTGTTGTTGACAAAACTCGCTTTTTGTGTATCTTCATGAAGTGAAAAATCATACTCTTTGTAATGATCTTCAAATGATTTCCATTCTACGAGTACAAGTCCGTTCTTACAAGCTACATCTCGTAGTGTATTTTCGTATACCAAATATTCATGACTGATCATATTTTCTCCAAAATATAATGTACCTGTCATACTAAATTGAATTGCATCACCACATGTAGATGGAGTGTCAAACATTTTCTTGATCAATACTTGCTCGTTTGAAAATTCATTATCATTTCCAAGCATATTCAAAATTTTGTCGCCATTTGGTACTGTGCCGATGAATATACCACCTGGTTTCAAAACCTTTGAAATATTCGAGAAGAATTCATGTAAACATTCTTCTGAACTTGCGAAGTAGTGAAGACAGAATTGACAAGAAATCATGTCATATAACGTATCCAAATTTCGTTTTTCTAGCGTAGTAAAAAATGAATCACCATTTTTTATCACATAGAATCTATAATCCCTTACATTCCTGAGATGTGCTTGATTAAACCTCCTTATAGCTTCGCGGATATACGTGTATTCTATATCAACACCGATAACTTTAGGAATTTGATTATTATGCCATTTCATAATATCACCCCCTCTCCCAACACCAACGTCGAGAAGGGTTTGAACTTTTGTCATGTTACATACTCGCTGAATTATTTCTGCTTTGAGTTTATTATGAAATGCGCGAAGCGTTTTAGCTTGACCATCCATTATACTTTATATAATCGTTACGTTTATATCATTTAAAACGTAGGTCTTTAGGTATATTAACATGGAATCATTTGTTTCTCAATATACAAGTCAACTTAGCCCAACGCATGAAATTGAAGCTCGCTTAGGTACATTTACACATCAAGGGTTTGTACCCGGTGTACATAAAAGTACCTTTTACAAATTAAAATCTCGAATGGATGTTTCAAGTGCGTGGGATAAGACATCATCAGAAAAAACCCGTGATGTAATCACAGGCAAATATAGAAATCATCATCATGAAAATACCCTTGTCACGTGTACTAAAAAACAAAAAATTGCCTCAAAAGATTTCGATAATGTTCGCATATCCGTATGCGAAGAAATAAAATGCGAACCAGTGGATGTACAACCAACGTCGTTTATACGACATAAAGAACGTTGGAGCTACTTTAAAGGCATATGGAGATATGATCTCACACATGTCACAACAGCTAATAAAGATGTTTACGAAATTGAAATAGAATTGAATGACACGAAAAAGGCACTTGGGTATTCATCAGAATATCTTGCTAAATCTTTTGTTAAAAAAGTAAATCAAATCATTTAAGCGACTTCATCTACGACCTGTGCACCAATGTCCATTTCCCGACGAGTTTCAGGGGAAATTGTTGTTTGGTTCCATGCGCATGGGTTTTCGGTGGGGTTCTGGGGTTCAGAACGAAGCTGGAGGTTGGCGTTGCGGAGGACCTGGGATTGCATACCAATTGTAAAGTTACGAGAATCGAGGAAGTTTTGACCTTCGAGATTCGCGGGGCTGAATTCGGCGAATGTATCATCGAGATTCGTGTCACCCTTTGGGAGAAGGTTTGTACTTACGAACTTAAGATTGTCACATCCATCGCCAGAAGATTTGGAAATTTCCTTGTTGTATCCTATAGGGGCGAGAGGCTCATCCTCGTATCCGGAAACACCCCCAGATTTCTTTGAGGCCATCGCAGCGGGCGCACCTTGTTCGGGCATAGGTACAGCAGGCGCGGTGTCTTCGAACCCTTCAGTTTTATCCTTTTTGCACATGGAATCGTTGATGAATAAATAGGCCACATAGGCGACCAAGCAAAATACAATGATATCTGTGGGCTTTACCTTTTTCATGAGATTTACAGTCTTGTTAGTTGACATTATTGTACGACCTAAAAAAAATTAGCGAGATTTAATTTACTTCATCTGGAAATACGTTGTCAAGCTCGGGTTCGGGTGTGGCATCATCGTCGAACATGTATTTTCGGGATGGTGCTTTTTCTTTCTTGATCTTCGCCTGGACAACCTTCCAAGTCAATCCAAAACGGCTCTTGGTGAACCAAAGACCGTCCATTAAGATAATAAGCGCGATGGTGGAACCGTCCTTGATGTCACCTAGTTCAGTTTCTTCGCGATCGGATGTGTACACGTGAATGTCTTTCGATATACGCAATCGCATGACGACATCATTCGATTTCTTGACTTGTTTGAATCCGGAATGGAATGCGCTATCGAGCCATTCGTCGGAAATTTCCTTACCTGGGAACCATTCTCCCTTCTTTTCTTTTGCGGCTTTGAGCATGGCGTCCTCGAAATCCGAGGTAAATTCGATAAATGGGCTTACACCTGACTCAGTTCCACCGACGTGTACGTCAATTTGGGAGGAGACTTTACCGTCGGCGTCGACTAAATCGGTTTTACTGTGCATCCATCGGTTGAATTGAGACACAATAGGTTCGGTCTCGTGAAGCGCTTGGATGAAATATCTGTCACCTTGGACAACGGGAGATGAAAATGTAATCTTTGAGTAATCAATGGATGAATCAAACATTACATATGTTACGTATTTTATTCTTTATGTTCTTACGCTTACGCTGGTTTTCGTCGGGTGAAGGATGACGTAATTGGACTGCCTTGACGTCTTGGCTTGTTTTCTTTCTCTCCTATGAGTTCTGGTATTTCTTCACCATTATTGTTTATTAATTGTAACAATTTCTCAGTTCTCTTTTCAACCTTCATAAAATTATCCATCTCTTGAGCAGAAACCAAATAATTTCTGGATGCCTTATCTTTGTTAATTATATTCGTGTCAATGAAATCGAAGAGAACCCTTACGTGATGTACCGACAGACTTTTAACTTTTTGAACAGCTCCACGATTGACTTGCTTCAATAATAGATTGCTAAATTCATCTTGTGTTACTTGTCTGATACTCCTTGTAAGTTTATTAAAGATTTGACTATTATTATCCACAATTTCTATTGCTTTCATTAAAACCTTCTCATCCTTTACTAAATTCTCTCTATGTATTTTATCCATTAGACCATCACAAGACGGCTTATAATCACTTTCATTTTTCAGTGAGCGTATGTCTGATGTTGTTTGTTGCAAACACTTTATTTCATTTCCTGTTATTATTCGAACAGCAGCAATATCTTTATTTTTTAGCCGTGTCATGTCAAAAATAGAATCAATGTGTTCCAATATTCTTTTACAAATCGGCGTGCATGTTGTTTTTTCATTCAATGCTTTGTGTGCTTCGTAATACAGTTCTAAAAATTCTTTCTCTTCGGGTGTTTTAGCTTTACTTCTGAAATCCAAAAATCCATTCCGTCTATTGTATATTTTTGGTATAAACTTAGTCACCATTATTTTTTCAATATTCATTTCCATGTTTTTATTTATCTGTTTCTCAATATTTTTCAAATCATCGTTTGTTTGTGCATTATTGATCTTCTTTTCGTATAGGGATTGAAAGTTATTTGACATACTGGACATTTTTACCTTTAATGTACTTCGTTTACTCTCGAGAGCAGCTTTTTCTTTTGCTATCTCAGCCGCTGCTGCATTTTCTATCCTTTTCGCTTCTGCTGCTGCATTTGCTTCTGCATTTTCTGCTGCTTTCTTAGCTGCTACTGCATTTTCTTTCCTTTTCGCTTCTGCAGTCGCTGATTTCTGAGCTGCTTCTTCAGCTACTGCTTTCCTTTTCGCTTCTACTGCTGCTTTATTAGCTGCTGCTTTATTAGCTGCTGCTTTATTAGCTACTGCTGCATTTTCTATCCTTTTCGCTTCTGCTGCTGCATTTGCTTCTGCTTTTTCTGCTTTCTTAGCTACTGCTGCATTTTCTATCCTTTTCGCTTCTGCCGCTTTCTTAGCTGCTGCTGCTTTCTCTTTAGCTGCTGCCTCTTCTGCATTCGCTGATTTCCTAGCTGCTTCTTCAGCTTTCCTTTCCTTTTCTATTTCAAAATTGGCTTTTTTTTTCTCTGCGTTGTTCACCAGACCATTAAGATTCTTCAACGCTGGACGTGTG
>Ga0115001_10000406_pt1 | contig 31524 bp, 19 predicted proteins | sample ArcticOcean_MG_C_12_FD_89869 | JGI IMG/M metagenome (GOLD analysis project Ga0115001, IMG submission 89869) | Marine microbial communities from western Arctic Ocean - ArcticOcean_MG_CB8_130 | ecosystem: Environmental > Aquatic > Marine > Oceanic | place: Arctic Ocean: Canada Basin | collected... | reverse complement strand
TTCTACGGTGGACAAGGAAGATAAGTTTAATTTTGGGATTTTGGTGCGACTAAGAATTTGCTTTTGAAAAGAGGGCCATCGCGCGCCTGGTGAGTTCGTCGTGGGAGATTTCTTCGGTTTTTTAGCTGAGGCTCCAGCGGTAACCCTATGGATTGATGAAGGTGGCGGCGAAGCCATCCTTCACGGTGAGGGAGATGGAGAGGAATTTCATGGGATTTATGAAATAAAGATGAGGTGCCTAGAATAGGGACCGACAAGATTATTCCGATCTTCCAACTGAGAGTAAAGAAGAGGAAGAGAATTGGATACAAGGCGAAGGCTAGAAAAAGCGCGTCAAAATCTGCACTTAGAGAGTTCAAAAGGATCAATGGAAGCGATCCAGTCGACCAGGCCGCGAGGAGCTTCAGTGGCACTGAGAGGGCTTGATTTGATCAGGGCGAGACGTCCCGGCTCCTTTCTTGACGCTACTTTGAAAGGAGTTTCCAATCGGGGTAGACGGGCCGCTCTTTGGCTTTGTTGGTCCCTTTGGTGGTGGCTGGAGGAGCTGACTTGAGGACCTTGGTGAGTGTTTTGTTGGATTGAGTAGGCGCGAGATTGGTCTCTTCTTTGAGGTCGTTGGGAATATGGTAGAGGCGGCCGTCGGGGTAGAGTTTGTGGGTTTGGGTGCGGGCAAATTGGGTGCCCTTAAAATTTCCCCAGTAAGGTTGGTAGTGGCAGAAGACCCAGTCGCGAGGGGCGCCTTTTTTGCCCTGGAGTTGAGGGAGAAAGCTGACGCCATCGATGGGGTCGTATTTGCCTAACTTGATGCCGGCAGCTTGGGCGAGGGTGGGGTAGAAGTCGGTGAAGTCGATGAGGTCATCGGAGACGAGTCCTTGGGGGCTTTTGCCCGCCCAGGAGGCGATGAAAGGGACGTGGGTGCCCATGTCAGTGGTGCTGCCTTTTCCGCCTTTGATGTCCTGGCCGTTCCAGCGGGAAGTGAGGGTGCGGTGGCTACCGTTGTCGGCAGTGAACATGATGATGGTGTTGTCGAGTTGACCGATGTCATCGACTTGCTTGACGATCTTGCCGACGAGTTTGTCGAGGTATTGCACCATGGCGACGAAGTTGGCTTTCTTGGCGGCTTTGTCCTTGGGTTGCTTATTGGAGCCGTGCGTGCGGGGACGGTCTCCGATGGTGTCGGGGGTGGGCACGAAGGGATCGTGGACGAGGACGGTGGGGTAGTAGACGAAGAAGGGGTCGTCTTTATTGCGCTTGATGAAGTTGCAGAGAAAGTCGGACATGAGATCGGGGCCATACTTAAGGTGGTTGTCTTCCTTGGTTAGGAACTTGCCGTTTTGCTCGAGGGGAGGGGACCAAAATCGTTCGCCGCCATTTTTGCTGCTCTTCTGGGTGGTGACTTGCCAGAGGCAGTATTCATCGAAGCCGGCTTTGACAGGGCGGGAGGCGTCTTGGTTGCCTGGGGCGCCGTGGTAAAGGCCGCTGAGTTGCCACTTGCCGGCGATCGCTGTCTTATAGCCAGCTGACTTGAGGAGTTGGGCGAAGGTTTTTTCCTCAGGTTGGAGGTAACCGAAGTGGGTGTAGTTTCGGAAATTGTACTTTCCGGTCATAATTTTGACGCGAGAGGTGGTGCAGATGGGGGTAGAGTAGCAGTGGTTGAAGCGGATGCCTTTGGCGGCGAGGGCATCGAGATGAGGTGTTTTGTAGTCTTCGGCGCCGTAGCAGGAAAAGCATTCCCAGGAGACGTCATCGGCCATGATGAGGACGATGTTTGGCCGCTGGGCGGAAAACCCTAAATTCGAGAGGAGGAAAGAACCTAAAAGGATGGGGGCGAAGAAGAACTTCATGAGAAGAGGATTGAACCGCAAAGACGCAAAGACGCGAAGGTTTTAACGCAAAGAATAGCTGAGGGCGACGAGCCGTGGTGCCACTTTATTCTATCTGGTTCAATGCGGGCGGATCGTTGGAAGGACGGTGGTTGCTCAGATCGTAACCCTTTTAGAACCAGTTTTTCAGAGTTTTTGTGGAATAGAGGCCAATTCCAGAATGAGGACGCTCAATCAATTGAGCGTGCTTCCTTATCAGGGAGAGGGACTCAGCTATGAGTGGTGCCGTTCTTGAAGAAGGCTTCCATCCGGTGATTGAGATCTGCGTAAAACTTAGCCTTCATCTTCTCGAGCATCGCAAGTTTCTCAGGGCTCAGGTTGGTGTTGGGCTCCTTTTCAAGGCGCATTTCTTCGGCGAACGAACTTTCCATTGCGATTAACGAGGCAAGAAATTCGCGGGCAGCCCGAGAATGCTCGACGCCATCAACTAGCGCGAGTTCGAGTCCTTTGTTTCGGGTGACCGTTGTCAAATTTCCATCTGCGAGCTCTTGCATATAACGTCCGTTGCTTGTCTTGAAAGCGTGGTGTTCGGAATCAAAGGCGAGTTCGTCGCGATCGACAAGCAAGTCGTATGGGCCCGCCTTTGTGAAGAATTTAATCACGAGGGGGATGGTGTCGACGAGCATGAAGAGCGAGGTTAGGATGAGATAGGTGTAGAAAGCAAACTCGCCACCATCTGCACCCTGCTTAAAGAGTTCGTGAAGGGCTAGGGTTTGGGTCAGAATATCGCGACGGGGTTCTTCGTTGATTCCTTTAAGTCGGTCTCGTTCCTCGGTGCCAACCGAAGCCAGCTCCTGCTTGGCGAGGTCTTGTTCAGAAAGCAGTGAGTCGATCTGTTGCTTGATGGTGTCGCGCAGGGCGTTCTGTTGAGTGACAAAAGCCTGAGCCTGATCTTTCTCGACTTGTCTTTTGAGAGCAGCAATTCGCTCCTCTTCGAGTTGGTTGGCGACCTGAAGGTCGGCAAGGCGATTTTCAAAACCCGCGATCGCACTTCCCTCGGCGGTTCTAACTTGCGTCTGAAGCATGGCCTTCTCAGCACTGAGGTGTTCCAGAAGCCCGGACATCCGCTGGGAATCAGCGCGGCGGGGTTCCAGTTGATCGGCTTTGATCGACTTGGCGCGCGGACCTTCTCCGATGAGTCCCGAGCGCTGCCCATTGAGCTCCCGCTCATACTCTGTCTGCCAAAACGAGAGTTCGATCTGAAGCTTGGCGTATTGGGGCGCCATTTCATCGTATTGTTTTTGGACGATGCCGAGACGGTCGGTGAAGGGGGAGATGGATTCAGCAATCGCGGTATCGAGTTCCTTTTGCTGAGTGGTGGTAAGGCCGGGGATGGCGCCGTCAACCGAGTTCTTTTCCTGAATGATAAAGCGGGCCTGAAAGCTTTCGGTCCACTTTTCACGTTGTCCGGCAATTGACTGATCGAGCCTTGAGATTTCAGTGCGAATCCCGGTTTTTGTTTCCCCAAAATCGGTGCGCACAATTTCGATTTCCTCAGCCCGGTCTTTTTCGATGACCGAACTGATGGTGTCGCTAAAGAGGAGAAGGACCAACGGGTGGGCGATGGTGAGACCCATTAGAATAGCCACAACAAGGCGCAGGGCGAACTGGGAGAGTTTGCGAGGCCACGAGAGAAAGGCCCGGTAGCCAGCGACGAGGGCCCGGTCGATGGTGAGAATGATGAAGGCCCAGACCAAGGCCACCGGAAAAATGACCATAGCATTGTCCGTGATGGTCGAAAGAGCATAGGCACAAGCAATGAAAGCGAAGGCGCAGGGAACGAGGACGGTGGCCCCGAAAGCCACGTATTTCCGCTGCTCCCAATTGGGGCACTGTTCGAGGGTTTCGGCTCCGGCACCAGAGAGCCAAAAAAAGAGGTGTTTGAGGGAATGCATCATGGGAGCGATCCGTGTTAAATACTTACCGTGGAACACTCCCAAGTTTATCACTGAGGCTCGGTGGTGTAGTATGCTTTTTTAGAACGGCGGTTTCAACCCGGAAGTGCGCGAGTCAGTTGCTGAGGAAGATCTCATTAGGAGTTTTGGTGTCGAGACATTTCCGGCGGCTCCAACATTCCAGCCATCGCGATAGTGATTCCATCCCGATAGGGGTTTCTCCCGGTGTAACAGCTCCCTCCCTCAGTCTGTATCTGGTCGAGATACGGTATTTTGAGATGTGGGGAAGGATGAGCCGGAGAATCTTCATGGCGATAAGAGCGTGATCCGAAAGGCGATGGACTGAAGTTGGACGTGATAAGTTGACAGGTCTGAGTCCTGTCACTTGCGTTTCCCTTTCTCGCCAGCCTTTTTGACTTCTGGTGCCGCATTCTTCGGTAGCCACTTTGCGAGTGATTCTTTCATCTCCCTGTGATCGGGATGCTTCGCCAAATTGGTGAACTCGTCAGGATCGTTTCGATGGTCGTAAAGCTCCTCCGCCCCATCGGCGTAGCGGATGTAGCGCCAGTCTTTGGTGCGAATGGCGTGATTCTCATAGTAGCTTGTTGAAATCACCGGTTCCTTACGTGCTGCCTTCGGATCGTTGAGTTGAGGCATCAAGCTGAGCCCATCGAGCTGCTTTCTTTTTGGCAATCCACAGAGATCAATCAGGGTCGGATAAATATCAAGCAAGCTCACCGCTTCACGACAGTGCCCGCCTTTTCTAATCCCAGCTCCCGCAATAATAAACGGCGTCCGCGTCGATTCCTCCCAAAGCGTCCGCTTTGCCCAATGCTGCTTCTCGCCGAGATGAAACCCATGGTCGCTCCAAAGCACGATGATCGTGTTCTCTTTGTTGGGTCCCTCATTTAAACCATCGAGCACCGTGCCCACGCACATGTCGGCAAAGCTCACGCAGGCCAGATAGGCATGCACCATCCCCCGCCAGTCTCCTTTCTCCAGCACCTCGGCATGGGTCGGCTCGATATTGAGTCGCCCCTTAAAATTTCCCGGGAGGTCGTCCATGTCCGAAAGCTGAGTCTTCGGCAGGCTAATCTTCTCCCGGTTATAGAGATCGAACCACTTCTGCGGAACAAACATGGGAACGTGAGGACGGAAAATTCCAACCGACATGAAGAAAGGTTTATCATGCTTCTCCTTCAATGCCCTCGCCGCATTCTTCGCGAGCTTGAAGTCGTCCATCTGATCATCCGATTCAGGAAAAGCACCCCAGTCCCAAGCCTTACCAGGCCAGTTCATTTGTTTCTTCGGTCGAGGACCTCCATAGCCTCCAAGATATTCATCGATCACTCCTTTAAGAGAACCGGTAAACCCATGATGAAGAATCTTCCCTCCAGCAAGGGTGCGATACCCCTGCTCCTTGAAGTAGTCCTGCATGCAAGGCGCATCATCCAGTCGCTTGATACTCTGATAAGAAGGTCCCAAATCATAAGATCCGTGAGTCGTGGCGTGCAGCCCCGACATCACGCTCACCCGCGACGGAGAGCACACCGGCACGACGCAATGCGCGTTGGAAAAATTGAGACCCCGCTTCGCAAGGCGATCCATATGCGGAGTCTTCACATCAGGATGACCGCCAAGGAAGCCCACCCAGTCGTTCAGATCATCGATGCAGATCATCAAGATGTTCGGAGGGCGAGAGTCCTTCTCTCGGATCCCTTGAGCGGGCGCAGAAGATAGGACGCCCAGGCAGATTGCCTGAATGATTTTGATCATTGAGTGAGGAGCCTACTTTGTTTGAGCTGCCTCTTTTTTGAAGACATCAAATTCCGGATTCACACATTTATTGCCCCAACGCTTGTAGATGGCGCGGAGGTTCTTTTCCGATTCGGGTTGTTCTCCTTTGTCGCCGGTTTTCTTGATCCAGGTGGTGAGCAAATTGCGGTGACGTTTAAGTTCCTCGGCGAACTTCGGATCGTCTGCGAGGTTTTTGATCTGATGAGGATCTTTCTCCATATCGTAGAGTTCTTCAGACGGCCGCTTTCCAAAAAAAGCCAGTTCGGGAATCTCACCAAGCTCACCGTTGGCATGGAGTTCGCGTAGGCGCTTCGTCTGGGCCTGACCATCACGGTATTGAGCTTGGAGAAGAATACGATCAGTGAGGAAGTTCCGGAGGTAGCGAAACTTTTCGGTGCGAACGGTGCGGATCCGATCGATGGTGAAGTCGCAACGGTCACGGGCGGAGACAATATGATCACGTTTCTTGAAGTTCTCACCAAAGAGATTCTGGCCGTGGAGATATTTGGGAAGTTCAATTCCCGCTAGGGCCAGAGTGGTGGCGGAGATATCGAGAGTGTTGGTCAATTCTTTGCGGACCTGATTCGTAGGAATGCCGGGGCCGGAGACAATGAGAGGAACGTGGACGCCACCTTCGTAGCAAAACTGCTTGTGTCGAAGTGAGTGATTATTCCCGTGGTCGGAGAAAAAAAAGACGATGGTGTTTTCAAGCAAGCCGTCTGCTTTGAGCCGATCCATAATCACTTTGACGTGACCGTCGGTCACACGAACGGTGTCATAGTGGTGCGCCCATTCCTTGCGGAAGAGTTCCTCATTGGGAAAGTAAGGAGGCACTTTCATCGTCGCTGGATCGACCTTGTCCTTCAGTTTTCTAGTATTGGTTTTCCCTCCTCCAAGTTGGATTTGACCAAACCAGGGTTTTCCCTTTGGAACCGCAGTCCAATCTGCCTTGCCTTTTTTTCCGTAGAAACCCTTCTCTTGACCTATCGCCGGCTTTGCGTTTCCGGCTGAGTAATGCTCATTACGGTTGTAGACGAAATTGTAATCGTCCTTGCCTTTGTTGAAAGTGGCATAGCCGTGCTCTATGAAGAGTTGAGGAAGTGTTTTGATTCCCTCCGGCAAATGAATGGCTGCATCAGGGCTGCGCGAGGAGCGATGTTGGTGGGTCCCGGTAGTGGTCTGGTAAACCCCGGTAATCATCGCCGAACGACACGCTGAGCACACCGGTGCGGGAACGTAGCATCGGGAGAACCGGACTCCGTTTGAGCTGAGTTTATCGAGCGTGGGGGTCTTGCCGGCATTCACCGGGAAGCCGTAGGATTCCATCCAGGGAGAGAGATCCTCGCAGAAAACCCAAAGAATATTAGGCTTTCCAGCCGCCATGGCTGTCAGTGGAAAGGAAAAGGAAATTAAGAGGAGGAGGGAAAGGCATTTCATAAATGGGCGCTTGGTTACGTTGTTGATACGGAGTTAGACGAGAGGACCTTCTAAAGAAAAGAATGAAGTGCTCGGGGGCTTTCTTTATCTTCTGGAAATCGTTCTAAGAAAAGGTCGTTTCATAAAGATTCTTTCCTGACTCGCTCTGGTTCTTTTCAACACGTGAGGATTTAATCCTGAGCCGTGGTCCATGAAGCTGGAATTCCGAAAGGAGAGAGGGTAAAATAGGATCACTGAACCTCTCGCCGTATCCCGAATCGTGATTCAGGGTAAGGGATAAAGGATTCGGGGATCACTAGCTGCGCTGCACAAGCAGGTAGTGTTCTCGATGGTATTTTATGGGTTCGAAATTTAAGTGGTGTTTGGACTTCACTGTGAGTTTCCCGTCAATCCCGACGTCCTGTCAGCCGAGATTGTCGGTGAGAATCAAAACGATATTGGGTTTGTCGGGGCGCTCGGGCGTCTCTGCTCTGCTGTCCGGTTTAGAGGAGGTATTATTTAGGTTTTTTGTTGCGTTTGTCCGCACCGGTGATCACGCCATCACCGTCCACATCGACATTGGGAAACTGGCCGCGGAATAATGCGCTGTGCTCGTCCCGGGAGAGCTGGCCATCGTTATTTTTATCGCCCCCTTTCAGGGCGTTTCGATGGGGAAACTCGGTCACACTGAGAAATCCACTCCCGTCCTTATCGAAGGGATTGAACTGTGCGGCACGGTAGGCGACGAACTCCTGGACCGTGATGACCTGGTTCCGATCTTTGTCCATCCGCTCCACCATACCGGGGGGAAGAATCGTGATGGGAGTGATCGCAGGTTCGGAGTCAGGTTCGACGAACGAGGTGGGAATATTGTCGAAATTGCTCCGGAATTCGTCGAGCGACTGGTCGTAGTCGACATCCGGCACGATCCAGAGATTGCGGAATGAGACATCGGTGCCTTTGTGGTCCTGTAAGATCAGGGGGCGTTTTCCGTGGCGCTTGTAGAGACGACCGACTTCTCCATAGACCCAAACGTCGTCGTGAATGAGCACTCCGTTGTGGAAAATAGTGGCGCGCAGCGGTTCCTCGAGTGATCCATCATCCGTGAAAATGGGAGCCTTCATGAGAATGTCATAGCTTTGCCACTCGCCGGGTTTGCGACTGGCGTTTACACGCGGCGGGTGTTGGCCGTAGATGGCTCCGCAGGTGCCATCGGCGAAGGTGGGGTTCTTAAAACTATTCACGACCTGGAGTTCGTAGCCGGACATGAGGAAGACGCCTGAGTTTCCATAGAGTTGGCCGGTCCATGCGGGATCTTCCGAAGGGTCGAAGCGAAACTCGAGATGAATGCGGGCGTTACCGTAAAATAATTTGGTGGCGTTGTTCCCTTTGCCTCGACTCATGACGCCGTTGGGATCGATAGGCCAAGAGTCGTTGCTCCACTGGCTGGCATCGAGCACGGTGGCGTTCGTGGGAGCGAGCAGAGAGGTCTTATCCAAAGGAAGTGGCTCGACCACGGGTGGGGTGGGGCGGCGCTTGTCATTGCGATCCCATCCAGATCCCGCGAGTGTCCAGCCGACATTGCGTCCGGCCCGGCGTTCTTTGGCAGGGCGTTTTTTGTTGAGAGTGTAGAAGATGGTGTCGAAGTCGAGTTTGGTAGACGCGGAGCTTTGCTGACCGGCGAACTGGATCGCGTAGACTTTCCCTTCGGCGAGGGGCACATCGAAGGAGACCGTTTTGCGATCCTTCGAGAGTTTGTAATTCGTGACAGTTTGGCTCGTTTCGTCGACCGGGGGTGAGCCATAAGTGCTGTAGTAGTGGTAGTGCCACGATTTTACCCGAGGAGTGATTTTTTCTCCCACTGGTTGAGTAAAGTTGACCTCGAATCCGGTTTTTGTGAGCGTGGTCGAGTGGATCGCGAAGGGCGTGGTGTTGCCATCCCACTCGGCATACTGCAGAGCGGTGCGTTTGCCGCCGACGCTGAACCAACCACGACCGACCTGAGCTGACCAAAGTCGGCCTTTGGAATCGAAGGCCATTTTCACGGGGCCGGAAGTCAGGCCTCGGAGAAAATCGACACACCATCCCTGGTAGTCGCCGTCGACTTTCTCAAGTCCACAGCGGAAGTAGTTCGACTGGCGTTGATCGCCGATGAAGATCTGATCCTGGAAGGGGCCGAACTTTCCGCCGGTGGTGTCCCAGACCGGGCTGCCCGGTGTGTTGGCGATGACCTCGCGCGGGAACCAGATGGAAGGCGGAGTGCGGAGCTTTTCGAAATCGGAGGCGGTCATCGAACGCACCTTTTCCTTGGTGAAATCGGGCCGTGCCGGAAGGGAGGCGGGATGACCGTAGAAGTTCCCCTCTTTTACGTGATAGAGACAACAGTCCGCGACCCAGTCGCCCTGGTTGTCAGTGATGAACAATTCGTCCGCCGGGCTCATCCCAATGCCGCAGGGCGAACGAAAACCGCAGGCGAGCGGTTGGAAGTGTCCGGGGCGGTCTGATCGATAGACCCACCCGCGCCATGGCGCGTTGTAAGACATGTTCCCGCCACCTTTGCCGACTGGTTTCCCATCAGGGACGGTGAATTCGCCCCGTGCGCCGAGGTTGAGCGAGGCATACTTCCGGCCGAGGGAGTCGACCACGGGACCGTAGTGATACTCGTGGTATTCGCCGGAGATGCCAAAGGCATCGGTAACGCATTCGTAGCGATCACAAATGCCGTCTTTATTCTCATCGATCAAGCGCGTGAGTTCTGGCTTTTGGGCAACGTAGTAGGCCCCTTCCTTGGCATCGTAGTAGATGCCGTTGGGCTCCATGAGATTTTCTGCAAAACGAGTCCAGGTTTTCTCTTTGTATTCCCAAACCTCACCTTCCCAGGTAACCACGGCGAGGGTGTCGTCGGGTTTGTGGCAGAGGCCGAGAATGGTCACCGCGCCCTTGGGCAGTGGGACGGTTTCGAGACGATAGCCTACCGGGATCTGGGCCGAGAGTTGGCTGGCGAAGGCGAGAAGAGCGAGAGCGATTGATTTCATACAAACAGTGGAGAAAAATTACTGAATCAAGAGAGAGAAGGACTGAGCGCCCTTCGGAGAGATTGAGACGGTCTTTTTGCCGTCATTTGTTTGGAAGGAGACGAGCGCGGAATCGCCCTCAGTCTTGTAGTAGAGAAAGCGGAGCTCTTTTTCTCCGAGAGGGGCGGCTCCGGTTCCGGCGATGGGCGTGCCATTGATTTCTGAGGACTTCTGGCTTCGGTCGGGAAGAGAGGGCGTTTGATTGATCTCGGCCGAATGCCAGGCCTTGAGGACCGACCCATCGACAGCGTTGTAGGCAACGATGACATTATTCGGAAGGAGGCAAAGGAGCGCACGGGGCGGAAGGTCCTTAATCCATTTACGGATCACGAGAGCCTCTCCGGGTCTGGCCTTGATGATTTTTGGGATGTTGCCTTGAAGGCTTCGACCGTTGAGGGGAAATGTTTTTCCGCTGGGGCCGTTTAGGGTGCCATGGAAGCGGTAGCGATGGCTTCGCTTTTCCTCGTGGAGAATTTCGAGGGAATAGGTGCCGGGCTTGAGGGCGAAGGATTGATTGGGGGTTTGTTTTTTGGGAGTCTTGTCGTCGGAGTAATGAACTTCTTTTCCGTTCAGAAAAATGGAAGTGCGCCCGATAGGCCGGATGGAAAAACTATATTCTCCACCTGTCTTGATGTAGAGTTTTGAGGTGGCTCGAAGGACGGCGTCGGTATTGCGCTCCGTCGAGATCCAGTTTTCAGGCAGGAGCGTTTGAGAGGTGGATTCGACGGTGCTGAAGAACTCCGGGGTGAGTCGTTTTCCGCGGAAGGCTTCGCGGGGATAAAGGGAGCGGACAAGTTCACGAGGTCCTTCTTGTTTTGAGATGAGGAAGTCACGCAAGGCAAGGCGGTCGGCTTCGGGAAAAACGTCCTGGTAGCCGATCATCTCGGAGCCTTCGATTCCGTGGTTGATCACGTCAAGAATCGCTTCAGGAGATGAACCGTGGTGCCAGTAGGAATCGACGAGAGAAGGGCCGATGCCTCCTTGAAGGTTGGGGCCATGGCAGGTGAAGCAGATCTGTTTGTAGATCGCCTCGCCGCGAGATGGCTCAGCGGAAAGGGCAAGACTAGAAGTGAGTAAAAGTGGGACGAGGAGCCATTTCATGCCGGAACTATACGTAGCTCAGGGGTAAATCATCACCCTCATTTTGGGGGGTACGGGAATATAATTTTCACCTCATAATAAACGGCGATCATTTTCATGAATTCGCTCCTAATAAATGAGTCAGGTAGGATTCGACTATTTCACCAGCTCGATCCGCTGAAGGACGGGTGGTGCTTCCGGGTGAGGAAGCTTGATTCTCTGTTTCGTCTTTTGGTCGGTAAGGGTGATGGAGAAGGTAGATATTTTCGACCATTCGAGAGTTTTGTCGTCTTTGTTTTTGAAGTCGGTAGGGGTGAGAACGATGGTGGTGGATCCGTCGCCGGTGATGCGGCGACCGTGGTTGAAGTTGCCGAGATCTCTGCCGGCTCCTAGGAATTTGCTTTCGGCGCCGAGGCCGAGGAGGAGGGGTTGGTCTTTCGTGAGGTAGAAGGTGAGAGCGAGTTTGCGGTCGGGGGAGGTGTCGAGTTCGGGGTCTTGGAATTTGTAGGTCTTAAGAGAGGTTTGATCGCGGGAGGACCAGTTTTGGGTACCGTTTGAGAAGTCATCGACGAGACCGGACTTGGGGAGCTGGGCATAGGCAAGGAGATCGATGTTTTGCGGGATGTGGGTTTGGAGATCGGAGTTTAGGGAATAGGTGCCGGTGGTGTGTCCACGTTCGAGGGTCTCGGGTTTGGTGAGCTTATAGCGGCAGAGAGCGAAGGTGTAGAGTGGGAGCTTGGGGTGGACTTTGAGTTCGGCTTTCCAGGTGTTTCCGTCTTTGGTGGCGGTTGCTCTTTTCCAGAAGCGGGTGATGCAATTGGGATCATAGCTGTAGTAGATTTCGGCTTCGGCAAGGTGTTCCGGGGCGGCTGGGGTGACCGAGAAATGGGCGGTGTTGTTTTCGATCTTAAAGGTGGAGGGCGGAGTGACGGGGATGTTTTGGTTTTCACCTGCGAGGTATTGTTTGAACCAGTGGTTGAGGAGGATCCATTGCTCCGGGCCGGGGCCGTGGTTGGCGTGCCTATTTCCGGTGACGCGCCAGTTTTTATGCGGGAGGAGATTCATGGAGCGGTAGATGCGGTGGAAGGTGGAGTGGAAATCGTTTGAGGAGGTGATGAACATGACGGGGATGTTGACATGCTTCCAGTAGGCTCCTGGATCAATGGTGTTCTTGTAGAGTTCCATATCTCCAATGTTGCGAATGACGCTACCGCTCTTCATTCCTGCGTAATTTTCGTGGAGGAAACCGGTGCCGCCGACGAAGGGGGCGATAGCCTTGAGTCGCTTGTCGATGGCGGTCATGGAGGTGATGGTGCCGCCCATGGAGAAGCCGGAGAAGCCGAGTTTGGCGGGATCCACTTCAGCTTGTTTTTCGAGGAAGGTGAGGGCGCGGCGCCCTGCGAGAGAGAGCATGAACCAATTCGAGTTGCGGGGGCTGATGATGGGGTCAATGCTGTATTCATCGGGATGCAAGGAGCTTTTCCATCCCTTGCGGAGAGCTTTTGCATAAAAACGGGGACCTTGGGAGGGGTCAATTTTACCCCAGTCGGTTCCCCATTTATTATCAGGATCGAGGTCTTTTTCGAGGGGGCGTCCGAGCCAGTTGATATCGACGGAGGCGAATCCCTGGGAGGCAAAGTAGTGGCCTCGATTTCGGTCGGCTCTTTGTCCCCCACCGTGACTCCAGACGAAGGCGGGGTTCTTTTTTCCGTTCTCAGGGAAGCAGTAGTAGGCCGAAATACGGGCGTCGGTACCCTTGAAGGTGCCGACCTTAAAAGTGACTAGACGCGAGACGACGCCGTCGTTTTTCCACTCATGGTGGACTTTGATCTCGAGAGCTTCCGCTGTAGAATCGTAGCTCCCCCAGAGTGCGGTGGCTGATTTTGGGACTTGGTCAGCTTTGATGTAAGGAGTCAAGCTGTCCTTGGCCGAGAGGGAGAGAGTGCAGAGGATCGCGTAGAGTAGCAAAAGAGGGGCAATTGATCTCATCACGAATTCTTATAGGTGAAGAAGATGGATAAAGTCATCCCCTTTTTGAGTGATCAAAAAAGGTAGGAAGAATCCTCCGCCCTGCCTAAAAAATGTTTCCTGTCGATGCAGGCGCACCGATTGACAAAAAGCGAATTTTATCAGGTGACGCTATGAGCGGGACGCAGAACGTAATACCCTCATTTCTGAGGATGGTTGTTTTTGGAAAAGGAGATATCCTGACTGCTTATGATTCGTAGGTTGTTTCCTTCTTTTCTTCAGTGGGTGCTGCCTGCTGTTGTTTTTGCCCTTGCTGCCACGCAGGTCCGGGGGGTGCCGACTGATCTTAGTGGGTTATCTTCTGATGCTCTGGAGGAAAGACATGATGAAATCGAAGAGGAGTTGGCGGGTTTGGCCAATCTGATGATGCGCACAGGGTTGGGATCGCAAGGGTTTCGGTCACGCTTGCTGAAGGAGGGGGAAACGATTTCGGTTCAGATTGATCTCGGTGGCAAGCGTAAGATTGACCAAGTGGTTCTGGTGCCTTCGATCTGGCGGGTCGGGGAGGCCTCGTATCAGGCGGACGGATTTCCGGAGGAATTTCGGCTCGTGGTGGGAAGTGGAGATGAGGATGGAATTGAAGTGGCCGCTTTCACAAAAGATGATGAACTTTTGCCCCGTAGTGCGCCGGTGGTGATTGATTGCCCGGGGAATCAGGGAGAATGGGTTCGGCTGGAGGCCAAGGCTCCATCGCCCTCGTTTTGGAGTGACGCCCGGATCCTGCAACTTTCTGAGATCATGGTCTTTGAGGGAGGGGTGAACGTGGCACTGGGGCAGTCGGTGACGACCTCGACGCCAGCAGTCAGGTCCGAGCGTGCTTCTTCTTCACTGCTGGTGGATGGTCAGGTGCCCTACCTCATGGATGCTCGGGATGGCTCTTCGAGTGTCGCTTTTGTGAGTGAGGTCGGGATCGCGAAGGGTGCTAAAATGGAGATCGATTTGGGAGAGTCTCTGGAGGTTGATGGCGTGTCACTCCACAGAGTAGATCTGGGTGATACCGTCCCACAGTCTACCGTGTCTGATTTCGGCCTACCTCGCAGGATGGTGGTGGAAGGTGCGACGACACGAGGCTTTGAGGATGTCATTCGATTGGGAGAGATTCGCGTCAAGTCTGTCTATGAAGCAGGACCGATCCTTCCACTTGTATTTCAGTCTGCCAAGATTCGCTATTTGAGGATGAGAATCGTGGAACCTTATTCTCGAAAACCTGGTGAAGTGAAGGAGGGAGCCTTTCAATTTGGGGCCGCCGAAGTGGAAATTTTATCAAAAGGAGAGAATGTCGCTTTGGGCAAAACCTTCACTGCGGAGTTCGATGGATGGGGCGACTCCAGAAAGATAGAAGCTCTGACAGACGGGCGAAATCTCTACGGCACGATCTTAGGTCAGAGAGGGTGGCTCGGACAATTGGCTCGGCGTCATGACCTCGAGATATTACTGCCAAAGGTGAACGGGCAACTCGATCAACGATACTCTCTGCAGAAGCATAGTCTCCGAATCTTGTTCTGGGTGGTCGCGGGGCTTCTTATCACGATCGTGATCGCAGTGGTTGGTGGACGCATCAGAAGACTGAACGAACTGAGTGCGTTGAAAGAGAGACTCGCGGCGGATTTGCATGACGAACTTGGTGCAAATTTGCACACGATCGGCCTTTTGAGCGATTTGGCGACCAAGGCAACCGAAGAAAAGAGAGACAGCCTCCCAACCCTGATGAGGCGGATTCGCTCTGAAACCGAGAGATCCGGAGAAGCAGTCCGGCGATGTTCCAGATTGTTACTTTCAGACGAAGTTTATAGCGGCTTGGTGGCGGACATGGAAAGATCCGCCCGGCGGATCGCCGGAGAGGTGGAGCACACGTTGGAGGTGATCGATAAGGTTGGCCTGGAACAGCTGCCCGGTCCATATCTCCACGATCTCTATCTGTTTCACAAAGAGTGCTTGGTCAATGTGGGAAGGCATTCAGAGGCCACAATTTTTAAGACATTGCTGAGAGCCGAGGGCAGGAATCTTTTGCTCAAGGTGGAAGACAACGGACGAGGATTTCCTTTGGGACAGGAGGATCTCGTTCCTCCATCGCTGGAGAGGCGGGCCAAGCTGCTGCGTGGGAAAATTGTGGCAAGCGGGGAAGGAAACAAAGGGGTTAGTATTGAGCTTCAAATCAAGCTACCCAAACTGAAAACATGAAACAATCAGTGAAAGTGGCGATGATCGAAGATCACCCTGAGTATCGGGAGATGGTCGCGTTGCTGCTCGAAGACGAGGATGAAATCGCGCTTGAGTGGCAGTTTGGTTCGGCTGAATGGGCCCTGCGGCGGCTGTCTTCAGACCAGCGAAAAAAACTCCCGGATGTGATCCTTCTTGACCTCGGGTTGCCGGGTATGAGCGGTCATGTTGCGATCCCCGCCCTAAAAGAAGTGGCTCCGGCCGCAAAGATTATTATTCTTAGCCAAGCGGCTCAAGAAGAAGCTGTGATTGAGGCGATTTCGCTGGGGGTTTCGGGATACTTGTTAAAATCAGCCACTGCGGCGCAGATTGTGCGAGCGATTCGCGAGGTCGTTGAGGGAGGGCATCCGCTTGACGCGCATATCGCGGGTTTTATTTTGAAAAATCTCCCCGCGGTGCTGGTGTCAGGCGATCAAACCAAGGCTCTTACGGACCGGGAAATCGAAGTGCTTGAACTGGTGGCAAGCGGCTTGGTAAAAAAGGAGATCGCGAATAATCTTGGGATCGGTGAGACAACCGTAATTTCACACGTGAAAAATATCTACGAAAAGTTAGAGGCTGTGAATGCGCCTGCTGCGGTTGCAAAGGCCTATCGCGTGGGATTGTTGCCGAGGGGCCGCAGAAAGAAGTGAGGAAGCACTTCTAGAATGGTTCTCGGATCATGTGCATCCGTATCACAAGGTCATTTGATGGAAGGCTCATTTTTCTCGATGCGCAGATTTGAGAAGACCTTGCCCGTAGGCTTTGCTGGGAGAGTCTTTTTCCAATCGGCGAGGAGTTGGGCCAGGTCCGTCACTTTGTCTTTATTGACCTCTTTGATATCGGTCTTTTCAAATGGGTCCGCAACGATGTTATAGAGTTCGTGGTAGGAGCCATTTTTGTTGGTGACGAGTTTCCATTGCTCGTGGACAACGGCGAAAGAAACCCAGTGGTTGGGTTTGGCTTTTTGGGCGGGCCAAGGGGACTGGGATTTCCAGAAGAGTGGTTTTGAGCGGAGCTTGGCTTCCATTTTTCCTTGGAGTACTTGGCTTTGGTCGAGGCCGTCGGGTTTGTAGTCCGCGGGCAGTTTGGCACTGGCGAGGGCGCAGAAAGTGGGGAGAAGATCTACGGCGGAGATCATGGAATCGTTGTCGATTTCTCCAGCGGGGATTTTTCCGGGCCAGCGGGCGATGAAGGGGACGTTGATACCTCCTTCGAAGAGGGCGGCTTTGTGTCCCTTGCGGCCAGCCGTGATTCCTTTGGCGGCGCCAATTCCCCAGCCTGCTCCGGTGGCGGTGTCGTATTGAAGCTTAAGTTCGCTCTTACCTCCAGCGCGGGCGGGGCCGTTGTCGGAGCTGAAGATGACGAGAGTGTTGTCGGCAACTTTTAAGCGATCAAGAGTAGCGAGAACTTGGCCGATGCGGTCATCGGCATGCGAGAGGACCGAAGCATAGATCGCGTCCGCTGGGCTCTTCATGTCGCGGAATTTCCATTCGTATTTTGGGACGGTGTGGAAAGGGGTGTGTGGTTCGTGGACCCAGAGGTTGACGAAGAAGGGTTTGCCCGCCGCGACGGATTTTTCGATGAAGGCATTGGTGTGCATCGCGTCTTCGTGGACGGGCATTTGCTCGCCAGAACAGTTGAAGGCGCCGTATTCGTCATAGCCATATTCGGAGGGAGTGGGCGAATCGGGAATCATGTCATTGGCGAGGTGCCATTTGCCGTAGTGGGCGGTGGCGTAGCCGGCCTTTTGGAGGAGCTTGGGGATGGTGACAGCGCTGGGGTCGAGCCAATCGGGCATTCCGCGTTTGGCATTGCTGGGGACCCAAGCGAAGTGCCCATCGATGTTATAGCGGGCCGGAAAATGTCCCGTCATGACGCCGGTGCGGCTGGGTGAGCAGACTCCGCTGGCGACGGTGAAGCGGTGGAAGTCGGTACCTTCTTTGGCGAGGCGGTCGATATTGGGAGTTTTGAGGTAAGGGTGTCCGTGGCAGGAGAGGTCACCCCAGCCCCAGTCGTCTGAAAAAATGAAGAGGATGTTGGGCCGCTGCGCGGCGCATTCCAAATTCGAAAGAAGGAGAAATCCTAATGGAATGAGAGAGAAGATTTGATGGATTTTTTTCATATCGGTAATTGGTTTTAGTTCACTTTCCAGATTTCACCTTCTACCAGCTTACCGTCAGTGTTGGTATAACGCCCCTTGAAGGGCGTCATATAAATTGCCTGATATTCCGCAAGTGTAATCGTGTCATTGGCGTTGGCATCGAGGCCTTCACGCTTTTGCCCAGTATCTGGGCCGGGAGGTTCCTGCTTCAGTTCTTTGAGACGTTTCACCGTCTCCATTGGGCTCCATCATATTGTTTCTTCCATCGATGGTAGGTCGCCTCGCTTACTTCGAACTGACGGCACACTTCGCCGATTTCAAAGGCTGTGGAATAAAACTCAACAACCCTTGGGCCTTCGGCAGCGATGACTGCGAACTTCCGGGTTGAAACCGCCCTCTCTCGCGGCAGACCTCGTAGAAAACAGCTCCAAGAAAATCGAGCTCTACGCCAAATAAGGCACCGCCACTTCGTGAATCCGCATCCTTGCGGTAAGGCGAATTACCTTGTAACATTTTCTTAGTGTTAGAGCAGAAAAGAGACGCTGACATCCAAAATAGCGATCTCCAGACGCGTCATGAAAGATGCTCTAGCCATTCAAGACCGCTTTGCCTCCGAGCCTGTTTTCGCCAAAACTGGAAAAGGTTACGTCAAAAGCGGGGGCACTAAGGGCAACGCCCTTTCACCCCCCTCCCGCCAAAAGAAAATTCCTAGCAGTATACCATGATCGCCTCTCCCGTAACACTATCTACCGTCGATACGGTGAACTCTGTCCATGTCGTCAATTCTTAAACCCGTCCCGCCCGCACCCGCATTGCCTGCCGAGCAGGTTGACTCGGAATACCGCCGTCACCGCCGGAATGTTTTTGTCGGCATCTTTATCGGCTATGCGGCGTATTATCTGGTGCGCAAGAATTTTGCGCTCGCGATTCCCGACATTCTCGACGAGTACCCGCAATATTCCAAGGCGGCTCTCGGCTCCGCGATGACCGGACTTTCGATTGCCTACGGTGTCTCGAAATTTGTCATGGGATCTGTGTCGGACCGCAGCAACCCGCGCTGGTTTATGACGTTGGGGCTGCTACTTTCCTGCGCCATCGCGCTCGTCTTTGGTTCGGTCAAGGCGATCTACGGTTCGCTCGTACTTATTGTCGGGTTGCAGGTGCTCAACGGTTGGGTGCAAGGCATGGGATGGCCGCCCTGTGGCAAGACGATGGTGCACTGGTTCAGCGCCAGTGAACGGGGTCGGACGGTGGCATTTTGGAACATCGCGCACAATATTGGTGCCGGGATTATGGCGACTCTCGCCTTGCTCGGCGTTTGGCTGTTTAACGACTGGGGTGCGAAATTCTATTTTAACGCCGCCTGGGCTGCGCTCGGGGCAGGGGTGATTTGGATACTGCTGCGGGACACGCCGCAGAGTTGCGGTCTCCCACCGGTGGAGGTTCACAAGAATGATTACCCGCCCGACTATTCGGCGGCGGATGAACGGACGTTCACGTTCCGGGAAATTTTCTTCGGCCATATCTTTAACAATAAATTTCTGTGGGCCATTGCGGTGGCCAACGCCTTCGTCTATTTCGTGCGTTACGGGGTGGTTGACTGGATTCCGACCTATTTGCAGACCGCGAAGGGTTTTTCCTTCAAGGACTCTAGTCTGGCGTGGTCGCTCTTTGAATTCGCCGCCATTCCCGGTACAATTCTGTGTGGCTGGATGTCGGACAAGGTGTTCAATGGCCGACGCGCCTCGGCCACTATCCTCTTTATGGGATTCACCCTGATCGGTCTCGTGATCTATGGGTTGAACCGCCAAGGGCCTTTATGGATCGACTACACTGCACTCGTCATCATCGGGTTCTTTGTCTATGGCCCGATCATGATTATCGGCCTGCACGCACTCGAGCTTGTGCCGAAGAAGGCGGCGGGCACAGCGGCGGGATTCACGGGGTTCTTTGGGTATGTGTTCGGCTCGGCCATCGCCGGCAGCGGGGTGGGCTGGATTGCCGATCACTGGGGCTGGGGCGGGGTGTTCGGCACGATGATCGGGTGTTGCTTGCTGACAATTGTCTTTAGTGCGCTCACCCTGGGTCACAAGCCGACCAGAAACTCGATTCCGGAATGAAACATATTCTTCTCTATTTTGCCCTCTTCCTGCCGCTTTTGGGCAGGGAGTCCCCGCCCATTGTCATCGCCCATCGTGGGGCCAGCGGCTACCTGCCGGAACACACGCTGGCGGCGAAGGCGATGGCGCACGCGCAGGGAGCGGAATTCCTCGAACAGGATATCGTGCTGACGAAAGACGATGTTCCGGTGGTGCTGCACGACATTCACCTGGATACGACCACGGACGTTGCGACGTGCTTTCCGGAGCGCAAACGCGCAGATGGGCGTTACTATACGCTGGATTTCACGGTTGCCGAGCTCAAACAGCTTCGAGTGACCGAGCGATTCAACGCGAAAACCAACCAGGCGGTCTATCCGAATCGCTTTCCGGTAGGTGGAGCGCCATTCCAAATTTCCACTTTGGAGGAGGAGCTGAAATTCATCCAGGGACTCAACAAATCCAGCGGTCGAGTCGCCGGTATTTACCCGGAGATCAAGCAACCCGCATGGCATCGTAAACAAGGCCACGACATCAGCAGTATCGTGATCTCGATCCTTCGGCGCTGCGGTTACGTCACGAGAGAAGATCCGTGCTGGCTGCAATGTTTTGACTTTGAGGAGGTGAAACGGCTGCGCACCGAACTTAATTGGGAGGGGCGCCTTCTGCTCCTCGGCGACGAATTTCTGCTTCCCAAAGGATTGACCAAAGTAGCGAAATTCGCCGACGGCATTGGCCCGCCCATCAGCAGCGTGATCTCCGGCAAGAACCCGGCCGACCGACGGGTGACCGATCTTGTTAAAAACGCCCATGCCATCGACCTGGTGGTTCATTCGTATACCTTGCGGGTGGATGAGCTGCCCGGAGTTGCCAGGTCTGTTGATGATTTATTGAGCCTGCTTTTCACTGAAGCCGGGGTGGACGGTCTGTTCACTGACTTTCCCGATGTGGTGGTGAAGTGGTTGGAGCAGTCGGACGAATGATTCCGTTCCAAATCTTGAAGCCATCCGTGGGGTCTGGGTGGCTGCACTTGTTACCGTTTAATTTTGATATCATCAATGTGGTTCGGCCGTCTCTCTTTTTAATCTCTAGCTTTTAGCTTCTCCCACGCAGTGCCATGAAGCGCTGCATTCGTTGGTTTCTCAATGGTTCAGTTCCTGAAGCAGGCTAAATTAAGTGCCCTTCATGCCACGGTTTGTTTCCGAAGTTACGAAGGTAGATCGATTGATCCAGCAAGCGATCGTGGGAGTGATCGACCCGATCTTTTGTTGGATTAACCGAAGCGGGCGGGGTCGAGCGCGCTGAGGTCGAGAGAGGTCGACTTATTGTTTACCAGCTGAGTGACGAGGTGGCCGGTGACGGGAGCGAGCGAGAGGCCCATCATGGCGTGGCCGGTGGCGATGATGATTTTTTCGTGGCCGGGTGCTTTTCCGAGGTAGGGGAGTCCATCCGGTGAGCAGGGGCGGAGGCCGACCCAGGGGGTGAGGTTATCGAAATCAGCGGGTCGAAATTCAGGATAAAAGGAGCAGAAAGATTCGATGATTCCTTGCAGCCGGGGTTTGCTGATGGAGGTGTCTTTTCCGCAGATTTCCATCGTGCCAGCGACGCGCAGTTGATCGCCCATGGGGGTGACGGCGACGCGGCCTTCTTTTAAAAGGGAGCAGAGTTCGGGGTTTCGGAGGGGTTTGGGAAGAGTGAGCGAGTAGCCCTTTCCTCCCTGCATGGGAAGCTTGAGGCCAAGATCGCGGGCGAGATTGAGCGTGGCGATTCCGCCGGCGAGAACGATGGTGTCGGCGGTGTGCTTTTCACCTGTCTTGGTGACGATGGTGGAGTCGTCGAGGTTCTCTGCCTCGGCGTCGATGAACTCACCACCTGCTTTTTTAATTCCCCGGCGGAGGGCTTGGATGAAGTCGGAGGGATCGAGGTGGCAATCTTGTGGGAACCAGACGCCACCCTTGGCGTTGATTTTAGCGTTCGGTTCGAGCTCATACAGTCGGGTGAGGTTGATGACTTCGGCTTCGAGTCCGAGACGATGGGCGGACTCCGCGACTTCCGCTTCTTCGTCGAGTCCTTTCTGAGACTGGCAAAGCATGAGGAGGCCTTTGTCGACGAGTGGGAAATTTTCCTGCTCAGCGAGTTCGAGGTGGAGACGTCGGCTGAGTAGGCTGAGGTCGCGCAGAAGTTCTGCGCTGTTTTGGACGTGTTGCTGATTGGAGTGGCGCATGAAGAGCCAGATCCACCGGGCGAGGGCGGGGTCGAGGCGGGGTCGCAAAAAGAAAGGGCTCTTGGGATTGAGCATCCACTTGAGTCCTTGGGAAATGACCCCGGGAGCGGCGAGGGGGATGAAATGGCTGGGCACAATCATGCCGGCGTTACCGCTGGAGCATGAATCGGTGAGCGAGGGATCGCGCTCCATAATGCGGACGTGATGGCCGGACTTGGAGAGAGAGTATGCAATACTGAGCCCGATGACCCCTCCGCCGACGACGAGGATATTTTTCCCGGAGTCGCTCATGGTGAAATGCCGAATTTGAAGGGGTCTTCGGGATCGAGAACGAAGGTCGATTTCCCAGTAATATGGGCTTTTCCGCTAATGATGGGGGTGATCATTCCTTCTTCAGGAAGATTCAAAAACTGGCATTCGAAGACAGTGCCAATGATGCTGGCTTGTTTCCAAAGTTCTCCTTCTGCGAGCTTTCCCGAGGCGGCGAGACAGGCGAGCTTGGCGCTCGTTCCGGTGCCGCAGGGTGAGCGATCGTAGGCTCTACCGGGGCAGAGGACGAAGTTTTGGCTATCGGCATCTACTCCTTCATTCGGTGAGCCGAAGGTTTCGATGTGGTCGATGAGTTCGCCGTCGGCACCTGTGATTCCCTGTTCGGTAAGCGCTTGTCCTACGGCAGAAGTGAAATGGGTGAGTGCTTCGATTTCGGAAAAGCAGACTTCGGGCCCTTGGTCTTGAATGAGGAAGAACCAGTTTCCGCCCCATGCGATATCGCCGGTGACGAGGCCATGGCCGGGGACCTCGACCTCCTGGCTTTCGCGGAAGCGATAGGAGGGCACATTGTTAACGGTGACCGATCCATCCGCGGCTAGGGTTGCGGTGACCACTCCGGAAGGAGTTTCGATACGGTGAACTCCGACGGTAATTTCTCCGGTGTGGGCGAGTATGGCGACCACTCCGATGGTTCCGTGGAGGCAGCCGTTGAGATAGGAAACGTTGTTGAAAAAGACGACGCCGGTGACGCAGGTTTGATCGGTTGGTTTGCAAAGATAAGCGCCGACGATCGCTTCGAAGCCGCGGGGTTCGAGGATGAGGGCGCGTCGTAGCCAGTCGTGCTCACGGCTTAAAAAATCTCTTGCGGCGAGGGCCCCGGGTTCCGGTGGGGTGAGCTCGCTATCGATGACGGCACGGGTCGGTTCGCCTCCAGTGTGGGAATCGATGACGGAAATGGTCATGGCTGGGAACGTTGAAGGCTTGGTTGGGGGGCTTCCTCCTTTGTGGAGTTGAGGGGTAACCACGGAGGGATGGGATAAATGGAATTAGGGGTCATCCTTCGCACTGCGAGCCACGGCGGACTTTGGAGGGTGCTTGGTCGTTTTTTATTTGCCGTCCCAATTGGCCCACCAGTTGCGGAAGAGACGCCACTGGGTGTGGAGGAACTGCTTTTGGCTGGGGCTGAGCTGGTCGTTTCCGTAGATTTGATGCAAGTAGGCGCCGTGACCCTCGAGGACCATGAGTTCCTTGTAAAAGAGGACAAGGTCAGGGCCTTCGTCGAAGGTTGAAAGGACGGTGAGTGCTTCGGTGAGTTCGAGGGCCCAGCGTCGGTCTTGTTGATTTCCAGTTGCGGCTGATTGGCAGAGTGCGACGAAGCGGAGAATCTCTTTTGGGAGTGCATTGCCCACTCCGGTGATGGCTCCGGTGGCTCCGCAATTGACGAAGCCGTGGAAGACCTGGGTGTCGACTCCGGCCATGAGGATGACTGATTCGTCGAGTGAGGTGATGTTTTCGGCCGCGTAGCTCAGGGAGGATGCTCCTCCGAATTCCTTGAAGCCTACGAGGGATGAGAACTGCTCACGGAGAGAGAAAAAGAGATCCGCTTTTGTTTCGAAGCCGTAGTAGGGGCTGTTGTAAATAACGGCGGGAAGATCTCCTCCCGCTTCTAAAATGGCGCTGAAATGATTGCGCTGGGCGGCAGGTGCGGAGCCGCGGGAGAGGACCCGGGGAATGACCATGAGGCCGTGAGCTCCAACCTCACGGGCATGAGCGGCGTGCTCAGCTGCGATTTTGGTATTCTGGGCTCCAGTGCCGACGACGACCGGGACACCGGCTTCGACAAGACGGCGGACTCCTTCCTGGCGTTGGGCATCGGTAAGGAGGGGCCAGTCGCCCATGGAACCGCAATAGACGACGGCTCGCATTCCTTGGGAGATGAGCTCTTGTGCGGTGGCGACGAGAGCCTCGTAGTTGATCTCTCCCTGCGCATCGCAAGGAGTCATGAGAGCGGGGATGCAGCCTTGAAAGATGGGCGCAGAGGAGTTGGGCATGGCGGAGAGAATGCACAAAATGCGTTCATTCGTCTTGTCTGTAATGCGAGTGTTTCCTTTTTATTTTGTCTAAAATGGCGTGTGCTGGTGCCAGCTATGCCGCGTGAATTGAATGAGTCGCTGAATCGTTCCCTGGGTGGGGACGAACTATTCGATGAGGTTCCTGACACGACCTACTTTGTCAAAGACGCCGGGGCACGTTACCATTTCGTGAATACGACCTTGGTAGGGCGCTGTGGCAAGACGCTCAAAAGTGACCTTTTGGGCAAGACAGCAGCAGAAGTTTTTCCGAGCCCACTGGGCGATGAATTTGAGGGGCAGGACCGGAGAATTCTTCAAGGGGGTGCGGCAATCCGTAGTCAGTTGGAGCTCCACATTTATCCTGATGGCCGGCAAGGATGGTGCCTGACCTGGAAGCGTGCGTTGCGAGATGAAGAAGGCGAGATTGTCGGACTCTCCGGAATTTCGAGAGACGTCGATGGCGCGAAATCGAGTCCTCTGGATTTGGAGGCGCTGGCGAAGGTCCTCAATTATATTCGGGCGCATCTTGATGGGCCTTTGCGCCTTGGTGAACTCGCTGAAGCGACCGGATTATCGACTTACCAGATCAGTCAGCGCATCGAGGGGCTGTTTGGTATTTCAACCAAGCAATACATTACGCGCTGTCGGATTGAGGCTGCTTGTCACTTGCTTGAATCAAGCGACAAGAGTCTCAGTGAGATCGCCCTTTCCTGCGGGTATAGCGATCAAAGTTCCTTCACCCGCCAGTTTGGGAAAGTCGCGGGGATGACTCCTAAAAGTTATCGCGGCCAGGCGATGAAAAGTTAAGCGCGACCCATCCTCGGATGGGCCCTTCCCTGGCTAGGGGAGGGTCACAATTAAACGATAGAAGGTCTCAAGCTCTACTTCGGGATCAATATTGCTTAGGAGGTTCACGGTGAAGGTGCCATCTGAGTTTGGCTGAATATTTCCCTGAGGAGTGAGATCGCCGGCCGCTTCCCATGTGATGAGGTCGGTTGATTTCTCGACGCTATAGGTCAGCTCGCTGACGGGTAGACGCTGTCGGTGACTGAAGGTGAGTGCTCCTCCATTGTAGTTCACGTTTGGAGTCACATCGATGCTGAGATCAGCTCCCAAGGCGTAGGCCAGAAGGTTGCTCAATCCAGTACTGCCGAACTCGGCGTCTGGATCGGCGAAGTCATTTTCGAGCATCCAGGCGGCGAAGTCGACGCTGGGTTCGATGAGCATGGCGTAGTCAAAGCTGGCTTCGAGGGACTGTTCGGTTTCGGTTGAGGCAAAGACTCCTCCGGTGGTGAAGGTGGTTCCTGGGGGCAGGGTTATTTGCTGAATCTGAGTGAGGGTTCCGTTGTCGACCGAGTAGAAGGTGAGGAGATTTTCTTTCTTCACGAGACGAAGGGTTGCGATGCCTTTCAGGAGGTCGGGGCCGCTGACCATCGTTTCTGAGACTCCGGAAGGATTCACTTTGAAGGTCGCGAGCTTGGTGCCATCTTCGATTCCCACTCCGTAGCGGTAGGAAGTTCCATTTTGGTCGGCTTCGACGAGGAGTCCGGCGTAGAAATCGCCGAACTGGGCTTTTTCCAACTTCACTTCGGTTTGGAGGGTCCAATCGCCGGAGGGAAGAGCTCGTCGGACCCAAGGATGGAGAGAGTCATCGAGATCGATCTCATTATTTCCGACGGGATTGGCTGCGATCTTAACGCGGGCGCCGAAGACAAGGTCGGAGCTTCCGTCGCTTTCGTTATGGACCTCGGCTGCGAAGACATTGGTGCCTTGTAAGAGGGAGCTTGAAACGTCGAGGGTAAGGACTCCCTCTTCCACGATATCTTCAAGCGGAAGCTTGTCGCCTTCGGTGTTTGAATCGATGACGCCATCTGGAAGGCGGATGCTTCCGATTACCTGGCCGTTGAGATAATAGCGGACGCCGTCATCGACAAGGTGATCGATCATGAGTTGGGCTCCGATGGGATCGCCTGTGAATTCGAATTCGGTGCGGAAGTAGTAGGTCACGAGACCGGCATTCCGATCTCTCCGCAAGTTATTGGTTTGCAGGCCTGGAATTTTTGGATCTATTATGGGAATAATCTCACCGAAGCCAAGGAAGCCGGGGCCGGACTGCCATAGGGAGTCATCATAAGCGGGTTGCGCGAAGATGCCCGTCAGCTCGTCGTTGGAGTCGTCATATTTCCATACGTCGCCGAAGTCGATATACTGAACGGCGGGCGGAAGAGTGAGTGAGGGGAGTCCGAGGGGAGTTGTGCTCACCGGAATATGGATGGTGAGTCGACCTTCGTTATCCTGCAACGAGTAGTAAGGGTCATTCGGAGAATTGCCGTGCTTGTCCGTCTTGAAGGGACTCCAAATAGATTCGAGTTCGGGATTTCCAAAGGTGGAAAATTGGTCAGCGCGATAAGCGGAAACGCCGAGGGTTTTGGTGCTCGTGTTTGCGTTGTTATCGGTTGTGCTGGCAGTCACGAGATAGAAGCCCGGGGTGTTGAAGGCGATGCTGGCGCTATTTACTCCAGCGGTCACTTGCGCGCCTGTGTCGGGAGTCACCTTCCAAGTCACGGTGAGCAAATCACCTTCGGGGTCAAAGCTGTTTGAGGCATCGAGATCGAGCGTTTCAGCAAGGCTCACATTGAGAGACTTTGGGGTGGCGTTGATCACGAGAACTGGTGCGGCGTTGTTGCTCTTGGTGATGGTGAAGGCGAGTTGCTTTACGATATTTCCATCGTGATCGAGTCCCTCGACGGCGAGGGAGTTGGATCCTTGCACAAGCGGGATATTGGTCAGCTCCCAGGTGGTGGTGTCGGTCCACGTGAAGGAAGTGCCCGCAGCATCTACCACGCGCACCTTGAAGACGGTGGGTGGGGCGGTTCCAGCGAGGGTGAAGAGATCATCCGTGGTGGCGGCATTGCTGGTGGTGACGGCGAAGGAGGTGTTCGCGGTGGTGTTACCGATGAAACTGCGAGCAATGTTTTCCCGGTTGTTGAACCAGTTCGTGTAGTGGGAAATGGGCATGATGACCCCGGTGCCCGAAACGGAATCGGATTCAGCCTGCATCCAAGCCTGGGTCCGGGCGGAGCCCTTGGTGTGCTCGTTGAGAAGCTTGGTCATGTAGTAATTCATGAACCGCTTGACGTGGGGTTCCCTAAAGTAGGTGCTGACTCCTGTTCTGCCTCCGATGATGGCTTGGCCAGTGTTTTCGAAAACACGGTCACCGTCCCAATGGATAAGCATCCAGCCTTTACCCTCTTTCGGACGGAACATGTAGGCGTTCTTTCCACGATTCACGGTGATGGTGTCCCAGTCAGCATCGTATCCACGAACAACGGCATTGAGGGCCATCATGTTGGCGTCGGCCATGCGGTCTAGCGTCTCTGCGTCGTAATCTTTGCTGGCGATCACGCGGGTGAATTCGATGAAGTTGCTGAAGTCGTGATCTGACTCACGGGAGCGCATGATCCACTCGCTTTGATAAGCGGTGGGATTGTCGGTGCCCTTGTAGGACCAGTCGGCATTGCGGCTTTGGCGAGAATCTCCATTGTCGCTGGTGAAGCGCCATTCGTCGTCGATTCGTAGGAGAGTGCCATCGCTCCCTCCGGGGAAGTTACGATTCATGAAGTCGTTGGAAATGGGCTCGTGATTTTCGCGGAGCTTGAAGGCATCGTCATTGACGACCGAGTGAACGAATTCCATTTCGTTGATGGGATGACCCAGCTGGTAGAGGAAGTAGCGAGCGATGCGATCATCGTAGTAGCGTGGCGTTCCACTCCCTTGTGATGTTCCCGAGGCGTCGATGACACTTCGGCGGCGATTGCGGAAAAGACGATCACCCGGGAGCTTCCACTTACCGTGGTCGATCGCGGAGTTGGTGGCGCGGGTGAAGGGGCTTCCGCTTTTGCGGATCTCTGCGTTGTAGAAAATTTCGCTCTCGTTTGCGATGAAGGTGGCATTGAAGAAGTGGTTCGACATGCGCGGGAATTTGTAATCAAAGGCAGCGCCTCCGCCGGTGCCGGTGTTGAGAGCACGTCGGTCGTAGTTCGAGACAATGAAGCGCTCACGAAGGAGTTTGTCGGGCATGTCGCGTCCGTCGACAATCCACATTGCAGGTCGGTCCGGACCGTAGCGGGGCTGGAAGGTGGTGGTCGATCCAGACTTCGCTTCCACGTAGAATTGGATGATATCTCCTTGGTTGGTGAAGTTGTTGACGGCGGTGCTGAAGAGGCCTGATCCGTCGTTTGACAGGGTGCGGCGGACCCAAGTGCCATTGCCATTGTCGTTGGAGATGCGGTAGACAAGCTCCGCGGAAGAAAGAGCATCGGCGGAATCAATACGCGCACTCACGGTGACCGGAGTAGCGGTGCCCGGAACGGCGGGGCTGTGGATGACGCCGGTGACAGTGGGAGCGGCGCTAGCCAAGGAGACCGAGTTGGCTGCTCCCGGGGTTCCCAGATTCGCTGGGATAGGGATCAGGAAGTTGGTGCCAAAGCCATGATCAAGTGTTTGGAAAATGATACGCGATTTGCCGCTGACCCAGCGGGCATCGAAGGACAGGGTGTAGCTATTGCCCACGATGGGAGCGGTCATATCGACCTCGGCGCGGTTGGCCTTATTGTCTCCGTGGCCATCGGCGACGAGGTTCAGTTGGCCATTGTTGAAGAAGCTAGCCCAGTGGGTGCCTTGGCAGACCCAACCACCGCTGCTATTTTGATTAGAGGACATATTTCCTCCATTTAAAACAAGATTTGAGCCGACGCCGTCTTTTTTCACGGAGACATTTTCAAGGATGATGTGAGAGTCACCGACCAAGTGGCTCTGAAGTTCCTGACCCGAGCTGAGGGGGAGCCATTTTGAGCGGAGGAATTCAGCGGTGTAGCTGAAGGACTGCATCGTGGATTTTTGACTTTCTTCACTATCGCCCCAGGCGGTGGAGATATTGTTGTCCATATCAGGGTGGCGGAGCTCCATGCTGCTGCCGTCTCCATCGGCGAAATTGGGCCAGTCGCCCTCGGGCATGTAATCCACCTCGTCGACGAGGTTGCCATTCGCATCCACGATACGGAGGAGCTCGCCGCGGTCGCGGAGAGAACCACTCCAGTTACCAATCACGGGAAGAGTGCCGTGACCATCGACGAGATATTGAGCATCGGCGGCGATGACGAGATAGGCACCTGCGACCAAAGAAGTCCCAGCGGGGAAGTCAAATTTGACTCCTTTTGAGATTTTCCAGCCGCTCAGATCGACGGTTTCGCTGCCTCTGTTGTAGAGTTCGATATACTCGCCGGTTCCTTGATCGGAGGGGGCGTCATACATGATTTCATTGATGACGATATTGGTTTGTCGTGAGGCCGGATCGTTGGGAGCGTCGCGGGTGTGTCCCGTTCCGCCAAACCATTCCTGACCCACCGGATAAGACTGGAATCCTTCCTCGCCGCGGTCGCGGTCCAAGCGAGTGGCATCGATGACAGTGTTGCCTTGAATGAGGAAGAGGTCGACGTCTCCATTTTCATCAATGGGCAAAGTGACAGGGAAACTGAGGTAGCCTCCGGCGGGAATGTTTCCGGTAAGATCAACCGTGTCAGTGAGGGTGCGGTTGGGTGAGAGTTTTAAGCCTGCTGCAGAGATGGGAGAATTTCCGGGAGCATGGAGTTCGATCCAATCGATATTTCCGTCTATTCCGAAGTGGACTTCACTGATGATGAGATTTGGCAAGGCGCCGGAGGGTGGCGCGGCCGCGGTGATGCTGATATTCGCACCGAAAGCGATGTCCGAGCTGCCGGCGGCCGCGTTGTGGACCCCGACGGCGAGGACATTCATCCCTGTCTGGAGGGCGGCACTGATGTCGATGCCGGAGGCGATTTCGGCCAGGTCGTCCCATTCGCGGCCGCTGCTCGCCGTGGTATCGTAGGCGATCTCACCGTTTGGCATGTTGAAGCGGGTGATCTCCTGGCCGTTGAGGTAGACGACGAGGCCGTCGTCCAAGTGGGAATCAATGTTGATGGTAGCGCTGGAAAAGGCATTGTTGAATTGGAAATCCTGGCGCAAGTAGTAGGTGGTCCGTCCACCGGTAGTCCATGGCGTAGCAAATGGGTCAGCAGAATTTCTACCGAAAGGACCTGGGCCTTCAAGCCAGCCACTATCATCAAAATCAGGCTCCCGCCAAGTGGTGCCGCGGTCGATGTTGGTCACGTTCTGATCGTATTTCCATACCGATGTGGTCTGGAAGATCTGCGTGGTGGTGGTCGGCAGGTCGTCTTCGCTGGCAGAAGGTCTCCCCGGTGTGCCCCCAGGCGCTGCGCTGCTCATCCAGTTGCGCCATTCAGCGTTCGAGAGGTTTGGATTGATACGGGTCAGCGTGTGGCCGGTGCCGTCTGGTGCAGCGGGCCACTTTCCGCCATCGTTGTAGTCGACGGTCGTCATCACGATTCCATTCTTGTCGCTCAAGGAGAGGGTTTCTCCGGAATTGCTGAGCGAGTTGGTGTAAGGGCCATAAACCCGCACTGCCGCCGGAATATTGGGGTAGGCCGTGCGGAGAGTGGTTTCATCAACTTCCGAGACCAAAATACGCTCAAAAGGCTTCAAAATGTGGGCGTCCGTGTCCCCAGCGTCGAAGTCAGGGAATGTGAAGGTGATTCCATCGGAGAAATACCAGTTTCCGAAATCGAAAGGAGTGCCGGTATTGTTGGTGATTTCGATGAAATCAGGCTGTCCAACCGGGGCGTTGTATTGGATTTCAGTGAAGATGACCTGCTCGGCCAGAGAGGACGTCGCGAGGAACAGGGATCCGAGCCAGCTGAGGAGAGCGGTCGGGGATTTTGATAGAAATGAGGTCTTCATTGCGTGTGTGTGAAAAACAGAGCCAGTAGGGGACAGCTTCCTGAGTATGGACTCTACCACGAAAAAGGAGGACCCCAAAAGGGCAAATTCTCAAACAGACTCGAATACCTCATCATTCCGAGAGGGTAAGGATCCAAAATCACCCTTTAAGCAATTCGTCAGCGACTCAGTTCACTTTGTTGAGTTCCCGGTAGGATGGCCCATCCGGAGACTTTACTTTTCTTAAGTCGTCACGATTCCATCGATTTTCACCTTCATCAGGCTGGTGAAGCGGCCCTCGAAAAAGGGGCGTCGGATTATGGATGAGATGGAAGGCTTCCGCGAGTATCTCAAGGTGGCCGAGGAGGAGCGGCTGAATCTCGAAAATCCTCCTGAGAAAACGCCGGAGCTTTTTTGAGAAATTTCTGCCTTATGCGCTCGCGTTGGATGTTGAGTAGGAATGGAGTGAAAAGTTTGATGAGAACCCTCAAGGCGGCTGGGAAATCGGGGGGTGACTTAAGCGTCTGACCGTTTCCAGAAGCCAGAGATTTCTAAGATCTTGTTGGG
>Ga0115001_10000404_pt1 | contig 31590 bp, 33 predicted proteins | sample ArcticOcean_MG_C_12_FD_89869 | JGI IMG/M metagenome (GOLD analysis project Ga0115001, IMG submission 89869) | Marine microbial communities from western Arctic Ocean - ArcticOcean_MG_CB8_130 | ecosystem: Environmental > Aquatic > Marine > Oceanic | place: Arctic Ocean: Canada Basin | collected... | reverse complement strand
TTTTACTTCCTGTCCTTCAGAAACAAAAATTTGTTCTAATGTACCTTGAAACTCAGGTAGTATCAAAACATTCTTTCGAGTCTTAAGATTTGCTTGAGCTTCAATGTAGCTATTAAATATCTTTTCTTTGATTTCAAAACTTGAGACAAGTGTAAGCTTCTCGTTTTCATCTAAAAATGAAATTCCATTATTTATTTCATTTAGCTCAACTTGCATTGAGTTCATAACACCTACATATTCTTTTTTTCTTTTCTTAAGCTCTTCTAAATTTCCGTTTTCAATTAGTGAGTCAATATCTGAGTTTCCTAAAGAATTACAGCTTATTATAATTAAAGTAAGGATTGATATATAAAGTTTATTCATGATTAATTAGTTTTATTATATAGGGTTTCTAATTCAGTTTTGATTGAGATTAACTCTAAAACAGAATTCAAATATTTTTGTTGAGAATCAAGTAACTGAAGTTGTGCTTGACGAAATTCAAAAGAGGAAGCAATTCCTTCAAAAAATTTAATCGAATTTTTCTCTTCAATGGATACTGAAAGTCTCATGTTTTGTTCGCTAACATTTAATGTTCTGATTGCAAGCTGATAGTCATTTAATTTTTCTTGAACTTTTGCCTGAATCTTTTCTTCTTGCTCTTCAAGATTTGTCATTGCTTGGTTCATTGCAATTTTTGCTTTTTGGGAAGAAACATTTAGTTTAAATGCATTAAAAACAGGAATCTCTAAGTTCACTCCAAGAACAGATGATCCAAACCAGTTTTGAGCTTTATTTGTAAAATCAAATTCATTATTATATCCAGTGTATGTACCACTTAGAAATCCTGAAATTTTGGGCAGTTGTTTTGATTTTTCAAGTTTATATTCAATTCTTTTTGTATCAAAAATATTTTGAGAAATCTTTACATCAATATTTTTATCTGTATTAAAATCTTCAAAAGAGTTTGAAAATATAATATTGTCAGCTATAAAATCATTAATTGATGTTGTTAGTATTAAGTTATCCTCAAGATCAATACCAAGAACTAGTTTTAATAAGTTTGTCTGGTTTTCTTTTGTCTTTTTTGCCTGAAGTAATGAGAGTTCTGCTTGAGCTAATGTGATCTTTATTTGCTCAACATTTTCTATTTCTTCAAATCCATTTTTATATAGTTCTGTAACTTCAAATAGGTCCTTTTTAAAATTTTCAAGATTGTTTTCTAACAGTAAAATTCCTTCGTTAAGAGTAACTGCTAAACTATAAAGCTTAACAATAGACTCTCTAACTTCAAGAAAAGTTTTTTCATAAAAATTTTCAGATGCTGCTAAGTATATCTTGCTGTATTCTAGACCCACAAGCCAAGAACCATCAAATAATAGCTGTTCCATTCTAACCGATCCAATAGCAGTTTGCTCAGTTCCAAATTGAATTTCTGAAAACTCACCCTTTTGTCCTCCAAAAAATTCTGCAGGAATTAATGAAGTTGGGAGTTCAAGATAATTAAGATAGTTAAGATCAAGAGTCACATTTGGCAATCCTATTGCTATAGTTTTCCATCTTTCTTTGTAAGCCATTTTAATTTCTCTTTCAGCATTCACTAGATTTCTATTATTTTCAATACCATATTCAACAGCGTCTGATAAACTAAGACTAGTTACTTCACCTTGAGAAAAACTATAACTTGTAAATGCTAAAAGCAATATTATCTTTTTCATTTTTTTATCATTTGAATTATCCATTCTGGGATTAATTTTTTTCTCTGAGTCATCATTTTATTAAAATCTTTTTTATTTAATTTTTCCATTTTCATTATAATAGGACTACATATAAATGGAAATACAATTAGGCTTAGGATATTAGTTATAAAATGGATTGGATCTACTTTTTTATAAATTCCTTTTTTAACTCCATCCTTATATTGAGAAACAAGTTGAGACTTCATAATCACTTTTGCTGTAGGCATTTTTAAAAAATTGGCTGGATTGTTTTTCAATTCATTTAGAATAAATGTTGGAAGTAGGGGTTCAGCAATAATCATATCAATATATCTAGAACTCGCTAATTCTATCTTTTCTCTAATTGTTGTTTTTTCATCATTATAAACCTCGACCATTTTGTTTAAAAAATCATATAAAGTTTCGAACATTATAATCTCAAACAATCTTCTTTTACTAGTGAAGTAATAATTAAGTAATGCAAGATTTATCTTTGATTCTTGAGCTATATCCCTTGTAGTAGTTGCGCTATATCCTTTTTTTAAAAAAAGTGATTTAGCAGCATCTCTGATTTTTAGTTCAGTATTTGAATATTGTGTTTCCAATTTGAAAATTAGAGTACAAATTAAATTTAAACAATTGAATTAAACAAATGATTAAATAAAAATTAACAATAAATTAAATGGTATATTTAATTTTGATTTAATGATAATGAAAGACTATATCCAAATCTTTGAAGATTTTCTAAAAAAAGAAATAGACCATGATAATCCAAAAAACCTATATGATCCAGTAAAATATATATTGGATTCTGGAGGGAAGAGGTTAAGACCTTTGATAACATTATTTATCACAGATCTCTTTACAGGAAATATAAAGAATGCTCTTCCTGCCTCTGCAGCCCTTGAAATTTTTCACAATTTTACTCTAGCTCATGATGATATAATGGATAATTCATTAATGAGAAGAGGAAAGAAAACTATAAATTCTAAATGGGATAATAATACTGGAATACTATCAGGGGATGTAATGCTGATAATCTCTTATGAAATTTTAAATAAATATGATGATACAAAGTATGTGCTTTTATCTAAAAAATTAACAGAAACATCTAGGTTAGTATGTGAAGGTCAGCAAAATGATATGGACTTTTCACTTGTAAAAGAAGTTTCGGAAGAGGATTACTTTAATATGATTGAAAACAAAACAGCTGTCTTAATCGGCTGTTCTTACATGTTTGGTGGAATTATTTCAGACTTAAATACTAACGATATTAATGTTTTATATGAAGTAGGTAAAAATCTAGGAATAGCTTTTCAACTAGAAGATGACTTGCTAGACTCTTTTGGAGATGAATCTAAGTTTGGAAAAAAAATTGGAGGAGATATAATAGAACAAAAGAAAACACTGCTCTTTATTTTTACTCAAACTAAATTAAATGGTGATCAAAGGTTAGAATTTGAAAATGTATTTTTTTCAGATAAAATTGATGATTTAGAAAAAATAAATTCAATAAAAACATTTTATGAGAGTTCAGGTGCTGTTAATTATCTTAAAAATAAAGTTGAGCAATATTCAGCAAATGCAAAGAACTTAATTAATGATTTACAAATAGATTCTGGTTTAAAGCTTAAGTTAAATACCTTTTCGGAGAAACTTTTAAATAGAGAAATTTAAAATTCTTTTAAATAAAGACCTAACAAAGGTCATTACATTCACAGATAAAAATATAGATAACTCTTCTCGAAATGAAGTTTTTTCATCAAGAAATTTAAAGATTTTAATTGGGTCATTATTTCTAAATAGATCTGAAAAAACTTTGGATCCATTACCTTTAGATTCAATTAAAACATCTAAAAACAACAAATCGTAGTACCAAAATCTATTTTTAAAGCTAATTTTTGAAAGAGGTTTATCTTTTTTTAAATAATTAAGAATTAAATCAATTTTCTCTAATGAATTTTTTACGGTATAACCAGTACTTGGTTTACTCCAGCCCCCGGCAGTTCCAATTTTAAAATAACTATCTGTATTTTTTTCAAAAAAAGGATAACATGTCATTGGGATCAAGCCTTTTTCTTTATCAAGAATAGTATAATCAATAATATGTTTTTCTTTTAAATAATTCTTTATTTCAGATTCATACTCATTATCATCAATTACAGAACTTGAAAAAAGAGTGTATTCTACTAAAGCTTTATTTTTTGAAAAAGGCAATATATACATGAATCTAATCTCATTTTTTTGATCAACACTAAAATCCATAAACGTAATTTTATTATCATCAAAAGATTGATCTTTGGTTTCAATTGTCCATCCAATAAAGTGTTGTTTTAGTAAGGGATATTTATTAAATTTCACCTCTTTATCATCATAAATACTTGAAAAGATTATTGATGATTGAAACTCTCCATTATCTGTTTTAACAATCTTATTTTCTTGATCAATATTCTCAATAGTTGCATTTAAATATGTAAAATTTTCAGCATCTGAAATCTTTTCTCCCAGATGAGAGTAAAATTTGCTAGACTTTATCATTTTATACTTAAAAGGGTTTAAAAGAAAAGAATTATGAAATTCAGAATCTTTAAATTCTGCATATTCCCATTCTTTAAAAACTACTTCATCTAATATGGTTTCCTTACTATCCCAAAATCCAAGGGTTTTATCGTTATCAACCTTTGCACCCTTTTCAATTATTAAAATTTTTTTATCATCAAAGAAGCTGTCTGAGATTAATGCACTTGAAAGTAATAATCCCGACGCACCACCACCACAAATTATATAATCATATTTATTATTTGAAATCATTAAATTTTAAAGGGCTTTTGAGTATTTTCGCAAAGTGATTAGATAGATCAATATACAAATATGAATACAATTATTGAATATTTTTCTGGACTTAATCCAGTACAAGCTGCTCTTTATGCAACTTTGTTTACATGGGGTGTTACAGCTCTTGGAGCATCAACTGTCTTCTTGTTTAAAACAATGAGTAGAATGGCGTTAGATGGTATGTTAGGATTTACTGGTGGAGTTATGGTAGCTGCAAGTTTTTGGAGTTTATTATCTCCAGCAATAGAAATGAGTGCTGGAGAAGGTTTTGTTAAAGTAATGCCTGCGGCAATTGGTTTTGGGTTGGGTGCATTATTTATTTTTGGAATTGATAAAGTCTTACCTCACCTTCATATAAATTTTAAAGAAGCTGAGGGTCTAAAAACCCCTTGGAGAAGAACAACACTTTTAACTTTAGCTATAACTCTTCATAATATACCTGAAGGACTTGCTGTTGGAGTTTTATTTGGTGGAGTAGCAGCTGGAATACCAGAGGCTTCAATTGCTGGAGCTGTTGTTTTAGCTTTTGGAATTGGACTTCAAAATTTTCCAGAAGGAATTGCGGTTTCTATGCCTTTGAGAAGGTCTGGTGTTAGTAAATTTAAGAGTTTTTGGTATGGACAATTATCTGCAATAGTTGAGCCTATAGCAGGGGTCATAGGAGCTCTAGCGGTAACATTTTTCACACCTTTATTACCATATGCACTTGCATTTGCTGCTGGAGCAATGATATTTGTTGTTGTCGAGGAGGTGATACCTGAAACACAGCAAGATAAATATACTGATATAGCTACATTAGGGTTTATAGGAGGGTTTATAATTATGATGATGCTAGATGTTGCTCTAGGTTAATCTTTTTTATTAAAGGAATCCCAGCCAGAACTATTAATATTTATCTTTTGACCTAGACTAGTTATCATACAATTATCACCTTTTTTTTTCACACATGAGCCAATAATTGTTAAATGTTCAGAATCATTGATTTTCTTTTCATGCTTCTTTGAAACAGTAAACAAAAGTTCATAGTCTTCTCCTCCGTTAAGATATGCAATAGAATGACTTAACTTAAACTCATCACAAACTTTTTTTGCCTCTTCTGAAATAGGAATACTGTCTTCATATATATGAAAAGATAATCCTGAAGAATTGGATAAATGATTTATCTCAGTTGATAATCCATCACTAATATCTATCATGGAAGTAGGTGTAATATTGAGTTCTTCCAGATGACTAATAATATCAACTCTAGGCTCTGGCTTAAGTTGCCTCTGAATACAATAGGTATAGTTGCTTAAATCAGGCTGTGAATTAGGGTTGACCTCAAATACTTTTTTTTCTCTTTCAAGAACTTGAAGTCCCATATATGCAGATCCTAAATTTCCCGAAACAACAAGCAGATCACCTTGCATTGATCCTTTTCTTTCTGTTATTTTTTTATTTTTAGTATTTCCAATACAAGTAACAGAAATCATTAATCCTGTTTTTGAGGATGTAGTATCACCACCTATCAAATCAATATTGTAATATGAACATGCTAATTTAATACCCTCATATAACTCTTCAAGGGCTTTAATTTTAAATCTGTTAGACACCGCTATTGAAACAAGGACATGAGATGGTTTAATATTCATGGAAATTATATCTGAAATGTTAACCACAACACTTTTATATCCTAGATGTTTTAGTGGAACATAAGATAAATCAAAATGAACTCCTTCAACCAATATATCTTGAGAGATTGCAAGATTAGTTTTGTCAAATTTTAAAACAGCTGCATCATCCCCGATATCAATAATCGTAGAGTCATTTTTACTCTTAAAAGATTTTGTTATTCTATTAATTAAATCTATCTCACTTATACTTTGGAGATCGTTTTCATTCTCATCCATATATTCAAAATTAATCTAATTGAACTATTAATTTAGATAATAGATCATAACATAATTATAGATTTATTAACATGTATTATTATCAAAAAAAGTGTGATTTATATGTATATTTGCAAAAAGTTATTAAGGGTTAATTCTTATGGCATATACTGAAGACGAGTTAAAAAAAGAGCTAGAAACTAAAGAGTATGAGTATGGTTTTTACACAGACATAGATTCTGAAACATTTCCTGTTGGTTTAAATGAAGATATAGTTAAAGCAATTTCTAAGAAAAAAAATGAGCCTGAATGGATGACGGATTGGAGATTAGATGCTTTTAAAACTTGGAAGACTATGAAAGAACCTGAGTGGTCCAATTTAAAATATAATAAACCAAACTTTCAAGATATTTCTTATTACTCAGCTCCAAAGAAAAAACCTGATTTAAATTCTCTTGATGAAGTTGATCCTGAATTATTAAAGACATTTGATAAATTAGGAATATCCTTAGATGAGCAAAAAAAATTAAGTGGAGTAGCTATGGATATAGTAGTAGATTCAGTATCTGTCGCTACTACTTTTAAACACACACTAGAGGAAAAAGGAATTATTTTTTGTTCTATTTCAGATGCTATTCAAAACCATCCTGAACTTGTTAGGAAACATTTAGGAACTGTTATACCAAAAAAAGATAATTATTACGCAGCTTTAAATTCCGCAGTTTTCTCTGATGGATCTTTTTGTTATATACCTAAAGGGGTTAGATGTCCAATGGAACTGTCAACTTATTTTAGAATAAATCAGGCAGGCACTGGTCAGTTTGAAAGAACACTTGTAATAGCCGATGAGTCCAGTTACGTTAGTTATTTGGAGGGTTGTACAGCTCCATCTAGAGACGAAAATCAATTACATGCTGCTGTCGTTGAGTTAATTGCTCATGATGATGCTGAAATTAAGTATTCAACAGTTCAAAATTGGTTTCCTGGAGATAAAAATGGAAAAGGAGGTGTTTTTAATTTTGTTACTAAAAGAGGAATTTGTCATAATAGATCTAAAATATCATGGACTCAAGTTGAAACAGGCTCTGCTATAACATGGAAATATCCATCATGTATTTTAAAAGGAAATAATTCAATTGGTGAGTTTTACTCAATAGCTGTTACAAATAATTTTCAGCAAGCCGACACTGGAACCAAAATGATTCATTTAGGAAAAAACACAAAAAGTACTATTATTTCAAAGGGAGTTTCTGCTGGTAAATCTCAAAATAGTTATAGAGGCCTTGTACAGGTTTCACCATTTGCAGAAAATGCTAGAAACTTTTCTCAGTGTGATTCTTTATTAATGGGGAATGATTGTGGAGCTCATACATTTCCTTATATAGAAGTGCAAAATAAAACTGCTCAAATTGAGCATGAAGCATCAACTAGTAAGATTGGGGAAGACCAAATATTTTATTGTAACCAAAGAGGTATAGATACAGAAAAGGCAATTGCTCTAATAGTAAATGGGTTTAGTAAAGAAGTACTTAATAAGTTGCCTATGGAATTTGCAGTTGAAGCTCAAAAACTACTTGAAATTTCTCTTGAAGGATCAGTTGGATAAATTTATAAATATGTTAGAAATCAATAATTTACATTGTAAAATAGAAGGTAAACCTATATTAAAGGGTATAAACCTAAAAATTAATAAAGGTGAAATTCATGCTATTATGGGGCCAAATGGCTCAGGTAAAAGCACATTAGCTAATGTTATATCTGGACATGAAGATTATGAGATAACAAAAGGAAACATATATTTTAAAGGGCAAGAAATAAATGAATTAAGTCCTGAAGACAGGGCTCATGAAGGTGTATTTTTATCATTTCAATATCCAGTTGAAATACCTGGGGTTACTGTTACGAATTTCATCAAAACAGCAATAAATGAATCAAGAAAAGCGAAAGGAATAGATGAAATGCCTTCAAGTGAAATGTTAAAAAAAATAAGAGCAAAAGCTTCACTTCTTGAAATAGATTCTAATTTTTTATCTAGATCATTAAATCAGGGATTTTCTGGAGGTGAAAAGAAAAGAAATGAGATATTTCAAATGGCAATGATGGAACCTGAACTTGCAGTTTTAGATGAAACAGATTCTGGACTAGATATAGATGCTTTAAAAATTGTAGCCAACGGAGTAATTAAATGTAGTCATGAAGATAACTCTGTTATAGTAATAACACATTACCAAAGGTTACTTGATTATATAGTTCCAGACTTTGTCCATATTGTAATGGATGGAAGAGTAGTTAAGTCTGGAGATAAAGATCTTGCAAAAAAAATTGAGGAAGTAGGTTATGATTGGTTAAAAAAAGAAAAGTCTTAGTATGAATTTTCAAGAAAAATTATTGGATTCTTTTATTGCTTTTGAACAGGATGTTGACTTATTAAACCCTATTCATTCAGACAGAAAAGAGGCCTTAAAGCGTTTTGAGAAACAAGGGTTTCCATCAAAGAAAGATGAATCTTGGAAGTATACCTCATTAAAATCAATTATTCAAAAAGATTATAGTCTTTCTTCAAAACCGAATAAATCTGTAGAATTAAGAGATGTAAAAGAGTATTTTCTTAATGATCTAGATTCTTTTAAAATTGTATTTATTGATGGGGTTTATAGTCCTTTCTTATCTAAAACCACACATGATGGAATGGACATATGCGTTCTCTCTGCGGCTCTTTCTAAAGCTAAGTATAATAGTACAATAAAGAATTATTTTAATCGAATTGTACCAAAGAATGAAAGTTTAGCATCATTAAACACTTCATACACAAAAGAAGGAGCTTACATATATATTCCTGATGGAGTATGTCCTGAAGATCCAATTCAGATAATGCATTTTTCAACAGGGAATCAAAAATCAATCTGGCTTCAACCTAGAAATCTTATAATAGCAGATAAAAATGCTAAAGTTGAAATCATTGAAAGACATCAAAGTTTAAAAGAGCATTCAGTTGTTACAAATAGCTTAACTGAAATTTATGCTGAAAAAAATGCATTTATAGATTATTATAAAATTCAAAATGATCTAGACTCATCAACTCTAATTGATAACACTTTTATAAGTCAAGAAAGAGATAGTAATGTTAGTGTTCACACTTTTTCTTTTGGAGGAAAACTAATAAGAAATAACTTGAATTTCTATCATAAGGGAAAAAATATACAATCAACACTTAAGGGGATTACAATTCTTGAGTCAAATCAACATGTAGATCATAACACTTTAGTCAATCATGCTCAACCAAATTGTGAAAGTCATCAAGATTATAAAGGAATTTTCTCAGACAGATCTGTTGGAGTGTTTAATGGTAAAATAATGGTTGATAAGATTGCTCAAAAGACAAATGCTTTTCAGAAAAATAATAATATTTTGATTGATAATAAAGCGAAAGTAAATTCTAAACCTCAACTCGAAATTTTTGCTGATGATGTGAAATGTTCCCATGGATGTACCATAGGACAGCTTGACAAGGAAGCATTATTTTATTTAAAAACAAGAGGTATTCCTGAAAAAGAAGCTAAGGCACTTTTGACTTACGCTTTTGCCAATAATATTCTAGAGAGTGTTAAAATACCTAATCTAAAAAAAAGAATTAACTCATTAATCGCAAATAAACTAGGAGTAAGTCTAGGTTTTGATCTGTAGATGATAGATGTATATAAAATAAGAAAAGATTTTCCAATACTAAGTAAGAAAATAAATAATACTGATTTAATTTACTTGGATAATGCTGCTACATCTCAAACTCCCATTCAAGTAATTGATGCTATTTCTGATTATTATAAAAATTACAACTCTAATATTCATAGAGGACTTCATTCACTTAGTGTAGATGCTACAAATAAATTTGAAGAAACTAGATTAAAAGTCAAAGAACATTTTGGAATAGCTCATACTCATGAAATAATATTCACATCTGGAACTACTCATGGGATTAACATCATTTCATCAGGACTAGAGAAAATGATTTCTTCTAAAGATGAGTTAATTGTTTCTGAGATGGAACATCACTCAAATATTGTTCCTTGGCAAATGCTATGCGAGAAGACAGGATCTAAACTTAAGGTTATACCAATAAAAGATGATGGCACACTAAATATTGATGAATATAAATCATTGCTTACTCCTAATGTGAAATTTGTTTTTATAAACCATGTCTCTAATACTCTGGGAATAGTTAATCCAATAAAAGAAATAATTGATCTTGCACATTCTAATAAAAGTCAAGTTTTAGTTGATGGGGCTCAAGGAGCAGCTCACTTCAAAATTAATTTATCTGAATTAGATGTCGATTACTATGTAGCATCTGCACATAAATTATGTGGGCCAACAGGTGTAGGTTTTCTTTATGGTAAATCAGATTTACTTAATTCTCTTCCACCTTATCAAGGGGGAGGTGAGATGATATCAAATGTAACATTCAATAAAACTGAATATGCTGACCTTCCTCACAAATTTGAAGCAGGCACACCAAATATTGCAGGAGTGATTGCATTTGGATCTGCTCTAGATTACATGAATTCTATTGGGTTTGATAATATTGAATCTTATGAAAAAACCCTTTTAGATTATGCAACTGAAAGTTTAAAAAAAATCACTAATCTTAAAATATATGGTGATATAGAAGAAAAGATATCAGTAATATCATTTAATGTTGGTAATCATCATCCATCTGATATAGGATCAATTTTAGATCAATTTGGTATAGCTGTACGAACTGGACAGCATTGTACTCAACCAATAATGGATCGTTTTAACATACCAGGAACAGTTAGGGCATCTTTTTCATTTTATAATACTAAAAGTGAAATAGACTTATTTGTTGACGCAGTTAAAAAGGCTTCAAAAATGTTAGGATAATTGTTTAATTTTAAGCGTGGAAAGTATTCAAAAAAAACAAGATCAAATAATTGAAGAATTTAATTTTTTTCAAGATTGGTCAGAAAAATATCAGTATTTAATTGATTTAGGTAAAACTCTTCCAGAGTTTGATCAAAACAATAAAATAGATTCTAATCTTATTAAAGGATGTCAAAGTAAAGTTTGGCTTAATTCATCATTTAATGATAACATAATTATATTTGAGGCTGATAGTGATGCAATAATTTCTAAAGGTATTATATCTCTATTGGTAAAGGTTTTTTCTGGTCATAAACCAGAGGAAATTTTAGAAGCTAATATTGATTTTATTGAAAAAATAGGGTTAGATAGCCACTTATCGCAAACAAGAGCTAATGGACTACTTTCAATGATAAAACAAATAAAAATTTATGCTATAGCATATCAAGCAAAACAGTAAAAATGACAAATAATAAAAATAACACAGAAAATCTTGGAGAAAAGATTGTTACGGAATTGAAATCAATTTTTGATCCTGAAATACCTGTAGACATTTATGAATTAGGCTTGATTTATGATGTTTTTGTAAATGAAGATAATGAAGTAAAAATCATGATGACTCTAACATCACCAAATTGTCCTGTTGCTGAGTCTCTCCCTCAAGAAGTAGAGGAAAAAATTAAATCAATAGACGAGGTTAAAACTGCTGAAGTTGAAATTACATTTGACCCACCATGGACAAAAGACCTTATGAGTGAAGAAGCTAAACTTGAATTAGGGTTTTTGTAATCATTTCATGAGATACTTAATAATTATTCTCATATCATCTATAAATATCTATTCTCAGGAAATAGTTGAAAAAGATTCTCTTTGGACAAAAAGAGGAGATATTTCTGTTTTACTTAATCAAACTGGATTTAGTGATTGGGTAGGAGGTGGCACTAATAATTTCTCAGCTACAATAAAATTTGATTATGAATGGGAATACAGGAATAAAGGTTGGGACTGGCTTTCAAATGTTGAATCAGCATTTGGACTAGCTAAATATAAGAATGCGCCATTTGCAAGAAAGATTGATGATAGAATTCTCATTCAGTCAATTGTTGGTAAAGAATTTACTAAAAATCTATCTTTTTCTGCTTTTTTCAATTTTACCTCACAAATTGGTAATGGATATAAGTACAAAAAAGATGCTGATAATAATGAAATAAGAGAATTAACAACTAGAGTTTTTTCTCCAGCATATTTTCAGATAGGTTCAGGTTTTTTGTGGAAGAAAGATGAAAAATTGTGGGTAAATTATTCACCTATTGCAACTAGATTAATCTTAGTCAGTAAAAAATTTACTAATGGTTTATTAGAGAAAGAGTCATATTTTGGTGTATCCCAAAACAAATCTTCTAGATATGAGCTTGGTGCCAATTTAACTTTTCACTCCGAAGGCAGATTACTGGAAAATGTCAATTACAAGCAAGACTTAAAGCTGTTTTCTAATTACATTGAAGATACATCTAATATTGATCTTGATTATTTAGCACAGATAGAAATCAATGTTAATTCACTTCTCTCTACTCAATTAATATTCCAACTAATATATGATGATAACGCTGTTTCAAGATTACAAGTCAGAGAGGTGTTTGGTGTAGGAGTTCAATTAAAACTTAATTAGAGTATGAACAAGTTAAATATACTAATTATTACATACTACTGGCCACCATCAGGGGGGTCGGGAGTTCAGAGATGGATGTATTTTGCTAAATATTTAAAGAAGTTAGGCTGTAATCCTGTTGTTCTTACAGTAGATCCAAAATATGCTTCATATAATTTAAAAGATTTATCACTTTACAGCCAAATAAAAGATATTGAAACTCATAAAACATTTAGTTTAGAAGTTCTTAGCCTATATTCTTTTCTTAAATCAGGTAACAAAACTAAGAGTATACCACAATCTTATATTCCTAATAAATCAATTTTTGATAAGATTACATCTTTTATAAGACTTAATCTTTTTATACCAGACTCAAGAATAGGATGGAATTACTTTGCTTTTCAAAAAGCCAAAAAAATTATTTCAAATAATAAAATTGATTATGTAATTACAACTGGTCCACCTCATTCTTCTCACTTAATTGGAGAAAAAATTTACAAAAAGTATAAGCTAAAATGGATTGTTGATTTAAGAGACCCGTGGTCTGAACTTTTTTATTTAAAAGATAGATTTAGATTTAACTTTTCTAAAAAATTAAATGTGAAACTAGAAACAAACGTTATCGAAAAAGCAGATGCAATAATTACAACTGTAGGAGATAGATATCATAAAATTCTCAAGGCTAAGATTACTAATCCTAATAAAATTCATCAGATTTATAATGGTTATGATAAATTAAATTATGACAAAATTGAGGAGATAAAACCAAAGAAGTTTAATATTGTTTTTACAGGAATGCTTACTCAAAATCATAATTATGAAACTTTTTATGAAGTATTAAAAATTCTTAATCCAAAGCAAAACAATTTAAATCTTATTTTAACTTTTGCTGGGAGAATTGATAAAAAAATCATTAAAATTTATTCAAATAAAATTGAATTGCATAATAAAGGATACATAGATCATAATAATGCAATAAGTACAATTAAATCATCTCATTTATTAATTAATTTCAATTACAAAAATACTGAAGAAACAGACATGATATCTGGAAAACTTATTGAGTATTTAGCATCTGGCTCACCTATTATAAATTTTTCAAATTCTGCTAAAGAATCTGAGATTGTATTAAAAACATCTCCAAAATCATTTAATGCAAATAATAATAACATCAATCAAGTTGTCACTTTCATTAAAAGTGAATATAGCGAATGGCTAGAAGGTCGATATAAGAAACAGAACCTAATAAATATTAACTCTCTTTCCAGAGAAAATTTAACTAAAAAGCTATTTGATATAATTACAAAGCTTAAGTAATAGACTTAAAAAAGCTTAGAACCTCTTTTGGAACCAAGTCATCAATTTTTTTATTAGATTTTATTAGCTCTCTAATATGACTGCTTGAGATTTTTATTTTAGGAGCATCAACTAATTTTATATTACTGTTTGATAAAATATCATCAGGTATTTTGTGATTTGTATCTCTTGGATACACATATACTTCTGCAATTTCAATAATTTTTTTATAGTCTTTCCAGTTATTAAATCCAGCTAGATTATCCTCCCCAATTAACAGAATTAACTTATTGTATTTGTGTCTCCTCTTGAACTCTTTTAAAGTATCAATTGTAAAATTTGGTCTAGACATTTTAAACTCAATATCAGATACACGAACATTATCAAATTTTTTAAAAACTGTTTCGGCCATTTCAAGCCTTTCATAGTCACTAATTAACCCTTCTTCATTTTTAAAAGGGCTCTGTGGACTAATAACAACTAATACTTCATCTAATTCAGGTAATGAAGAAAAATATTTAGTTAAAGTAACATGACCATTATGGATAGGGTTAAATGTTCCGAGATACAAACCTACATTACTCATTTTCTATAAATTCTTTGATTAGTTTAAAAGCAATTTTTTTTGATTCGTTAAGATCACTATTTATTATAATATTATCAAATTTTGATGCAAAATCTAACTCATTTTCTGCCTTTTTTAGTCTAGTTTCAATTTCATCATTTGAAATATCACCTCTATCAATTAATCTTTTCTTTAATATTTCTAGACTTGGTGGCATAACGAAAACTGAAAGAGTTTCCAGAGGAAACATCTCCTTTATATTGACTCCCCCTTCAACATCTATATCAAAAATTACAATTTTATTATCATCCCAGATTCTATTTAATTCAGATTTAAGTGTGCCATAAAAAACTCCACCATAAACTTCTTCATGCTCTACAAATTTTTGAGTATTAATTTTCTCTTTGAACTCTAAATCACTTAAAAAATAATAATCTTTACCATTTTTCTCCTTACCGCGAGGTTTTCTTGAAGTAGCAGAAATAGAAAATTCAATTTTATTGAACATAGAAAGTAAATATTTGACTAAAGTTGTCTTACCTGCTCCAGAGGGTGCTGAAAAAACAATAAGTTTTTTACTATTCATTATAAGATATTTAGAACATTTTCTTTAATCTTTTCAAGTTCTTCTTTCATATTAACCACCATACTTTGAATCTCAAAATTATTAGCTTTTGAGCCGATAGTATTAATCTCTCTCCCGATTTCTTGAGAAATAAATGAAAGTTTCTTTCCTTTAATTTCTTTGTTTTTCATTTCAGAAGAAAAAAACTTTAAATGATGTTGCAATCTTATGATTTCTTCATTTATATCCAATTTTTCTATATAATATATTATCTCCTGCTCTAATCTAGATTTATCATACTTCTCATTAAGTTCATTAAAATAAGATTTGAATTTTTTTTTCTTATCCTTAATTCTATTTGATTCAACAGAAACTACTTTGTTTATATAGTTATTTATTTTGGAGATACTTTTTTTTAAATCTTTACCTATAGCTTCACCTTCAGTCCTTCTGTATTTTATTTGTTTTTGAATAACCTTATCTAAAAGTATTTTAATCTTTTTTTCTTCACTTTTATTAAAAGTAATATTTGAGTTTATATAACTATTTCCTATTAATAAATTAGAAATAATCTGAGACTCATCAATTTTAAAATCTTTCCTGAGTTCCTTTATATATGCCTTAATTTTTGATTTATCAAAAGGGATTAAAAGATCTTCATTAGTATCCTCTATATCAAGAATTACATCAACCTTACCTTTGATTAGTTTTTCTTTAACAGACTTTCTTAAATATTCTCCAATAAAAGAAAATGATTCATGAACTTTGAGATTGATATCAAGTCCTTTTGAATTAAGTGTTCGAATTTCAATGACTATTTTATTACTATTTATAAGCTTCTCTTCTCTTCCGAAGCCAGTCATTGAATGTATCATATTAAATTTTTAAAATTCCCTGATTTTTATATTTCTAAATTTAACATTATTTCCATGATCTTGAAGAGAAATTTTACCAGTTTTATATGTCCCAAATGTTGGAGCATAGGTAGCATCAGGTCTTGTAGTTTGGGGGTTAAATTTAGATTTAGACACTAATTCATCCCATTCATTTCCTGATAAAGGATACGTATATGCTATTTCACCATTCATTTTTATTATTCCAAGATTATTAGAATGATCAATTTTTATTAAAACATGATTCCAATTCCCATGATTTTTTACCTCTAATTTTTTGTTGTCTGAACTAACTAGATCAAAGAGTGAGGGAGACATGTGCAGTTCTGTTGAGGTATAATAATTTTCATTATCCAAAATTTGAATTTCAGGTCCAGTTTTAAATGGTGCATCAAATTCATCAAGTTCTTTAACACCATATAATATTCCGCTATTTCCATTTTTGGAAATATTCCATTCAATTGAAAGTTCAAAATTAGTATACTCTTTATCTGTAACTAGGTCTTGTCCAAATTCTTCGTTGTTAGTAAATATTAACTCACCATTATTAATTGACCATTCACTTCCAATTGATTCAGCTTTATAAACATGCCATCCATTAAAAGTTTCACCATCAAATATATATTCCCATTTTGGAGACGTTTCAGTTGAACAACTATTTAATTGAGCACATAGAATTAGAATAGAGATTACTCTAACTGTTCTTAGGTAAATTATGTTTTTTTCTTTCATAACAATTTGTATTTAATATTAAGTTATTAATTTAAATACCTGGTTAGTAAAATTATTGTACTGCATTATCACTGCTTGTTACTATAATTCTTTGATTTTAATATTTCTATACCTAACTGTATGACCATGATCCTGCAAACCAATACTTCCTGTTTTAAATTTACCGAAAAACGGGGCATATGTAAAAAATGAATGTTCAGGCCTTAAATTTTCATAGTAATTATCATCACTAAATTTTGATCTTGAAACCATTTTATCCCACTCCTCACCATATAATGGAAAAGAGTACACTTTCTCACCGTTAAATGTAATTGAGCCAATATTTTTCTCATGATCAACTTTTAACACAAGGTGATTCCATTCGTCATATTTATTATACTTAATTTTTCCAATTGGCTTAAGATCATATAAAGCTGGAGCCTTATGATATCTGTTAGCTGAAAAGTTATCATTATCAAGCACCTGAATCTCTGGTCCAGTTTTCCATGGTTGATTAACTTCAGGAATCTCAACAACTTTGAAAAACACTCCACTATTACCACCCTTTACTATATTCCATTCAAGTGATAGTTCAAAATTCGTAAATTTTTTATCTGTAATTATATCATTACCTCTACTTAAATTATCATTTTTAGAAGATAAAATTAACTCACCATTTTTTACTGACCATGAATCTCCAACTTCTCCACCATTATATTCATGCCAACCATTTAATGTCTCTCCGTCAAAAAGATAAGTCCATTCTGAATCCTGGGAAAATCCAATGCTTGTTGTTAAAATTAAAAATGTTATTAATGTTTTTTTCATATTTAAATATTTAAAATGTTTCTTAAACCTTCATTATCTGTGTTTCCTCCTGCAAAGTCATCAAATTTTTTATCGGTACAATTAATAATTAAATCCTGAATTATTTTTGCACCTTCAGTTGCTCCTTGTTCAGGACTTTTAATACAACATTCCCATTCTAAAACTGCCCAAACATCACAACCGTATTGAGTTAGTTTAGAAAAAATAGTTTTAAAATCAATCTGACCATCCCCAAGTGATCTATATCTTCCAGCTCTATCAGCCCAATCTAGATATCCTCCAAAGGCCCCCTTTTTACCAGTAGGATTAAATTCAGCATCTTTTACATGAAAAGATTTTATAAACTCGTGATAATGATCAATATATGTTATATAGTCAAGCTGTTGAAGAATAAAATGACTAGGATCATAAAGTATATTTACTCTTTTATGATTATTTGTAGCTTTCAGAAATCTTTCAAAGGTTATTCCATCATGAAGGTCTTCACCAGGATGAATTTCATAACATACATCAACCCCATTTTCATCAAATACATTTAAAATGGGTAGCCATCTTTTAGCTAATTCTTGAAACCCGATTTCAACAAGACCTTTGGGAGCTTGTGGCCATGGATGCCATGTGTGCCATAAAAGTGCTCCTGAAAAAGTCGCATGAGTTTTAAGCCCTAGTCTTCTACTAGCAATTGCTGCTTTTTTAACTGTTTCAATAGCCCACTTCGTTCTCTCTTTGGGATTCTTTTTTAGGTTATCAGGGGCAAAATTATCAAACATTAAGTCATATGCTGGAGAAACTGCAACAAGTTGACCTTGAAGATGAGTTGATAATTCTGTTATTTCTAGTCCATAAGATTTTACTTTTCCTAAAAGTTCATCACAGTAGTCTTGACTATCAGATGCCTTATCTAAATCAATAAGTGAGGTTTCCCAAGTTGGAATTTGAATTCCTTTATAACCTAATTCAGATGCCCACTTACAAATCCCATCTAATGAATTAAATGGAGCAGTTTTATCTACAAATTGGGCAAGAAATACTGCAGGTCCTTTTATTGTTTTCATTTTAATTTCTATTTAATTTGACCCAAGTATTTCCATTATTATGAGATTCAACAGCTTTTTCAATAAAAAGCATTCCTCTTAAACCATCATTTAAATTTGGGTACTCTCCTTCAAATTCTTTTTCACCTCTTATTTCCCTTCCAACACCATTATAGATATTTGCCATAGAGTCAAACACACCTTCTGGATGTCCAGGTGGAAGTTTAGTGGAAACTTTTGAAAAATTAGAATTATAATCATGACCAGGCTTTAAAACCTTAAGAGGTTCAGAGTCACTTAAGTGATGAAGATAATTAGGGTTTTCTTGTTGCCATTTTAGCCCTCCTTTACGTCCATATATTGCTACTGTAAAACAATTCTCTTCACCAGTTGCAATTTGACTAGCTCTAATGACTCCTTTAATATTATCAGAGAATCTGATTAAAATAGTACCATCAACATCCATTGGGTTATCGTCATATACATAGTTTAGATCAGAAAGAAGTTCTTTTACTTCCATCCCTGTTACGTATTCTAGCATATTAAAGGCATGCGTGCCAATATCACCAATACAGCAACTAATTCCAGATTTATCAGGTTGAAGTCTCCAAGTTTCAGATCGTTTTGTTTTATCATGGATTATTGGATTTATCCATCCTTGATAATATTGAAGATCTACACGTTGAACTTTGCCTATAACACCCTCTTTAATCATCTCTTTCATCTGTCTTATCATGGGATATCCAGTATAAGTATATGTTACAGCAAATGTTAATTTTTTTGATTTATAAATTCGCTCTAAGTCTTGAGCCTCTTCAAAAGTTGTAGTCATAGGTTTTTCACAAATGACACTAAAGTTATTTTCTAAAAGCTTTTTAGCCATTGGATAATGAAGAAAATTAGGAGTCAGTATGGATACAACCTCAATCCTTTCACTTTCATCCTGCTTTAACTCTTCTTCAATCATCTTTTCATAGTCTTCGTAAATTCTATTTTCACTAAGACCTATTTCTTTTGCAAACTTTACATTTTCTGAAAAGTTAGGATTAAATACACCTCCAATAATTTCATAGCTATCATGCATTGAAGAGGCTATTCTATGAACAATTCCAATTAATGAGTCTCCTCCTCCACCTAAAATACCTAACCTAATTTTATTTTTCAATTTCTATTTTTTCGTTTTTAAAAGTTAGAATAAAAAGAACTAAAACAACTGCCGCAAATATTGCTGGGTAAGTCCAGATTTGTGACCAGTCATGCCCTCCATCAATTACAAATTTATCAGTAATTCTTCCAGCCAATCTAAAACCAATTAACATACCAATGCCGTATGTAGCAAGTGCAATTAAACCTTGAGCAGCACTTTTGTATTTTTTACCTGCTTTATAATCTGTATAAATTTGACCAGAAACAAAGAAAAAATCATAACATATTCCATGAAGAACAATTCCGAAAATTAACATCCACATGTTTGATCCAGTATCTCCAAATGCAAACAGTACATATCTTAAACTCCAAGCTAACATACCTACAATTAAGGTTTTCTTTATTCCATATTTATTTAAAAACAGAGGTAGTAGTAGAATAAAAAATGCCTCTGAAATTTGACCTAATGTCATAACTCCTGCAGCATTTTCAACTCCAAGCTCATTTAAAAACAGATTTGCATCTTGGTAGTAAAATGCGAGAGGAATACATATTAGAATAGATGAGATAAAGAACACAAGATATCTTGTATCCTTAAGAAGTTTTAGTGCATCAAGACCAAGAATTTCTCTAAGACTTGGACTTTCATTTGTTGCTTGAGGTGGAGTTTTAGGTAAAGAAAAACTAAACAAACCAAGAGTAACAGAAACAATAGCTGCCAGGTAAAATGTATATTCTAATTTTTGGCTTGACTCCCATCCAACTCCATAGCTAATAACAAGACCTGCAACAATCCAACCTATAGTCCCCCAAACTCTAATTTTTGGAAACTCTTTTGATGGGTTTTTCATTTGTCTAAATGCAATAGAATTAACCAAAGCTAAAGTGGGCATATAAAGAATCATGTAAATTAGAATATATGGGTAGAACTTATCAAATCCAAGAGCTACAGAACACATAAATAAAAGCCCACCACCTAAAATATGAATTAGTGCAAGAATTTTTTCTGCATCAAAATATCGGTCTGCGATAAGTCCAATTATAAATGGAGCAACTATAGCTCCCCATGATTGAGTTTCATATGCTAAGGCAATATCTCCACCTGAAGCACTGAATGCTTGTGATAAAAATGTACCCATTGTTACAAACCAACACCCCCAGATAAAAAACTCAAGGAACATCATTACACTTAATTTAAAGCTTGTTGTCTTATTCATATTATTTTAAATTGATTGACCAACCTTGATTAATAAATCTCTAGTTGCTTTAATTCCTTCAACTTCAGATAATCTTTCACCTTCATATTCAACTCCAATATAACCTGTATATCCAAAGCTTTTAACAATCTTCAACATCCTCATGTAATCAATAGTTTTTTCATCACCATTTTCATCAAAGTCATTTGATTTTGCACTTACAGCAAATGCCTTAGGCATCATTTCTTCAACTCCTTTATAGAAGTCATATACTGTTTCACAAGTTCCGTCAAAAACAGAACCATATCCTTCATCTGCCATACAAAAATTTCCAAAGTCAGGAAGTGTGCCTACATTATCCATGTTCACACCATTAATTGCATTCATTAGTTCAGGTATATTGGATGTAATTCTTCCATGATTTTCGACAATTACATTTAACCCAGTTCCTTTTGCATGTTCTCCAAGTTTAGTTAGACTTTCTATTGAAAGAGCCCTCCAAGTTTCAATATCTTTTGATCCATATAAATTAAGCCTAACTGAAGAGCAATTCATTTCAGCTGCTGTATCTATCCAGAGCTTATGATTATCTATAGATATTAATCTTTGCTCTTTATCTTCTCCTGCTAAATCTCCTTCTTCATCAATCATTATTAATACATTATCCATTCCATTATCAGATGCAAGTTGATTATTCTTTAAAATAAAGTTTTTAATACTAGAAGATTTGTCTTCGCTTTTCATTACATCATCATAAAGTTGATTTACATATTCTAATCCAGTAAATCCTAAATCTTTAGATTTTTCTGCAAAAAGATAAGGAGACATTTCACCTCCTCTTATAGCCTTATTAAGTGACCATTGAGCAAGAGATAACTTAAAAAATATTTCTTTTTGACTCTCGCAGGATAAATATCCAAGGGATGATATTCCAAAAGCTCCTGTTGAAGCTAGTTTTATAAATTCTTTTCTTTTCATTTCAGTGGGTTTTTTAGTCTACTATAAATATAAATTTAAATAATTAATTATTATTTAATTATTTAATGTTTAAATTGGAATTGATTTCTAATTAAAATTATGGATAATAAATTTGACGCAATTGTTGTTGGTACCGGCATAAGTGGTGGATGGGCTGCAAAAGAATTGACAGAAAAAGGTTTAAAAACTCTTGTTCTTGAGAGAGGAAGGATGATTACACATGTAGACGATTATCATACTGCAAACATGGATCCATGGGATTTTGAAGGAGGTGACACGATAACTCGAGATGCATATAAAAGGCAACCTAAACAGAGTAGAACAGGATATGTAAATAGAGAATCTTCAAGACATCTTTTTGTTGATGATTTGAAACACCCTTATAATGACGATAAAAATAAATTCAATTGGATTAGAGGATATCATTTAGGCGGAAGATCGCTTACTTGGGGTAGACACACATACAGATTAAGCGAATTTGATTTTGAAGCGAATTTGAAAGATGGAATTGGTGTTGATTGGCCAATTAGATATAAAGATATAGCACCTTGGTATGATTATGTCGAAGAATACATTGGAGTTCAAGGAAGACCAGAAGGACTCCCTCAATTTCCGGATGGAAAATTCTTAAAGCCATTCGACCTAAATGTTTTAGAAAATCATATGAGAAACAGTATAGCTAAAAACTTCAATGATGGAAGAATACTTTCAAATGCTAGAACTGCTCATATTACTGAAGGAACAAAGCCTGGTCTCGGAAGAGTTACCTGCCAATATAGAAACAGATGTATGAGAGGATGTCCTTATGGAGCTTACTTTAGTAGTAATTCATCAACCTTACCTGCTGCAGAGGCAACCGGAAACATGACATTGATGCCAAACTCAATTGTTCATGAAATTATTTACGATGAGGAAAATAAAAAAGCTAAAGGTGTCAGAGTAATAGATGCAGAAAATAATCAATCGTATGAATATTATGCTAAAGTAATTTTTCTATGTTCATCAACAGTTGGGTCGACATCAATTTTAATGCAATCAAAATCAAATAGATTTCCAAATGGGATGGGTAATGACTCAGGAGAATTGGGCCATAACATTATGGACCATCATTTTCAAGTAGGTGCTTCAGGTACATTTAAAGGATTTAAGAATAAAACAACATTTGGGAGAAAACCTGCAGGATTTTATATACCAAGATTTAGAAATATAGGCGGAATTACTGACCGAAAAGATTATATAAGAGGATACCAATATCAAGGAGGTGCTAATAGAGGCTTCATGAGCATAGCTGATAGTAAAGAAGAGCTTGTTTCATATGGCCCAAGATTTAAGGAGAATATTGTAAAAAAAGATGAATGGACAGCTAGCATGACTGGCTTTGGTGAAATCCTTCCATATCATGATAATAAAATGACTCTTAATTATGATAAAAAAGATCAGTGGGGGTTACCTACTGTTACATTTGATGCGAAAATTAGAGAAAATGAAATTACAATGAGAAAAGACATGAAGATTCAAGCAGAAGAAATGCTTGAAAGATCTGGATTTAAAGATGTGTACGGAAATGAAAGTAAATATGTTTTTGGTAATGGAATTCATGAAATGGGAACTGCAAGAATGGGAAATGATCCAAAGACATCTGTGCTTAACGGAAACAATCAAATTCATGATGTTAAAAATGTGTATGTTACTGATGGAGCATGTATGACTTCGGCAGGAAATCAAAATCCATCAATTACATATATGGCTTTAACTGCAAGAGCTGCTAAGCATGCTGTTGACGAACTTAATAAACAAAATATTTAGCAACAATGGATAGAAGAAAAGCAATTAAAAGAATTAGTTTATCTTTTGGATCAATGACTGTTTCTACGGGATTAATTTCTATAGTTCAATCATGCCAATCAGATGATTCATTAAAAAATTTGAAATTTTTCAATACAACTCAAATATCTTTTTTAGATCGAGTTCTTGAAATAATTCTCCCAGAGACAGAAACCCCTGGTGCAATATCATTAAATCTTTCAAAATTTGTTGATGCATATGTTTCAAAAAACATTAAAAGTGAGGATCAAAAATATTTATTTGCTTTGATTGATGAATTCATAAGTATGATTGTGAAATCTGAAAATGTTAACTCAATAGATCAAGTAAATGATGAAATTATAGAAAAATATTTTTCAGATCATTTAGATAGTGGTTCAATGATTTCAATGGATGGCAAAAATCATTCTCAAATATGTGGACTTTTTAGAGAAATGGCTGTTAATTCATACAAGCTAACAGAATATGTAATGACTAATAAACTTGGTTTCGTTCCAATTCCTGGATATTATGATGGAAATGTCGATATCTAGCTAACTATAAATTCACCCATCATAAGTTGATAGTGACCTGGGAATGAACATATAAAAATATAAGTTCCTGGCTCTGGAGCATCAAAAGTAATTGTGTCAGATTCTCCACCTCCTAACATCTTTGTGTATGCTAATTCATCTCCTCCCTCTGGAATATACTCTGAATTTCTAGCGCCTGCAGCTTTAAGTGCGTAGGCATTTACATCAACATCAGTTTTCAGTAGGACAAAATTATGACCCATTGAACTTGCAGGGAACCTACCGTTATGGTTTAATGTTAATGTGACTTTTTGATTAGAATTAACTTTAATAATCTTTTTATCAAACTTCATTTGATCATTCGAGTTAATAGTTACCGTGTTTGAAATCATATTGCTTTGAACAATAGTAGGTTCTTCTTTAACTCTCTCGTATTGAAATTTTTCCTTAGTGTTATTTGTATTATTACACGATAGTATAAATAATGATATTAGTAAGAGTCTAATTTTCATATAAATAAGATTAAGTGACAAATTTATTACAGAAAATTTAAAATCACTATTATTAATGATTAATATTTATTATTAAATAATTAATTATTTCTATTTCTTAAAAGACACAAGGTATGCTCCAATGAATACGAGGATACACGATAATATTTTTGTTGTATCTAAGGTGTCATTTGCAGTAATTAGAGCAAACAGAATTGTTATTATAGGCTGAAGATAAATAAATGAACCAACTGTAGTTGGTGATAATTTTTTCAATGCATAAATATTAAATAAATATGTCAAAAAAGTTGTGCCTATTACTACATACCCCATTCTCCATATAGCAAACCATGGAAGTTCAGTCCATTTGACTTCAATAAACTGATTAAATGTGATAGGTGCAGAAATAATTAATCCAATTAAGAATAGCCATTTCATTAAAGTAAAAATATTATACTTGCGTGTTAATGGTTTAACAATAACTAAATAGCCAGCATAAGCCGAGGCATTAAGTAAAAAAAATGAATTACCAAGTGGAATATTTGGTGCATTAATTCCAGTTTTACTACTATTTAGTATTAAGAAAACTGCACCTGAAAATCCAATTAAAATTCCAAGAATTTTTTTAACAGTTATTTTTTCTTTTAAAAAAAAGTATGATAAAATTAAGACCAAAACTGGAGATAAAGTTATTATTACTCCACTATTGATTGGTGTTGATAATTCAAGGCCTCTAAAAAAGGCAAGCATATTTATACACATTCCTAATATTGAAGCAAAAATTATTTTTAAAAAATCTCCTCTTTCAATTTTCTCTTTTGGTGCAAATAGGCTAATAAGCCAAAAGATTGAAGTGGCACCAAGTAATCTTAACATTATAAACCCAGATGATCCAATATAGATCGGCATAACCTCTTTTGCTATAGTATGGTTAATCCCATATATACTAGTAGCTAAAAAAGCAGCTATTAATGCAAGATTTCTTTTGTTCATTATTAAATTTGTGAAACAAAGAAAATCAAATTAGTAGAATCCTACACCTAATTTCGAATATCTTTATCTTTGCTAATATGAATAAAAAAATGAAGTTTAATACAAAGGCAATACACGGAGGTCAAATTCTTGATCCTGCATATGGTTCAGTAATGACTCCTATATATCAAACATCAACTTATGCTCAGACTTCTCCTGGAAAACATAAAGGATATGAGTATAGTAGAACCCACAATCCTACAAGAACAAATTTTGAAAGATCTATAGCTTCATTAGAAAATGGAAATCATGGACTTGCTTTTGCTTCTGGATTAGCAGCAATTGATGCAATTATAAAAACTTTAAATCCTGGAGATGAGATAATTTCTACTAATGATTTATATGGTGGAAGTTATAGACTATTTACAAAAATATTTGAGAAATATGATTTGAAATTCCATTTTGTAAATATGGAAGACCCAAAATATGTTGAAGCAAAAATAAATTCAAAGACAAAATTAATTTGGGCAGAAACCCCTACTAACCCAATGATGAATGTTGTTGACATTAGATCAATGTCACAATTAGCAAAACAAAATAAAATTCTGTTATGCGTTGATAATACATTTGCAACACCATATATTCAAAGACCTTTAGATTTAGGAGCAGATATTGTTATGCATTCAGCCACAAAATATATTGCAGGTCATAGTGATGTTGTAATTGGAGCAATTGTTGTCAACGATTCAATTCTTCATGAAAAATTATCATTTATTCAGAATGCATCTGGAGCTACACCTGGACCAATGGATTGTTTTTTGACATTAAGGGGAATTAAAACACTTCATTTAAGGATGCAAAGACATTCTGAAAATGCAGAGAAAATTGCTATGTATTTAAAAGAGCATAAAAAAATTCAAAATGTTTATTGGGCAGGCTTTAAGGATCATAAAAATTATAAAATTGCAAAAAGCCAAATGGATGCTTTTGGAGGAATGGTTTCATTTATTCCTGTCGACAAAACCTTTGAAACAGCGAAAAAAATTGCAGAAAGTCTAAAATTATTTACACTAGCAGAGTCATTAGGGGGAGTTGAGAGTTTATGTTGTCATCCAGCAAGCATGACTCATGCATCCATACCTGTTGAAGAGAGAGAAAAATCAGGATTAGTAGAATCATTATTAAGACTAAGTGTAGGTATTGAAGATGTAGATGATTTAATAGATGACTTAAATCACGCTATAGGATAATATTTATGGAAATCTCAAAAGACAAGAAAATATATTTTAGTTCAGATAATCATCTTGGTTCTCCTTCAACAGAAGAGAGTCAAAAAAGAGAAAAAATATTTGTTTCATGGCTAGAATCTATAAAACATGATGCAGATATAATATTTCTACTAGGGGATCTATTTGACTTTTGGTTTGAATATAAAGAAGCTGTTCCAAGAGGATTTACTAGAGTTCTAGGAAAGCTTGCGGAATTATCAGATTCAGGAATAAAAATTTATTTTTTCATTGGAAATCATGATTACTGGATGACAGACTACTTTGAAAAGGAGTTAAATATTAAAGTCTTTAGATCACCTGAGTTGTTTATTTTTAATTCTAAATCATTTTTAATAGGCCATGGAGACGGACTTGGCCCTGGAGATTATGGATATAAAAGAATGAAATTAATTCTCTCAAATCCATTTTTTATATGGTTATTCAGGTTATTACATCCAGACATTGGAATAAAACTTGGTAAATATTTATCACAACGCAATAAACTTATTTCTGGTACTGAGGATATAAAATTTAAAGGAGAGGAGAAAGAATGGTTAATACAATATTGTTTAAAAAAACTCTCTAATGAGCATATTGATTATTTTGTTTTTGGTCATAGACATTTACCAATTATTCATCAGCTTAAACCTAAATCTAAGTATATAAACCTTGGTGATTGGATCACCCATTATACATTTGGTGTTTTTGATGGAAAGACATTTAATTTAAGAAATTATCTAAAGAACAATGATTGAATCAAAAAAGTCAAATTTTGAAAGAAGTGTTTTGGTTGGAGTAGTTAATGACTCGCAAAATGAAGAAAAGTTAAATGAATTTCTTGAAGAATTAGAATTTCTATCAGTTACAGCTGGAGGTAAAGTAATTAAAAAATTTAAACAAAAAATTAACACTCCTAATCCAAAGACATTCGTAGGAAAGGGGAAAATTGAAGAAATTCAAGAATATATCAAAAAGAATGATGTTTCAATTGTTATTTTTGATGATGAACTATCTCCTACTCAACAAGCTAATATTGAAAAAATTTTAAAGTGTAAAATATTAGATAGAACAGCTTTAATACTTGATATTTTTGCTCAAAGAGCAAAAACAAGCTACGCTAAAACACAGGTTGAATTAGCTCAGTATGAATATTTACTCCCCAGATTAAAGGGTCTTTGGACTCACTTAGAACGACAAAAAGGGGGGATTGGAATGAGAGGTCCTGGAGAAACAGAAATTGAAACTGATAGAAGGATTGTTAGAGATAAAATATCTTTATTAAAAAAGAAAATCTCCATTATTGATAAACAAATGAAAGTTCAAAGAGGTAATCGAGGTTCGTTAGTTAGAGTTGCACTGGTTGGATATACAAATGTTGGTAAATCAACTATAATGAATTTACTCTCAAAGAGTAAAGTTTTTGCTGAAGATAAATTGTTTGCCACTCTGGATACAACAGTTAGAAAAGTCGTTATTAATACTTTACCATTTCTTTTAACTGACACAGTAGGGTTTATTAGAAAACTACCAACTCAGTTAATACAGTCATTTAAAAGTACTCTGGAGGAAGTAAAAGATGCAGATATTCTTCTACACATTGTAGACATATCTCATCCAAGTTTTGAAGATCATATAATCTCAGTTGACAAAATTCTGAGTGAAATAAATTCTCATAACAAGTTTAACCTTATGATTTTCAATAAAATAGATAATTATAAGCAGGTTGACTTTAATGATTCTGATTCTAAAAACAATAGTCATTACTCATTAATGCAGTGGAGAAATACATGGATGAACAAAACAAATGGAAAAGCATTATTTATATCTGCAAAAAATAAAATTAACTTTGATAATCTTAGGAAAGAGATATATGAAATAGTTAAGAATGTTGATATGAGTCATTATCCAAAAAACGATTATTTATACCCCGAATATTTTTCTAAGTAAATTTTTGGTTAATATTCAATTTAACCAATTATTAACAAGGATTTTACTAATAATTTTTGAAATTTGAATAAATAAATTCAGTAGATATGAGTGATACTAAAACGAATATAGATTTAAATAGGAAAGATGAATTAATTAAGCAGGAAAGTGCTTTTGTTGATCTTCTTTCAATGGAAATAAATAAAAAGATAATAGGTCAAAAAAAAATGATCGAAAGACTAATGATAGGACTCCTTGGTAAAGGACATATTTTACTTGAAGGTGTTCCAGGTCTTGCAAAAACACTTGCTATAAATAGCTTAAGTAGCGCAGTTAAAGGATCATTTAGTAGAATTCAATTTACTCCTGATTTGCTTCCAGCAGATGTAACAGGTACTATGATTTACAACATGAAAGAAGGTGACTTCTCAATAAGACAAGGACCAGTCTTTGCAAATTTTGTTTTGGCAGATGAGATTAATAGAGCACCAGCCAAAGTTCAATCAGCATTACTTGAAGCAATGCAATAAAAACAAGTTACTATTGGAGATAAAACTTTTAAACTTTCTGACCCTTTCCTTGTAATGGCTACTCAAAATCCTATTGAGCAGGAGGGTACTTATCCCTTACCTGAAGCACAAGTAGATAGATTTATGTTAAAAGTTGTTATTGATTATCCTGAAATAGAAGATGAACAAAAAATAATAAATATGAATCTTTCTTCATCTCAAGAAAAGATTAAACCAGTTGTAACAACAAAACAAATTACAACAGCTCAGGGAATTGTGAATGATGTATATATGGATGAAAAAATTGAAAAATATATACTTGATTTAATTTTTTGCACGAGGTATCCAGAAAGATATAACCTCAAAAATTTATCTCCACTTATCTCGTTTGGAGCATCTCCACGTGGAAGTATAAACCTTGCATTAGCCTCTAAATGCTATGCTTTTATTAAACATAGAGGGTTCGTTATACCAGAGGATGTAAGGGAAGTAGTTACAGATGTATTAAGACATAGGATAGGTCTAACTTATGAAGCTGAAGCAGAGAGTGTAACCACTGAAGATATAATTAAACAAATTGTAAATACAGTTGAAGTACCATAATTAATGGATTCTAAAGAATTACTTAAGAAAGTAAGACAAATTGAAATAAAAAGTAGAAGATTAAGTGATAACCTGTTTGGTGGTGAATACTTAAGTACTTTTAAAGGAAGAGGTATGACTTTCAGCGAAGTTAGAAAATATGAATTTGGCGATGATATTAGATCTATTGATTGGAATGTTACTGCTAGATATAATGAGCCTTTTATAAAAATATTTGAAGAGGAAAGGGAATTAACACTAATGTTACTAATAGATGTTAGTGGTTCAAAAAACTTTGCAACAAGAAATAAATTAAAAAAAGAAATTGTAACTGAAATAGCAGCTACACTAGCATTTTCTGCTTTAAAAAATAATGATAAAGTTGGCGCTATACTTTTTACTGATAATATTGAATTGTTTATTCCACCAAATAAGGGTAAAAAACATATTTTGAGGATTATTAGAGAGCTCCTTGAATTTAAACCAAAAAGTTCAAAAACTAGTGTAGACACATCCCTTAAATTTTTATTAAGTGTCATTCAAAAAAAAGCTATAGTTTTTGTTTTATCTGATTTTATAGATGATAACTACGATAAATCTTTGAAGTTAGCGGCCAAAAAATTTGATTTAACAGGAATTAGAATATTTGATCAAATGGAAACTGAAATTCCTAAACTTGGATTTGTCCCGATGATTGATGCAGAATCAAATGAGTTAGTTTGGATAGATACATCATCGAAAAAGATTAGGGAAAACTATTCTGCCAACTATAATTTATCAATAAAACAGTTTGAAAGCTTATTCAATAAAAATGGAGCTGGAGTGATTAATTGTATGGTACATGAAAGTTATGTTAAAAAACTCTTAGGTTATTTTAAACATAGAGCATAATGAATAAAAGGATATTATTTTTTTGGATTTTATCTACAAGCTTTCTAATAGGCCAGTCTGCTAATTTTGATTCTAATATTGATATTACAACTTCAATTGATACTACTCAAGTAAAAATTGGAGAAGAAATTAATTATAAAATTAATATTTACTCCAAGAATAAATACAACATTCGGTTTGATGATAACCCAAATTTCATGCCTTTTGAGATTTTAAAATCGTATCCGTTTGATACAATAATTCAATCATCAACTATATCAAAAGAATATTCATTAATTAACTTTGAGCCTGGTGAATATTGGATTCCCCGTCAAAAAATATATTTTAATCAATCTCTTAAATTTAGTGATTCATTACTGATAATAATAAACGATGTAGTAATTGATACTACTAAACAAAAATTATTTGATATAAAACCAATAATTCCTGTTAACAGAAATTATCAAAAATTAATTACAAACTTACTTATTGGGCTAT
>Ga0115001_10000402_pt1 | contig 31610 bp, 17 predicted proteins | sample ArcticOcean_MG_C_12_FD_89869 | JGI IMG/M metagenome (GOLD analysis project Ga0115001, IMG submission 89869) | Marine microbial communities from western Arctic Ocean - ArcticOcean_MG_CB8_130 | ecosystem: Environmental > Aquatic > Marine > Oceanic | place: Arctic Ocean: Canada Basin | collected... | reverse complement strand
GAGAGAGATCTCACGAAAACGAAAACGAACTATGCAAGCTTAAAACGCGTACCGTTATCTGCTAATCCTAACGAACAGTGATGTGAATTCTGCGCGGTTCCCTTTTCACCAGCTTCGAGTTCCTCCAGTAGCTTGAACGTTCTCGGTATGATCACTCGTTCTTGTTGATTGTTCTTATTCGTGTTAGCGTTCGTCTCGTTGTTTTTCTGATTATTATTAAATGGCTGATTACTATTACTGCCAGCACCGAACATTATTTATTACGTATTACGTATTATTACGTATTTCTATTACTATTAAATATATGTTATTACTACTACTGACCGTCCTTTACTGCAAATGTGTACGAGTAATAAGTATTGATGATGTGCCTATTATTGATTATTGATTATTATTGCTATTCTTTAAATGGCGCGTTTATGCTTAAATATCTCGTGATGGGGAACGAGACAAGACTGCCTAAAGCAAGGTGCTGTGATGGTGATGAGTGTTTTCTATAGAGACGAGCGCGAGAGCGCGAGAGTGATCGAACGACCACTCTACGCAAAACAGATTGGAAAAGAGAGAGAGAGAGTACGCTAACTAATCATTCGTGGTTCCTAACTTGTTTTAGTATCTTGTTCGATCTCGTTCGATTTAACGTAACGTACCGCGCTCGCTGCTCGTGACAAACTCGTACATCAGTACTATTGCATCATAAACTATTTCTATTTAAACAATCTACTCGCGTCGGCATAGGCGCTCCCTAGACCTACACCGACTGTGAACAAAGTCATCGATTGCCTTTGATTGTGAGTCTTACATAACATCGCCGCTGCGCCAATACCTATTAAAGATGCGTACACGGTCCTCCTTAAGCACAGATCAATCGCAACCTCCCATCTCGCGTCTAACGATAACTTCTTATTCTCATCAGTAGTAGTAGTATTGCTCATCACTAGAGCTCTCTCTCTCTCTCTCTCTTAATTAATCTCTCCTTGTGTCCGTGTTTCTGGAAGAAGAAATAAAACAACCTGCGACGACTCGATTTCGATCTTTGATTTCAATGCCTGTTGCTTCTCTCTTATTACTGATGTAATAGAGTAGTATCAATAGCGCTTCTGTGATGTGTAGTTTCCGATGATGTCTGGTCAGCTGCTGGTGCTGCTTAGCTGCTAATTTTTAGGGAAATCGAATAAAACGAGAAAAGAAAATCATAAAAAACTTCAACGTACTGGTTAGTAATAAATTGATTAATTAATTATATATATATATAGATATATAGTGATAAAAATAAGAGAAAGATATATAGCGCGCGCGTGTTTAAGAGTACGGTTTGTCAATCATTTCGTACATCGAACGACTCGTTCATTTGACTGTTCATAAAAGAAGAAGAAGAAGAATATTTCATAGCGAGATCTCGTTAATAACTGCTGAAAAACGAAAAGGTCGTTATTTTAGTACATACTACACGTTTCGTTTCGTTCTTAAATAGTGATGGGTTGTTCGTTATCGACGCCGTCTTCGAATAATAATAGTAATAACAATAGTAACAATAATAATAGATTATTTAGACAGTTATTCGGTGGAGAACAAGGACAACAGCAACGACGACAAACTGCTACTACTTTGGACGACGACACGAACTATAGCCGAGAACGACAAACACTTCTGAAGACGAAGTTAGTGTTACTAGGAGACTCTGGCGTAGGGAAGTCGTGCATAGTGAACAGGTTTGCTACGAATTCGTTCGATGAGGAGAGCAGGGTAACGGTTGGGGCAGCGTTTCAGGCCAGGACTATTGAGGTTCCATCGTCGTCGACGTCGACGACGAACGCGGAGACGCGCAAGGTAAAGTTTGAGATTTGGGATACGGCTGGACAGGAAAGATACGAATCTTTAGCGAATTTGTATTATCGCCGCGCACACGCTGCGCTCGTCGTATTCGCGTTGGACGATGAGAAGAGTTTCGATAAAGCGAGGTTTTGGATCGAGCAGTTGAAGGAAAAAGCGGAGAAGAAGGACGTTTTGATCGTTTTGTGCGCTAATAAGACGGACAAAATAACGCCCGAGCAAGAAGATCGCATAGAAATTGGCGCTGGAAACTCGAGTTATAATAATAATAAGAAGAAGAATTCATCGTCATCGTCATCGAAAAAGAAAAACAACAACAGCAACGCAATAATAGGAGAAGGAGGACGAGAACAACAACAACAACAACAAATCGAGAACGAAATCGAAGAAGGAGGAGAAGAAGAAGAAAACAATGACGAAGCAGAAGAGGACTATTTTGTCTCCATGGATCGCGCGATGGCGTTAGCGAACGAGCTCGGATGTCACATGTGCGTCTCGTGCTCAGCAAAGACTGGCGAAGGCATTGAAGAACTGTTCTCCGAAGTCGCATCGCGTCTAATAACAATGGAACACGGAAAATCTAACGCGCAGCAGCACGCACAGAAAAAGAAGAAATCGTCTACTACTACTACTACGTCTACTCCTACTCCTACTAACGAACGCGTCGACTTTGTTCAACGAAATAGAAACGACGATGACGACGACGACGACGACGTCGTCGATGCTGATGATGATGCGAAGAAGAAGAAGAAAAAGCATACAAAAAAAACATCGAACTCAAACGCACTGAAATAAAGAGAGAGCGAGAGAGAGAGAGAGACTGATGAGAGAGAGGGGCTACAATCGAGTGCAATCGACGATAAAATAATCATGAGCAAATTAAACGCGAGCGTTTTTAGAATATATAAAGAACAGAAATACTGCTGTAACACGCATTCAGACGTCAGACTTAGGGAATATAAATATTCTTCTTCATAACCTTTTTCTATTTATTACTCGCTATTTATAATACACGAATAGAGAATAGAATCACGGCAGACACCACGCGAGACACTTCTCGAGTGTTCTCGTTCTCTCTGAAAGAAATAGAAGAAGAAGAAGAAGAAGAAGAAGAGAGTTTGTGTATTTATAAATTAGATGATGATGAAGAAGAAGAAGAAGAAGGACGGATTTGCGTACAGCAGGCTTCGCAATTACTATCAAGTCTTATTATCATTAATCAACGGCACAGTTCTGTTAAGTGCTCGTTGCAGGACTGTGCAAGCCGTGCCTCAGGGCGGTCAAGTAACGAACGCGACTTGGTTCGGTGTTTCTCATAACGGTGCTACACAGGTGTGGAGATCGGTCTCTGTGCACAAAGACGGCGAAGTCATGGCCGCCGTAGTGAAAGGGAGTACGCTTGACCCAAATGGTGGGATTTGGGTATCAACGAATGGAGGCGAACGATGGACTATAACGACGGCGCCGAAGGACAAGGACTGGTTCGGTATTTCAATCGCCGATAACGATCCGAAGTATATGATCGCATGCGCTATTCGAGAACACTTATATCGCACGACAGACGGTGGGTTGACTTGGGTGACGTTTACTGATGAAGCCGTGATGAAAGAGTCGACTGGGAATTGGCCGAGCTGGAAAGGTACTGCGCTATCGGCGGATATGCAATATCAATTAGTGAATTCGTTTTCTGGACACATGTTCACTTCGAGCGATTATGGTTCGACGTGGGCGAAGGCTCAATTAGGAACGCAGACGAATCGATTACAAGATAGTGATGGGAATATCGTAGGTAATTACACCGGCGGCGATATCGGACCACTTAATTATTATAGCTGTGACATGTCCATCGATGGTCAATATCAAACCGCAGCGGTTTCAAATGGTTTAATTTACGTCTCAAACGATTTTGGACAAACTTTTCTTCCGCCGTTTTATGACGGAAATTCAACGCAGAATCCTGTTGGAAATAGGGTAGATTCGTGGCAAACGGTGAAAATGAGCGACAATGGTAAATATCAACTAGCTTGCGTTTACTTGACCGGCCACATGACCATCTCTCGCGATTATGGACTTACGTGGGCAAAAGTACGCTCGCCGACCGGCATCGATGCGTTGAATTATCAATACGTCGCAGTGAGCGAAGATGGACAAGTGATGATGGCCGCAGTAACAAATGGCTATTTATTGCGTTCGACTGATTTCGGGTTTACGTGGAATTATTTAACAGAACAAGGAAGCGGAACATGGATTTCTATCGGCATGAGCAACGATGGTAAAAATGTCCTTGCTGCTTGGAAGTCAAATTTTTTGTACATTGGATATTACAAGTGCGTTTCTGGTACTTATGGTACTTTTCCAAACTGTAACTCGTGCCCAGACGGAACGTGTTCTTCTGGCGGAGACGGCACAGTTTCAAGCAGTTGTTCAGCATCCTTGTGTTATGAACTCAAGACATCTTCCACGAACGATATTTTGATACGTGACGATACGGAAATGACAATATCGTTGCCAGAAGAAGTTCCATTGAACAACGAGCTTCGCTTCGAGCTTTATAGTAAGGATTCGACTGCTACTGAATTTATTAGCAACACGACGGATCCGTCTTCTGCTTTGATGTCCGATTCCGCGGCGAGTAATTATATTACTTTCTTTCCAGGCGAAAAGACAAAGTCGTTCAAAATTCGGCAACTTAGCGATGCTTTGGGATCTATATATATTGTTTTTGAAAACGTTGCTTCTGGTGGGACATATCGTCTCCCAAATCGTTTCGCAATTTACGCTCCGAAAACGATTCAAGCTAGAAAGAAGAAAATATTTATGCCGGTATTTAACAACGGCACAGCTCTTGACTACATATCAACGTACAATTTCGTTGCTCGCGTCGAATCTTTGCCATCGAAGGCTTTGATTGAAAGCGGAAGCGGGTTTCAAATGGACATTCTCGCCACGGCTCTCATATTTAGAACAAGTACCGGCGATTCTTCTATTATGTTGAATCAGACATCGTTGGAGACAAATTTGCGCGTTTATGGCGTGGAGATTGGGAATCAAGGATATACTGTATTGATGGACCCGAATTCAATCTGGGCGTCTGAATACGAATCCGAAAATGAAAAAAAAATGACTTATACAGAAGTTATTTGCGGTATTAACTGGGTACCAGAGCTCGAGGACGTTTATAGTGGTGCGCAAACGAAAAAATGTGTCGCGTGTCCGACTGGTACGGTATCGGCACTTGGAGCTCAGTCGTTACTCGATTGCGTCTGTCCTGCTAAAACTGTCGACATTCGTTTGAAGGGAGTTTTGCCTGAAACTTATACTGTAAGCGTTGAAACTTATCCATGCCTCTCAGCTTCGTTATATTGCGAGAACCGCGTTTTCGATGAATCCTTGGGAGAGTACAAACAGTGCGTAGATTTTCTTGAGGGCAAACCTGTTGGGATATCGAAAGATTACTACCGTTTCGAGTTCGATGGTTGGCAACTCGTCGTCCCAGGGGAAGAGACCTCGACGCTCACTTTGACCGACGAGCACTTATCTCAATTGAAGCCATTGGTTCCAGTTTTAGATTGCAACAGTGTGACGTGTGAATATAACGTTACTGGATTGAAATCAAGCGGATGTTTGGACGGAAGCGAAGGGGCTATGTGCGCCGTTTGCAAGGCTGACTTTTTTTGGCACCAAGACGATTCGCAATGCAAAAAGTGCTCTAGAAATCCGGACGGCTATTTTTCTACTGAATTTCTTACGGTCGGTTTCTGTTTATTCGCTGCCGTTATGTTACTCGCATTTCTCGTTGTTCCAATTAGAGATAAGCTGGATGAGATTGAGCTTTTTCGAAATCGCGTGCGACAAGAATTCCGCACCCGGTTTGGTTTGTTCAAGAACGAAGTGTCAACCGGCAAAAAACAATTACAGTTTCTGTCGGACGGACCTACTCTCAAAGAACGACTCGCGTACGCGCCACAAATGCCAAATACTTTGCGTTACCGTCTCGGGCGGAAGATTTATGATTTCCTCAACGACTTTGCCCCGAAGATGAAGCTTCTCGTCGGATTTGTGCAGATTATCATTCTTTGGCCGGAGACGTTATACTTCATTCAGTGGCCATCAAGTTTGACTGATTTCGTGGCTTCGCTTAAAATATTTTCTTTAAGTTTTGAGATCCTGCCGATTGACTGTGTTGTGCAAAGAGATTATTACACGAACTTCTTCGCTGCGACGATAAGTCCTATGGTCGCTTGCGCAACCATCATGCTCTGCTTCGGCCTCGCGTCTCTATTTTACTCAATTAAAGGAAATAAAGATTCATCTGTTCGATATATTGGATACGGCGCGAAAACGTGCATTTTATTTCTGTTTATTATTTATCCTTCGGTTTCTGGTATGATATTGCAATATTTTCCCTGTAGAGACATTGGCGGTGGTGTTAACTTTTTACGATTCAGTATTGAGACTTCATGCGATTCTCAAAAATACAAAGATTTTGCTGCCGTAGTGTATTTCATGCTCGTCGTGTACGTTGTTGGTATCCCGATTATATTCCTTACGTTAATGTCATCGGATTCGCACTCGAGATATTTCCGCTTTTTATTGAAGGATTATAAACCAAAATATTGGTACTTTGAAATCATCGACATGCTGCGTAAATTGTTCTTAGGCGCCGTGATAATCTTCGTCGGCAACGGCGAAAGTGATTTACAGCTCTACGTGATTGTATTCACTACGATGGTATTCTTATTAGTCTTGGGATTATTAAAACCATTCACGAGAGAGGACGATAACGTACTTTCGCAAGTAATCAATATGGAATTAGGTTTCATAGCGCTCATTGCAATAGCAATCAAAGGTGGATCGGAATCTCTCGGTTCAGCTGCAATCATTGATGGTTTAGTTCTCTTCGCAGTCGTAACGGTAGTCTCTACTTGCCTCGGTTCTGCTTTATATTTCACTTTATCGAAAGGTAAGAACAGGGCGGATTTCTCAAAATACGACGAAGACATGTCAGGCGATTTAGACCGCGAAGAACTGAAAATGCTCTTGCGCGACTTGGGTAAAATCGATACAGATGAAGTATGCGACGACGTTTTCGCTAAGTTTGACAAAGAGCACCACGATTCGCTCGATTTTGACGAGTTCATCGAGGCCGGAGTATTCTTGCATTCTTTACCGAGTAAGAATTCGAGAAGTTTCAGAAAAGACCGGAATACTAATACCGCCGCGAAGAACGCTTTAAATAATAGCGAAGAAATGCTAAAGAACGGTAGCAACAACAACAAAAACAACAACAACAACGCTCATAAAAGATATGCGTTCATGCGTGGATTATCTCGTAAGTTCACGGTACGCTCTGAGTCGTTCAGGTTATAAGAACGATTGCGTTCACTGACAGAAACTTTTGTACCATCAGGATTTATATATATATACAGTACAGTACATAGAATAGTAGTACTCTTTTACATCCATATTCGTTCATCGCGGTTCCCATTTTTTTAATGCCTTTTGCGTTTGGCAAAGCAATCTTGTATACATTCACTAATACTTGTAACTAACTACATACGTGTAAAACCTTATTATTATCACTCGCGAGTGCGAACGAACAAAGTAAATAATTCTTTCTTAACCTGGACGCGCTGATCATGAACAACACGAGCACCGCTTTGACGAAATCGATCATCAATAACTCGATTAATCGTGAGTATTCACGCGCAGACAAACGAAGTAAAAGAGGATATACTTTTGTTGCCCTGATGGGTCGTCTTCGAAACGGTTCTACTGATGAAGAAAAGGACGACGACGACGATGGGAAAAGGATTATGTTAAGTAAGAAGTATAAACAAACGCTGACATTCGTTGATCATAAAACGAAAACGAAAGTATGCCTGATCGGATGCGTGCACTATAACCCGAGTTCGATTTCTTTAGCGAAACAGATTACGGAAACGCTTTTGTTGGAAGACGGTTTAGGCGCCGTCGTGCTAGAGACGTGCGAGAAGAGATGGACGAAGACGTTAGAGTTTCAAAAGATTGGGACGATGAGGCGGATTTTGTTAGATAACGAGTTCCAGGCCGTACAAGAACTCGTTGATGATCAGAGATTAGTATCGTTAGGCGATCAGAACGTCGACGAGTTAGGTGACGAAATGAAACGCGTTTTCAAGGAAACTTTAGGTGACGTGAGGACGATCGATGGATGGAGAAGGATAAAGAAAGACATTGATGAATATAGTAAAACTGAGTTGTTTCCACGGAGTGCCAAGGAAATGGAGAGTTTAGGATTCAGCGATTTCGTTGGCGATTGGCGATTGTTAGTAGGTATGAGTTTAAGTTTGTTCAGATATCCATTGGCGTGGTTGTTGAAAAGTCCAAAGGTAGTCGTTCCTTTGGTATCGTTCTATTTAGGGATTGCAAACTTGCCTCAGATTGTCGATAGTATTCAACAAATCCCTTTGGTGGATTCTATTGGTGATATAGTAGATCAACAAAGTGGTAGCGAAAGTCATATTATTAGTACGTTTGTTGACGATTTGTTATCGGTTTTGTTCTTTGGTTTAGATATTTTTCAAATAGTCGTGCTCTCGAGATTGATGTTAGTCGCTTTGTTAGGAAAACGAAACGATATTTTGAGCGATAGTATTAGACTTAAATGCGAGGAGATTCAAGGAACGGATCGAACGGTTGTTGCCGTGTTGGGGGCAGCGCACTTGAACGGCATTCAAAATCGATTGATTAGTTAGAAAACTATTAAAATAAATAAGAAACTAATATGCATTCTTCTGTTGCAACTCTACATCGTCCGGCTTCTCGATTGCTATCGAACGTCCTAAAACCCAACTTCTCGGAAGACAGGGCAGCATCGTTTTACGAGAGAAATTACCATTCTCGCCTTTTCGCATTGGAGCTTGTTCGTAAAACGCTCCGCATGCCATGATGAAACATACGGCCCACGCTCCTTCCAACGATGCGTGATTGTGCCAAATAAAATAGTTCACGATCTCGGCCAAGAACTTATTGCAAGTGGCGACGACTGAAACGCTCGCCGCGCTCAACGCGTCTCTTATTAACATCGTAAATACGCCCATTCCAACTCCAAAGACGCACGAACATACGAGCGTAATAATCGCTCGATTCGTCCATACTAACTGATTCCCCATTATATCCTCATTCCTTGAAAAGTTTCCAATTTCTCCAGTAAACATAGCTAATACGATACCGATCGGGATCGATATCAAGTTCATTAAAAAAGTCCTAGACCAATTATTCAATTGATATCTATTAATCGTATCTTTCGCAATAGCTCCTTCGGCGGTAGCAAAAACAATAAACAACAAACATAACAAATACGCGCTCTCACCGCTCAGAATATCTCCATGCACGTACCACACGGCGCCGACGGTTATACCTAACATTGCGAATACGCTCTTCGTGTTCGGAAACTTCCTGCCGAGGAACATATAATCGACGATTGAAATCACGATCGGAGTCGTCGACTTGAACGCGATGAACGTCTCCAAAGGAGCCTCTTTCATAACGAACATCCCGGCGGATAATAGTCCAAAAAAAGATAGTGAATACGGAACGAACCCGATCATGGTCTCCCTCGTTACGTTCTCTAATTTTATGAACTTCAGTTGAGAGGCTGTGAATAAAATGAGACAGCAACTCGTGAATTGCAAGATCAGTAAGATGTTCGGTAACGTGATATCGGTCACTAAAATCTTATTAATCACTGAGAGTTGAGACCCGATTATGCAATCTGTTTATTAGTACATATTTTTGATCGATTATTAGTGTTATTGTTATCATAGCAAAGGAGATAAATGATCATAATTGTCAGTGCGAGCACGTAAAACTAAAAACTCTATCATTTCATACACGAAATCAGTCATGCGAACATTCAATCCGTCTCAAATACTTTGGGAACGTCATGAATACTTTTTCTTAGGAATCGGAACCATTTCAGAGAGCGAGAACGAAAGAAAGTAATACTTACAGCAAATGATTATTGATAACACTTTAGTGTTCTGCCATAAATATAAAGTCGTCAATGTCGTCGTCGTTTGATCCATGGCAGCAGTCGTATTACTTTGTTGTTGTTGTTGTTGTTGTTGTTCGTGGTCACTCGTCGTTACTAAATCGGTTTTTAAGAACTGCTGAGCCATATCGGAATTTATGTGTGAAGATTTTTAGAGCTGGTCGAGTCAACTGGTTTCACCTTAGGGCGAGTACGGTCGCGTCGGCTTGGAAATTTAATCCATCTATCTATGTCAAAATTTCGAAAACACGCTCGAACGAATTCGATGTCTATGTAGCTATATATCTATGTATGACTATGTTAATTTATATCTCCTACTGGATATGTTAAGAGAAAAAATAGGTACTCTCTCGAACGGTCTCGATGTCTAAGTCGCCAGCGGATGGGGGCTCTAAGAACTCGCCAGCAACTTCGGGATAAGTCGTCTTCAATTCGTCGTATAAATTTTGCAGCAACGGAGCTTCATGTAATTCAATGAACTTTTCGCGCAAGACTTTGGACATTATAGGGACGTCGCCGGCGTGCGTCCAGAACGAATCGTGTACGCCGGCAAACGTGATTCCTGCTCTCGAGCAAGCCAAAGCGGTCATCATCATGTGAGTGGAGTCGATGCTGTGGATGTAGTTTGGCGGGAACGCGGATTTCTGTTTCGGTTTGTTCACTTTTTGCTTTTCGTCTTCAGTTCGTAAGACGAACGTTTGTAATAACGTTCGAACAGATTTCTGATTCTTGATCCTATACGGTTGCAAAATGGGTAATCCCAAAGGCGTCGTCCATTGAACTGGTTTGTTCACTTTTGTGACGATCGAAGCGCAATGCGTGAGCCAACCCATTACATCGCGAGCGTTTTGAAACATGTCATTCAAGGCATCTAAAGTTCTCTTTGCCGCGTAAGCGGCGCAGCGATAACGAACAGATTCGCTTTCGAAACCGACGCGTTCTTTCAATCTAGATTGAATCTGCATGCGCGCGCCAATAAACGTAACGCCATATACAGACGTCATCACCGTTTGCTTCACTAACTTTCTATCTACTTGATCGATGAGTAGTTTAGCCAATCGAGCTCTTTCCACGGATTGTTCGTCTTTATGATCAACCGTGTCGATATCGTTTTGAACAATTTTTCTCAAAACGTTCGCAATGCCGGTATATACATCCGCGCCTCGATCGGCTGGAACTAAATTCACTGCTCTACCACCAGCGAAATCTCTCCCTAAAGCCGCATAGTGCTGCAAACCATTACAAGAACCATCTTGATGGACCGGTAAATTACACATATATTTCCTATGGTCCTTAGACTCGTTCGCTTTTGTGATTTCCATGCAAGTCGCGAGACATTGCCATGGATCATCGGCTTCTTGCCACCAAACACCTTCACCCAAAGGATCTTTTGCACTTTTCTTGATATTTTCCAAATTCAACTTGCTAAATTCAACTCTTTCGTGTAAAGGTAATTTATCCGCGCCGCCGCCAAAAAGATTCGCGCATTGAATATATAACCAATCTAATCCGTTTTCGCCGAGAGGTTTTGCGTCGGCAAATTTCAAAGTACCGCGACAAAAGTCGCTCCCAATGTGATTCAGGTGTGCGTGCATTGTATACGCGCGACCGCGAAAATCAACGTTGTGTGGAAAATATATGCGCTCTTCATCCCTCATCTCTCGAGCGACTTGTAACTTGATCGCGAAATCACATCTCTGCGAATGCAACTCTCTGTTCGTTTGATTCGTTCGACCTAACGTTCGCAAAAATTCGCCAACTTGTTTCGTAGAAGGTAACGCAGTCGCGTATAAAGGTCCATTTCGTTCGCGTCGTAGCGTGAAATCTCCAGATGGCCATACCGGTAAATTCAGCTCCGCTCTCGGAGGAATATTTGCGATACCTCCACCAAATCCGCCAGCATATTGTCTCTCGCGCCAAACTTGTTCAACTACATCTAAAACCTCCTTATTAATAACCCACGGCGTAGATCCGAGAACGTTCAAAGCACCAAAAACGTTATCGTACTCACCAACTCTTTCGCTAAGAAGTTTCAGTTGCGCCTCGGACGGCCCATCTCTCGAGTAGTTTCCTCGCATAACTACTGAGTTACTATTCAAATATCCGCCTTTATCGAACGATTCCCACGGTCTAGGGGCAACTAACATCGGTTTATGTCGAGTAATAACACTTCTCGCACGAGCTAACGTCGCGGAGTGAACGAAACGAAAAAATGAATCGTGCCAATGCAAAGTACCCCATCGATTATTCGGACTCTCTTTCCGTTTCCAGCCCTGATATGAATCCGGTTCGCGCGAATAATCGTGGTAAAACGCGGGCACTTCAATCTTTTCGCCCGTGACTGCAGTTTCCGGTCCAGGTACTTTGATCTTACAGACGTTGAGCAAAATGGCAATTATAGCCGTGCCGACTTTTAAGTGAATAATGGGGCCCCAATCTGCATCGTCGAGCGCTTTTTTGGCCTGCGCTGAAACCGCTTTAACTGTTTTAAGCTTTTTCGTTGAGTCTCTTTTTATAAATAAATCTTGCTCTGCGCTGCTGTTTCGTAATAAGTTCTTTTCACGAATCTCTGTATCGATTTTTGATATTTTTTCGTCTCGCTCTTGCTGCGCAATCATACTACTCTCTCCCTGGTGTCGTTCTTGATTAAGAGTTTCAACGATGTCTTCCATGTTTATTAACCCCGCGCGATATCTAGCCGATAATAACTTCTCTCTAATTTGTAAACGCGATAAATTTACTTCGGCTTCTATGACTCTTCCTAAAGAGCTTGCTAATCGAATAAATTTTAAGCTCCCGGCTGTTCCGTGTGTATCAAAAGCTTCCTCTGATATTCCATGTTTTTTCTTTAGTTCACCTTGCATTAACATGGAAATCACCGTATGTAAGGAAACTACGGCTATTTTATCTGCTCCTAAGAGTTGTAAATACGGCCCATACACGCGTCTGTCAATACCTGGATCCCCTTCGCTAATGTGACCTTGCTCTCTTTCAATGCCCAGGACTAACGGCTCATAAAACGACGTCAAGAGCTGTCTCACTGCTGGTAAATTCGCCCCAACGCCAACCTGCGCCATTTGCGTACTCATTTCTCTGTACCTTTTAATTTCGTCGTTCACTGATTCGTTCTCAACTCTTCTTTGACGTTCACGTCTAGCGATGAATACGAGATTTTCGGGAGATTCTTCTCTAATCCTTAATTGTTGTTTTCTTTCGACTAATACTGAAAATAACCCCCTCAGAGGCATATCAATTATGTTCTGTTCATTCTCTAGTTCTATTCGTTGTTTTCTTCGTTCTCTTTCTTTCTGAATAATCATTACGCGTTCTCGTTCTTCTTCAAAAAAACCTCTACTCCTACTCCCACTCCTACTACTACTACTACCGATATCGAAATCGTCGAACTCGTCGATCGCTGGAAGTTCTCTATCGAACGATTGCGGTGGTACTAAAGCGGGTCCAACGATCCTCATTAGCTTATTTCTCACTCGACCATCTCTCGTCAGTTCGAAATCGTTCGCGCCTTCTATGAACGCTTTATCGATCTTAAACTTATTCATCATCATCGCATTAATCGCAGCAGTATTAGAAGAAGGAGCGGGACTATTCAACAACGCGCTCTGTCTTTGTTGATTAGCGCTACTCCGTGCAGGAGCAGTAGTTGTACTAATAAACTTATTCTTGATTAAATAACTCGTCGTCGCTACGAAATTCGAAATCTCTCTCGAGATCTCTTCCCTGGTTCTCCAAACGCGAACGACTTTACTGTTTTGGATTTTTGTGCGTAACATGGTTTTCTCCCTATGCGCGATGAGTGCTGCCGTGAAACGTTTACGACGACTTCTCTCTCATTCTCTCTCTCTCATCAGTCTCTCCCATCAGTCTCTCTCAATCTCAATCTCCTTTCTCTTCTCCATAGATAGAGATTTGGATTTGGATGGAGACGAAATCGATAAATTAAACGAGCACGACAGAGAGTAGTTTATAGTGTTCTCATCACGATCAGCATCACGATCAGCAGCAGCAGTAGCAGCAGTGTTTTATCACGGTATCGCGATTATCACGGTATCGCGATTATTAATTTATTTATTACTCTCGTGTCTCTGCCTTCCGTTCTTGAGACGTGCGACGGCTGCAGCAAGTGCAGAAGACGGGCAACTCTTTCGAGCACGGCATTTGAGATCATAGCATCAGAGCATGTGTTTCTTTCCCTGTAACAGCCTAATCAGTTTATACTGCTTATTATTTCTTGATCCTGATTTTTGCATTTTTATTGCTGCTGCTGCTGGGGAAAAAAGTCCCCGCCCTCCAAAAAAAAACAAAAAAGCACACCGCACAGCAAAGAGAACAGCAGCAGAGAAGACCTCGCCTCATTCGTTCACGCGCGTGTAATAAAACTGATAATAAAATGGCAAAGGTACGAACTTAACAGACATAGTATCGATAGCAATCGTCGTATGAATGAAATACTCACTTAATCGAATTTAAGCGTTCGCGGCGAGTCCGTGATTCGCTCGGTCATCATCCAGGCCGGCGGCGACGATCGTTCATTTTTTTGCGCGCGTGAATTCTTTCGCATTTTCGCGCCTTGGCGCCTTAGAACTCTTTTCTGAAAGAATCAGAGTGTTTATTCGCGCAGCGATGATGCGAAATAGAGCGCGTGAGTCGAGATATAGATACGAGTGAATGTATTTTGTGAGGATTAATAAATTCATTAGTCTGTGTCATTGCTGTCGAGGTTTAGTATTCTTATTCGTTTCGTTCAGCGAAGCTTTGTTTTGTTTTTTTAAGAAACTCCTCGTTTCAAGGGCTTTCGTAATGAGAGAAGTAAGAGAAGAGCGTTTGAGTCGTACGGGTTGAAATCGTGAGAAGTGGTTTCACTCTTTCTCTCTCTTCTATACTTACAACGACAACGATAACGATGATAACACGATTATTAGGAGTAATACTGACCGCAAACATAAATCTCTCTCTCTCTCTCTGCTTCTCCTATACACTATTATTATTACGAACAAAAAAAACAGAAGGGTACGAAGAAAGTCAAATCCGGCACGCCGTCGTTTTACCCGGCGGATGACATCAAGAAGCCGTTGAAATCAGTCGCCAAGACGCAAGCGAAGAACCAAACGAAACTTCGCAAGTCTGTCACTCCTGGTACTGTTTTGATCATCTTAGCTGGTCACTTTAAGGGAAAGAAGTGCGTGTTTTTGAAGCAATTAGAATCTGGTTTGTTGTTGGTGTGCGGTCCGTATGGCATCAATGGTGTCCCAGTAAAGAGATTGAACCAAAGATACGCGATTGCGACTTCGACAAAAATTGACGTTTCTAAAGTTGATACGAAAGCGTTCGATGACAAATACTTCAAAAAGTCCTCAAAGGACCGATCAAAGTCAAAGTCTGAAGAGGAGTTCTTTGCGGCGCCGACGTCAAAGAAGGAATTACCGGCTGAATACATCGCCGCGAACAAAGCATTGGATGCCTCTGTTGGAGCCGCGATTGGCTCTACGCCGCACTTGAAAGAATACATGTCCTCTTTGTTCTCTCTTAAAACTGGGGACAAGCCGCATGAAATGGTCTTTTAAATTATTTTTATGCGCTGCGTGTTTTGGGTAGAAAGAGAGAGAGAGAGAGAGAGAGAGAGAGAGAGAGTTGTGTTACGTGGGAGAGTAATATAATAATAATAATAATATAGTTACAATTAGATAAGAATAGTTCAAAAAAATATATGAAATTTCATCGCTACTACTACTGGTACGTGAGCCGAGTGAGATTTGTCAATATCCTCAATCTTCGTTGAAGTCGTCTTCGTCGTAAACAGTGTCGGTTAAATTTCTCATTCCTCTTTTCTCGATTTCGAGTTCTTTTCTTTTATCCGATGCTAATAACCACTTTTTTTCGAACCCATTAGATCGATCGACGCCGTCCCAATGTCTCCCCGGTTGAATGTTATACCTATTCCGTTCAACATAGATAGATTTATGACGCCAGGAGTGTTTTGGCACTTCTTGCGGAACTTTAAAGCCATGTTTTTTCGCCAATTTTTTATCCACACCTTTCATTACGTTCAATGTGTTTTGTTCCTTCTCGATTTCCTTTTGCTGTTTCTCGTACGCTTTCTTCGCCATTGGATCGCCGTATCTAACCTCGTTCATCTTTTCAGCGTTCCATTTCGTATCAACTTCAGATCTGGAGAACGGTGCCTCGGCTGCTTTTTTTAATTCCTCCTCCTTCTCCCTCTCTAATCTTTCCTGCTTTAAGCCTGCTCCCCAAACTGGCTTTTCTCGTTCTTTCTTCGGTTCTAAAGAACCTTTTGCTCGTTCTTCTATTTCTTCTTTCGTTAGCAATTTTCCTGTTGCTTTATCTCTCACTAAAGTTTTTGCGTTTTTCCCGCTCATTTCGGCGGACATGTTATTAATGCGTTCTTCTTGTTCTTTGCGTCTCATTTCAGCTTCTTTCACGATTTCGCTCGCTTGGACGAGACCAGTTTTATTCTTATTATTCTTATTATTTTTAATTTTCGTTGTTTTTGTTTTTTGTTGAGGCTTGACTATGATATCGCCATCGGAATCGTATTCTACTACTTTCGTTTCTTCTTCTACTTGTTCTCCTTCTTCTATGTTAGATTGTTTCGTCTCTTTCTTCCTTGCAGCAGCAGGGATGACGTCCCCATCTGAATCATACAAAACTGCATTTACGTCGTCGTCATCGTCGTCGTTATCTTCTTTTGTTTCTTTTTTTGTTTCTACGTCTACATCTACTTCCTTTTCATCTTCAGCGTCGTCGTCCGAATCGTGTCTTTGTCGCTTTGAAGATTTTTTCTTTTCCGCGACCACCGCTTTCGCAATAGTCTTCTCATTATTATTATCTTTGTTGTCATTATCATCCAGATCATCGTTGTTGTCGTCGTCTGAATCGTGTCTTTTCTTCTCTCTCTTCTTCTCCTTCTTCTTGTTCTTCTCCGTGTTAAGTTTGTTCATCGTCACGACGGCGGCGGCGGCAGCCGCCTCGGTCGTTTCCACATTCTTCTCGAAATCATCACAAACTGATCCTTCAACGACAGTTACCCATCCACTACCATTACTACTTTTCTTTTGCTCCTTACTATTTAATTTCTCATCTTCTGCAATCGCCCTCGCTCTGTAATGCGCGTCATCTACTATCACAGGTTTCTCAAAATCATCCTCATCGTCATCGTCGTTCCCTTTATCGAATGGATTCTCGTCATAGTCGAAGACTGATATACCTTCCTTCGTCGTCGTCGTCGTCATCTTCTTCTTCTTCTTCTTCTTCTTAGTCTTCTTTTGATCATCATAATCACCATCAGTAGTAGTAGTAGTAGTCGTAGAAGTCCCCATATACATTTGCTTCAAGTAATCTAACTTATTCGTTGAACGCGTGCTCATGGTTTGTTCTTTGAGCGTTCCACTCACTGCACTGCACGAAAGCACGCGATCGACTGCGCTGACTCTAGAGAACTCTCTCTCTCTCTGTACTCTCTGATGTACTCTCTGTGCTCTCAGAACAAAGACATTTATTGCGAGAGATTCTGCGTTACGTACTGCTTTTTCTGCAGCAAGAATAACAGCAGCTTTTTTTTCATTCATTCAGAGAAGTTTTCATTCGATTGGGAAGATTGAAGAAGAGCATCAATCATCAGTAGTAGGAGGAATAAAAAAGAGGCCTACTATAACTGATCGCACTGACCTGACGAGATTTATCGACACAAAAAGAACAAAATAGTAAACATAAGTAATAAGAGGAAGAATACTGGACAATACTAAATTATTACTATCACTGTTACTGTTACTACTGTTATTGTTACTGTTGTTGTTACTGTTATCGTTATTATTTATATTCGCAATAAATAATATAGAAATCAGTAGATCGAATAATTAGCGCAATAAAGACAGAGAGAGAGAGAGAGAGAGATTAAGACTAAGAACTTACGACGACAACGACGACGATGACGACGATCCAAGGCGTTAACATAATCACGGAAGCGTTAATAGCCTATGGCTACGTAGCGACCTGGATCTCGCTCTCGTCAGGGGTCATAATGTTCAATAAGTACATCCTATCATTCTTCGGGTTCCCGTTCCCAATATCTCTAACGATGATACACATGTTATTCTGCTCAATAATGGCCTTCGTAATCATAAGAGTACTTAAGTTAGTACAATCGAACGATATCGATAATAAGTTATATGTACAGAAAATAGTCCCAATCGGTGGTTTGTTCGCAGTAAGTTTATGGCTATCGAACACGGCGTACGTTTACTTATCAGTAGCGTTTATTCAAATGCTGAAAGCGTTAATGCCCGGCGCAGTGTATTCAGTTGGATGTGTAATGGGCATTGAACAATTTACTTATTATAGAATGTTGAACATGTTCGTGATTACGTTCGGAGTATGCGTGGCGTCGTACGGAGAATTGAATTTTCATTTGTTAGGCGTGATTATTCAATTAGCGAGCGTATGCGCTGAAGCTTTCAGGCTCGGATTAGTACAGATCATATTGAATTCAGAGAAGTTGAAGATGAATTCGATAACTACTTTGTACTACGTTTCACCAGCTTGTTTCGTGTTCTTATTAGTACCGTTTTGTTTCCTCGAAATGCCGAAATATTTAGATCAAGATACTGAAGTGAATCTTTCGCAGCCGCACGTACTGTTCTTAAACGCGTTAACCGCGTTTGCCTTGAATATCGCTGTATATTTGTTAATTGGGAAGACGAGCGCTTTGACAATGAACGTCGCCGGTGTCGTGAAAGATTGGTTATTAATAGCTATTAGTTCGATCGTTTTTGACGCTCCGGTGACGAAACTTCAACTTTTTGGGTATGCGATTTCGTTCTTAGGCGTAATGTATTATAATTATTCGAAATATAAAGATAGAGAACGTGCGATTGCCGAGCCGAAGTTTGACGCGAAAGATCTTCCATTAATGAATGGGAACGAAATAAACAAAGATAGTAGTAATTTAAATAATAGTACTTCCTCCAAGGCGTAAATTAAAAATTTTAGAGAGAGATGAGATGAAGAGAAAGAGAGAGAGAGAGACGACGATGATGCTGACGATGTGTATATGCGAGAGCGAACAACTTTTATATAATAAATAAATAAATAAATAAATAAATACTGGATATTAAATTACAAAACACGTGCACTTAAATGTGCACTTCTTAAAACATGTATACATATACATAATAGCGCGGCGATGCCATTTTTGATTGACGATTTTTAGATTATATAAACTTTTTTTTGCGTTTTCTTTATTCTTGTTGTTGAGAACGTTGAATAGAGCGCAAAGAATCGCGTTGAATGTTAGAGAGCTCGTTCTTTAACGAACCGTCTTCGAAAATGGCAGCTTTACTCACAATTGGGGAAGATTCTTTTCCTTCAATCGTTGGCCCTTTATACGACTCGATGAAACCATTTTGAAGGGTTTCAGCCTTTGGTGGCTGGGTGAACTGAACATCATCGATGGCGGCACCGAAAGATTGAGCAGATTGAAGCATATTTTGCGGGGTCACGTTATAAAGTCGTTCCCGCAAGTCTTCTGCTTCTTTTTGCGAACACGCGAGAAGAGAAAACTTCACCTCTACCGGTTCCTCGTTCGTCGAATCGGAAATGAAAGATCCGAGCGAAACGGTGTTGAACCAAGCGCCTAATCTCGAACTTTTGGACTCGTCGACGTTTCTAGCTCGAGTTGATAAGTCGAGCCATTTGACTTGATCGTCGGAAATACCAGAGAGCGTAGCGAGAGTCTTTTGGAAAGACTCGCCAAATTCGGGGTGCGTTGAAATTTGTTTTGCAGAAGTGATACCTACACCTGAAATCGTGACCGAGGCTTGTACGCCGTGCGTCGGTTTTGCGCAAGAAGCGGCAATTTTGCTCGTTCCCAATTCACTTTCAGCGGATGTGGCAGAAGAAGAAGATTCACCGGTAGTAGACATTTTCACAGTTTCTTCGTTTAAAATTTCTTGCGCGACATCGGCTTCTTTTTGCGCGTGCACTGCTCTTTCTTCGAGCATTTCAGCATTCTCTTCGAGAGCTCTTCTTTCGATTTCACCAGTTGCAGAGGTAACTAATTCTTTCGCGCGAAAAGCCTCTCTGAAAGCGTTTGCGGCAGAGATCTTTTCAGAATCGACGATTTCTCTTGCAGTTTCAATTTCGTTAGACATTTCAGTCTTTGCCTCGATTTCGGATACTTTAGAAGCTGTTTTCAACGCGTTCACTTGATCGTTTGCGTTTTCAATTTGCTTTCTTTCTCTCGACACTTGCTCTTCTGTTTTCTTAAGGAGAGGAACTGATTCGAGACTGATCAATTTCTCTACTTCACTAACTTTTCTCACCTTTGGCGCCGCGAGATACTTCACTTTTTCTAACAAATTAATGCCGTGCGAATAGTTCAACACGTCTAACATTCTCTTCGGCGCAGTTTTCATCAACGAATCTAATATATCCTTCGCCGTCTTTGCATCTTCATCTTCCACGAGGATTTCAAACTCTACTTCGACTTCGTTAATCGTCTTTGATTTTGCAATTTTCTTTTCAGCCGATTCAAGGCTTTCTTCTTTGTTATCGTCGTTGTTGCTCGATAGCAACATTTGTCTTTGAGCAATTGCATTTCTTAACTTTTCATTCTCCGCTTTCCAGTTGCTAATTTTATCTTCCAAAGCCTTTTTGTTCTCCGCAAGCTCGACGTTTAATTTCGTGAGCTGTTGATTTTGTTTATATACTTCAGAGTGTTGATTTTCGAGCTTTGCGACTCGTTGCGCGAATTTTGAAATATCATTGAATCCGTCGTCTTGAGAAGTTTTCATCTCTCCTAACATCGCTTCTTCCATTTCAGCAGTCGTCTCGACGTCGATCAAAGACTTTAAAATAACTTGATTCGGTTCGCAATTGACGATTCTAGCGATGGAGTATTTCAACGAATTGTTATCTTTTTCATTCGCGAGTAACTTTTCGGCAGTCATTCCATTACCAGTGATCGAAAACTTTGCATTAACTGCGAACATGTCCGGTTTTGAGCAACCCAATGCAACTGGTGATCTATGCGGCTCGGTTTCACAATTCCAGGCGCACGAACCCCAAACGTACGACAAACTTTTCCCATCAAAAACGCGATTATAAAACACGTTCTGAACGCCTCCAGTTTTGTCCGAAACACCGTGCGTGAACTGCCCAGTACATTTATGCATCGAATCGACATCGGATTTAGTGATTATACCTTTTCTAGAAATCGGGCACTTATCTTCTTCGTGAGGTGAAACGTTCTCGCACGCAAGATCTGAAACGATCCGAAACTTTTCAATGTCGTCATTCGTAATAAGTGTTGTCGTCGAACCACCTAAAGGACTCATTACTTTATCGTCATTTTCATCGACTACCGTTCTTGGTTTCGGATATAAATAAAACCCAAAATGTTCATCCTTTTTCATGTTATCCGGAATCTCGACCTCGAACGAACCGCATTTCGTCATCCTCATCTCCTTCGCTTTCGCGAACTCGAACTCTTCGGACATCGAGCGAGTGATTAATTTTGCGCCAATATACTTCCAATTATCGCCTACATGAAACGGTAATTGTTCAATCATTTGTTTTGGTGCGCACGCCGTTGTCATTGTTAACATCCTCTTCCCGTTTTGACCGAGCCTTCCGACGAAATCATTATAGTTATAAGTAGCTCCTAATCCTCCTTCGTTTTCCATTCTACTGCTCTCGGAATTTCGTAGATCCCACGCATTCTGCGTCGATGATGATGATGACGATAATGGCCATGGTTGTTCGATATATCCAACTTTGGCAAATTGCTTTCTCACTCCTTTCGTCGTTCGATCATTAGTCGATATCGCGAACAACGCCATCGATATCGATCCTATTGCGCCAATTGAAAGAACTTTCTTGACGTTAAAAGATGATGATGATGATGAGGAGGAGGAGTTCTTATTACTACGCGGCGCAGACGTAATAGATTGTTCGTGATGCGATAATAATTGCTCGCGCTCATCACGAACAGTACTTCTGTTATCGTTCATTGTTGTTGTATATCGTGATTTATTAGTCATCATTGTGAACGGAATGAATTTTGTGTGTACTCCGCGGCACAAACAGTAGAGAAATCGAGAAATCTCACTCTCTCGAACATGTCGAATCTGCCCAATCCTGGCGAAAAACTGAAAATCCTGATGTAAAGTACATAGTATTCTATTATACAACTACGTAAACTCTATTCATGATGATAATAGGTAATAAAAATAAAAATTATTACTATTAAAATAATAGTGCATTATATGTATTAGTATGTTCGACGCGTGCTGTGACTACCGCCCTGGGCCATTAATTATTATACGACGCGTAAACCGTTTAATTCGCTCTCCAGGTCATCATTACTATTATTAGTATTATTTATCTCATCATCTAACTCTTTCAACTCTTGGAAAATCAACTTACGAACTGTTTCTTCAGTCATTTCGTTAGATCCTCCTCCTCCTCCTCCGTTATTATTATTATTATTATTGTTTTGCTCAAACGCAAACGTGAACGGTTTAGTCGAAACAGGTTCGTCGTTCATGTCATGCAAAGATGCCAAGTATGGATGTTTTAAACATTGCTCCACGTCTATTCTCTTCTCTGGGTTGAAAGCTAACATTTTTTGAATCAAATCACACGCCAAGGCGTTCGCTTCGGGGTACAAACGCTTGAAATCCGTTGGTTTTGCGTACGGTAATTGTCTCAAATATCTCCTCGCCTTGTCACTCGTGACGAAATATAAATCTTGCTCATCAGGCGTGCCTATTATTTTCGTAATTAAATTCAACTGATGGACGTAATCTTTCCCTGGGAACAAAGGCTTACGACCGAGAAGTTCGGCTAAAATACAACCGCACGACCATACATCAATCGCGACTGAATATTCAGCGCAAGATAATAAAAGTTCTGGAGCTCTGTACCAACGAGTGACGACGTATTCAGTCATGAAGTCTCTGTTCTTGTCCTGAGTATTCGTTCTCGCGAGACCGAAATCGCATATTTTCAAATCGCAATTTGCGTTTAGTAACAAATTCGATGGTTTCAAATCTCTGTGTAAAACATCCGCCGAGTGTATATATTTAAGACCGCGTAAGAGTTGATATATGAAATACTGACAATGATCATCTGTCAGAGGTTGATCTGACCTAATAATCTGATGCAAATCCGTATCCATCAATTCATACATCACATAAACATCGTTGAACACAAACTCTTCCTCTTTCGTTGGCAACATACAATCCGTGATCGGCACGACGTTCTCGTGTTTTAAATGTCTCAACAACTTTATCTCTCTCAAAGTCCTCTTCGCATCGACGACGTTTTCGAACGCGTTCGTTATTTTCTTAATCGCTACTTTTGTGTTTAACTTTTCATCTTTCGCCGAGCATACGATTCCATACGCTCCTTTCCCGATTGGTTTAATCGGTACGTACTTCTTCTTCACTTCGAATAAATTCCCGCAAACGACGAACTTTGTTAACAATGACTCTGAATCTTCTTTCTCTTTGTTTTCTTTTTCTTTCGTTGTTGTTGTTATTGTTGTTGCTGCTCTAGTTGTTTTTCCCTTACTATCACTATTATTATTACTACTATTATGTTGATGTTGTTGTTGTCTCGCTTGTACTGGTGATTTCAAGGCACAGGCCTCTTTCCTAATCTTAGTACTATCATCATCGCAATCAATCATATCGTCTTCATCAGTTGATTCATAATCATCATAATCATTATTATTATCATGATTAGTATTATCTCTCTTACTTCTTCTCACGAGTTGTCTCTTGTAATCCTCATCGAACGGAGTATTTTTCCCATCATCGACATCTTCTTCTTCTTTCTTCGACATCGACTCTCTCCTACTGTTCATCGTCGTCGTTTTTATTTATTATACTCGTGATTACACTAAACACGCCGTTATCACATACCCTCTCTCTCTTTCTTTCTCTATAGTCGTCGTCGTCGTCGTCGTTGTTGTTCTTAATAAAAATATTATTATTATATTACTATTATTATTATTATACGAGTATTAAAATCTTGCCAGCACATGTAGTACTATTTAGACAGCATCATCAGAAGAGCTTTTTTGAAAATATTTTCCTGCTTATTAAAAATCTCACACATCATGAATAGAATCCGTCCTCCTCAATCCATGCACCTCACATTTATTGTTTAACAAAAAGTACTCTAAAACTCGTATTGCTCGTCAGTCTATTTTAGCACGGCAATCGATCACGTTCAAGAAACGCGCGCTATTCATGATCGTTCTATCGATCGACAGAGCAGTTAAAATAGCGCGAGTGGTGCGGATATAAAAAAAGCACACGCCGCGCATTTATGACCATTCGAAGAAGACGTTTCTTATCCCCTTTATCTTTAAGAGCAATACAGAGAGATTAAGAGATTAAGAGAAGGACGATGATGTATTTTCATAGGAGAGATGATTTAGAGACGAGTCAACGCATGTCCACTGATGACGATGATGATGATGATGATGATAAATCGATATTATTATCGCAATCGATGAAATCGGTATTGATGAGGCCAACAACAAGAAAACACTCGATGTGTACGAACCCGAATCAGCGAACGAAACGAATTAATAATGTAGGGGACCATCACCAACTCGCGCACAAAGAGAACGCCGTGATCATTTCAGACGTGAGCAATGGCGTAGAATGTTGCGTGAAAATAAACGGCAAGGCTGAGCATAAGAGCGTGATCGCGAGACTTGGCCCAGCGAGTTCGAGTTACGTGTACGTATCAATACCTCAAGACTACGCCGAAGGTTTGATGTGCATAAACTTATATTGGCCCAGTAAAATGGAACAAAAACCGCAGACTTTACTAGTCGTCTTGACGCCATTAATAGAACTCTCCGAAGAAATCCAACAAGCGATGACCGAAGTAAACGATTTGTCGCAAGAGTTTTGCCATACGTTGAAAAGATATCTCGGGACTGTAATTGCAGAAGATGACGACGTGAACGTGCCTAATTTTCAAAAGCTTAGACAAGATATCACTTTATGGAGTTTACGCAACGGCTTTTGCGAGATTTCGAGGAAATTACTAAAGCAACAACTTCGACTTTTTGAAAATCCACTCTTTTTGCAAAAAGTGGATGGTGATGCGGTATACAAAACATATGTATACACGGCTGCTTTATCCGACTCTGTTGATATCGTTCGTTTGGTTATCGCTATGGGCGGCGAGTGTAGTTTATTTGGCTGCGTTTCAACGATTGGTAACGTAAAAGAAACTCGAGATACGGCTTTGCACATAGCAGCGATGAACGGGAACACAGAAATGGTTCTCGATTTTTTATCCATAGTTAGCTCAATCGATCACTGGTATACGTTGAAAAACGTTTCAGGGTTTTCTCCACGAGATTGCGCAATTTTAGCGCAGAGTTCGAAGGTTTCAAGCACGGTCGCGAAAGTGTTAGACGATCCACTCGTCATTGCGGCCAACGCAATTTGTCTCGCTTTCAGAGATTTAAAGAATGCAATACAACGACAACAACAACAACAACAACAACAAAATGGAGGAGAGACAGATAATTTATCAACGTTAGATGTCTTGGAGCTACTCGAAGATCGAATTCAAGAAGTTTATTCGCGCACTTTAGATATAATTTTCGAAAGCGCTTTTGAAATGGATAATTCGCTCACAAGCAACGCAGAAGAAGAACACCAAAAGAAAAAAACAATTAGATTACTCGACATTTCGAAAAAGTTCATCCTTCACCAAAAGTGTTTCAGGGGATTATTTGGACTGGCTATTGAAAGAGATTGTGCAGTTTTTGAAACATTCACCGGAGCGGACAGTACAGACAGGACGTTTGACATTTCCCTCTCTTCGGGCGCAGATGCATTTTTGAGTCAAAAATTAGTCAAAAATGAACGTGACCATTTGTCGTATGCCTCCCGGTTCGCATGCAATGTCAGAATTATTTTGAACAAGCTATGCCGTTTTAAATATAAAGCTATTTTAGCGTTTGACGACCCATTGATCGAAAAAGCTTTTTTACTTGAAAATTCATTTGTTCGCAGGAGAACAGATTGTATAGGATTTATTCTTATTGTTTGCGTCATATTTGGTCGCATGGTTAGAACATTTGGAAGTTTTGCTGCTGTAGTGCGCGCTGTCTTCAATGTCTTTGAGGCGACGACTTTATCAAAGTTTGTTTCAAGAATTGTTGGCGCTCTAACTTTTCCAGCCGCTATTATGCTTTTGATTTTTTGTCCGAAATCTTATGTGCGGCAGAGAGAAAGTATTACTGTAACTGTTCGTTTACTTTCTCCGCTAATGTGGAGTAACCGTGCGGAAAAAGAAACGATGTTTATTTCTGTTGTGCGCGTTATGCTAATGCGATGTTCTTCTTGCGTGTATGGTTGTCGCATTGAAAGACACGTGATTTGTGTGTTCGTAAATTACTTCTGTCCCGTCGCTCGAATGCTTGAAATCTTTGATGGAAGAAATAATCCAACGAAAACACCATATTATTCTTCAATCGTAGAAACTATTGATAAAGTCGGCTGTAACAAGGTGTTATCGATCGCGTCGATATTTCTAAATGTTATGATTTCCTTTCTGGTCGAAGTAAGATCTCGACGTTTGTTTTCAATGAAACATAAAGTTACGTGGCTGAAGAAAGAGTGGCACGAAGACGGCGGTTCAATTAACGATCAAGCTAATGATGCCGGCGAAAGATTATTCAATTTAATTCAAGAAGAGGTTGAAAGATTCGAGCGCATCGACGATGATAACAACACATCAATTTGGCTGATATGCAAAAGAATTTCGGAGATTAGAAAATCTCTTCAAGCGAAAGCTTATTTTGGTTTCTCAAATCCTCGCAAGGAGGAGATTTATGTTCTCGAGAATTCTATTTTCCGAATGAAGTCCGATTTGATTGGAGCCAACATGGTGCTCGTTGCGACTATGATAAATTTTTCGAAACATTATGTTCGTTCAGGATATACGTTCGATTGGTTTGTTAACTCTCTCTATACGTCGTGCGAAATCAACAACGAAACCATGTTTTCGCGCTTGGAACAAACATCGACATCACATATTGTTGGAGAAGATCTTATGGCTATTTCAAAAATGATCGCATTTTCTGCCATCTTTTTCTACCCGCTCTTCATGTTTGCTTTTCCTCGATTCTATTGTAGACATAGAGAATCGATCGTTATGGGAATAAAATTATTCTGTGGCATAAGCGCAACGTTTCGGGATTCACAAATGCCTACTATCGTATTCTTAATTTTCTTTCGGTCAGCGTCGTTCATAATGTCAGTTCGGTTCGAACGAGAAGTATTATTTATCATCGCAAACACTTTCGTACTCCCTCGACTTCTCGAAAGTTGGATAGGAACGACCGTATATACGACGATCGAACAACGTTCGGTCGCATGTAAAGGCAACCACGCAATGTTATATACTGGAATATTTACAAACGTCTGGGATGACAGGGGAATATTTTTGCGAATATTTCTCTTTCTTTTAGTTTTCGTACAAATATTGCTCGTTTACGGTTTTGAAATTACGCGAAGACGAGCGTTTGCGCTTAAGAGAAAATCGAGAGTAGTGCGTTCGCGTGCGTTTGCGGCGAAAAAGGTCGATTAAATGAAATCAAAATCGAGTGTACGATTTTCAACGACGGACGTGCGACTAACAACGAAGATAGCAACATAAATTATTGTACAGTACGTCTGATATAGCCTCTTGTAATTGTGTATTTTCTTATTATAATATTTATTGCTGGTGTAAATCTCAAACGTTACGTAAAAGGCGTCATTTTTTTTTTTTGGTATTGAAAGCATCAGCATCAGCATCAGGCATGTCAGGCTCAGGAGTTCGTTAGAGTTATACTTACATGCTCCATACTATGTAAATGCAATTATGCCTCGATAAAAACGGTAATTGGCACTCAATCATAGACGATGACTGCGATGATTTAAACGATTTTGATCAACAAAGGCAGACGAACAAGATTGCGAATACTTTAGCACTAAGAACGACATGGCTCGATATGTTAAACGACGCGAAAAGGAACGAGTCGTACGAGAGAGCGATCGATTTCGAAATCGAACGAACTGTTAAGAGAGTAAATGAGAAGGAACAGATTAGTAGAAAAGATGCTGTCGTAGTCGTCTTCGACGTAGGTTCTGGCACAGGTTTATTGAGCCTAATCGCTCTGAGAAGTTTAGAAAAAAAAATGAACGCGTTCGAGTTCAAAGTATTCGCATGCGAAATGTTTCTACCGATGCAAAAGCTCTCAAAAAGGATAATACGAGATAATATCGTCAAGAAACAAAGAAAAGACGATACAGATGAAGATAATAATACGATTACGATATTCGCAAAGAGAAGCGAAGACGTTGACGAAATCGAGGAACGCTCGGTGGATGTTTTGGTATCCGAACTCCTCGATTCTGCGCTGATAGGCGAGGGATGGTTGTTGGTCTTACGCGATATCTATGAAAGTAAAATGTTAATGAAAGATGATGACTTTTGCGTCATACCAAGAGCGGCAGAGATTTTTTTGCAAATTATACAATGCGACGAAACTGTGTTGGAAGATTTAGTGAACGAAGAGCGCTCGAAGATGTTCGGCGAGTGTATAGACTGCGATGGATTTTCAAGATTAGATTGTCAAGTTCATTTAACTCATTTAATTAAAAGAGGAAAAGTGAAGATGTTGCTGAAAAAACCAGTTCAAGTTTTCTCGATTGATTTTACAAAAACGAATGATTGGTTAGGTGTTCAAACTCGCGCATTTGAAAACGTGCAAAAGATGATGATGATGGAAAACGACGATGGCGATTTTAAAGTAAACGCTGTTTGCATGATGTGGGATGTGAATTTGTGCAGTTCGGAAGACATTGAAGTACTAAGCACAATTCCAAAAGAGAATGAACCGTTCAGGCGACATTGGCGGCAAGTTATAGCGCCTTTGAAAACTCCGTATATTTTGAAAGCGAACATGAATTGTGATTCAAAATCAACACCGACGTTGTTGCGAATAGAGACAAAAATAACAGACGATTCTCTCGCGTTTGCTACGAGGATTTCGTTTGATGATAGCGAAAGCGTTATACCGCTACACGATGACGTTTTTTATTTGCGGCCGAATCACAAAAGTAATAATAAGAAAGATGATGATGCGGACACGCATTTCCACGTTTGCCTGGCCAATTTTGAAGAGTTTTGCGGGTCGAGACGCAGTCTTGAAAACATTTGCGGGTTCAATGTTTCGAAAGCAAATGCGTTGCTTTGCGCAAAACCGATGATGATGTCAGCAGAACAAAGAGAGCCACCAAGCGGATGTTGCTTCCAAGCGTTCCAATGTAATATAATAGATGAACTTGGCACTGATAATCCTTTCCTTTGGCAGACTCAGATTCCGATTGCAAAAAAAGATGCATCAAAAATTTCTTTGAACGCAGATGTTGGAAGAGAGATAACGTGTAATCACTTGTGTTTTTTCGGCGGCAACGCAACTGATGATTCATGGAAAAAAACAAAAGTATGCGTTGCTAGAATGCCTTTAGAATTAACAGGGTCTAGGTTTAAGATTATCATGTCAAATTTTGATTCCGACGAAGGCGAATTAATTCGAGTATTTACTTACTAGTTACTAGTGATTTAGAAATAGAGCATTTTTTGCTATAGGAAAATGACTACTATTTAGTCATCTATTCCCTTGGACTTATATCATCATCTGTTCACGGCGCAAGCTGGACGGTCAAAATCGGGTACTCCTGGTACTCCAAAACTCGAAGTTTACCAGGTTCTCCCAGTCACAAATGTCGTAACAATGTGTTGGATTAAACTTAGCGTCCCAATCTATTGAGCATAGTTTTAGTGTGTATATTTAATGATACAAAGACAGGGCCAATTTTTGCACCCACGCGAGCGCGAGCTGTTTTTTTGTTGCAATAGTGGTACCAAGGGCTGTCCGCACAAAGAACAAATTTTCACTTTCGCTCTCACTTTTACTTTCGTTTTCTTTTTTTTTTCTACTTGTTATATTTATTTACGATGATGATAGATGGTCGTGTCACCACGCATCATCAATCATCACCAAACATCGCGTTAGCAATACATTTCCACATTTCCCCTTCTTCAAGCCCCTTGACGTAACATTTATTACGCAAGAAGTTCTCTTGATTTGATCTGGATTTTCGCAAGCCTATTATTTAAACGACGCTAAAGAGTCAGACTATAGAACGAGGGCGGTTGTTGATAACTTCTTTCTCTCGCTCGAAACAATTTTGGCACAAAGTCGTCTTGCTGCGAAGTTTTGACTTTTTCAAACTCTTCGCCGCTTTTTCGAGGCCACAATCTTCGCATTTCATTTGCTTCTGTGCGATTTCTTTGCGATAACAATGCTGACACAAATATTTCGTTCTATCGATCTTTGATTTCACCCACGCGTTTGTGGTTTTATCTTTCCCGCACCCCGAGCACGAAATCGGTCTTTTGTTCATCTCCTCTTTATAGCACTTTTGGCACAAAACTGATCCGACATTTATCTTCGATCGAAACCAAGCCGTGGATGATTTCTTAACATCGCACGAAGAGCACACGTCTTCCCTTTTCACTTGCGCCAGTACGTTATAACATAACTTGCAATAATATTGCCCTTCATGTTCCGGCACTCTGTACCGTAAACCGACTGGAGCCTCTTTCGAACATTTGAAACATTCCGGCGCCTTTGGAACGTCTCTCTCTCTAATCTCTTGCGCTTTATGTAACGAGCGAGATATTAGATTCGATAACTCTAACTTCTGATACTCAAACTTGCTCATCGGTAGTTGTTGTTGTACTATTTCTTGTTCTCGTCGATTAGTATTCGTTACGTGCAGTAGCATATGTTGTCGTTCTAAGATTTCCATATAGTTCAATCCACTGCCGTTCTCTCGCCCCGAGAGAACTCCTCTCCTTTTCTTATTCCTTTTCTTATCAGTAGTATTGTTTCCATCATCATCTCCATCATATTCTTCGTTCGGATGTTTACTCTTGACGTTCGAGTTCGCAGCGCCGTGGTGATTGTTTCCATCGTCATCAAAACCTCTGCTTTGTTTTCGTTCGTCCGTAATTGCGCAGGCGATTGGATCATCTTTAGTAGTATTCCTATCAGTATTATTAGTGCGCATACTGTTCCTATTATTAGTATTATTAGTATTATTAGTATTATTAGTATTTATCGATACAACCAAAGAGTAATAATGATTAAAATAGTATAGGGAAAAGTTTTTCAAAACGTTCTAGTGATCTTCTTCAGTTCTTCAAAGAGACGACGCGAGTCAGACGTCAGAGAGAGTCAGAAGAAGAAGAAGAAGAATGGCAACACCGCAAAATGAAAACGATGACGATGATACTAATCCTTCCCCTTATTCCTCTTCCGATGATGATGATGAAAATGCGCGTACGATCTCGGACGGTTTAAGGAAATTCTTCGCCTCGTACTTCTTCTTACACGTACCGGCGACGGCTTTGATCGACGCTCAGGCTTTAGTCAAAGATAAGGCGCTCATACCGACTTTTGCTCGAGAGATTTTAGAGTTCCACGTCGAGCAAAACCGAGATTTCTTAATGCTCGATCCAGCGCCTTGGTTGAAGTCGTTCATCTTTTGCGAGTGCTTTTTACAACTGCCAACGCTCGTACTGCTGTTGAGGAAGTTCTTAAGGAAAGACG
>Ga0115001_10000394_pt1 | contig 31921 bp, 34 predicted proteins | sample ArcticOcean_MG_C_12_FD_89869 | JGI IMG/M metagenome (GOLD analysis project Ga0115001, IMG submission 89869) | Marine microbial communities from western Arctic Ocean - ArcticOcean_MG_CB8_130 | ecosystem: Environmental > Aquatic > Marine > Oceanic | place: Arctic Ocean: Canada Basin | collected... | reverse complement strand
TTCGGTTTTTAATTCATCATGTGAATAACTATTCGACAAATTGCTTAATTTTTGGATCAAGCTATTTAAATTTTTTTCTTTATTTTCTAAATTACTCATTTAAATCATATTAATATCTCGAAAAAATAATTCTACAAGGAATTTAAAACAGTGGCTACAAATTTAAATCAATTAGCAAATGCAGTGAGATTCTTGTCAATAGATGCAGTGCAAAGAGCAAACTCTGGTCATCCAGGGATGCCTATGGGGATGGCAGATGTTGCAACCGTTTTGTTTAAAGCCCATTTAAATTTTAATCCTCAAAATCCAAGTTGGATAAATAGAGATCGATTTATTTTATCAGCTGGGCACGGCTCTATGCTCCTTTATTCTTTGCTTTATCTAACTGGTTATAAAGATTTTACAATTGATGAGCTTAAGAATTTTAGACAAATGAAATCTATATGTGCTGGACACCCAGAGTATAAAAAAAATTCTGGTATTGAAACTACAACAGGTCCTCTGGGTCAAGGTTTGGGCAATGCTGTTGGTTTGTCAGTAGGAGAGGAAATATATAGAAAAAAATTCAGCTCAAGCATTGTTGATCATAAAACATATGTTATCGCTAGTGATGGAGATTTAATGGAGGGTATTAGCCATGAAGCGATGAGTTTAGCCGGACATCTAAAATTAAAAAATTTGATTGTATTTTTTGATAATAATAAAATTTCTATAGATGGACCTACATCTTTGAGTGTTTCTGATAACTATAAAAAAAGATTTGAATCTTATGGTTGGAATTATTTAGAAATAAATGGACATAACCATAAGCAAATTTCTAATGCGATAAAAAAAGCTTCTAAATCAAAAAAACCAAATATTATTTCTTGTAAAACAGTTATTGGTTTTGGTTCACCTAATAAGTCTGGCAAGTCTTCTTCTCACGGCTCGCCTTTGGGAAATGAAGAAATATCACTTGTCAGAAAAAAATTAAAGTGGCCTCACACTCCTTTTGAAATACCTGAAGACATTCTTGGAGCTTGGAGAAAAATTGGAGAAAAAGGAATTACTTTAGAAAAAAAATGGCACTCAGTCTTAAGTAAAAAAAATTCTAAAATTAAAAAAGAATTAGACTCAATTCAAAATAATTTAAATTTAAAAAGTTTGGATTCTTTAATAAATGCTGAAAAGGAAAAATTTTTTAAAGAAAAACCTAGTAAAGCTACAAGAGAGTGTTCGTCAATAGCAATCGAAGTAATAACGAAATTACTTCCAGAAATTATAGGTGGCTCTGCTGATTTAAGTGGATCCAATAATACTAAGACGAAAAATTCAAAAGTTATTTCATCGAAAGATTTTAACGGTAACTACATTCACTATGGAATAAGAGAACATGGAATGGCGGCGGCAATGAATGGTCTGTCTTTGTATGGTGGATTAATTCCCTACGGAGGAACTTTTCTAATTTTTTCTGATTATTGTAAGCCTTCAATAAGACTATCAGCATTAATGGGATTAAAAGTTATATATATATTTTCTCATGACTCTATCGGTTTAGGAGAAGATGGTCCAACACACCAGCCTATTGAGCAACTAGCAGGTTTAAGGGCTATTCCAAATTTAAATGTCTTTAGACCTGCAGACATAAATGAAACTTTAGAGTGTTGGCAGCTGGCTTTAAAAAGTAAAAACACACCAAGTGCCATAGCTTTATCAAGGCAAAAATTACCTTATATCAACCCTTATCATACAAAAGAAAATAAGAGTGAGCTTGGAGCTTACATAGTAAATACTACAGCACAAAATTACCTAGTAACGTTAATTGCATCAGGTTCTGAGGTAGAGTTAGCGCTTCAAGCACAAGAAGATTTAAAAGAAATAAATATAGATTCAAAAGTGGTATCTATGCCTTGCCAAGAATTATTTAATCAGCAAAGCATTAGTTACAAAAATAAAATTATTGATAAAGATGTTCCAGTAATTACAATTGAAGCAAGTAGCGTAACCAGCTGGGAAAGATATTCTAAAAACAATATGGGCATAGAGACCTTTGGTGAAAGTGCTCCATTTAATGAAGTTTATCAACATTTTAACTTAACTAGTGCTAAGATAGTTGAGCTTGCTAAGAAAATAATTAAAAAATAGTCTTAAGATTACTATGTTGGGAATAAAATACTTTCCTCAGAAACTTAATGTTGAGGGCAAAAAAATAATTGTCAGGGTTGACTTAAACGTTCCTTTAAAAGATAAAAAGATACAAGATCCTACTAGAATCTTTCAGATACTCCCTTTCTTACATGACTTAATAAAAAGAAAAGCAAAAATTATTTTAATTTCTCACTTAGGTAGACCCAAAGGCATCAGAAACACTGATCTATCTTTGTTGCCTATCTACAGATATTTAAAGGGGAAACTAAATACGAATATGTATTTTTACACAGGAGAAATTAATGATGAAATTAAAAAAAAATGTTCTTACTTAAAAGAAAGTGAAGTTCTTTTAATAGAAAACATAAGATTTTTTAAAGAAGAAACTGATAATGATGAAAACTTCTCAAAAAAATTAGGAGAGCTTGGTGAAATATATATTAATGATGCTTTCTCTTGTTCTCATCGTAAACAATCATCTGTTTATAGTATTACAAAATTTGTAAAAGAAATTTATGCAGGCCCTCTTTTAAAAAAAGAAATAACTGCTATCAACTCAGTAATTAAAAATAAAAAAGATCCAGTTACTTGTATTGTTGGTGGATCAAAAGTTTCAACTAAAATAGGTGTTATTGCTAATTTAATGAAAATAGCAAGTAACATTGTCATTGTTGGTGCAATGGCTAATAATTTTTTAGCATACAAAAAATATGCAATTGGTAGATCATTAAAAGAGGAAAACTCGGAAGATGTGATTGAAAAAATTTTAAAGGAAGCAGAAGAAAATAAATGTAAAATTTTAATTCCAAAAGACTGCTTGGTCTCAAAAAGTTTTGAAGGTGAAGCTGTTTTAAGAGACATAAAATCTGTTCAAAAAGATGAGATTATTTTAGATATTGGTCCTAAAACTGTAAAAGTTATTGAAGAAATTATAGATAATTCAAATACAATTATGTGGAACGGCCCCGCTGGATACTTTGAAAGTAAAAACTTTGCATCAGGAACCAATGCAATTGCTCAAAAAATTTCTGAAAATACCAAAAATAGATCTCTAACTTCTGTGCTTGGGGGTGGAGATACAGTGTCTGCAATAAATAAAAGTGGGCTTGATCTATCTTTTACTCACTTATCAACAGCGGGTGGCGCGTTTTTGGAATATCTTGAAGGAAAAGACTTGCCTGGCCTAAGTGTTTTAAAATAAATCTTATCTGATGACTTTAGAAGAAATAGCAAAAAAAATGTGTGCCAAAGGAAGGGGTATATTAGCTGCCGATGAAAGTACTGGTACAATGGATAAAAGACTAACTAGTGTTGGCGTTGAGTGTACGGATAAAAATAGATTAAATTTTAGAGAAGCTCTTTTTACTTCAGATGCGATGAAAAAATATATTGGGGGCGTTATTCTTTTTGATGCAACTATCAGAGAGAAAACAAGTACTGGTATTCCTATTCCTGAATTACTTGAAAAGAATAACTCTGTTGTTGGGATTAAAGTAGATAAAGGAGCAAAACAATTAGCTGGATCACCTGACGAAACAGTCACTGAAGGATTAGACGGACTAAGAGAAAGATTGAACGAATATTACAAACTTGGCGCAAGATTTACAAAATGGAGAGCTGTTTATAGTATTGGTAAAAATTATCCATCGGCACAAAGTATAAAATCTAACGCTCATGCATTAGCAAGATATTCTGCGTTGGTTCAAGAAGCTAATATGGTTCCAATTGTTGAACCGGAAGTTTTAATGGATGGAGATCATGATATTGACACATGCTACAAAGTAACAACAGACGTTTTGAACGAATGCTTTGATCAACTAGTTATTCAAAAAGTTTTATTAAAAGGCATTGTATTAAAACCAAATATGGTGGTGCCTGGATTTAAAAGTTCTACAAAATTAACATCTGAAGAGATAGCTAAGAAAACTTTGAACTGCCTAAAAAAAAACGTTCCAGGTGATGTTCCGGGAATAGCATTTTTGTCTGGTGGTCAGTCAGAACAAGAAGCTACAAACAATTTAAATGCAATTAATAAAATAAATGACACTAATTTTCTTATCACTTACTCCTACGGAAGAGCTTTACAACAAAGTGCTTTAAAAACATGGTCAAAAGAAATGGGTAATACAAAAGCTATTCAAGATGTTTTTAACCATAGAGCAAAAATGAATGGACTCGCCTCTAAAGGTGAATGGTCTCAGGCATTAGAAGTTTGAAACGATTAGTATATTTAATATCTCCCAATAAAATATATAAAAACTTTTATAAGGATTTAGACAAAGTTTTGTCTTCAAAAAGAGTATCTTTTTTTCAATTAAGACTAAAGAAAATTCATAAACCTTTGATTGTAAAAATTGCCAAAAAAATAAAAAAAATTACTAATAAGCATAAGGTTAAATTTATTATTAACGATGACTCTAAGTTAGCAAAAAAAATTAATGCTGATGGTTGCCATATAGGTCAGTTTGATAATACCGTTAGTTCAGCGAGAAAAGATATTAAAAAAAAAATTATAGGTGTTACTTGCCATAATTCTAAAAAACTTGCTTTAAAGGCTTCTGAAGACCAGGCTGATTATATTGCTTTTGGATCCTTTTTTAAATCAGAGCTTAAGCCGAATGCTAAAAAGGCAGATTTAAAAATATTATTTTGGGCTAAAAAAAATATAAAAAAACCAGTTGTTGTAATAGGTGGGATTACTGATAAAAATTATAAAAAATTAATTAAAGCCGGAGCGAATTATATTGCAATATCAACTTATATTTGGAATAACCCGTTTTTAAATCCAGAAATTGCAATTAAAAAATTTAAATAGATGAAAATATCAGCGGTAGAAGTAAAACCTGGAATGATCATTGAACACAAAAATGACTATTGGAATGTTTTGAAAGCGCAGCATGTAAAACCTGGCAAAGGCGGTGCGTTTAATCAGGTTGAACTTAAGAGTATTACCAAAGGAACAAAATTAAACGAGAGATTCCGATCAAGCGAAACAATTGAAAAAGCAGAATTAGAAGAAAGAAAATTTAATTTTTTATATATGGATGAAGAAAATTGCCATTTCATGGACAACAAAACATTTGAACAAATTTTAATACCAAAATCTTTAACAGAAGAAAAATACAAACTTTTAAAAGAAAATTTAGAAGTCTCAATTTCACTTATGGAGGACAAGCCTTTGTCAATCGAACTTCCAAATAATGTTGAGTGTCTTGTAGGTATTACTGATGCTGCAATAAAAGGCCAGACTGCAGCTTCTTCTTACAAGCCTGCAACACTAGACAATGGTTTAAAGATTAATGTCCCTCCTTTTGTTGAGTCAGGTGATAAAATTATTCTTGATACAAGAACACTTGAGTATGTAAAAAAAGTCAATTAATGCGACTTAACTCTCCTCGTATGACCGTTATGTATAATGCCTGTATGAAGGCATCAAAATCCTTGATTAGAGATTTTGGAGAAATAGAAAAACTACAAGTTTCCAGCAAAGGTCCAGCGGACTTTGTAACAGCGGCTGACAAGAGAACAGAAAAAATAATTATAGAAGAATTATTAAAAGCTCATCCAGACTATGGAATATTAAGTGAAGAAATAGGTGAGATTAATAAAGAAAATAAAGATCATAGATGGATTATTGATCCAATAGATGGGACTCTTAATTTTTTAAATGGTATTCCACATTTTGCTATTTCAGTTGCCTATGAAGAAAAAGGTGAAATAGTTTGCGGTTTAATATTTGATCCAATTAAAGATGAAACATTTTTTGCCGAGAAAGGTTCCGGGGCTTTTTTAAATAACTCCAGAATAAGAGTTACAAAAAAAAAAAAATTAAAAAACTCTATTCTAGTAACTGGAGGTCCTAGATTTAACAGTCCTAGAAAAAATGATATTTTTCAAGAATATATCAAGGTCTCAAATTTAACAGAAGCAAATATTAGAAATTTTGGAAGTGCTGCTCTTAATGTCGGTTACGTAGCAGCTGGAAGGTTTGATGCCTACTGGGAGTGGGAACTCAAACTATGGGATATTGCAGCTGGGATGGTTATTTTAAGAGAAGCAGGAGGATACATTGAATTTATGGAGCCTGGAAACCCAACTTCATTTAAAAGGAATGTTATTGCTTCAAACTCAAGCATTCATGAAGAACTCAAAGAAGTTTTAATAAAAAAAAATATTGAGTAAATTACTCTTATGAGATAAAAGACCTCAAATGAAAAAAGAAATTCACCCAAAGTACCATAAAATCAAAGTTGTAATGACCGACGGAAGTGAGTTTGAGACAAGATCAACTTGGGGGAAAGAAAATGATGTTATGAAACTTGATATCGATCCAAAATCCCACTCTGCTTGGACGGGTGGTACACAAAAAATTTTAGATAAAGGAAGAGTAAGTAAATACAATAAAAAATTTGCCGATCTAAGAAATAAGAAATAAATTTATGTCTGAAACACCTTTTATGCCAAAAGCTACGGCTGTTTGGCTTGTAGAAAACACAACATTAACATTTAAACAAATTGCAAATTTTTGTAATTTACATGAACTCGAGGTTAAAGGAATAGCAGATGGCGATGTAGCGAAAGGAATTAAAGCATACAATCCAATTCTTGCTGGTCAATTAACAAGAGATGAAATTGATGTTTGTTCAAAAGATGTAAATAAAAGTTTAAACTTAATTGAACGCGCTGAAGAAGTTCAAGTAAAAGAAAGAAAAAAACCAAAGTATACTCCTCTTGCTAAACGACAAGACAGACCAGATGCAGCCTTATGGCTTTTAAAAAACTATCCAGAGTTTACAGATGGTCAAGTTTCAAAACTTGTGGGCAGTACTAAAGGGACTGTTTCTCTGATTAGAAAAAGAAGTTATTGGAATTTTTCAAATTTAAGAGCAAAGGATCCTGTAATTTTGGGATTGTGTTCACAAGATGTGTTTGAAAATTCTTTAGAAAAAGCAAAAAAAAGAGTCGAAAGAGACAAAAAAGCCAAAGTTAAAGCAGAGAAATTAAAAGCTTCCAAAGAACCGAGTGTAGAACAGTCCTCTTAACATCTCAAAAACTATCACGATTCAAACTAGACAATAAGTAACTAAGATGTTACTTACCAAATTCAATTTAACAGGAGTATTTTATTAAAATAGAAGTAAAAGATAATAACGTTGAACAAGCTTTGCGAGTTTTGAAAAGAAAACTTCAAAAAGAAGGTTTTTTTAAAGTAGTAAAAATGAAAAGTACCTACGAAAAACCCTCTGAAAGAAAAAAAAGACTTACTGAAGAAAATATAAAAAGAGTAAAAAAACTTCAAAAGCTTAAAAACAGAATTTAGCTTAATTCAAAAATTAAAGGGTTTAATATGCCGACAGGTAAGGTTAAGTGGTTTAACTCTAAAAAGGGTTACGGATTTATTACGGAAGATGGAACGGAAAAAGACATTTTTTTACACGTTTCCGCTTTGGAAGAATCTAAATTAAAAACCTTAAAGGAAAATCAAGAACTTGAGTTTGAGATAAAAGAGGAAAAAGACAAACTACAAGCTACAAACTTAAAGAAAGTTTAAGTTTTATCGCGGGGTGGAGCAGTCTGGTAGCTCGTCAGGCTCATAACCTGAAGGTCGTAGGTTCAAATCCTACCCCCGCAACCAAGTTTTCATACTCTACTAACTTTTGATTTCGGAATAACAAGGTTGTAAGAAGATATAGATTTATAATAAATGCTTAAAATAATAATAAAAAAAAAAATTAAAAAAAAATTTCCTAACCTTTTTGAAATTTTAAGAATATTTTGGACAAATATATTAAAGAGAAAAAAATCTAATATTAAATTTTCAGGATGGGGTTTGAGTACTACCACATCAACACCTTGGTCTGGGATATCTAAAAATAAAACATTCATTGAATTTAGTTCTGCCATGGATAATTTAGAAATAAAAATTAAGAATAAAGAATTTTATTTAGCACAAATAGAGAATGTAAAAGAAAACACCTCTTTTGAAGATGTTTTTAACCACTTCAGGGAGTTAGATTACAGACACTATGTGGTTTATTTTTCTGCTCTTTATGCTTTTGAAAACTGCAAAAGTAAAAATATAGTTGAATGCGGGACAGCTGAAGGTTTAACAATTTTCTTCGCATTATCAAAATTTAAACAAGATATTAGTTATAAGGCTTATCTATATGAATCGTGGGAGGCTATGAGAAAAAAAGAATTGGTAACAGAGCACGATAAAGATAGAGAAGGCAATTATAGCTATCTTGATATCGAATCAACAAAAAAAAACCTAAATGATTTTAATAATAACATAATTTATAATAAGGGCTTCATACCAGATTCCTTTAAAACTAGCATAAATCCTGATAAAATTTCTTGGCTTCATATCGATTTAAATTCAGCAATGCCCACTTTTGAGGCTTTAAAATTTTTTTTCCCAAAATTAGAAAGCAAAGGTGTTATTTTACTTGACGACTATGGCCACGAAACTTATGAAGACACCAGATTAATTGTTGAAAAATTTTTTGAAAACAAAAATGTCTTATTTTTTCAATTAATGACAGGCCAAGTAATAATAATTAAAAATTAATGACTAAAGATATAAGAAATATAACAATTATTGCACACGTGGATCATGGTAAAACTACTATGATTGATAATTTAATGAAACAGAGCGGCTCATTTAGAGACAATGAAGTTGTTGAAGAAAGAGTAATGGACTCTGGCGAACTTGAAAAAGAAAGAGGAATTACAATTTTAGCAAAGCCTGCTTCTGTTGATTGGAAAGATTCTAGAATAAATATTATAGATACTCCTGGTCACAGAGATTTTGCTGCCGAAGTAGAAAGAGTTTTAAATATGGCTGATGGAGCATTATTATTAATAGATTCAGCTGAGGGTGTAATGCCACAAACAAAGTTTGTTTTATCGAAAGCTTTAAAACAAGGACTTAAACCAATTGTAATAATAAATAAATTAGATAAAGCCGATCAAAGAGCAAGTGAAGTTTTAGATGAAACTTTTGACCTGTTTGTAAGTTTAGATGCTAATGAGGAACAATTAGATTTTCCAGTTCTCTATGCAAGTGGAAGATCTGGTTGGGCAAGTAAAGAAGTGGATGGCCCCAGAGAAAACCTTCACCCAATATTAGATTTAATTCTAGAACATGTTAAGCCAGCAAAATTGGATAAAGAAAAACCTTTTGCAATGCTTTGTACCCTTTTGTATGCCGATAGTTTTTTAGGAAGAAGTTTAGTCGGAAAAATATCCCAAGGTTCAGCAAAAGCAAATCAACAAATTAAAGCTATAGACCTTGAAGGTAAAAAAGTTGACGAGGGTAGACTAACAAAAATTTTTAGATACGAAGGTACAAAAAGAGTTCCAATTGAAGTTGGCGAAGCTGGAGATATTGTTATTATTGCAGGACTAGAAAAAGCTAACGTTGCTGATACTATTTGTGATCCAGAAGTGACCGAACCGATTAGTGCCACTCCCATAGACCCTCCAACAATGTCAATTACTGTTACTGTAAATAGTTCTCCTTTAGCAGGAACTGAAGGGAAAAAATTAACTAGCACACAAATAAGAGACAGACTGATGCTAGAAGCACAGAATAATGTAGGTATTACATTTGGAGAGAATGTAAATAGAGATGCTTTTGTTATTAGCGGTCGAGGTGAATTAATGTTAGAAATTTTATTGACTCAAATGAGAAGAGAAGGATTTGAGATGACTGTAAGTCCTCCAAAAGTATTATTTCAAGAAGATGAATCTGGAAAAAAGCTAGAACCAATCGAAGAAATTACTATGGACTTAGATGAAGAATATTCCTCAAAAGTTATAGATTCAATGAACAGAAGAAAAGGGAAATTGATTGATCTTAAAGACACAGGAAAAGATAAAAAACGTTTAATCTTTCACGCACCTACAAGAGGTTTAATGGGTTATACAAGTAGATTTTTAACACTGACTAAGGGTAACGGAGTGATTAATAGAATATTTCACTCTTTTGGAAAATACACAGGTGATCTCGACGGCAGAAGAAACGGAGCTTTAATTTCAATGGCCTCTGGTAAAGCTGTTGCGTTTGCAATTTTTAACCTTCAAGCAAGAGGTGAAATGTTTGTTACCCACAACGATCCTGTTTACGAAGGAATGATTGTAGGGTTGGCATCTAAGAGTGGAGATTTAGAAATAAACGTTATGAAAGGAAAACAATTGACAAATATGAGAACTCAAGGAACAGATGAGAATGTTGTCTTAACCCCCGTAAGAAAAATGTCAATTGCAGAGCAATTAAGTATGTTAAACACGGATGAATCCTTAGAAATTACCCCTAAATCACTTAGACTAAGAAAGTCTATGTTAAATCCTCACGACAGAAAAAGGAAATCTAAAGCTTCTTAAATACTAAAATTAGATTTTTTACTATCTTTCAAAAAATTTTTTACAGTCTCTAAAGTCATTTGTTGAGAGCTTTTACCAAAATTAACTATTTGGTTTATTGTCTTGGGTGGCATAGTAATTATATTACAATTTAATTGTTTTGCTTGAATGTAGTTGTAGGGCTCACGAGTGCTAGCCCATAATATTTCAATTTTTTTATACTTTTTAGTAATCAAAATACTTTTTTTAAATATTGGAAGAGGATCTTTTCCTTTATCCGCCATACGTCCAGCAAATATTGATATTATAGATTTTGTTTTTTTATCTAAACAATCTAAAATCTTTTTAACCTGCTCAAAAGTATAAACAGCTGTAATATTTAATTTTATCTTTTTAGCACTTAGTTCTTTAATTACAGGGCCGGTAAAAACTCCTTTTGAATTTACAACAGGTATTTTTACATAAACATTTTTTCCCCACGTATTAATTTTGTATGCTTGGGAAAGCATTTCTTTAGGAGTGTCAGCAAAAACTTCAAAAGATATAGGTTTTGATTTACAAATTTTTAGAATTTTTAAGGAATAGTCTTTATAGTTTTTTGCACCCGATATACGCATTAAGCTAGGATTGGTTGTAAAGCCATCAACTATTTTTTTATTATTAAAAAATTTTATAGTTTTGTAGTCTGCACTGTCACAATAAATTTTTGTTTTCATTTTGAGTTATACTTCCATATTTTATTATTAATTATAGTGTTTAAAATCTTTTTTAATATATTTTCGTATTGATAGCGCTTCGTACTCAGGGTCAAAAAGTTGTTTTATTTTTTTTGTCTCTTTATCCATTCTAAACTTTTTTTGTGTATAAAGAATTGATGAAATCGAATTTCCAAATTCTTTTATATTATATAGTGGTATAAGGTAACCATTCTTACTGTTAATAATTGTTTCACTTGCTAAACCCTGGTTAAAAGCAACAACGGGTAGATCATTTGATAGTGCTTCCGAAATAATATGTGGTCCATTATCATTTATTGAAGGGCAAGCTAGTACGTCAGCAGCTCTATAAAGCAAATTTAATTTTTTATTTGATTTTACCAATCCTAAGTCTAGCCACTCTATGTTGGGAATATCAATTTTGAAATTATTCCTGTTGCCTATTGTAATCAACTTAATATTTTCAAATTTCTTTTTTTGATTATTTTTTTTTTTTAAATTTACAATCATTAGTATCAAAGCTTCCTTCAAGAGGTGACCGCCCTTATGCTTTGCGTCTAAATTAAAACTCCCAAACAAAATTATTTTATCTTTGTTTTTTAAATTAAGGTTGTTTCTAGCTATTATCTTTGGAATAAATTTTATTCTTTCTGAATTAGTTCCTAAATAAATAACTTCAGTTTTATTTTTTTTAAAAATTGGAGAATTGTTATAGATTTTTTGTGTATATGAATTTTCTACAAATGTTCTAGGCTTAAAGCTAGTTATAATATTTTTTTTAATTAAAAAATTTTTATGGGATAAATCAAAAAAATTAAAATTATTCAATAACGGACAGCTTTTACAGTCCACTTTATAGTTATTACATTCTTTTTTATTATCTAGAAGATTAACGTGACAGCCACCTGTTGCAAACTCTAAATCTAAAGGTCTCAAATAAACTAATTTTTTTGTTTTAAAAATTTTTTTTAAATTAGTAAATGAGAGGATTTTATATATTGAAAATATTATTATAACATCAGATTCATCAACATGTGGTTTTATCATGTTATAATTAACAGTCGTGTACCCCAAACTAAATAAGTTATTAATATTTTTTTTTGTTAAGTTTAAAATGTAAAAAAAAATTCTTAAAAAAAAAGACCTTTTTATTTTTATTACACTTCTATCGTAGCTTGACTTGTGTAAAACTAAAGTTTTGGAATTTATACCTTGTTTTTTAAATGCAGAACTAAGACGTATAGCGTGTTGGCCTACTCCGTCAGAATCATTATTTGTTATTATGAGAATTTTCATTTTGCGTTTAAACAATAAGTTATTTTTTAAAAAAGAGCTTTATTTTTTTACATACAAAATCTATATCGTCAATGGTCAATTCAGTATGCAGGGGAAGTCTAATAATTTTTTTTTCTAATCTATCAGTGTTTATAAGTTTAAAGTTATTTTTTATATACTTTTTTCCAGCTGGAGATTTATGTAAAGGCACATAGCCAATAAAAGCATGTATATTGAATTTTGATAAGTATTTTAAAAAATTCACTCTTTCATTCTTCTTTAAAATAATAACTAGGGCATGAAAATTATATGTATATTTATAATTATTACAAACTAAAAACTCATCTGTTAACCAATTCTTAAAATTTTTAAGATATCTAAAATAAATTTTACTTCTGTATTTTGATATTTTTCCCATGTCTTTAATCTGTGGTTGCAAAAAACTTGCATTTAATTCGGGTAATAAAAAACACGACCCTATTTCAACCCAAGAGTAATATTTTCTTTTATTTGTTATGACTAAAGACCTGTCTGTCCCTTTGTCGAATATAAAGCTAATTTTTTTCTTAAATTTACTATTATTTACTGACAGTAAACCTCCAATTCCAGCGTGAAGATTTTTAGTGTGATGAAAAGAAAAGCAGCCAAAGTCACCAAAAGAACCGAGTGGTTTGTTTTTAAAATATGATCCTAGTGCTTGTGCTGCGTCTTCAATTAAAAAGATTTTTTTTTTTCTACAAAAGGCTTGCAATTTATCTAAGTAATCTACGCTAAAACCCTGATAATGTACGATAACAATTGCTTTTGTGTTTTTGTTAGTTTTTTTTTTTATTTCGGAAAAAGTCGGCATTAAATTCTCATTGCTAATATCAATATATTTTATCTTACAGCCTGTTCTTGCAAAGCTAGATCCAGTTGTAACAAAGGTATAAGATGGCATTAGAACTTCATCATCTTTATTTAGATTAAGTGCTAATGCTGCCATTTCTATTGCAGCTGTACAGCTATTTGTTAGGTATAAATTTTTGAATCCGAATTTATTTTTTAATTCTTTTTTAATTTTAAAAATATTTTTTCCTGGACCGTGAAGTGACTCTTTTGAATTTAAAAAATTTTTTACATTCGTGAAGTATTTATTATTTCTTAATGGAGTGTTAAATGCTATTTTTTTCATTTAATTATTTAATTTTGTCAATAGTTTGACTTGCTTATAAATTTTTTTTCTTTGTTCTTCTTGAAATAATTTTTTGTTATAATTTTTTTCGATCATCTTAAACATATTTTTAAATTGATTAACATTCTTAATTAATTTTTTTTTAATTTTATTATTTTCAAAGATCTTAATAACAATTTTATCATTATTTAGTTTGCTGTAAAATTTATCAATATAAATAGTTTTTTTATCAAAAAAGATTTCTAGATTGTTAGTATAGTTCTGTCCTTCTCCCCAAAAATAGAATCTATTAAACTTATTTGAAGTTATGTACATGTTGCCACGTAAACTTATATTTTTTTTTATTTGTTGGGTAAAAAATAGTGTATTTTTTTGTTTAATTTTTTCAAAAAGATTAGCTTCTAAAGCAACAAGGTATGCACCAGCATCATTTAGAAAACCGTTTCCTTCTTTCTTTTTGTATCTATTATTATTTTTTTTAAGAGAAGGGTATCTAAAGTTTGAGACCACATATTTTAAATTGTTATTTTTCTTATCTTTCAGTAAACTTTCAACAAATTGATAAGCTGGATGATACATGAACATAAATGCTTCAAAAATTAATTTTTTTTTCTTTCTTGCTAATTCTACTATTTTTTTTAAATTTTTTTTTCTGATTAAAAATGGTTTTTCACATATTACGTGGGCACCGGAATTTAAAGACTTAATAATATATTTCTCATGTGTTAGATTTGGTGATGAAATATAGATAAAATCAAATTTATCTTTGAAAAATTGACTTTCATTAAAATTTTTAATGTTTGCAATTTTTTTGTTTCTTTTTCTTAAAATACCTTTTATTTCAAAAAAATGTGAATTATCTAATATAGGATAAATTTTTTTTTTAAAATGATCACCAGGACCAACGATACCTATTGTTTTTTTTCTCACTTTTATATTAAGGACAAGATAGATCTTAAATGCGGTCCCACAAAGTAACCTAATTTAATAAATCTATCCAGCTCCCATAAGGTTATCCATCTATAAGTTTTACCTGGTAAATTAACCTTTCCATTATACTGAATTATCCAATGAAAATTTCTTTTTTTAAAAAGTCTTCCTCCATCTTCTGTGACCCAAAATTTTCTTATATTTTTATAATTTTTATTAAAATATTTATTAACGACTTTATTTTTTTCTCCTTTATGTATTCTATTTAAATTTGAATAAGTTGCCTGTAGTGATGGGCTCAATTGTATTTCATTGTAATTACCAGGCTCATATTTTGCGTCTATAAGATAGTGAGGTACACCGTCAATATTTGATCTAACTAATCCAATTATTCCACCGTTATAATTTATTTGTTTTATAAACGGTTGATCCCAACTTTTTACTTCTCTTTCAGAATTAGTTATTCTTTTTCCTTCAATACAAAAAAACTCTCCACTTGTATGAACTATTACACCTTTTTTTTTATCATATTTCCAGTTTTTCATTTTTTCTAAATGAATTGTTTTTACTTTTGCTTTATTTTTTTTTCTTGTAGATTCGTACCACTTTAAAGTTTTTTTAAAGTCTACATCGGTCCAGTTTTGCATTTTTTCTACATTGTTTTCATAAAAAAATATTTTTTTAGGTTGATAGATTTTATTAGCTTTTAAAAAATCTATATATTTTATTTTGGTTTCTTTGAAATTTTTAATTTTACTTTTCATTTAAAAATGTAGTTTAAGAATAGTATAGATGCAATATTAGTCTAAATTTTTAACTATGTCTTCTGTCATTTTTTTTGCATCTGCAAATAACATTAAAGTATTATCTCTATAAAAAAGCTCATTATCAACCCCTGCATAACCTGGGGACATACTTCTTTTTACAAACAATATAGATTTACATTTTTCAACATCGAGAACTGGCATGCCAAATATAGGACTTTTTGGGTCTGTTTTTGCAGCTGGATTCGTTACGTCGTTTGCTCCAATTACATAAGCAACGTCTGTATTAGCAAAGTCATTGTTAATATCATCAAGCTCAAATACCTCGTCATAAGGAACATTAGCTTCAGCTAATAAAACGTTCATATGGCCTGGCATTCTCCCAGCAACAGGGTGAATTGCATAACTAACCTTTACATCATTTTTTTTTAATTTATCTACCATTTCTCTAAGTGCATGTTGTGCCTGAGCAACTGCCATTCCATAACCCGGTACAATTATAACCGAGGAAGCATTTTTCATTAAAAATGCTGCGTCTTCTGCGTTTCCACTTTTGGTTGGTTTCTGATCTGCTTGTACTTTATTTGAAGAAGAAACTTCAGCACCAAAACCCCCCAGTATTACGCTAAAAAATGATCTGTTCATTGCTTTGCACATTATATATGAAAGTATTGCGCCAGAAGAACCAACCAACGCTCCTGTAATTATTAATGCAGTATTTTCTAAAGTAAAACCTATTCCTGCTGCTGCCCAACCTGAATATGAATTAAGCATAGATATAACAACTGGCATATCTGCTCCGCCTATAGGTATAATTAATAAAAAACCGATAATTAAAGACAGTGTTAGCAAGGTCAAAAATATTTCTGTGGATTGATCGAATGCTAACAGTCCAATTAAAAATAATATAGATGTTCCGATAACAGCATTTAAAAAGTGTTGGCCTGGAAAGGTTATGGGTGAACCAGACATCAAACCCTGCAGTTTTAAGAATGCTATTATTGATCCACTAAATGTTATTGCACCTATTGCCGCTCCTATTCCCATCTCAATTATAGATGCAGTTTTAATATTTTGAAAACTTCCTAAGTCAAAAGATTGGGGATTGTAATAGGCTGAGACTGCAACAAGTACTGCAGCTAAACCAACTAAACTATGAAATCCTGCAACTAATTGCGGCATTGCTGTCATTGGTATTTTAAATGCAATTACTGAGCCGATCAAACCACCGATTAGCAAGGCGATAAAAAATCCTATTAAATTACTTATCAAAATTTCAATAGATAAGAATGTTACTAATATTGCTAATAACATACCTAGAATTCCAAACACATTTCCCATTCTTGAAGTGTCTGGAGAAGATAGTCCTCTTAACGCCATTATAAACAACGACCCTGTTAGAAGATATAATAATGATGACAAATTGCCTGACATAAATTTTTTTTATTTGTTAATTACCTACTAATTAAACTAATACCCCACGATAAACCACCACCAAAACCAATTAAAAGTATTTTTTTATTTTTAGGAATTTTATCTAAATATTTGCTTAAAACAATGGGTATTGAGCTAGAAGAAGTATTTCCTATTCCCAACATATTCATTAGCAACTTTTCTTTTGGTATATTTAATTTTTTTTTTAAGCTCTGAATGATATATTCATTTGCTTGATGAAAAACAAAATAGTCAATTTTTTTAATATTTAAAGAATTTTGTTTTAAAAAATCATTTACTGCTATTGGTACTTCTTTTAATGCAAATTCATAAATTCCTGGACCATTTAGATCAAGGTTATCGCCATTCTGTTGATTGTTTTTCCAGTATCTGGCACCAAAATTAGAAATAACGGCATTTTTATAACCAGAACCATCAGTTCCGTAGGAAAAATTTTTAACTTCAAATGAATTTTTCTTTTTTTTATCACTTATTAATGTAGATGAAGAACCATCTCCAAATAATATTCTAGTTTTAATATTTTCTTTTTTAATAAACTTAGAATAGGTATCAGATGTAATTAATAAAATATTTTTTGCTTGTCCAGATAAAATTAAACTTTTAGCTATCGATAAAGAATAAATATACCCTGAACACGCAAGTATTATATCCATTGCTCCTATGTTTTTTTTTAATCCTAATTTATCCTGTAAAATACAAGCATTAGTTGGTAGTGAATATTCAGGTGTATTTGTGCAAAAAATTAAAAAATCTATGATCTTAGAATTGTAATTTTTTAAAATTTTTTTTGCAGAGCTAACTGCTAGATCGTTGCTAAAAATATTTTTATCGGCAATTCTTCGAGAATTAATTCCAATTTTTCCAATCATTCTTTTTATCTTGGCTTGTTCGTAATTAGCATTTAATAATATTTCTGAATTAAACTCTTTTGCTGGAGGTATAAAATATTTAATATCATTTATGTAAGCTTTGTTCATTGTTTTATTATTTTATTATTTTATTTTATTTCCATACAATTTAACTAGTTCGTTTATTGTCTCGCATTTTTCAATACTTTCATAATCAATTTTTAAATCTGAAAAATGTTCATCATTAAACGTAGTTAAATCTAAACCTATCAATGAATCAAAATCTAAATTAACAAAAGTATCATTTTCACTTACATTTTTTTTTTCAAATATTTTGGCAATATGTTGTAAAAGAATTTTTTTTTTCATCAAAGATATATACAGTAAATTAGCAAAATTTAAAATATTGTTAAACTAATAAACGAATTCTGAGTAAAGAATATTAAATTTAAAATAATTTGGCATATTTTTTACAACTATTTGTTGTTTGAGATCTTTAAAAAATTTTTCACTATTAGGGATAGAGCATTGAGATTCTTCTAGAAAGTTTTCCCCAATAAACAGGATTTTGAATTTTTTAAACAATTTTGATGAAATTTCCTGAAATGAATTATTAAATGATTTTGAGTCTGAAACGTAAATAAGTTCAAGAAAATTAAAAATTAATTTTTTTCGTTTTTTTTGAGCTACGATAAAAATTTTTTTTTTTGTTTTTTTTTCTATTACTAAAAACTTATAACAAGATAACTCTTTGTGGTCTAAATATATAAGTAGTTCTTTTGGTGACAAGTTTTCTTCAAGTTCACTTTGATTTGTGATTATTTCAAATTTATTTTTTTTAAAGTAATGTCTTAGCTTTGGGAGAAATGCTATCCTAAGTTTAATTTCTAAATTTAACATACTAAAATTTCTTTCAAACATACGTATTAATGAGAGTACTGGTTTGGCAAAAAACATACAGTTGTATGCAAAAATAGGTTGTAATATTTTTTTTGAGTTTTTAAAAAAATTTAATCTATTTTTTTTTTCTACAATCCAAGTATGTAGATTACAATAAATATATTTTTTATTACTACCATTTATTCTTTCCGAAAACATAGTGCCTAAAAAACCAAATATTTGAGATTTTTTATCAACTATAATAAATCCATATGGATATTTTTTTGTAAAATTATTTTTTATAAAAATATTAATTTTTTTATATTTTATATATTTTTGGTTTTTTAAATAGTTAATGGTTGTAGTACTTAATTCTGTATTAAAAAAAACCGGTTCTAGTGTTAATTCAATCAATTATTTCTTATCTTTTTTTTTATACATCTTGAGCATTCTGTGTGTAACAAGAAATCCACCAAAAATATTTATTGCTGCTAAGGTTACCGCAATAAATCCTACGATATTAGAAAATGAAATATTTTCACTATTACTACCAAATGATGCAATAATTGCCCCGACTATTATTACAGAAGAAATAGCATTTGTTACTGACATCAAAGGTGTGTGTAAAGAGGGTGTAACGCTCCATACTACAAAGTAGCCAATAAAAATTGACAGAATAAAAATACTGAATCTAAAAACAAAAGGATCAATTTCCATCAACATTTTCTTTTTTAATTAAAGTCTTTAAAATAATTTCATCATTCATATTAATATCAAATAATCCTTTATCTTTACTATATAAATTTCTAATAAAACTAAATAAATTTTTAGCATAAAGATTTGATGCTGTTAATGGCAGTTTGTTCATTAAATTTTTAATATTTACTATTTTTATGCCATTAAAAATATTAATTTTATCTACTTCTGAGTAAGCTGCATTACCACCTTGTTCAGCGGCTAAATCGTATATAACTGAACCTGGCTTCATAAGTTTTACAAGTTCTTCATTTAAAATTCTTGGGGCAGGTCTACCGGGTATTAATGCCGTACAAATAACAATATCATTTTTAATCATCGCATCTTTTAGTAGGTCGGCTTGTTTTTTTTTAAATTCATCACTTGCTTCTTTAGCATAACCACCTGAGGTCTCTAAATTCTCTTCTTGTTCAACTGTTAAAAATTTTCCACCTAGACTTTCTACTTGTTCTTTTGATGACGGTCGAACATCTGTTGCTGATACTATGGCTCCAAGTCTTTTGGCTGTTGCTATGGCTTGAAGTCCAGCAACGCCAGCGCCAATAACTAGAACTTTGGCGGCCGGTACGGTTCCGGCAGCTGTCATCATCATAGGAACTGCTTTTTCAAATTCATAAATAGATTCTATCACTGCTCTATAACCTGCTAAATTAGATTGAGAAGAAAGAACATCCATTGATTGAGCTCTTGATATACGAGGTAAGAGTTCAAGTGAAAAAATATTTATATTTTTTTTTAATATATTTCTAAATTTTTCTTGATTTTTTGTAGGGTTAAAAATTCCAACTAAAATAGTTTTATCTTTTAAAATTTTAGTTTCTTCATCTGTGGGGCAATTAACTTTTAATATTAAGTCAGAGTTATTAATCACTTCTTTAGTATTATCAAAAAAGTTTGCACCTGCTTCTTTATATTGTTTGTCTTCAATTCCTAAATGAACTGCATAATTTTTTTCTAGGTTAATGTTTAGACCTAGTGAGATAAAATTTTTTACCGTTTCTGGAGTAATTGAAACTCTTTTTTCTATATTGATATTCTCTTTAATTGATCCAACTATCATTTTCAAATATTATAAGTTTAAAGTAATACTATAGCTAAAATAACTAAGAGTGAAATTATTGCAACTGTTCCAAACAGAACAAGCTTAGTAAAACTATTCCAAATATTTTTGTGTTCTTGATCGCTCATTCTATTAACCTTGACGAGCTTTATATCTAGGATTTTTTTTATTTATTACGTAGATTTTACCTCTACGCTTAACAATTTTCGAGTTAAGATCTCTTTTTCTTAGGGATTTAAGTGAGCTTGCTATTTTCATAATTTTTAAGTATTAGCCTGGCAACGTCCTACTCTTCCATGTCTTAAGACAAAGTACCATCGGCGCTGAAGGACTTTACTTCCGAGTTCGATATGGGATCGGGTGTGGCCCCTTCGCAATAATTACCAGGCATTGCCTTATATTGTTTTTTTTGAAGGATGTAAACATTAGTTTTTTAAGCTTATTTGGTTCTAATATGGTGGGCATGATAAGAATTGAACTTATGACCTCTACGATGTCAACGTAGCGTTCTACCACTGAACTACACGCCCAAAAAGAACTATATTTTATGAACTTAATACTCTAATTAATATAATCTAATGATTATCAAACGTAAGCAAAGTATCAATATTATAAATTATTTTATTTGTTTTTTTCCGATAAGTCTTGCTTTGGGAAATCTTCTAACGAATGCTAACACCTTAATAATTGTTTTTCTAGGTATATTAATTTTTAAAAAAGAAATTTTTAGATTCAGCAAAATTGACATATTGGTTCTGGGTTTTTTTATTATTTTATTTTTTTCGACATCTGTTAGTTATTTTTTTTCAGAAAATACAAATTTAAGCACTTTTTACAAATCTATTTTTTTTTTTAGATATTTTTTTTTATACAAGATATTGAATACGTTAATACAAAGAAATGATTTTAACTTAAAGTTTTTTTTAACCTCAGCAGCAACTACATTATTAGTCATTTCTATAGATATAATAATTCAATATTCTTTAGGCTACAATTTACTTGGACTAAAACCACCAGCAGATTCTATTCATTTTTCAGGGGTATTTGGATCAGAGTTAATTGCTGGAGGATATATTGTACGCTTTTATTTCTTGGCATTAGCTTTTATTTTTTTGCTATTAAGAAAAGAAAAGTGGAAATTTAATATATATTTTTTAACTGCTATTATTTTATTTTTATTTTGCACTATACTTTCTGGAAATAAAGTACCTATAGTTTTTTATATTTTGGGTTTGATACTTGGATTTGTGTTTATTAAACATTTAAGATATTTATTTTTTTCAAGTATAATATGTTGTGCCACTTTTATTTTTATTCTTCTAAATTTTAATAGTGATTTTCAATTACAAACAGGAAGACTTTTAGCGGGTTCTCAAAAAATATTAGTTAAAATTCAAGAGAACGTTTTTAATAAACTAATCATAGAAAAAAATTTACCAAAGGAAAAAATAGATCCTCAGCCAACAAGAAAATTTAATGCAACATTTACAGGTTCCTCTCAACATTATATTATTTTTTTGACGGCGATTGACACCATGAAAGATAGAATAATTATAGGAGGAGGTTTAAAAAATTTTTCAAATAATTGTAAAAAATTCTATTTAAATAAAGATAGAGGTTGTTCAAATCATCCGCACAACTATTATTTAGAAATAATAAATGACGTAGGTATAATTGGCTTAATTTTATTTTTAATAATAATATTTTCTATGGTAAAAAAGTATTTTACTTTAATCGCAAGTAAAGAAACTTCATCTTTAAAATATTTGTATTTTTTTATTTTAATAACGTTAATTTTAGAGTTAACTCCTATTAAGAGTACAGGTTCTTTTTTTTCAACTGGAAATGCAACCTTTGTTTTTCTAATACTTGGAATATTAAACAATTTAGACTCGGTTTCTAAAGAAAAAAATAGGACTTTATAGATTTACAAAAAAAAATTATTTTTAAACGTAAAATTTTTTTTTTCATATTTCTAGTATTTTCAGGACTTAAAATTTCTTTGTTAACATTTAACCAATGTTCTAGTTCTTTAATCCATGTATAAGAGTTTTTTTTAGAAAAATTATTTTCATGCATTCGATATACTGCCAATGGTTTGTGAATATAAAAAGCTTTTACTTTATTAACTATCTTTATAAAAAGATCAAAATCACCTATAATTTTATATTTCACATTAAAGTTTAATTGTAGTTTTTTTAGCAATTTTTTTCTAAAAATTGTTGTTAAAATACTAATTTTATAATCATTAATTGCTGTAGACAAAGTAATCGGCTTTGTAAAATTTTTTGTTATCCAGATTTTTTTAGAATTTTTTTTTTCATCGTAAATCATTACATTCGAAAAAAGGAAATCAATTGATTTATTTTTGAATTTTATTAATTGTGTCTCTAATTTTTTTGGTAACCACCAGTCATCAACATCTAAAAAGGATATAAATTCACCTCTTGTTTTAGAAAGAGCTAATTTTCTAGCTTTATACAATGTATTTTTTTTTTTTGAAAAAAAATATCTAAATCTTTTATCATTAAATTTTTCAAAAATTTTTTTGCTATTATCCGATGAATTATTGTCCCAAAAAACTACTTCCCAATTTTTATGAGTTTGATTTATTAACGAACTAAGTGCATTTTTAAGATATGTTTCGCCATTGTGACAATTAACTATTATGCTAACAAAATTTTTTTTCAAAATTTCTTTCTGTAAGATTCAATAGTAGCTGAAAGTCCTTTTTCTAAAGAAGTAGTCGGCTCCCAGTTTAGTATTTTTTTGGCTTTTTTTATATTTGGAAAAACATTTTGGCTTTCCTCTTCTCTAAGTTTAATCAAACCGAATTTGGGATTACCTTTTCCTATTTTTTTTTGAATAAAACTAATAATTTTTTTTATTTTGTATGATTTACCTACACCTAAGTTAAAAATATGGCCTTTACATATTTTCTCATTCTGTAAAACTTTTTTTAAAAAATTTACAAAATCATTTACGTAAAGAAAATCTCTGTACTGATTACCGCTAGAACAAGGGAAAATATCACCTTCTAAACATTTTGATATAACAAAAGGTATTAGCCTATTGTTGTCTTGTTGGGGGCCGTAAACCTGGTAGGCTTTAACTATAACAACTGGAAAATCATACTTTTTATACATTATTAAAAGATGCTGAGATGCAAAATATTTTGATTTAGCATAATTTGAAATAGGTATAGATTTTTCCTTTTCAACTTGAGGAGATTTATTTTTTCCATACTCAAGTCCACTACCTATTTGTACAAATAATTCTATTTTTTTATTTTTAAAATGATTGCTTAAATTTTGAGTTCCCACATAATGACTAAGCATTGTTTTTTTTTTATTTTTGTGATCGACATGACCGCTAAAATTAAAAATATATTTAAAATTTTTTTTGATTTTTTTATTAACATCTTTTTTCTTTGAAACATCACATTGTACATATTTAATTTTTTTTAAATGTCTAATTTTTTTAGGTTTTGTTAGTGAGACAATAGTTATATTAAAAGAATTTTTCGATAATTTTTTGGCAAAATGGTAACCTAAAAAACCAGTTCCACCAATAATCAAGAGATTTTTTTTCATTTAAAAAAATATTTATTTTTTTTTAAAACTTCTGTAAGAATGTCTTTATCCCGCTTAGTGTCCATACATTGCCAAAAGCCATGATGCTTATATGCAGAAAGTTCGCCACTCTTTGTAATATTTTCTAATGGTTCTCTTTCTAGGATTGTTTTGTCATCTTTAATTTTTTTAATAAATTTTTTTTTCATCACAAAAAAACCTCCATTAATCCAGCTATTTTTTATTGGTTTTTTTTCACTAAACTTTAAGACTTTATTTTTATTTATTTTAAGCTCGCCAAATCTAGCTGGTGGGTTAACCGCAGTAATTGTGACTAACGTTTTATTTTTTTTATGTACTTTGAGCAATTTCTTTAGATTTATATCTGCAAGTCCATCTCCATATGTTAAGAAGAATTCATCCTCATCTACTAATTTACTTGCTCTTTTTAGTCTGCCTCCTGTTAACGAATTATAGCCTGTATGAACAAATGTAATTTTACATATCTTTTTTTTTATTTTATGAAAAATTGTATGTCCTTTTATTAACTCTTTATTCGTAGGTGTTCTTTCGTTTTTTTTTTTAAAAAATTCTACTATTTTGCCCCCTTTATAGCCTAACGCTATGATAAAATCTGTATAACCATAATGGATATATATTTTTAAAACATGTAACAGTATTGGGTGCTTGCCAATTTTAACTAAAGGTTTAGGTATGACTTTAGTAATGTCATCCAATCTTGATCCAAACCCACCCGCTAAAATAATTGCTTTCATTTAGTTATTGAAGTTAATAAATTTAAAATTCATTTGTTAATATATTTGGAAAAATAAAATTGAATTTCTATTTTGTATCATCATTTCTTTTTAGTTTGATTGCTATTTATTGTCAAAAACTGTTCTATTATTTTGACAATCTTTTTTTGTTCGTTGCCTGTCAAAGAGTAAAATATTGGAATACTAACAGCATTTTTGTAATAAATTTCAGAGTTTTTCAATGTTTTGTATAAATTTTTAGTTATTGAAAATTTATAAATAGGTATGTAGTGAAATTGACAAAATATATTTTTTTTTTTTAAGAAGTTTAGAAATTTATCTTTATTTGAGTTGAGCTTTTTGAAATTAATTGAGATTATAAATAAATGCCACGCAGAATTAAATAAAAAATTATTAGATTTATCACAAGTTATATATTTTGAAAATTTACTTAGATGTTTTATATAAAAATTTGCTATCTCGGTTCTTTTTTTTATAAAAGTTTCAATTTTTTTTATTTGACTGACCCCAAGAGCACAGTTGATATCGCTTAACCTAAAATTATAACCGTGATCGTTTACATCATACTTCCAGTGCTCTTCATTTTTATTTCTAATTATACAATGTGATCTTAATTCAGATATTTTTTTCGCTAAATATTTATTATTGGTAGTTATTGCGCCGCCTTCTCCTGTGGTAAAAGATTTTACAGGGTGAAATGAAAAAGTTGCGATATCTGAATGCTTGCACGACCCTGCAAAATAAAAATTATTTCCAACTTTGTATTTTGCTCCAAAAGCATGGCAAGCATCTTCTATCAAATAACATTTATTTATTTTTTTAATTTTATAAAATTCTTCGATATATCTTGGCTTCCCCCCCAGATACATTGTAACAATTGCTTTAATTTTTTTTATTTTAAATTTTTTTATGCATTCATTGAATGTTTGTGGCGTCATTACGCCTTGAATAGGGTCGACATCTGCCAAAAAAATATTAGCTTTTAAATTTTTGCATATATTGTAAGAAGCTATAAAATTTACTGCAGGCATAACAATATTATCATTTTCTTTAATCCCGATTGACATAAAGGCAAGATGTAAAGACGATGTTCCACTGTTACACGTTATTGCAAATTTAGAATTAGTTTTTTTTTTAATTAAATTTTCTAATTCCTTTGTTCTTGGACCTGTGGTCAAGAAAGATTCGCTAAGAACTTTTAATACTTCTTTTTTGTCAGATTTATCAATAAATTGTTTTCCGTAAGGTATCATTTTATTTTATTTTTTTTTATTAAAACTTGTATATCTAAACCTAAACTTTATATTAACAAAATGAAAAATAAAGAAAAAATAATAGACTTGCTTTTAAAAACATCTTCGAAATTAAATAAAAAGATTTTAATTGATGAAAAAAAACACCTAATTAATGATGGTTATTTAGATTCCTTCGATATTATTATATTGATAGCGGGTATTGAAAAAATGAATAAAAAAAAAATAAATACTAGCTTAATTAATAAAAATACTTTTGGTAGTTTATCTAAAATATTAAAATTGGTAAAATGACTGAATATACATCGGCACAAATAAGATTGGCGTTAATTAAGGTGGGCTTAAGAAAAGGACAAACAATTTTCATTTGCCCGGAGATTTATAAATTTGGAATTTTAAAAGATATTAAAAATAGATCAAATTATTTTAAAATCTTTTTAAAGATTATAACAGGCATTATAGGTAAAAATGGAACTATAGTTATAAACACTTATACCTTCAACACCTTGAGATATAAAGAAACTTTTTATTTTAATGCTGTTTCTACCACAAGCGGTAAAATGGGTGACTACCTACTAGGTATGAAAGATTCTGTTAGAAGTAATCATCCAGTTTTTTCCGTTTCATCGCTAGGAAAATTAAAAAAAGATATTTGTCAAAATAATTCATTAAACAATTATGGATCAGGTTCACCCTACAAAAATTTTATGAAATTTAATGGAAAAATATTGAATCTTGGACAAGATTTTTGGTTAAATCCATTTCTCCATGTTGCTGAATTTGATGCTGGTATACCCTATTATTACAATAAGTTTACTAATGTCGTTTACAAAAATAAAAATATTAAAAATAAGAAATTTTCCAGTTTTGTACAATATAAGCATCTTAATATTAATTATGATTTTAATAAAATTAAAAAATTACTCCTAAAAAATAAGTTTATTAAAAAAGCTACTTTAGGATCTGGAATGATATTTCTTTATGATGTGATGGATTTCTACAATACTTTAAGCGAGCAACTAAAAAATGATCATTATTATTTGTTAAAGTCTCCGCCAAATTACACAAAAAGTAAAACTCCTTTTATTTAACAGTTTAAATAAATCGATCGTATGAATTATTATTTACTTCGAGTTTTTCTTCTCCGTCTACGATTTTTTGTAAATGTTTATTTGACCCGTCCCTTATGCAGTGAAACCCACAGTGTTTTCTGGGATCTAATTGTTTCATCACTTCGCTTCTTTTTTTTCCAAACCAAATTTCTTTAAAGCTTTGTTTGTTTATATCACCGATCCTCATATTTAAATTTCCTCTATGGTAAGGACACACATATACCCCACTAGGGCTTACTACTGTTCTCATGTCGGCAACTAAACATTTATCATAGTTTTTTGGTTGTATATTGTCACCTTTTAATGCTTCTTCTAAAGTATATGGAGCTATTACTTGAAATGTACTGCTGTTTAATTTGTTAACTTTGCTAAGCTGTTCATTAGTAATTTCTGTAACTTTTAAATCTTGGCTCTGTAAATAATGCATCATATCAAACGCAGGTTTTACTTCAAAATAATCACAGCCAATTTCTTTCGCTAAAATACCAGCCTTTTCAATATCAACGGCATTTGTTCCATTAAATTTACCATTTTTGTCAAACTTAGATAATAATAAAAATGAAAATCCTAAAATACCCTTCTTTTTTTTAGCAAACTCTTTCATGTTTGAAATTACAATGTCAAATTGAGACTTTCCACTGATGTGAGGTCGAAATTCTTGAAAAACTTCTGGTGAGCCAGCGTCTACAGAAACTCTTAGCCACGAAACATTTTCTGCACATACATCGAGATGTTTTTTCATCAATGTACCATTTGTGGTTACCCCTGTGTGAATATCTCTCTTACCAAATGCGTCTACAATGTTACCAAATTCCTTGTGCGCCATTGGTTCTCCGCCCCCAATTAACACAACTGCTTTGACACCTGCTTCTTTAAACTCGTCAGCAAGCTTCAGGAGTCTTTCAGGTTCAATTCCGCCTTGGTTTAAAAGATTAGCGCTAATACAATCGTGACAGGCTAAATTACAAGCTGTAGTGGGATCTAATTCTATTACCCACGGACCATATTCTTTTTTGTTTATGAATAAAGATTTTATTCTTTCTTGTACGTTATCTTGTTTTAGTTTGTCTACTAATGATAGAGCTCTTTGTTTTGCCATGTCTAATCTGAGTAAATACTTTTAGTCGTTAAATAATTATAATATCCTTGTATACCCATATCACGATCCTGTCCAGATAGGTTAAAGCCTCCTACTGGTAATGATGGATTCCACTGTAATGATGTATTATGCCATATCCTACCAGCATTTATCTCGTTGGTTAAAAAGTTTATTTCACCTTGGTGTGAACTAAATATATAGGCTGCCAAGCCATATGGCGAAGCGTTACTTAAGTTAACGGCATCAGTAAGTGTTTTAAATTTTTCGATAGTAACTATTGGAAAAAAGAATTCATTCTCATTAAAGTATCTGTTCTTTGTTTTTAAATTGATTAGAATTGGTGTAAATAATTTAGAACCAATATTAAAAATTTTGTAAATCTCATTTCTATATTTTTTTTTAATATATTTTAGCTGATAAATTACTTTTTTTTTTTGTTTTTCATTAGCTGGCATTTGAAAATATTTATTTTTTTTATTAAATTGTGTTCTAATTTGATTAACTAAATTTTCTAAAAATTTATCATAAACATCTTCGTGAATAATTATTCTAGAGATACCAACGCATGCCTGGCCAGCATTTTCAAAAATGGCATTGACAATTTTTACTACAGCAGTTTTTAATTTCGCTTTTTTAGTAACTATTGCACAGTTTTTTCCTCCTAGCTCTAGAAATATTTTTTTCATCGAGGAGGCAGATTGTTTCAATATTTTTTTTCCAGTTTCTGTAGAACCAACAAATGATATTGCTGAAATTTTTTTTTCATTACAAATTAAGTTTCCAACTGTAGGATCAACTATTTTTAAAACGTGCATTATATTTGTTATTTTTCTGTTGCCTGCAAATATTTTTATTAAAACATTTTTAAAGTTTTTGGAATACTCGCTTGTTTTAATCAAAACATTACAGCCTGCTGCTAAACAAAAGGGTAATCTTTCAGATAAAGTTAAAAGAGGATAGTTCCAAGGAGTTATAAAAGCTACAAGACCAATTGGTTTATAGATAATTTTTCCAGTTCTTTTATTTGAAAATTTAAATTTTTTTTTCTCTTGAATTTTACTTATGTTATTTATTGCATACTTCCATATTTCTATACTTGCCTTGAATTCATTTTCTGCGTCGATTAGAGATTTTTTCGAATCTTTTGTTATGCTTCTAGTAATCAAACTTTTATTTTTTATTAAAATATTTTTGATTAAAATAAGATTTTTTTTATTCTTACCTGTATTTAGGCTATTTAAGTCAGAAGTTTTTTTTAATTTTTGGCTTAAGTTTGATAAAGTAACTCTATTCATTTTTTAAAATATTCGTCTATAGTTTTTTCCAATTGATGTTTTACGTATAGACTTTACGTATGATATTTTGCTAGGTATTTCTAGTCTTGTAAGTTTTTGCGATAAAAATAGAGAAAATTTAGATAAAAATAATTCTTTTTCCTTTATTTTTTTATCAACTACTATTTCTAAATGTATATCCTCACCCCAGAACACGGATTTCACTCCTTTTGCCAAAACTTCTTTTATACCCTGAAAGTACAAGGCGGCATCTTCTATTTTTAATAGGGATACCTGTTCACCTCCTTTTTTAATTATTTCTTTATTTCTACCAATGATAAAATAATCTGAATTTTTTTTTATAGCTAAATCGTGGGTGTTAAAAAATTTTGATCTAAACTTTTTAATAACATTATTATTCAAAACATACCCTTCAAATAAATATTTGCTGTTGACCAATATTTCATTTTTTTTAGATAGTTTAATACTTATGCCTTTTGAGAGACTGCCAATTGAATTGTGTGAATTTTTATTTGTCAATCCAATTGATGCGCCAATTTCAGTTACGCCATAACAATTTAATAATCTAATATTAAATATATCTTTAAATTCCTTGTAAATACTTTGATAGAGATATGAGCCAGTTGAAATAACTCTAATTTTATTATTTTTATAACTGAATTTATTGTATTTTGAATAATTTATTAATGCTTTCGACATAGTTGGACTGAGATATGCTAATGAAATTTTATTTTTTTTTATTTCCTGCCAATATCTTAGGTATGTATTTATTCCTATTTCTTCGTCAAAATATATTGTGCAACCAGATATTAGGGGGCATAAAAACATATTAAAAAAACCTGCCATATAATAATGTGGCCAATTGTGTAAAATAATATCTTCTTTTTTGTATCTAGATAATTTAGAAAAATTTTTTGCACTTTCTACTAATGTAAATATATTGTGCCTGATACCTTTTGGTTTACCTGTTGTGCCAGAAGAAAAAAAAATCACTTTTGCGTTCTTTAAAAAATTTCTTCCGATACTAAAATTTTCGTTTTGTAATTTGTTTATATTAGCTGGAAGTGAATTTATTTCTAAAATCGGTTTATAAATCTTCCTTAAATACAACACTTCACTTGAGTTGATTTTTTTTGAGACAGGTACGATTGTTGCTTCTAATAATGTCAATCCTATGAAGGCTATATAAAAATCAACCGTTCTTTCCATTCTTAAAAATACTATTTTATTTTTCTTGAATCTTAATTGATTTTGATAATATTTAGCAAAATTGAGAGATTTATTATAAAAATTTTTATAAGTTAACTTTTTAGAATCAGGTAAGATAAAAAAGGTTTTAGTGCTGTTAAAAAAAATTTCTATTTTATTCATTGTTTGTTTTTTTTTTAAAAAACATTTCTGCTAGTTTCCAATCTTCGTTTGTGTCTATGTCTACAGCTCGGTATTTAGGAAGTATTAATCCATAGTATTTAGGGAAATTAATGTTTTTTAATGTGTGCTTGGCCGCATAAACAACAAATGACGCACTTTCATAATAATTTTTATTTAAATTTTGAGAGTTTACTAATGTTTTTTTTTTATTTACCGGTGTAAATATAGAATTTTTTTTTTTAAACGCCCATTCTATTGGTGCGTCAAACTCTTTAAATGACATTAGAGGGTATTTTTTAGAGCTCTGACTGAAAGTTTTAGCCGCCTTAAGTAAATCTTCAGGTTTTGTTAAAGGCGCACAAGGGTAGATAAGCCATACTTCATCATAAAGAAAATTCATCTTTTGATATTCTTTAACAACGTAATTAATTACGTTTGCTAATTTTGTGCTGTCTTTTGATAAATGTCTAGGTCGTTTAAAGTCTGTTTTAATTCCATAGCTTGAAACTTTTTTTAAAATTTCTTCATCTTCACTTGATACATGTATTTTAGTAAATAATTTACTTTTTTTGGCATTGTTAATTGAATAATAAATAATAGGTTTTTTATAAAAATTTTTAATATTTTTTTTTTTTATTCTTTTTGAATTTCCTCTTGCTGGTATGATCGCTAATCTTCTGATTTCTTTCATTTGTTAATTTAGTCTTTTAAATTCAGTATGTGCAATTTTTCCGTCCAAAGTATTCTTATTAAGCGATATTCGTTTAAAAATTAAATCTAGCTCTAAAAAATATTTGTTTAAAATTTTGCGTGTATGAACTGTTGAAACATATACGATGTTACTAGCCAAATACCCTTTTTTTAACATTTCTTGAGTTAAAAATGTTTTATTTTTTTGGTTTTCTTTTTCAAAAGAAAATTGAGGTATTGAATCTATTCCAGAAACTATAATGTTAATATTATTTTTTTTTGATAACTTTTTCCAATATAATTTTATGTATTTCTCAGTCTTTTTTATTATTTTATGGGTTTTTTTTTTTTCCATGATTTTTTTTTTTTTTAGTTCAGCTGCAAAACCCACTTTTTCTTACT
>Ga0115001_10000388_pt1 | contig 32096 bp, 19 predicted proteins | sample ArcticOcean_MG_C_12_FD_89869 | JGI IMG/M metagenome (GOLD analysis project Ga0115001, IMG submission 89869) | Marine microbial communities from western Arctic Ocean - ArcticOcean_MG_CB8_130 | ecosystem: Environmental > Aquatic > Marine > Oceanic | place: Arctic Ocean: Canada Basin | collected... | reverse complement strand
TAGTAAATACGAATAATAATACGAATAAGAATAATGGCCGATTTATCCATGGATGATTACTCGGAGTATTCCGAGAACGATTCACCGCAACCGGTTAAGATCAAGGTAATTATTTTATTCAATAGTATCATCCTAATCGCGTTATGTTCGTGTTCTTGGATATATATTCTACAAGAAAGAGAGAGAGAGAATCAGAGAGGGGATTTTTCTTGGAAACGTCCATCATGTTTTCTGTTCCTTCTTCGACGCAATTTTTATATCGCTCGCGTCTCGCGCGCTCGTTTATACATGCTAGCGCTGATATTTATTGATCAGTTTATACGCAAAAGTACTTTATCAGTGTTCTCTTGTTCGGTTTCACTATCGAGAACATTTTCGTTAGTACTCTATTTCTCCACTTATTAATTAGTATATGCTGACCTTAACGATATAAAAAATTTCTCTCTCTGTCTGTCTCCCTTTGAAAGGGGAAAAAGGGTACCGCCGCTGCTACGAAGTCGGCGCTCGGCGAGAACGGGGCGGCTGCATCAGAAAAACCTGAAAAAGCTATCGAAGACATATATCAAAAGAAAACACAATTAGAACACATTTTGTTAAGACCTGATACTTACGTCGGATCGTGCGAAAAAGCCGAAGAACAAGCCTGGGTGTTCTCCGCCGAAGAACAAAAGTTAATACAAAAGACCGTCGCGTTCACGCCAGGTTTGTATAAGATCTTTGATGAGATCTTAGTAAACGCGACTGATAATAAGGTTAGAGATCCAACCATGAAAGAGTTAAGGGTCGATATCGATAAACTTGAAGGAACTATATCGGTCATGAATGGCGGTAAAGGTATACCGGTCGAAATGCATAAGGAGGAAGGCGTATACGTTCCAGAGTTGATTTTTGGACACTTATTGACGTCATCGAATTATAACGATAACGAGAAGAAAGTTACTGGTGGGAGAAACGGTTATGGCGCTAAATTGGCGAATATCTTCTCTAAAGAGTTCATCGTCGAAACTTGCGACGGATCGCGCGAGAGACAATATAAGCAAGTGTTCAAGAATAACATGAGCGAAAAAGGGAAACCGGAGATTAAGAAATGTAAGAAGACTGATAATTGGACGAGAATTACGTTCAAACCAGATTTTGAGAAATTTGGTATGACTGAATTGGAAGACGATTCAATCGCATTAATGTCCAAGAGAGTTTATGACGCCGCAGGTATTATCGGTCATAATACGAAAATCTTTCTCAACGGCGAGCAAATTAAGGTCAAAGGCTTTTCGGACTATGTGGACTTATACTTGCAAGGGAACGAGAACGCGCCAAAGATTTATGAAGCGCAAGGTGATCGCTGGCAAGTTTGCGTAACCGTGTCACAAACGCAACAGTTTCAGCAATGTTCTTTCGTAAACGGTATCTGCACGATGAAGGGCGGGACGCACGTCGAGAGCGTCGCCAAAGGCGTCACGGATGAGTTGTTGAAGAAGATTCAAAAGAAAGAAAAGTCTTGCAAGAACTTGAAAGCGTTTCAAGTGAAGAACCATTTGTGGATTTTCGTAAACGCGCAAATCGAGAATCCAGCTTTTGATTCGCAAACGAAAGAGAATCTCATCACGAAAGCTTCAAACTTTGGATCCAAGTTTACCGTTTCCGAGAAATTGATCAAACAGTTGATGAATACTCAAATCGTGGAGAACATCATGTCTTGGGCGCAGTTCAAACAATCGAAGGATATGAAAAAGACCGACGGTGCCAAGCGCTTGCGATTGACTGGTATCCCAAAGTTGGATGATGCAAACAACGCGGGCGGGAGAAACTCGAAGGATTGTACTTTGATTTTGACCGAAGGGGATTCCGCGAAAGCGCTCGCGGTTTCCGGTTTATCCATCGTCGGTAGAGATAACTATGGTGTGTTTCCATTGAGAGGGAAATTGCTGAACGTTCGCGATGCTTCATTTGATCAAGTGAAGAACAACGTGGAGATCAATCACATCAAGCAAATCTTAGGTTTGCAGCACGGCAAAGAGTATGACGTGGAGTCGATCAAGACTTTGCGTTATGGAAAGTTGATGATTATGACAGATCAAGATCACGATGGTTCGCACATCAAAGGTTTGTTGATCAACTTCCTTCACGCGCACTTTCCGTCTTTATTGAAAGTTCCTGGATTCTTATTGGAATTCATTACGCCAATTATCAAGGCGACGAAAGGTCAGCAAACGCGCGTATTTTACACCATTCCAGAATACGAAAACTGGAAAGTTGCCAACGGTGAAGGCAAAGGATGGTCTTTGAAGTATTACAAAGGTCTCGGTACGTCAACGGCCAAGGAAGCAAAGGAATATTTTGCGGCAATTGACTTGCACCGCAAGACGTTTTCTTGGGAAACCGATGGCGACGGCGACTTGATCGACATGGCTTTTTCCAAGAAGAGAGTCGAGGACCGGAAGACGTGGTTATCCGCGTACGAAGAAGGTACGTTCTTGGACCAAGCCGGTGAAATCATCAAATACGATGAATTCATTAACAAAGAGTTGATTTTGTTCTCTCTCGCGGATTTAATGCGTTCGATTCCGAACGTCGTTGATGGTTTCAAGCCTTCTCAGCGTAAAGTCATGTTTGCGTGCTTCAAGAGAAAGTTGAAGACTGACATAAAAGTTGCTCAATTGGCTGGTTACGTCTCAGAACATTCGGCTTATCACCACGGTGAAGCATCGCTTGCGTCGACAATTGTCAATCTCGCCCAAGATTTCGTTGGAACGAATAACATCAACTTGTTAGTTCCCTCTGGACAGTTTGGTACGCGTTTGCAAGGCGGTAAAGATCATGCGTCGCCGCGTTATATTTTTACGCGCCTTGCGCAATTGGCCAGAGTCGTTTTCCCAGAATGCGACGATGCTTTATTAAATTACAACGATGATGACGGTCAAAAGATTGAACCGACGTACTATTTACCCGTTATTCCGACCGTTTTGATCAATGGTGCTGAAGGTATTGGAACAGGATGGTCCACTTCGATTCCGAATTTCAACGCGAGAGATATCATCAGCAACGTTCGCAAGATTTTGAACGACGAAGAGCCAGTGCAAATGCAGCCGTGGTATAGGCACTTTAAGGGTGAAATCACTGAAGAAATATTCAAAGGTGAGCGCAGATTCGTCGCATCTGGGACGTATCACGTCAGAGATGAGTGCACTTTGGAAATCACCGAATTACCGTTAAGAACGTGGACTGGTGACTATAAAGAGTTCTTGGAAGAAATGATTGCGCCGAAGGATAAAAAGATCGCCGCGTTCATCACTGATTACAAAGAGTATCACACTGATACTGCCGTTCATTTTGTGATCACGATGCCACCGGCGAACTTGGCCAAGGCTGAAGAGCAAGGCATCGAGAAGATTTTCAAGCTCCAATCGAAGATTTCATGCTCGAACATGCACGCGTTTAACGAGCATTCAATCATCACGAAGTATAACTCTGCCGAAGAAATCATGAAATCATTCGTGCCTTTGAGATTAAAAGCGTACAAGGATCGACGCGAAATGCTCATTAAAGTTGCAGAGTCCGAACTTAAACGTTTGGCAAACAAGACGCGTTTTATCTTGGCTGTTGTCGAAGGATCGCTCGTCGTCAATAAGAAAAAGAAGGCAGAATTGGTCGAAGAGCTCGAGACTATGATGTACGACAAGTTACCAAAGACGAAAACGTCCTCTGCATCAGCTGCTGCGTCTATTCCAACTGACGAGAATGACATTGCAACGGATGAGTCCAGCGACGCAAACGCGTCGTACGACTATTTACTTTCGATGCCTCTTTGGAATTTGACTTTGGAGAAAGTCGAAGACCTCGTCCGCGAAAAGGAGCAAAAAGATGCAGAAGTCGCTTTGTTAAGAAGCAAGACTGAGAAGGATTTATGGTTCGCGGATTTGGACGCTCTCGAAGAGAATTTGGACACTCTCGAAGATGACGATGCGACTGCCGAGGAAGAAATGCAAAAGCAAGTCCGCGCAGCCGCGAGAAACCAAACAAAGGCTGGTCAAAAAGCTTTGGCGAAGAAGAAGAAGGCGATAACGAAGAAGAAAACGTTCGATTCGGATGATGACGATGACTCAGAGTCCGAATTCGATAACGACTTCTCGGATGACGATTTTGAGGTTTCAAAGCCAAAGAAAAAAGCGCCGGCGAAACCGAAAGCGGCTGCTGCAGTTGTTGCTCCAAAACCTGCTTCTGTCGTCTCTACAGCCTCAGCGCCTGCACCAGCGCCGGCGGCTTCAAAAGTCGTCGTTGATAGCGACGATGACGATGTCCCACAACTTTCGTTGGCTGAACGATTGTTACAGAAATCATCCGCCGCCATGACCGCCGGTTTAATGCAAGCGAACAGGCAAGATTCGTTCAACTTTGACGCCGTCGCTAAGATGGTCGACGAAGTCGCTTATGCACCAAAACCTACTATTAACGCCCCTGTGGCGGTCAAAGCCAAGGCTTCCGCTCCAGCAGCAGCAGCGGCGAAGAAAGCACCTGCGAAGAAAAAGAACAAGAAGGATAGCAGTGATTCCGATTGCTCCTTCGGTTCAGACGACGACGACGAAGTTGTGTTGAAACCGACAGCGGCTGTTGCAGTTGCCGCCGCAGCGCCAAGGGCTGGCAGAAACGTCCAACGTAAATCGTACAAAGTCGACGATTCATCCGATGATGATAATGATGATGATGATGATGATGATGAAAGTGATTTCGATGGATCTGATTCTGAATAATTAAACACGCGCGTGTATGTAAACTCGTGTATGTACTTGCGCGCGTGTTGAAAATGTGAGAGAGACTGAGAGAGAGGAAGGAAGAGAGAGAAGAGAAAGAAATAAAATGAGAAACTTTTATTGTTTATAAAAATGAACAACTTTTATTATTACTTTGCTACAATATACTATGTTATCGATCAACTTATTGAATGACTTAATCGATTAATCAAAATGTTAGTAACGAATCGTTCTTCTCTATCGTTCAATCATCATCATCACAATCATCTAAGTAATCGTCGTACTATTGAACCAAGGCTCGGGAGAACCATTTTCAGTAGTTCTTTTGCTGATACATCAGGCTCATCAGAGAACGAGTCAGTGATGGTTGAAAACTGTCGCGTGGAAAAGAACTTGGTCTTGTTCGTGTTCGGATTCGGTTATTCAGCGATAGGAATAGCGAACGAGTTAATGAAAAAGAATACTAATAAGACGAGGAATGATCATAGCACTAATTGGTCAGTTTATGGAACATCCAGGAGTGCAGAGAAGGCTGAAGTTTTACGAATGAAAGGTTTCAACTGTTTTAAGTGGTCAAACTGTCCTATTGATGAGGATGATGACGACGAAGAGGGAACGCTGACAGAGGAATTAGCTCAAGCGTTGTTAAGGGCGAAATACGTTCTAGTGACATGTCCACCTAATGGAGATTTAAATAGAGATCCAGTTCTATCAACAAAAGCCGTGATGAACGTCTTGAACGCGAACGCGGACGTTCAGGTTTTATATCTTTCCTCTACTGGAGTATACGGCGGTCGGAAAGGAGAGTGGGTCTGTGAATTAACAGAGCCTAAACCGGATTCGATCGTTGGTCAACGAAGATTTGATGCCGAGGAACAATGGAGGAAATGGGCAATGGATGGAAATAACGAAAATAGTATCGGTGATGGTGATAAGAGCGGCGTAGGAGTAGATGGAATTGAAGCGGAGAACAAGAAGAAAAAGAATGGGATAAACAACAACAATAACAATCGAATAAGGAGAAGACGAAAACTGAAAATATTTAGATTGGGAGGCATTTATGGTCCAAGTCGTTCTGCGATCGATATTTCTCAGAAACGCGAACGCGAACGACTTCAAATAATGAAGGAAACGCCGAGAGATGATAAAGACGCTGAAGAAGTCAAATTATCTCCATCGCAAATATCGAGACAGAGAAAGAAATTCACGTCCAGAATTCACGTCTGCGACGTCGCGCGTGCGATCGTTGCGTCCATCGAACGCTCCGAGCTCATATCTAATAAAGAAGAAGATGATGAAATAGTTACAATATACAACGTAGTCGATGACTATCCGTCATCGAGAGAAGAAGCAGTCGACTTTGCCGCCGAGCTTCTTGGATATCGCAAAAAACTCGATAACAACGACGCGAACGGCGACGACGACTTAATAACTCCTCCTTCGTTGGAAGAAAAACGAGTGAAGAACGATAAAGTAAAGAAAGAATTAAACTTCTCGTTAAAATTTCCTACTTTCAAACACGGTTTAAGCGCTATCCATGGCAACGACCAGTCCCCGTTCGATTAAGTCAGAAAATATGTAAATACCTGAACATATCTCTATGACAAAACGAATACGTTATACGTTTTGGGAGTAGCCAACAGGTCTCCCCTTTTTACACTTTCATCTCAGAATTTTACACATTTTTAATTCAGTATAATACTACTACGCTGATAACCACAGATAACGATACTGTTATTGATTATTAATCCTGCACTACTAATATTGATTATTATATCAGTAATATTAATAATGAACTCGAACGATAATAATAATAATAACAATAGTAATAATAATAAGTTACTCGCCTGGGTAGATATCGCAGAAATCGTTGGAAGACGGTTGTTATCATCATCATCTGATGCTGCCGAGGTTGATGATTTTATTGGGAACGACAACGGCCAATCATTAGCAGCCGCTATCGCAAAGAAGAAGAATAATCAAATCTCCCTCGATTATGGTCTCATGAATGATAATAGATTAATTTTATATTCAAGAATGCAATTAGGGTTATTCTTAACCGGCTTGTTCGTCTGCACTTGCTATTTATACAGCGAATTCCTTCACTACGCGAGATCGATGAAGAGAGCGAATGCGAACGGTATTTGTTTCGTAGGCTCAAAAGAGTGCGAGATCGAGTTAAGGATGAGCGCGGCGGAGAAGAAGTTCGACGTTTTATTGGAGACATCGTCTATGAATAATAATAATGAAATGATCGATAATAGTGCTCCTGGAGGCGCTTCTTCGTCGTCTTCGATAGAGAATAGTACGGCACAACAACAACAACAACAACAACAACAACAACAAGGACAATTTCAATCGATTAATAACATGAACAATAATAACGCAAAGTTCACGCAAATTGGGGCGATGAGGATTTTACAAGGCGATTCGGACTCGATTGAACGCCAAAGACTCGTTTTAAGATCATGGTCCGAACTATTCATAATCTTGTTTGTGTTTTATATATGCGATAGGACGAACGCGTTCCCGGAACGCACGAAATCGTATTCCAGGGATTTTTTCATCGCCATTTTCGTCACGCTCGCTTCGTACGGGTGCTATCAGACTTTACATAAATCAAAGACGAGCGCACCTTTGAATAGGGAACAAACAGAAGAATGGAAAGGTTGGATGCAAGTGCTTTTTCTGTTATATCATTATTTCAAAGCGTCGGAAATTTATAACGCGATTCGAATCTTCATCGCGGCATACGTTTGGATGACTGGATTTGGTAATTTCTCGTACTATCACGTGAGGAAAGATTTCTCGGTCGGCAGGTTTTCGCAAATGATGTGGCGATTGAACTTTTTCGTCTTATTCGTTTGCATTGCTTTGAGGAACGATTACGTGTTGTATTACATTTGTCCAATGCACACTTTATTCACACTTTTTGTGTACTTTTCCTTGTTAGTTTTCAAAGAACATAACACGTCGACGAATATGATAATGGCAAAGATGGTTGGCTTGACAGCTATGGTATATATCATATGGGAAGTACCTGGTGTTTTCACTGTTTTGTTTAAGCCGTTCGAATGGTTGTTATCGTATACGGATCCTACGAAACCTGATGTTAATCCAATGCACGAATGGTTCTTTCGTTCTGGATTAGATCGGTACATTTGGATATACGGCATGATTTGCGCGTTTTTGCATCCAAAATATGAGGCGTTCGTTAGATGGGTAGATGAGAAACCAGTGAAAGAGCGGATGGTAATCCAGGCTTGTATTTTATCACTCTCGTCGTTGGTAGGGTATTGGTGGTATACAACGTATTACGTTTTGCCTAAATTGGAATACAACGTCGTGCATCCGTACACGTCTTGGATACCGATTACGTTATTCATAATATTTAGAAACTTTAGCTTTACGTTAAGGAGCTATTATATTCAGATTTTTTGTGAGTGTGGTAAAATTACGTTAGAGACTTATATTTCTCAATTTCATATTTGGTTATCGACGTCCGTGCCGAATGGACAACCTGGGTTGTTATTGGGCTTATTGCCGGAAGATTATCCAGTGCTTAATTTCATGCTTTGCACCGCGATATACGTTGGGATTTCTCAGCGAATTTTTACGCTTACGAACGATTTAAAAATAGCTTGCGTTCCAAATGCAAATAACAGACTACTGACTTTACACGCTTATTTTGCATTAGCATGGTTTGTGTGTATGGGTATTTTTGGGAGTTTGTTATTATTAGCCGTGTAAATGGAAAGAATAATTTACAATGTAATACTTTGTTATTGTTTCGTATGTGTGTGAGATTTTCATATCATTTCTTCATAATACAAATATATACTATCCGCGACTACTCATCGTACTTCGATTCTTCTGATAACTCGCGTGTTTCACTAACGTATGTAAGCGTTGCCGGATTTCCTTCCTCACCTTAAAACCACGCCACCACTTAGAGATGACAATCTGACTTCGAACTTTTGCGTGCATTTCTTTTTCATTATCGGAAACGCCCAAGTATTCGCGCATCGTACTGCTCATTTGTTGTTGTTCCCTGGCAGATGCTCTACTATTTTTTTGATAATCTTCAATCCATTTGGCGATATCTTCATGATCGTTTTCTATAGCTGCATCTATTGCTGTTTGACCATTTCCATTTTGAATCGTTACATTTGCTCCGAACTTTAAAAGTAATTGGACGGATTCTAAATCTCCTTCGCGGCAAGCGATGTGAATGGGAGTTTCGTTGCTCGTATTCTTTTCGTTCGCATTCACTCCGGCTGATAAAAACATTCGCAACTGCGCGTAATTTTGATTTTGTACACACTCGGCCATTTTTGATCCTAAAGGTTGACCAATTGCAACCAAACATGACTTTCTTGCTAATACCTTCAACGTTCCCGTGTGAGCGCGCGTTACGGCTAAACCTTGCGCTGAGAAGCCAAGATTATCGAGTATCTTATGGTCTGCTCCGGCATTGATGAGAAATTGACACAGAGTCATGCGTCCATTATATGCGGCAACATGTAAAATCGTTCTACCATCTGAAGGATTTTGGTAGTTGATATCAAACTCTTTCGTAGAAATCATGACTTTGATTTCTCTAGTGTCCCCATCTTTTGCTGCGGTGAATATTTTCGTATTAATGAGAGAAACGACTTTTGCAGCAGCAATGGAAATACCCACCATTATCACTTGGACGATGCGCCTATACGTTTGCGTTTCGTATAATCCAATTATTTCTCTAGCGTCTGATAAATCGTCAGATGAGACGCTCGAAATTTCAGAATTACTTCTAGACGAATCAGTATCGTACCCTTTCGGGAGACTTGGACTCGCTTCATCGTTAGTTTCTTCCTCCTCGTCTATCGCTAATAAATCTTTCATGTTATACAAAATTGTCGACCAATCTACCATGTTTTCACTTAACAAAGAATGAAAATCATCGACATCGATAGAGATTACTTTCAGCATGCTCGCGCTAGAAATGCTCCAAGACGATTCTTTTTCAATCAGAAATGATTCGACTCCAATCCATTGACCGGGTTTTAAATACTTCATCACCGTAAATCTATCGCAGAGAATTATAGCTTCGCCTTCGCAGATGAGAAAGACTTTAGTCGGTTTGTATTTGCGCGTCGAAATAAGCGAAGCTGGATTAAAGTAATCCCAAGAGCAGATTTTCATGAGACCGAGCATGAAATCGCGAGAGCAACCGGCGAACAGTCCCGAATCTTTAAGCGGCTCTAAAAACATTGCCGATCGAACGTGACCTATCAAATGGTCTGGGCAATTTTCTAAAGAACTTCTGTCATCCTCCTTGCCTTTTCGAAAACTTAAATGTACGTGCGCCATTGCGTGTTGTTGAATATGGATCGGGACGTTATGCCGTCGCATGAACTTCACTAAATTCGTCATATCATCTCTAAAAACGCTCAACTTTTGATCACCTTTCGTGATCAACGTTGTCATAGTACCGATGACATAAGCCGATATGCACATGTTCATGAGCATTATGCCCATCGTAAAAAAGCGCTCGGTTGGATTTACTGGCGAAATATCTCCGTAACCAACCGTAGTTAAAGTCACTAAAGCCCAATATAAAGCGGTATTATATTGTCTCAACGTACTTTGTAATCGAAGTTCTGGGTCAGTGGCGTAAACCCACGTGGTTTCATCAAAATGTTCCCTTTTTGCGAGATACCATAACAAGCACCCGCTCCAATGTCCGGCTAATAAAAGAATGCAAGAATATTTTGCGAATGAAATTCTCGTCACAGAAACGTGTGGGTCTCTTTCGATAAATCCCCACGCGTTTCTCACGTGAACTAAACGAAACAATCGAAATAGGCCGAGAATTTCTAACCACCTCAAGCCCTCTCCGTCGACCAAGCTTTCAAAAGCGAGATCGAAAGGAAACGAACCGAGGAAATCTACAACAAACCATCCAGTTAAATAAGTGTAGAAAACAACTAAAGGATCGTCAATGAGCTTTCCGTCCTCTACTTCCTCTTCTACATAAAACGGCGCCATGAAATTCATGACTACGTCAAAACAAAAAGCGATATCGACGAATAAAAGAAATTTATCCAACGTAGTTTGTTCGGTATTTTTTTGCGGTCTAATGCGCTTCACTACGCTCAAATCTTCTTCTAACGCGAGCTGTGGCGAATCTTTCAACGAAAACGCGATCAAAGCCGGTTGCACGAAACATACCGTCATCACTAAAAAATACGTCAATCGTTTCCATAAGATGTACATGGGCGATTTCGGATGCAACATAGAATACGTCGATAAAGTATCCGCATCTTCGTCTGGATCGACGCATCTTAATACCTCAAACACCTTGCGAAATCTCACTATGAACGAAGAGTACACGGTTTGCAAATTATTCAAAGCGCTGTAATGGTCTAAATCGATTGGCGAGAAATTCTTCACAAACCCTCTCACCGGTTTCGTCCTCTTTGCTGCTGACGCACGCTCGCGAACGTTCTTGATTTTCGATATAGCCTTATGTACGCGTCCAATCGCTTTCGCTTCGTTCGTCATCGCTTCCTTACTCGCGTTAGTTTGTGTCGGTTGTCTTCTCATAGTTTGCTTCATCGTCTTACTGTGATTATGCAAAACGGATGACATGACCATTAAAGGATTCAACGTTTGCTTTGGCGGCTGTTGTTGTTGTTGTTGTTGTTGTTGTTGTTGTTGTTGTTGTCGTTCTCCTTCTAAAGGTGGTAATGGTTTGTTATACCTCGTTCGTTTCTCGATAGATTGTTTCACTTTAGCCGTCTCTTTCAAGCTCATTCTTTGTTGTTGTTGTTGTTGTCGTTGATTAGTATTCGTATCAGTATTACTACCCTTATTATTATCTATGTTCGTGTTCGTGTCAGTCATGATTCTTGTTTAATATTATATTATATAATATTAATAATATTATTATTATATACTATCAAACGTAATACTAATGTGTGTATGCTCGATAGAGTACGGACGTTTGTCCTTACTGTTCGTGTTCAATAATTATGATAAATACGAATCCGTGTGAGAGTGAGTTCGTTTCCGTCTTTATTGGTCTAACGCGCGTGCAAGCATTAGTCAGTTCGTATCTAATTCTCTTGGCTTAGATAATGAATAAATACTACGTGTTTTTGAACACTGACTGACGACGAACGAACGAAACTACTGTTTGTGGCGCGTTTTTTCTGTATACGAGCGATATCAATAATTGGGAAATAATCACTCATGATGGTCTCATGCAGTAGACAGCAGGTAGAGCTCTCTGATGGTGCAGAAGAGCTGTCGAGGAGTGTCGGCTTGGGTTTAGGGTTTACTGTAGTGTGATGAACAGAACAATAAAGAGAGAAAGAAAGAAAATGTTATACTACTGTAGTGATATAATAAAGATATTGATAATTACAAATGACAAATTGGTAAGATATATGTATCAGTATGTATCAGTATGTATGTATATATATATGTACTGTTACGGTTTCGTTGTGTCGTAGTTTCGTTTTGTTCATCAGTCGTGTTCGTTCGTTTGCGTTCTTTCTTCTTCGTTTTTATGCGTGTAATAAGCAAAGAACTTCTTGAGAGCGACCGGTCGATTATTTCACTTAAACATATAGTAATACTACTACTACTCCTAATACTGATAATACTCACACTAAATGAATACACAGGTTTCTGATCATAACTGTCGTCGTCGTATCGATTTTAGTCACGATAGCAAACCTATACGTACTCATAAACTTCCAACACCCGGAGGACCGTAATCAAGCTTGGTTCCCGAAAGTAATAGTCATCAGTGGTTTAACAATAGCTTCTGGGGCGATTTTATTACTACCGTTGGACGTAGCGAATAGACATTATTGTGAAGATCAATTCGTAGAGAAATGCGAGATGACTTTACCTATGGACGAATTATGGTATTCAGTGTATATAATTACTCTAATATATTGCGCTATATTGATTCCATTTACGACGTTTTGGTACGAATCCGATTTCGACGCAACCGTCGCGCAAAAGATTTGGAATTCGTCGTTCTACGTAGTCATGTCTGCTGTTTTCGTCGCTTTAGTATTATTCTTATGCTGGTATTATACCGGTTACGCAAATTTCGAGGTCTCTATAGTTCAATCTGGAATGATGTTACTATCGCAATTCGATGCATATCAAGGCATACATAGCTGCATTAGAGCGAATCAAGATCAAACCGGTTTGGATAAAACGACTTTGACGGATTTTTCGATTATGGATTCGTCCTATTTATCGGGCGATTTATGCGATTCTAAGAGTTCAGAAGCTATTAGAAGAACGTTCAAGATCGACGTGAGTTTTCCTGCATACGTAGCCGCTTTGGCTTCATTCGTTGGTTGGTTTTTATTCGCGCCTTACGCTGGAATAGGTATGGCCGCGAGTCCGTTCGATTCTATTCTACGATTCATGAACAGGCCAAAGAAGACTATTGGGAAATCTGAATACGATAGACAAGCTGAACAAATTGCTTTGAAAGCTCTAGAATTACACGAAAAGATTAAAGCGGTTAGAAACGATGAAAGAAACAATGGACGAAGTCGTAGAATAAGAAACGAGTTGAAAAATTTAAGCGTAGAAATGGAACAAATCGAAGACGAGGACAGAGAGTTGCAGAAATTATACCCTAGAGGCGAAGACCGAGTTACGGCTTGGACTTTAACAGTTTGGGGATATTGGTTCTCTTTATTCTATGGCATAATAGCTTTAATTCTATCAATCACGTGGATTTTACACGTTGGATTATATATCTTAGCTAAAGAACCAGTGCATCCGTTTTTGAACTCGTTGTTCAAAGAACTCGATAGCGTGTTCAACTTATTCGGAACGGCTACATTCGCTTTATATTGCTTTTATTTAATCTCATGCGTAGTCAAAGGGAACGAAAAATTAGGCTTGAAATTTCTATTCGTCCTAAACGCGTATAGAATGAAACTTGGTGCGACGACGATGACCGGTTTATTGTTCAATACCGGTTTAATCATGTTATGTTCAACCGCCGTGGCGCAGTTCTGTTCGAGAGCGTTTGCGACGTATGCAGAGGATACAAGCGCGATTAAAATGTTATCCGTAAACGTGGACCATTTACAAAACATCGGTGTCATGTTCAGAGAAGACGTTTTTCCTGCAATATTCGTCGCGTTCTCGTGCGCTTCGATGGTGTTTTACGTCTTCATCAAAGCCCACTTAGGTTGGTTCGATAAGAAGAAAAAAGAAGCAATCGCGTTGCAGAATAGGAATAGAAAAGGTAAATTCGCGCGGATGTTCACGAGAAATAAGAGTAAGAAGAGTACTGCTACTACTACTAATGTACAAATGTCTACCATAAACGAAACCTGATTGATTATAAAATATAGAACGTGAAATAGTAAAACGTGTTAGAAGTGTATCACGCGTTAAAGTACCACCACAAACGCACAAAGTGATAAATATGTAAATTATTGGGGGTTCTTCAACGTTCTCACATAATAAAGACTGATGATGATGAGAATACGGAGAATAATAAAAGTAAACTAAATAATGCCTCGTCAAATACAATCACCATCGGCGCAATATTCCTTGCTTAAACAGCGCCAGAAGCTCGTACTGAGACGACAGCGCTCGGTAATAATCTTTTTGTTCGTTCTTCTGTGTTTATTCATGAACTTGCTGATACCGAAAGAGTCCAAGATAAGGGACGAGAACGTCTTACATTCGCACGGGTCGAATACGTTCTCGTTCTTAAGAATGAAAGAGATGATATTCGATCATGATCACGATCATGATCGTAATAATATAGATGAGATGAGGAAACAGATGATGAAAGAACGCGCGAGTGGGACTCTGAAGAAGACGATCGAACGCATGGAACTATCAAAGCAGCGTGGGATAACTGATGACGAAAATAGCGGTGATAATAATTCCATGAGAAACAATAGGGGAAGCGGCGGCGCAGACGAGGAAGAAAAATATCAAGAAGGAGAAGAAGAAATCGGTTCTCTGGCGAGACCGAGAATAATCTCAAAGACTTTAGAGGAAACTTTAATCAAAGATGTTAAAGAACGCGAGATTAAGAGAAGATTTAAGAAATGTTCAGTCGTCGGGAACGACTCGTCCATGAGAAACGCGAAATTAGGTGAAGAGATTGAGTTATCCGAAGCCGTGTATAGAATGAATTTCGCACCTTTGAAGTCATTCGAAGTGGACGTTGGGAAAAAAACGCATACGATGTGTATGAATCCAGAAAAAATGAGACGAGGGTTGAAAAAATCCTTATCCGAGAAGGAGAAAAAGCTCGGTAATAGAGATGATAGTAGTTTAAGTAGTTTAAGTAGCATTACGGAAGATAGTAATAGTAATAACAGTAATAACAATAATGATAGTGGTAGATGGATTACGGATAACGGCAATATACCCGAACGCGTTCTAGTCGTCGGCGACGTACCTGGGAAAGATGCAAAAACTGGCGATTCCGAGAAACCGTGCATTGAACGCTCGCAAGGCGGTTTATGTATCGAGCGCACGAGAGATCAAAAGATTCGAAACATGAAACCGTCGGTACAAAAGCTCGCCGAGGAGTTATTATATACCTTACAAGGCGGAGTCGGCGAAGAAAACGGAGTTCCGACGACTGGTTTATATTGCTTAATCCTCGCTTTAACCGAATGCGAATCCGTAGACGTGTACGGCATAGGCGTAGGCACGATGAACAAAGAGGACTTGAAAGATTTAGAGTATTTCAAAGATGACCATTTTCGAGGATGGGACGCGAGACATAACGCCGAGGCAGAGAGAACGCTCTTACGCGTTCTCGCCTCGAAGGTTTGGGAAAACCCTTTAATGGCCCCATTCGGTGATCTGAAGTGGCACAACCCTTTAATGTCCTCTGAATTAGTCAACGCGAATTTATTATCGCAAACCGAATGTATTAGCGGTATTCGTTGTGTTAAATAAATTATCATAAATATTTAGGCATCCATCGAGTCATCTACCGCGCTTTGCTTAGGTAGTTTTAGGTGAATTCTCTCATCATATTTTTTGACAATAATAAATAATGACAAAAAATATTTCCGCGAATAGAAAAAGAACAAAAATTACTCGCGCTCCAATAGTTTTGTTTTAATAGTCATACGCGATGATGAAATCATCGATCGTCGATGAGATCTTCGCTCGCTCGCAATCCTTACTCGATTCATTGAAAATAATCATCCGCGATTGTTCAGTCAACGATGAGAGCAACGATGATCTCCACCAGTTTGTCAGGTTTTCGTCTCAGGACTACGAAAGAGCGAGGAGAAAGCAAACGCTCGATTTGGCCTCGTTCCTGTTCTCCTTGTTCCTATCGTTGAAGCTATGGACGCAAATGATCACTGCAGCTGATCAGAACGACCTGAATGAGAAGAAGAAGAAGAAGAACGAGAACGAGAGCAGTGATTTATCTGATGTCTTAAATGATTGCGATTATTTCTTTTGTAGAACGGACACGACTGGTGACAAAACAGCTCCCCCTGAAGAAGAAGAAGAAGAAGAAGAAAAAGAGGTTTCGAACCCCTCTGCGACTCAATACGCCTCGTCCTCTGGGTTTACTGCTCCTGCTCTTCACACTGAAGACGATGTCCATAATACTAATCAATCAGATCTTCTTCCTAAGAAGTGGGAGATCGTTGCCCTGCTTCCGAATGTTTGCGATGTTACTAGGACGAATACTTGTACGATTTTAACTGATAAGAAACAGAGGCCGTTATCGTTACTCGAAGCGTGGACGAAAGCGAGGCCGCTGAAAGGAAAGAGGAAGATCGAAGCGACTGGATGGGATAAACCTGGGGAGGAGAAAGTTGGAGTGAACTTCTTGAAGGATTTAGCCGAGTGTAAGTTTACGATCGAGAGCTTTGGATACGTGAGCGTGAGCGATTGTTGTGACGGTGACGACGACGACTTCGTCGAGGTAGCGACTAATTCGGATATCACATTCAGCTCGGAAGACGACGACGACGATGATGCGAGTAAAAAAGGAGGAAGAAAACGTCCGCGAGTGGTGAAAATTGATGATGAAGACGAACAATGTGAATATTCTGATGATTCTTACTAAGCTATGCTATATGCTACTATATTTGATTTTGATACTACTACATGATTTGATACTACTACTTTTACTTTCTACTCGCTCTTCTCATTCTCGCCTCTTCAAGTCTTCGCTGTTTTTGCTTCTCTGAAATACAGTTTTGTATATCTTCCGGTCCACCAAATGCGACAACGCGTCCGTTTTCTATATAACACGCTAAATCCGCCTCTTTCAACTCTTCTAATCTATGCGTCACCCAAACCGCGGTGACTCTATCACTCGCCTCTTTCGCTCTTTCGTTGGACATTTTAAGAACGTTCTTCACCGCTTTTAAAACGCTTCGTTGATCGGCTTCGTCCAAAAACGTCGTCAATTCATCTAAGAGAAGTGTCTTTGGATCTTCAACGAGCGCGCCAGCTATTGCAACGCGTTGTTTCTGCCCTCCAGATAAAGTCGACACTTGTCTATTTAAAGCGCTTTCATATCGTACGTTCTCGTCAACGTCGTCATCTTTTTGTTGTTCCTCCTCGTCTTCTCCATCTAATGTTAACATATTCACCATCTTCAAAGCCTCTCTGACTTTTCTTTCAATCTCATCGTTCGTCATCCTCCCTTTTACTCCTCTCTTCTTTTGTTTCCTCCTCAAACCAAACGCGACATCATGCGCAACCGTGGGCATGATCACTTGATGATCCGGGTTCTGAAACACGAACGCTCGCGGTTCGTTCACTTTCGCGTATCCATTCTTAATCTCTTCCTTCGTTGATAACCCGGCGAGCGTGCGTAATAACGTGCTCTTACCTGACCCGTTCGGTCCTAATATCATGAATAATACTCCCGATGGGATCTTTAAAGTCACGCCTTTCAAGGCTGCGTTTGTTATTATTATTTCTTCTTCTTCAAAGTGGTTTGTTTCGTTCTCTGTCGTCGTCCTAGGCGAAGAAGAAGAAGAAGAAGAAGAAGAGTTGAATCTTTCGTCTACGCTGTATTGAACGATTAAATCTTCGACGTCGATACCGTACACTAAATCACTCGTTGATGCATTGCATTCGATATTATTATTATTATTATTACTATTATTATTATTATTACCTTCGTATCTTCTTCTTCTCCTTGAACTCGTTCTGGTTTGGACGAACGAATCCGGTTTTGTCTTCAAAGTCTGCCTGTTCAAAGTCAGCGTCGCGGCGTACTCATCATACTTACGACCGTGCAAGGCAGGAATAATAAAAGTATGAGCACGAGCGGCGGAATTAGTATAGATCATGATCGCGATGATGATGATAATAAATAACGCGCGCGCGAGTAAAGACGAAAGAAGTGTGACGATGATTTTGCTTAAAAAGGTTTGTTACTCTTATTATTATTACTGCCGCGATCAGCTGATGCTATTAAAACGCGCGTTGTTGCTATAGAACTTTGACCAATGCGTACGTGATTAGATTAAGTATTTTTTACTAACCATAGAACGATTAAGAGACATACGACTTGAATTACGAGAAAATACTCCTTCTTGGCCTCTATATATCCCAATCTCGACAGTAAACCGATTGCGAGCAAAGAAACTATGATCAAAGGCTTCGTCGAAATAAGAACAGTTTTCTTCTTTTGTTCAACTTCTGGTTTCTCAAGTTCTTTTGCGTCGGCGACGACGACGACGTCTTTTTGATCTCGATCGAAGATGTCTTTGACGCGTTTTTCTCCCTCTTCTTCGATAGTAGATGCCATTGCCGTGCGCGTATACAGCAGCTCGACGACCGCGTGCGTTTAAATTCTGCAGTTTTAAAAATTAGGTGATTTTGGTAACATATTTGTATCTAAAAAAATTCGGGATGACTGGATGAAGCCGTCTCCATCTCTTGTTCTTTTGATCAATTGGTTGATCTTATCAGCTTTTTACGCCATTTTAATTGCGTGCGCGTGGATGATGTTTAGTGAGATTTTATGATATAAAATTTAATACACATTTGATTCGATGGAAAGCTATTAATTTTCATCGACCGCCTCGTCTCGATCGTTTCGCCGGCGGCGGCTTAACTTCTTCTTCTTCGACTTCTTCTTCTTTCTTCGTTTGTGCTGCGGCACCTCGCTTTGCTCTGCCAGTAGTAGTCGCTGCCACTGGCGGTGGAGTTGGCGATTTAGCTTTTCGTTTCTTTGTTTCAGGTTCTTCTTTTGCTTCTTCTTCTTCTTCTTTCTCAGCCGCTGCCGCCTCCGCCCTCGCTGCCGCTTTAGCTTGTGATTTATCCGCAGCCGCTACAGCTTTTTTAATAATTGGTGGAAGTTCTCCAGCGGATGGTTTCCGAACGGCGTTTTGGGCCTCGATTAGTTTTTGTTTTCGATGCGCTTCGAGTAATCTCCCGACTCTGGTTTGTAAAGCAGTTTGTTTCGCATTTTCGCGTTTTTCGATTATTTCGCGTTCATGAAGGACGTCTGTCGCTAATTCTGCAGCTTCTAAAACCTTCTCCGCGCACGACCGTTCGTACGATTTCTCCTCCGCCGTTGCAGTTACAGTTGCATCGCTAGTTCTATCATTGTTCAGAATATCTTCGGCTCTCTGAACGATTCGATCGAGCTCGGGGGAAACTAAAGTCTCGATTACTCTCGCTCCTAGCGAGCTCAAACCGACCAAGGCGCCAAAAATGGTTGGAAGCGGCGATTGCACCGTTTTTAAACCCTTTTGTAAAGTCGCCGTTACTCTAGGTTGCAAAGTCGCATATTCTTCTCCATATCGTTCACAGATTTCAGCGACCGTTTTCGACGCAAGAACTCTCAACTGCCAATGGTTATCTTTGTCTGGATTCTCCGAAAGCCTTTTCGCGACAATGCAAGTCAATACAGAGGGCATGAGCTGATGTAAATATAATTCTAAATTAACGGCTGGATTTTGCACTAAAGCTTCAATTGCTCGCATCATTGCCATTAATTTTCTCAAGTTTCTTAAATTTGTTTGTACTTCGGTTGAAATAAACTTTGCGAAATAAGGAATTAAATTAGCCAATCCAGCGTCCGTTCTTAAACTTCCAATAGCTGCGTTCAACAACTGCAGTTCTTCATCATTTTTACCACCACCACCTCTTAATAACGCGGTGATTCTATCGAAATATACTTGCAATTCTTTCGATAAGACGTGTTGCAAAACTGGCGCAAATTTTTGACCGCCTTCTTTTTCCTTATTCATCATCTCTTCGTTTGTCGCGTTATTCGTGGTTTCTTTACCAATCTGCTCGTTCATCAGCTGTTCTCCAGCAATAGCTGCAGAATTAGGTTTCGACTTTGCTTTCATCAAAGTCTCTTCTTTGTTCGTACTATTCCTCCCTCTTTGTTGATATTCCTTGCGATGATCTAAACTCGGATTCTCCGGTATTAAAGGTTGCACGCCTTCGATCGCTAGCCAATGCGGGACGACGTTCACGGCTATACTCGGCGGTGGTAAAGGTTCCGCTAATAACTTGTTCACATCTAACTCTTCGTCGTATATATAGAACAAATCTGTAGTTCCTTTCACTTTCACGAACTCTTGCGCCGGTGCGTTCGAAGGGAACCCGTATAGCGGTTCGCTCATTCTTATTCTCAGTGCTGAGTTTATGTCCTGTGCATTAGATTTAATGTTATGTTATCACATCATCATCACAGGAAGAAGTAAGAGGTAAGAAGTAAGAGGTAAGAAGTACGAAGAAGATAACGATAGTGATTACGTAGAGTGAAACAAAAGAGAGCCGAAAAAAGCGAATTAATTGTTATTATTATTGTTATTATTATTCGTTCCGTCGTCGACCAACATTTCATTGATAAGTAAACGAATACGGGTTTAAGGTAATACCTCAGTAGTTAACTTCGTGCGCCTCGATCGTTTCATACATTTCAAACCTTCTTGAACGACATCTCGTAAGCGATATTCACAGTCGGGGGCGAATGCTTTAGCGACATCGTCGGATAAAACGAACCCGAACGCTTCTGCTATTGTTTGAACGGTCTCTGCCGAGAGATGGTCCAGTTCTTTCGTTTGCTTGTTATCATTATTCGTTCGTGTGTTTTGTTTCATCTTCACTTATTATTATTATTATTCGAAAGAAAGGAAAAGTGAGGTTTACGCTGATGAAAAAGAATCAACGAAGGAATAAGACAGAAGTTGGAAAATAGGAAAAAAAATCAAAGTAAAATATTTAGTTTGTGTTTATGATATATATTATAACAAACGCCTTTATAATTTTAACTAAATGTTGATGTTTTGAACGACCTTGTTAATGTTGTTGTTGTTGTTGTTGATCGTTAAATAATTGTATGACTGATTCTGTAGAACAGACCAGCTTCTTGAAAAGTGTGTTTACTCGTCTCCGCGGTGAATAATAATGATTTCACGGCATATGCGGAGACTCTCTTTTGATGGTGATGTTGTTGTTTTATTGGTTTTCGCGTTCGTAAACACGGATACGAATGCGCTCGGCTTTATAAAAAGCACCGATGCAAACGTGCGTGCGATCCAATTTTCGTTTTCCTAATATAATCTATGTAATGTACAAGCTTGCGAGAAACATATTGTGCGTTCTCTCTCTCTCTTTTTCAGACAATCTTATCGATTATTCGACGACGCGTTTGATAACTTTGATAACATTAACTGGAAGTCTTTGTTTGTTTCTGGAATATAATTCTGCGGCGTCGAGTCTGGACGGTACAAAATCGGGGAATTTCTTCCACCGCCAAAGAGAGAGGTCAATATTGAAGGTGTCTGCATTTGTTGCTGCTGTTGCTGCTGCGGTGGCTTCGTAAACAGATTTCCAAGTAAAGCTTTCCCACTACTCATGGGCGCTGTCTGATGTTGAACTACTAGATGTGGCGGTGGAGGCGGTGGAGGCGACATTCCTTGTGAACTAGATGACCCGCCGGCAAAAAGATTTTGAAGCAATCCATTCGGAGGCGAACTTCCATTATTCATAATAGTATTTATCGGTATTTGTGGCGACTGCGAATGATAATCCCTTCGCGCCATTGCGGCTGCAGCTCCAGGTATTGTCTTCAAAAAACTCGGCAGAGGCACTGCATCTGGATCTGGCGAGTTTGTAAAACTCGCGCCAGCGTATTTAGGCTCTTGATTATTATTCATCGTCGTCGTTTTATTATTGCTCTTTCCGTTTAGATTGTTAGTGCTACTACTAGTCTTGTTCTTATTATTGTTATTCTTTTGTTGTTGTCCCCTAGAAAAAGAAGATGAATTATTCGCATTATCGTTATGTGTCGACGACGATAAAGGATCTAAAGGAGCTTCGTTTGATAGTTTCGCAATTGCAGCCGCGTGTCCACCAAGTGGTACTTGCGGCATGCACACTTGATGCGCTCGTAATCTCGGATCAACACCAACTAATAAAGGCGTTTCATCGTCATTTACATTATTATTATTATTGTTATAACTAGTACTAGTACTGCCAGTGCCGTTAGCTTGGAAATCGAACGGGATCAAATCACGCCCATGCCCAGGTAAAGGCTCTTGTGACACACATTTCTGCTCCTGTGATGCTTTGATCAAAGCGTCGACCATGACATCTCCATCGCCTCGAAAGGACATAATTAGTAGTGCTTATTGAACGTTATATATCACTTATTCCTTCCTTACGTATATATATATATATATATATAATATGACACTTCTCTCTCTCTCTCTCTCTATAAATGAGTGCCTCGAACGAACAAAAAGAGAGGATTGGAACAATAAAAATTGCGCTTATTAATAAGATCTCTCTTTAGTTAGTAGATGCTTATTAGTTAAATTAATATATCGATTGTATATTAATTACACACTTTTATGAATGTTTTCTTAATCAGTTTGTTTCGTTTGTAATGTAATAACAATTTCGTATATATCACTTTATATGTAGTACGTAATACTATTATTAGTTTTTTACAATTATTATTATGTTATGGCCTTTGCGTGTTTGGGACTGCAGTTCTGTTCAATATTATTTGCCAACGATTCCTGCTGATTCCTGCTGATTCGTGATTCCTGCTGTGCTTATTTGGTACGAAAATGCCCAATCAGCAATCAAGGTATCATCAGCAAGCAACAGTAACTTCACAAAAAGCCAGCACAGCAGTTGGAGAAGATGAAGACGAAGACGAAGACGAAGATAGTAATAATAGTTAACGCATTGTTCTTATTCACGGCATCGATGAGTAGTGCTATTTTGGTCAAATCATCAGAAGTAGTGCGAGAGGGGTTATCCATGGATCAAAAGAGCGATTTAGACGATAAACCACAACGACGGTTACGAAACGAACGCGTTGTCGTTCAATTGAACGAAGGAGATTTAGTTATCGGTTTTTACGAAGACGAAGCTAGAGAGACCGCAGATCATATTTTGAAGGCGTTCAGGTTAGGATTATACGACACGAATCACGTGTTCAGGGTCGATAAAGGATTCGTCGCTCAAATCGCCGACGCAAAGTTCAACAGAAGAGTGAAAACGATGTCGGAATTGCAAAGACAACACGCGGAGAAGAAAATCAGAGGCGAGTTTCAAAATCAAGAAATCAATCATCGTTTAGGAACGTTATCAATGGCCAGATTCGATGATCCGAATTCGGGGACGACTTCGTTTAGTATTCTACTAGGGAACGCTCCACATTTAGATAAACAGTATACACAATTTGGAGAATTAATCGAAGGTTTTGAGGTTTTGAAAAAGTTAGAACAATTAGAGACAAAGCGGGAAGGAATTTTCGTGATGCCAAAGGAGCGCATAGAGATTTTATCGACCTACGTTATCGGAGGCGATGAAAACAATACAGTCGACGCAGAGTGCGCGAGAGCTAAGAAAGAAAGTAGAGAGAAACAGCTAAGGATCGATTCGCTTTTGCGGGAATTGCACGAGATTCGCGCATCGAAGCTTCCGTCTTGATAGGTACTACTTGTATGTACTGTAGTAGTAGTATTTATTAGTATAATTAAAACTTCCAATGAACGAACGCAATGAATAAATATCGTACGACAAAAGTAAGCCCGACGCAGGAAACTTGAAACGCCAACAATCGCAAACATAATTTTCGCTCAGACGTTTTCCCAAAAACGCGTAAGAACAAAGTCACTAAATTCATGTTATACCTCGTCTCCGTAGCCTTTGATGGGCTTAACAATCCAGTCTTTACATCAAACACTGGTAAGCGGTGTCTTGGACAATGTACGAATTTGAACAATTGCGGTATTGAATATAAAAAGTTCAAAACTTGCGGCAAACAAAACAATAATAACGTTTCGGAGAAATGTCCTAAAATTCCAGCCACGGCTAAGGTCATGCCGGCAAAATACGTATACGAATCGCCAACGAAGACTGCGCTAGGATACCAGTTTTGCTTCAATAACCCAACCGTCGCGGCGAAAAACGGCGCGATGAGTAACAAAGAAAATACGTGCGGCCCTACGACGACATCAGACGTTGGATCGTTCAAAAGGCTCCATACGTTTAATAATATAATACCGCCAGCGATGACTAACGATTGACCGCACTCTAATCCATTTAAACCGGCGTGGATATTAATCGCGTTCGATAAAAAAACGGCCAATAACCAAATGAACAAAAGATAAATATATCCAACATCCATCAATCCACTTTTCATGTCGACTTTGTTCGGGAACAACAAAGACGACGACGACGCCGCGTTTTCGTTGCTCAAAAACTTTGGCACGAATTTACTACATTCTGTGATGAAATCACTCGATAAAAAGGAATTCACTTTAGCCCGTAAAAATCTCGGGACTACAATTGAGGTCGATCCATCGTAGCTCTGCGCCAACGTCGTCGCTGCAAACCCTGGTAGAACCATCTTCGCCCTCCAAGGCAAATCTAAAACGTCGTCTACGAATCCTAGGAACAACATGAACCCGATCGCGGCCAACGCCGCGTTATGTTCGCTTTCCCACGTATTTTGATTATTATTTTGATTACTTACATAACGATGATGATGAATAATAAATTGATGTAAAGTCCTCCCGAGGACTAAACTCACGAGTGTCGCGCATCCGCTCGCTAGCCCGCACGCTTCCGGTATCTCCACTGAGCCCATTTTCGTCCCTCGTTTGTTTATATCTAACCCAAACATCATTCGTTTCTTATGCGTCCTTTTCGCGACTATTGGTACTAATCTCACAGTTATCACGTATGCAATTACGCTCGTGAGTATTGAGAGCGATATGATCTTAATTGCGCCTATATCAACGTTGTTTTTACCTTCATCGTCGTCGTCGCGACCATCATCTTTGATCATCATCATCGCCTTAAAAAGAATCAAAATCATAGTGGGCAGTAAACACGTGAGACTCAGTAATAAAACATCTCTCTCCTTCTTCTTCTTCGTCTTATTATTACTATCATTATTACTATCATTATTATCACTATCGGTCTTCGTAGCCCTCTTTCGTAAACTCATCGTCGTCGTCTTCGTCTTCGTCGTCGTACGAGCCATTCTCAAATTAGGAATATTGTGTGCCAGTACTTATTCTCTTCTTCTTCTATTTCTTCTTATTACTATCGAGCGATGATCTGTGCTCCTCGCTCGCTCCTTCGATCTCTTTTAACTTCTGTTCGATCCGTTTCAGGTCTTCATAGACGCCCTTCCTTAAGAGCGCCTTGTCCCTTTTTTGCTCCGCGTGTACTAAGAACACGGTCAAGAGCGCTACCGAGCAGGAAAGAACGAGCGCGGTTTTCCCAGTGAATACCTTCCCAGTGAAAGCAGGGCCGATGAGCTTCGTCTTCTCGCGTTCAAGAGCAGTGAATAGCTTGGTCTGATAAGCGCGCGTCAGCGTTTGATTATTTTTTCTTAGAAAACTGTGTTGAGAAGATCCTTCCGCAGTCGCAGTCGCAGTCGCAGTCGTCGTTCGAGCGCCTGGCATTAATATGATTTATGACCTCTCGCGTTGTTAGTGCAGTCGAAACGACTGCACAGATTTTTGGCCCAAAATCGGAGGCAAAATTAGTATCGATCAAAAAAAATCGCAGCGAAGTTTGGCCAGTTCATCAAATGACCGATGAAGCAGTGCGTTTGGCCAATCAGCAGCAAAACAGAAGATAAAATCGGGAAAATAATACCTAGCTTCCTAGTGTAGTACTTGTGGGTGATAGCACTAAAAACGCTTCAATCAGAGCATCGTCGTCGGTTATTTAAATTGTAATATAAAGATATCAATAAAGTTTTTCAATTAATACGCGTACTAGGAATATATACACATACCATCATACTAAACTTAAGTAATAGGAGCATAAAACAGTGATAGAGATGAGATCGATCCCGAGAACGCCGTGGTCCACGAACGAACAACACTCGGTCAATTCTGTGAAAGCTGCTCTGGCGATGAATACTACGCGTAATAACGGTGATGATTTCATCGTCGGCACTGCCGATGCTGATACTGATATCAATAGGAATACGAGTAATAGTGACACGATTATTACGTACGAAAGAAATTTGAACGAACAAAACACGAACACGAATGCGAGGAATAGTACGAATACAAAGGTCATGAAAGTCCTATGTTTACATTCGTTCAGGACTTCGAAGGAAATCATGAAACTTCAGTTACAAATGGGAGGGTGGGATAAACTATTATTATTAAATAATGGGAGCAGCGCTAGCACTGGTTTGGATACTGAAAACAATTCGTCGTCATCGTTTGAATTTATATGCGTCGACGGCGTATTCAAGGCGACTGGAGAAGCACCGGCGGATGTGAAAATGGCGTTTCCGAACATGGGGAGTTACCAATGGTACGACGCCGAAAGGAACGAGAAAACTGGCGCGATGGAGTATTTAGGGATCGAGGAATCGGCCAAGTTCGTCGATGATTTCGTGGAAAGAGAAAAAATCGATGGATTATTAGGATTCTCGCAAGGCGCGACGTTGATTGGGGAGTTATTGAAACGCAGACGAAGAAGGAAGGAAAAGCAGCATACAACGATGTTACCGATCGAGGATTGCGAAGATTGCGAGGACTCGAGGAGAGGACAAAAAAATCAAAAAAATCATCATCAACAACAGCAGCAATTGATGAAGAGTTTAAGATTTGCGGTACTCATTTCTGGCATGCCGTCGAGAGCTGATGAGAAACTATGCGAACAATACGAGAAAAATAATACGACGATGAATTTAGCAGCATTAGCAGACGATGATGTCGTCGTCGACGACGACGACGACTCATTATTTGAACCGATTTTTAAATCCATACCGACGTTGCACATCGTTGGGAAACAAGATCGATCAATACCTCCACAACTCACGCATCAATTATGTAAAGAGTTTGGCGAGAAAGCGACAATTGTTGAACACGAGAAAGCGCACGTCATTCCAAAAGTGTACGAAAACGAAATTGGAGAGAAAATAAAAGCATTTTTTCAAGACCGCTTACGAGAGAAGTTACTGTGCGAAGCGCGTCTTTAGTAATGATTTAGTAATAATAAAGACCTTAAGTGCGGTAGTTCTAAAATCTACGTTATATGTTTCTACATACTCATACACTAAACTAATTTGGGAGGAAAAGCTACTTCTTTGAAATTCGCGACGATCCCTTTGTTATAAATATTAATCACTTCTATTCGTTCTGATTTTGGCAACGATTTGTTTATTCTTTTCATGTGCGCATATTTATACGATTCGTTCGTCGTCACATTCCTCGCCGCTAAATAAAAATGGTACGTCGCAAAACCAATGACGGCTATACCGACGCACAACAACACAAATTGCGAGACCACGCGCCTCGTGTGATAATAAACGAGCAATCTAAGAAACAAAGGCCAATCTTCTTTCAGCCATCTTCTCGGAAGTTTCTCCAGAGTCTCGTTCCAACTAAAAATAAAACCATGGAAACATAACGAAGCGTTTGTGATTAAGAAGAGCAAAAACCATCTTAAGTTCATCATTCCAATCGCGTTATCACAAACTCCGCAATAATGATCAAACTTACACACTCTTTTCTGTGTCACGCGATCGAACTTTGACCTCGCCGGTATCTCTAATTTCATTGTTCTACATTCTCGATTTTCTTCATACATTAACCCGTCAAAGTGGAACATTTTCATGCACACGCGATGGTTCCTCTCGGTTACATCACCAGCGTTTGCGAATCGAACGATTGTGTGTGTATATAATCCTAATACGACGTGTGTGATAAACATCAACAACATCTTTCTTCTTCTTCGCATCATCGCCTGCGTTTCTCCTATTGAATCATCGTAATCATCACGAAAACCTACTGTAGCACCAATAGAAGAAACTATTACCGGCACCCTATCAACAATATCGAAATCTAAGGCTAACACGAAGCCAACCATGACTACTAAATAGTACGAATAACACCCTATTCTTGTCCTTTCATCGCACATCATTCGTTCTATTCTATTTATTCTATTAATTCTGTTTTCGTTCTTACACTGTAACCTTCTTAAACATTCGAAAATCAAGCGCTCAAAATTAATACCAGCAATCATGTTTCGTACTCTCTGATGATGGTTGTTCCTGTTCTTGCTGCTGGTGATGATTGCGTTCTTTTATCTTTTATCATTACATCGAATTAATTAATATTAAACAAGGTGCTTAATACGAGTACTCTGTATTAATTAATTAATTAATTAATCATCATCAGTGCATGATGGCAACGCGCGTAAAGTTAGGTGTTATGGTGTTTATTAGGGGAAAAAAAAGATAAACTTTAACATTACTCACGACATAACTTATATATTATTAACGCGTCGTTTATTAATTAATTGACAAAAAAATGATGACGATGATGATGATTAATAGCCGACCCTCTTCGAGTGCAATAGTAGTTTCACCTACGCAAAGACGAGAAACGAAACAACAACAACAACAACAACAACAACAACAACAACAACGAGTGATGATGTTGAGTGGGAATACTAAAAGAAATTTCACGGCATCGTCATCGTCATCATCGTCGTCGTTATTAGTAGTAGTAGGGGATTTAAAAAAACATACTACTACTACTACTACTACTACTACTACTACTACTTTTGCTACTATTACTGGACGAAGAAGAGGAACCAGGAAGACGACTGTTATTAGAAATAACTTCAATTCTGCGTCATTCTCAGAGAATTTAAAGACACAGAATAACCGAAAGAGACCTATTATATTCTTAGACATCGATGGCGTTCTTAACAGAACGCAAACTGCTAAACAAATCGTGATTGATGAAGAGAAAGTTTTAATATTGAACGATATATGCGCGCACTGTGGATGTGAAGTCGTTTTGAGCACTTATTGGAGACACTTCGAGGAGTACATCGCGTACGTTTTGGAGAGACATGACTGTACAGAAGTAGATATCGTTGGAAGAACGAATGGGAAACCTCATTTAGGGGATAGCGTGAAACACGATTTACACGTGAATCAAAATCGCGTAGAGGAGATAAGAGAGTATTTAGAAGAAAGGTTTGGCGAAAATGAGAAAGATTATCCAAAGTTTGTGATTATTGATGATAAGAAAGTCGTCCCGGAGAAACATGAGTGGTTCAACAGATTCGTGCAAACGAATCACGAGATTGGATTAACGAACGAACGAGCAAATCGAGTAATCGAAAAATTTGAATAAATCGAAATATATACATACCAGTATATGTGTATATTATTATTATTATTATTAGAAGATAATTGGGGGCTACTATTAAATGTATAGATTCATTAGTCGTTCGGAATAACTGGCGTGGACCAAAATTCTCCTCTTTGCCTTTTGAAATCATTCGCTAAATCTTGTTTCATTTTTTCTACTTCCTCTTTCGGAACAGAAATATTTTTCATGAGCAAATCCATTTTGTGATGTAAAAGTCTCAAAGATGCGACTGCTCGGTGATGCATGATATCAATAGCGTGCGTTGTATACAGCGCCGGATGCGACAATCTAAGAGTTGCCGAAAGTAAAGGTGTCACGCTTGCTCTGGCGGATATATTCTTGAATTTTTCTCTCATTTGCTTCGCTCGGTATCTAGTTTGAATCATCACGACTGCTTTCATGCGTACTTTTGCATCATCGGATTCTGGATTGATCAGAAAGGCTCCGTCTTCCCCGTAAATGATTTTCAATTTTTTGAGGTAATGTTGAGGTCTTTCGTCGTACCATTTATAGACATCAGCCTTCACGCCATAAAGCATCAATGCGTTATAGGCTTTCGAATATGCAATCATTTCTCTTCGGAATAATGCTCGAAGCTTCATTTTTTTCAACATTATTTGAACATCCGGGTAATGCCTGACTTCTTCCATTAAATCTTGATGCGAAAGAGAGTAAATATCCGAAAATGTTACGGATTGAAGAAACGTTGGCGTTCTCCCAGGTTCTAATATGAATTCTTGTCCGAATAATTGCCCAGCAGTGATAATTTTTCCATTGGCGACGAGTACACCTTTGCGAATCATATAAAAATGATCCAAAAAATCTCCTTTATCTAAAATAATCTCCTTCGGCGGAAATGTTATTTGCTTCATTTTCAGAGATAAAGCAAGTACAAGAGATTCTGGTAAATCGTGAAAAAATTCAATGCCCCGCATCCAATTGTTTCTCAACACGACAAGTTCCGCTCTCAATCGTGGTGATAAATTATTCAACAAAGCTGTTGTTTTATTTCGATCTAATTTTGCATCCCCGTGTTTATACTTGAAGAATTCTCTCAACTTGACACGCATTTCCTGGGTCATGGCCGGAAAATCCGAAAAAAATTCGTTTAAATCCGTTAAAGAGTCTTTCAATCCGTTAGTTCTTGAGTTTTTGGTAGAGATGACGTTACCGACAGCACCAACAACGTATCCATACTGAAATGCCCCGCATAACATTGCTATTATGACGAAAATTCGTTCCTCGAGGGTCTTTGGAGAAATGTCCCCGTATCCGATGGTCGTAATCGTCATTGAACTCCAATACAGTGCCGCTATATACTTATCAAACCCAGGAACACAGCTGAGCACGTCATTTGGATCATAACACGCATCATTGATATCAAAATCACCAAAATACGTGGACTCCATCCAAGTATCCTTTCCAGCGGTTGCGCCTATATCGTGCACGAATCCAAAAGCACACGCCATCCAATGAGCAAGAATCACGGTTACGATGGCAAACTTACTCAAAGCGAGCGCGGAATAATCAACAGTATATCGCATTTCTAATCGCTTAAATAGGCGCATCGGTCTTAAAATGCGCAGAAGTTTCACTAATCGAAACAAACGCAAAGCTCTTAGCAATGTCAGATTCGCAATCTTCGCACTTGGGTACGAGTTTTGTACTAAAATCGTAATCAAATCGGATGGTATGACTGAAAGGAAATCGATTATGAACCACGTGCGCAAATATGCAAGCGCAATATATTTCCGATCGTAAATTATATGTCCAGTTTTTTCTTCCGGTATTGCGAGCAAAAAGTTTATAAAAAGATCCGAGATGAAAAACAAGTCGATGATTCTGTTCAAAATGAACTGGTAATTCAAACTCGGTCTCGCAAATGCGACTTCAGCCGGCGTAACAATTGCAGTCCATACAAGCGCTCCAATGATGATCAAGTCCCATTTGCGCATGAATGTACCAAAAGGTGACAGCACGAGCACGCCTTGTTTGCGAGCATAAAACGAGCTCGTAAGACTCTTCAAATGATCCAATTCTGGTTCATCTGCGGCGGAAACTTCTTTCATAGAATGTATAGCTTCGATGCGCATTTTTTGACCAGTGCTAATTCCTTTACTTTCATAAGCGAATGATTCTTCTTCGCTTAGCTGTACTCGTTCACCCCACGTCCGTTCCATTCTTTTCCTATCCGTTTTTGAATTCAAAGAGTTCATCTTTCTACCATCGTCAGCAAATTTTATCTCATCTCTCATATGCGTTTTCGTTTGAAACAACGATGCGACAAAGCCTTCCGTGTGCATTAGCTCGGCGTCGGTCATATTCCCGTTCTTGCCGGTTTGTAAAACATCGTGCGTTAAATCGGCAATATTCATGAAGAACGAGCCGATGCCAATATTTTCAACTTGTGAATACGAAGGCGAATGTCTTTTCGTATACGTTCTATTTGCGTTGCTACTATTATTATTATTCGTACTATTACTGCCACCACTATTCGCCGGCTTTTGCGACGCGTCCGACGTAGAGAGTTCGCTCGGTTCTTCGGTCCAGCTCATATTTCTTCTTCTTGCGTCGTTCCTATCATCAGTGTTAGTTTGTCTTTTGGCCGTTGTGCCACTATCTTCCTCTTTAATTGACGAAGACCAATCCGATTCGTTATCCGCCGGTGCTAAAG
>Ga0115001_10000382_pt1 | contig 32269 bp, 31 predicted proteins | sample ArcticOcean_MG_C_12_FD_89869 | JGI IMG/M metagenome (GOLD analysis project Ga0115001, IMG submission 89869) | Marine microbial communities from western Arctic Ocean - ArcticOcean_MG_CB8_130 | ecosystem: Environmental > Aquatic > Marine > Oceanic | place: Arctic Ocean: Canada Basin | collected... | reverse complement strand
ATATTAGGGTTTAAAAATATCTTAATAATATTAATTTGTCTAATCAATTGTCCAACTTTACTTTTTGGACACTTGATATTTTTGAGGACGTCCCAAATAAAACTCGCTGCGAATTTAATGATAAATTACTTAAATTTCAATACTACTTTACCATTCTTTAGAATGCATTTTTTTAAACCAAAATGGTTTTTTTTGTAGGTTATTTATTCTTAATGTACTTGAAGATTGTAGCTTTTTGTTATTACAGTTCTTTGATTAAACTATAAGTTTCCCTCTGTTAGGCTTAAGTTTTGTTTTTATTTCTTCCAAATCTTTTTTGTCTATTATAGCATATGCAATAAAATGCATTTCGTTTAAGCTTTCAGTTCCAGAATCAATTAATTTTTTCTTTTCTATTTTAAAGAATTCTTTTAAGTGTAGCTCGTGATGTATAGCTGTATTATTTCCATTAGGTCCTCTAAAATCCCATAAGAGCTTAATCTTTTCCATATTATAAGACACTGATTACTTAAGAGCTATTTCTATACTCTCTTTGAGTCCAAATTTTGGTTTCCATCCCCAATCATTTCTGGAGACAGAATCATCAATTTTCTTAGGCCATGAATCTGCAATTTGTTGTCTAAAATCAGGTTTAAAATTCACTGATGTTTTAAAACCATTTGATTGAATTTCACTTATCAACTGATTTGGAGTTATGCTAAATCCAGTTACATTATAAGACCCCGATATTGATAAATCAGCCCTGTTAACTGACATTAGTTTTATAGCAGATTCTATTGCGTCATCAATAAACATCATAGGAAGCTCTGTATTTTCGCTTAAAAAACAACAATAATCATTTTCTTTCTTTGCAGCATTTAGCATCTCAATAATATAATCTGTAGTTCCCCCTCCAGGTAGTGTTTCTGTAGATATGATTCCAGGAAACCTTAGAGATCTTATGTCTAATCCAAATCTTTTAAAGTAATAATCAATTAGTTTTTCTCCAGCTAACTTAGTAATGCCGTAAATAGTTGAAGGATTCATTAACGGATTCTGAGTTACAAATTCAAGTTTAGATTCTGTTCCGAATACTGCTATAGAACTTGGCCAGAAAACTTTTTTTATTTTATTTTCAACTGCTATTTCAGCTATATTTTGAAAGCTATCCATATTTAATTTCCACGAATTAAATGGATTTTTTTCTCCATTAGCAGAAAGTATTGCAACAAGGTGGTAAATAATATTTATATCGTGTTTTTTCACTAGTGAATCAATCCTATTTTTATCCAATACATCTGCATTTTCAAAAGCACAATTTAATTTTTCTTTAGGGTTTCTCAAATCTGTTGCAAGAACAAAAAAATTATATTTTTTAAAATATTTTATAAATTCAACACCTAGTTGTCCTAAAGCACCAGTAATTAAAATTCTATCCATTTATTTATTTAAAATAATAGCTTAATTTTATTCAAATTAATTTCTTCAAATGTACGAATCTATAAAGAAAAGACTAAAAGAAGAGTTGGAAGATATTCAAAAATCTGGTCGTTATAAAACTGAAAGAATTATTTCATCAAAACAGGACTCAAGTATAAAGGTTAATAACAAGGATATTGTCTTAAATTTTTGTGCTAATAACTATTTGGGACTCGCTTCAAATCCAATAGTCATTAAGAAAGCTAAAGAAACTTTAGAATCTCGTGGTTTTGGAATGGCCTCCGTTAGATTTATTTGTGGAACTCAAGATATTCATAAAACTCTTGAAAAAAGGATTTCTAAATTCTTAGGTACTGAAGACACCATACTTTATGCTGCAGCATTTGATGCTAATGGAGGTTTGTTTGAACCACTTTTTAGTAAAGAAGATGCTATTATTAGTGACGCATTAAATCATGCTTCAATTATAGATGGAATTAGACTATGCAAAGCACAAAGATTCAGATACAAACACAACGACATGATTGACTTAGAAGTTCAATTAAAAAAATCAAGTGAATCTAGAAATAGAATTATTGTTACTGATGGGGTTTTTTCTATGGACGGTACTCTTGCTCAACTTGATAAGATTTGTGATTTAGCCATTAAGTATGATGCAATTGTTATGTCAGATGAATGCCATTCTACTGGTTTTATTGGAAAAAACGGTAGAGGAGTGCATGAAGAATTAAATGTAATGGGAAAAGTTGACATTATTACTGGAACTTTAGGAAAAGCTCTTGGAGGTGCATCAGGAGGTTTCACTAGTGGACCAAAAGAAATTATAGAAATACTTAGACAAAAGTCTCGCCCTTATTTATTTTCTAATACTTTGGCTCCAACTATTGTTGGTGCTTCTTTAGCTGTTTTAGATATTTTAGAATCTGACAATTCTTTTTTAAAGCAATTAAAAACTAATACAAAAACTTTTAGAGAAGGGATGCTAAGTCTAGGTTTTGATATTAAACCTGGAAATCATCCAATTGTTCCGGTAATGTTATACGATGACCACTTGGCTCAAAAAATGTCCGCTGACCTTTTGGAAATGGGAATTTATGTTATTGGGTTTTTTTTCCCTGTAGTTCCCAAAGGGGAGGCACGTATTAGAGTACAACTATCAGCTTCTCATTCAAATAAAGAAGTTGAATTTGCATTAAATGCTTTTGAAAAAGTCGGAAAAAAATTAGGAGTTATTAGCTAAGTTTAGAAAAATGAAGTGGTAATACCAAAACTAAGGCCTGTACTTTCTGGAACATATCTACAAATTCCTCCAGTGCAAACTAATCCTCCTCTTTGTCTTCCGTAATTAACAGTATATCTGTTTATTCCTTTACTATAACTTCCTCCAGCATTGTAATAGTGAATTTTTTTATCCTTTTCCGGATTCTGATAGTTATATAAATCAGAAAAATATATTGAAAAAGCGGAGCTTAAATTAAATTCTAGGGCTATAGCAGACCAGTTTTTTGAATCATCTTTAGTTGAAAGGTGCTGAAGCTCTAATCTTAAGGATTTATTACTGTTCAACTTATAGGTGTTTTCAAGTACTATAATATTTGATTTCACTTCGTCAGTTGTCTCTTCAACTAACCTTTTGTTATAGTATTGATTTACAAATAAAAATATATTATCAAATTTTTCAGACCATTTTTTTCTAATTTCAAAACTTATCTCTGAAAAATATTTTTCCCCAAAGCTTAATAATTCAGTTTCATACTTTTGATTGTTAAAATCAAAATTTCCATCCAAATTGTTCCAAACAGAAGCATTGATAGATAAGTTAGTTCCGTATTTACCACCAAAAAATGTCTCATTTTCAATAAAATAATATAAATCTGTTTGTATTCCTATTTCTCCAGCCTTAGTTAGGATAGGGCTTTGAAACGACACATTAGGCTGAGCTGCATAAACATATAGATTTGTTAATGAATAATCATGTTGCTTAGTCAGTGCCGGAAGATAATTTACAATACTTTCATTATAAACGTTACCAAAAGCTTCTCTTTCGGAAAATAGGGACATATTTTCTAGTCTTCTGAATGTAAAATCAAGACCCAAGCCATTTTTAAAATAACCAGAATTTAATAATATGGCAGAACCTTTTTTAATAAAACTGTCCGAAAGGGATCCGAAAATAACTACAGGGTTTTCTGATTTGTTAACTATTTCAAAATTTGAATAGAAAGAAGAGGAAGAATAATCAATTCTAGCAGAAAATAAATTTGTCATTTCAGGATAGAAATCACTTTTAGTTTTTTGATCATTTCTTCCAACATAACTCAATCCAAGTAAAAATGTTGAATTATTTTTAATAGCTTTTGAAAAGTCAAATTCGGAATTAAAACCAACAATGAACCCTTTAGAGTATTTAAATCCTTTTTTTTGATTTCCTATTAATGTTGAAATATTAATTTCATCATTTATTCTGTATTTTGCATTTAATCCTCTTATGGAATTATTAATTCCTAAGTCTTTGTCTTCCCAAGACCTCAAGATCATTCCACTTCCAAATTGTTCGTAGAAATTCCCCAATGAAACACTTAAATTATTTTTATTGTAATCTATTTTAAAAGTAGAAATATTAGTTTTTTCAAAGTTTTCTGAATAATTTAAAAGAGATTTTGGAGCATAAGATTCAATTTGTAATTCAAAATTCCAGTTATTACCAATATTAGATTTTAGATTAAAATAGTTGTTGGATCTAAATCTTTTATCATAACTAAAATCTCCAGTCTTAGAGTCATCTAGGTAGTAAGCCGAGAAGGACTCATATGAGGATGTTAGGTTTTTTAATATCTGAGAATTTAAAATAAAATTATTAAAAAGGCACAGTAGTAATATATAAATAGTTTTCTTGTTATTCATGAATTAAATTAATTTTTAGCAATAGAATTTTTTAATATAAATTCATATAAATCATTTTCTTCCCCTGGCTTGTAACCCATTTTTCTATATATGATTCTATTTCCTTTTGTTACAATTGTATGAGGAATCCCACTTATATTAAGTGCTCTTTTCAAGGCCTGATTTTCATCTAATAAAATTTCAAAACCCCATTTTTTCCCATTTACTAGTGGCCTTATCCTTCTTTTAGTTCTAGAATCATCAGTAGATATTGCTATTATTTTGACATTCGCTTCGTTCCATTTTTCTATTTCTTTATGAATATTATCTAATTCATTAATGCATGGCACACACCAAGTCGCCCAGAAACTATAAACTGTTAATCCTTTTTTATTGTAAGTAGTTTTAGAATTTATAGATTTTCCATTTATATTTTTAATGTAAATACTAGGCATAATATCTTGAGAATAAAGCCCTTGTGTTATTGTGAATATTAATGATATAATTGATAATAGGATTTTATTCTTCATGTTTTGATTGTATATATTTAGACAAAAATAATGTATTTAATTATAAATTTAATCTATCTTAGATTCATATTTAATAAATTGATTTAGCTCATGAGATTATCTTATAAAACATTTTTATCTTTCATTATAACTCTTTTTATAGTTTCGTGTACTTATGAAGGTGTTGGTAATGATTCATCTTCACCTGGTGGTGGTGGTGGTGAGATTGATGATGTTAAAAGTATAAATTTATCCATATCCTCTGAAAATATTGAAGTTAATTCAGAAATCACCTTTACCATTCTTAGTGATAAAAATGACCTTTTGACATCAAGTTGTAAGTTTTTTGTCAATGGAACTGAAATTTCTGGAAATAAATTTAAGCCAGGTGAGGCTGGGGATTATACTGTCTATGCCACTTACAAAGCATTGACAAGTTCTACAAAAACATTTGCTGCATCAGCACAGCCTATTAAAAATTTCAAGACTAATGTTTTGATTGAAGATTTTACTGGAGCATGGTGTGGGTACTGTACTAGAGTAGCCTACAAACTAGGTGAACTCAAAAAATTAACTTCTCAAGTAGTTGTTGTAGCTGCACATTATGGGGATGCTTTACAATACACTAAAATAACTGAAATGACCAATGCTTTCGGTGTTTCATCTTATCCTCACGCAAGAATTAATAGGACTGCTAAATGGAATGAAAGTCAAAGTGCTGTAACTTCATTATATGCCAATAGTTCTAAAGTAGGAGTATTGATTGAGTCATCTTTAAGTGGAAGTACATTGTCGATAAAAATTAAGGCTAAATTCGCTGAAACTTTTACAGATTTAAAGTTTGGTGTGTTTCTTTTAGAAAATGATTTGTTACTTGACCAAAGAAATTATGGTGATTTTGGTTATGGATCAGACGATCCAATTGTTAATTTTGAACATGATGATGTTTTAAGAGTTTCTTTGACTAGTCCTCTTGGTGATAACATACCTTCTACATCGACAAAAGCAGGTGCTATATTTGAAAAATCTTTTACATTTGAAATTCCTGAAACTTACAAAAAAGACAAAATGGATATTGTAGCTTTTGTCACTGATAAAGATAAAAAATCTTTAAATGCAAGACATTCTGAAATTGGAAAAACTCAAACGTTTGAAGAGCTTTAAATTCAATTAATCTAGACTATTTTTTGTTATATAGTATCTCCATCCTATAATTGCTAATTGAATTTTACTAGCATTAATAGGGTTTAATTTTCTTTTAGTCATACTTGGTAAAATCAGTTTATTGATTTTAGCAATGATTTTAAATAAAACTTTCATACTCTCACAATATACAATTCATGTGTTATCTTTACAACTTTTAAAAATCATGGACTTAAGTACATTTGTTTTATTATTTTCAGGCTTGATAGTTTTAATCGTAGGAGGAAATTTACTTTTAAAGGCGGCAGTTTCTATTTCTTTAAAATTTAATATTCCTAAAGTTTTAATTGGCATGACAGTGGTTTCTTTAGCAACTTCTGCTCCAGAGTTAATTATAAGTTTAAAATCTGCTTTGAAAGGTTCACCTGATTTGGCAATTTCAAATGTAGTGGGTTCTAATATCGCAAATATTGGTTTAGTATTAGGTTTAACTATTCTTTTATCACCTATCAAAATTTCTAAAAATATTTATAAAATTGATTGGCCAATAATGATGTTTTCTGCTGTGTATTTTTTAATTATTATTTCTGATGGAGTAATTAAAACATATGAGGGTCTTGTTTTGGTTTGTTTTTTAGTAATTTCTATTATTTATTTAATTAAACATCAAGAGAAATCTGAAGAGGATAATGATTTGGAGGGTGATTCTATAGATTCTTTACCAAAGTCTATTGTAATTCTATTTTTTGGAGGTGTTTTTCTTTATTTAGGTTCCGAATGGTTTATTTCTGGAGCAATCGATTTAGCTAGCTCATTTGGCATAAGTGAAAGGATAATTGGGATTACTTTGGTTTCTATAGGAACTAGTATTCCCGAGTTAGTAACGTCCGTAGTAGCAGTTTTAAAAAAGGAAAAAGGTATTTCGTTAGGAAATTTATTAGGATCTAATATTTTTAATGTTTTTGCCGTTTTGGGTATAACCTCAATTGTTACCCCACTGCTAGTAGGTGATTTAAATATTATAAATTATGATATTTATGTAATGTTATTTTTTGCATTTATTATTTTCCCCCTTATATTTTTTCCTAAAAAATACATTCTTGGAAGAGTAGAGGGTGTAATTATTTTATCCTTTTATTCATACTATATTTTTAATATTTTTTCATAAAAAAAAGCATCTAAATTTTAGATGCTTTTTTTAAATAAAATTATTTTATTATTAAACTTTGGCAGATTTTACTGTTTTAATAATTCTTCCTGCAATTTTGTAAGGATCTCCATTTGAAGCAGGTCTTCTGTCTTCTAACCATCCTTTCCAACCTTTTTCTACAGTTATAATTGGAATTCTAATAGATGCTCCTCTATCTGATACTCCATAGCTAAAGTCTGTAATCGATGCAGTTTCATGAAGTCCAGTTAGCCTTTGTTCGTTAAACTGTCCGTATACTTCTATGTGTTCTTTTACTACAGATCTAAATGATTCACAAACGGCTTCGTAAGTTTCTTTTGAACCGCATGTTCTTAATAAGGTGTTAGAGAAATTTGCATGCATTCCACTACCATTCCAGTCTCCTTTAATAGGTTTTGGATGATACTCTATATAATAATCATATTTTTCTGTTAAACGATCTAAAAGATATCTAGCAACCCACATTTCGTCACCTGCTTTTTTAGCACCTTTAGAAAATAATTGAAACTCCCATTGTCCACTAGCAACTTCTTGATTTATTCCCTCAAAATTAAGTCCAGCTTGAATACATAGATCGGCGTGTTCTTCAACAAAATCACGGCCATGAGTGTTTTTACCTCCAACAGAGCAGTAATACATTCCTTGTGGACCTGGATATCCACCAATAGGAAAACCTAATGGTAATTGAGTGTCACAATCCATTATGAAATATTCTTGCTCAAATCCAAACCAAAAGTCATTATCATCATCATCGATTGTGGCTCTAGCATTTGAAATATGGGGAGAACCATCAGCATTTAAAACTTCGGTCATAACCAGGAAGCCGTTAATTCTATCAGGATCAGAGTAAATTGCAACAGGTTTTAGTAAACAATCTGAAGATCCTCCTTCAGCTTGTCTAGTCGAAGACCCGTCAAATGACCATATAGGACAGTCCTCTAATTTTCCACTAAAATTTTCTTCAACTTTCGTTTTACTTCTCATGTTAGATGTTGGTGTATAACCATCTAACCAAATATATTCAAGTTTAGATTTACTCATAATTTAATGTTTTTTGTTTTAATTATTTAAAATAAAATTATAATATAATATTGATTAATAGAGAGTTAACTACAAAAAACAACTAAAATTTGTTAACATTTATTAATTATATATTTTTTGATATAAAAAATTTATTTATTGATAATTTAATATTAATAAAAATGAATTATTTGTAATTTCAATGTCTTTATCAAATAAATTTTTAATGCTAACCAATACTATTATATTTGTTTTATTATTATGAGTTCCAATTCTTCTAATCGTTACTTACAAAGAGGTGTTTCATCTGATAAAACCGATGTGCACAATGCTATAAAAAACATAGACAAAGGAATTTTTCCAAAAGCTTTTTGTAAGGTAGTTCCTGATACTTTAACTAACGACCCTGATTATTGTTTGGTTATGCATGCTGATGGGGCTGGAACGAAATCATCATTAGCTTATGTTTATTGGAAAGAAACAGGAGATATTTCAGTTTGGAAAGGAGTTGCTCAAGATGCTTTGGTAATGAATTTAGATGATCTTTTGTGTGTAGGAGTAACTAACAATATTTTATTATCCTCTACAATTGGAAGAAATAAGAAACTTATTAGTGGTGAAGTAATTAAAACTATAATTGAAGGAACAGAAGAATTAATCGAGGAAATGTCTAGTTATGGTGTAAATATAAAATCAACTGGTGGAGAAACTGCTGATGTTGGGGATTTAGTTAGAACTATTATCGTTGATTCAACAGTGTTGGCTAGAATTAAAAAATCTGATATTATTGATAATTCGAACATTAAACCAGGAGATGTTATAGTGGGTTTATCATCCTCTGGAAAAGCTAATTATGAATCTTCATATAATGGTGGAATGGGAAGTAACGGATTAACGTCTGCTAGACATGATATTTTTGATAAATATTTGATGGCTAAGTATCCTGAAAGTTTCGATCCAAATGTACCTGAAGAATTAATTTATTCAGGTTCAATGAAAATAACTCAACCCTTAGAAGATTTAAATATTGATGTTGGTAAACTTGTTCTTTCTCCAACTAGAACATATGCTCCTATTATTAAGAAAGTTTTAGAAAAATATAATTCCAAACATATTCATGGAATGGTACACTGTAGCGGAGGGGCTCAAACCAAAATTTTGCATTTCATTGATAAATATCATATTATAAAAGATAATCTTTTTCCTGTTCCTCCTTTATTTAATTTGATAAAAAAAGAATCAGGAACATCTTGGGAAGAAATGTATAAAGTATTTAATATGGGACATAGGATGGAGTTGTATGTTTCTTCTGATTGCTCAAAGGATATTATTAAAATATCTAAGTCTTTTGGTGTGGATGCTAAAATTATTGGAAGAGTTGAGCAGGGAGATAAAAAGAAACTTTCTATAATTTCTGAAAATGGAACTTATATCTACTGATATATTCTTGATAAAAAATATCGTAATTTTACAATACATTTTTTTAAATAATGTTAGATAAATTAAACATAGTTCAGCAAAGATTTAATGAGATTTCTGATCTTATTATACAGCCTAATATTATTAGTGATCAAAAACGTTACATTAAATTAAATAAAGAATATAAAGATTTTAGTGTAATTATTGAAAAGAAAAAACTTTATGAAGAATTATTAGCTAATATTAAAGAAGCTGAAGAAATTTGTAAAAATGAAGATGATAAAGAAATGGTTGAAATGGCTTCAGACCAACTAACAGAATCAAAGCAACATATTCAAAAATTAGAAGAAGAAATAAAATTTTTGTTAATTCCAAAAGATCCTGATGACTCGAAAAATGTAGTTATTGAGTTAAGAGCGGGTACTGGAGGCGATGAAGCAAGTATTTTTGCTGGTGATTTGTTTAGAATGTATACAAAGTTTTGTGAAGGAAAAAAATGGAATGTAAGTTTAGTGGATTCAAACCCAGGAACTTCCGGAGGATATAAGGAAATAATTTTTGAAGTTTCTGGAAATGATGATATTTACGGTCTATTAAAGTTTGAATCAGGCGTTCATAGAGTTCAAAGAGTTCCACAAACTGAAACTCAAGGCAGGGTTCATACTTCAGCAGCAACGGTGATGGTTCTGCCCGAAGCTGAGGAATTTGATGTTGAGGTAAACATGAATGATGTTAGGATAGATTATTTTTGCTCCTCTGGTCCAGGAGGTCAATCAGTAAACACTACTTATTCCGCTGTCAGATTAACTCATACACCAACCGGTATTGTAGCTCAATGTCAAGACCAGAAATCTCAGCACAAAAATAAAGATAAAGCCTTAAAAGTATTAAGATCTCGTTTATATGAATTGGAGTTAAATAAAAAATTAGAAGCAGATTCACTTAAAAGAAATTCTATGGTTTCCTCTGGAGACAGGTCTGCAAAAATAAGAACTTATAATTATCCACAAGGAAGAGTTACTGATCATAGAATAGGTTTAACTCTATATGATTTACAAAATATTGTAAATGGTGATATTCAAAAAATAATTGACGAATTGAAATTAGTTCAAAACACTGAAATGTTAAAGAATTCAGAAGAAGTTTTTTAATTTAATAATGGAAAAAAACAAGTTAGTAAAAGAGATTTACAGAAAGAAATCTTTCCTATGTTTAGGTTTGGATACGGATATTTCAAAGATACCTTCATTTTTACTTAGTGAGTCAGATCCTGTTTTTACTTTTAATAAGCAATTGATAGATTCTTTGAATGAAATTATTGTAGCTATTAAAATAAATACTGCTTTTTATGAAGAGCATGGTTCAAAAGGTTGGCTATCTTTAGAAAAAACAATTAAATATATTAACTCAAAATACCCAGAGTTATTTACTATTGCAGATGCAAAAAGAGGGGATATTGGAAATACGTCCGATAGATATGCTAAAGCTTTTTTTGAAACATTATCATTTGATTCCATTACAGTTTCACCTTATATGGGAAGTGATTCTGTTAAGCCTTTTTTAAAATATAAAAATAAATTCACTATACTTTTAGGTCTAACTTCAAACCTTGGAAGTAAAGATTTTCAGTTATATCCAAAACAAGAAAACCCTTTATTTAAAGAAGTTATTTTAAAATCGCTGAAATGGAATGAGTCAAACAATTTAATGTATGTTATTGGAGCGACTAAAGCAGATTATTTGAAAGAAATTAGATCTATAGTTCCAGACAGTTTTTTGTTAATTCCAGGCATTGGTGCACAAGGTGGAAGCTTAAAGGATACTTTTGTTAATGGCGCATCAAACGAAGTGGGGCTTTTGGTGAATTCATCAAGAGCAATTATTTATGCAGGAGATAATAATGATTATCTTAAAAAATCTTTTAAAGTAGCTAAATCTTATCAATTTGAAATGGAAAACTTAATTAACTCATTGGATGATTAATTATAATGTATATAAAAATCCATTGTCTAATGAATGGGTAACTTTTGTTCATGGAGCAGGAGGTAGTTCTTCAATTTGGTTTAAACAGATTAGGGAATTTAAGAAACATTTTAATGTACTTCTTCTAGATTTAAGAGGTCATGGTAAATCAAACTTTAAGATTAAAAATGTTTTTGAAAAAAAATATACTTTTTCATCAATAACTAATGATATAGTTGAAATTTTAAAAAAAGAAAAAATTAAAAACTCTCATTTTGTCGGAATTTCTCTTGGAACAATTTTAATTAGACAGATTGCAGAATATTACCCTAAAATGGTCAATAGTATGATTATGGGGGGTGCTATTATGAAATTAAATTTACGATCTAGATTTTTAATTAAATTAAGTTCATTATTCAAATCAATCGTTCCATATATATGGATATATAAAATATTTGCTTTTATAATTATGCCATATAAAAACCATAAGGAATCACGAATACTTTTTATAAAAGAAGCGAAAAAACTTTATCAAAAAGAGTTTATTAGATGGTTTAAATTGACATCTGAAATTAATCCATTGTTGAAACTTTTTAGACAAGTGGAATTGTCAATTCCAACTCTTTATGTGATGGGCTCTGAAGATTATATGTTTTTAGAGTCTATTAAAGTTTTAACTAAAGAACATAAAGAAGCTAAACTTCTTGTTGTCCCAGACTGCGGTCATGTTGTGAATGTTGAAAAGCCTAAGTTTTTTAATAATTCAGCTATTTCTTTTCTAAAATCACTAAAAAAATAGTTTAATATATTCCAGGCTGCTTTAATTTAAAATCTTCTTTTTCTTTAGCCTTTATTACCATTTCTTTTACTTGATTTAATAGCATTTTAGAATTGTATATTATACCATCTTTAATTGTGTATTTAACTCCTCCAACCCTAACAACTTCATTTTTATTATTTAATTTAATTGCTCCCGTTCCATAAAGTACTTTTAAGTTTTTTAGTGGGTTTTCTTCAATTATAACAAAGTCAGCAAGTTTTCCAACTTCAACAGATCCAATTAATTCTTCTGCTCCTAAAGCTTCTGCTCCGTTTAAAGTTGCTGACTTGATAATTTCTAACGGATGAAAGCCTGCTTCTCTTAAAAGTTCTAATTCTCTTATATAAGCAAATCCATACAATTGATAAATAAAACCAGAATCTGAACCGGTAGTTATCCTTCCGCCTCTATTTTTATATTCATTTATAAAAGTCATCCAAAGTTTATAGTTGTTTTTCCATTCAACTTCTTGCTCAGTACCCCAATAATGCCAGTAAGAACCATGAGAAATTTTACTAGGTTCATAAAACTTCCAAAGTGAAGGTAACGTGTAGTCATCGTGCCATTCTGCTCTTCTAGCTCGGTGTAGGTCTCTACTTGCTTCATAAATATTGAAGGTTGGGTCTATGGTGAAATCTAAATCTATTAATTCATTCATTACCTTATTCCAATGATTAGAAAAAGGTTCTGCAGCTTGTTTCCATAATTTTCCTGCTTCTTCAAACCTATGCTGTTCGTTTTGATAATTATAATCTGCAGGATAATTTTGAATAGTTCTATCGTTAAATAGAGCCTCTGGTAAACCGTACCAGTGTTCCATTGAAGTTAATCCAGCTCTTGCTGAGTGTAAAACATTCCATCTTGCTACACTTAATTGCGCATGATGACATGCCGATTTTAAACCAAGCTTATTATTCTCATCTAATGCAGCTTTCATGATTTCAGGTGAAGATCCAAAAAACTTAATTCCATCTGCTCCTTTTTTAGCATTTTCTTTAACCCATTCTCTTGCTTCTAATGGTGTAGTTATATTGCCTCCAGATCCAAAACCAGTGTAGGAGAAAATTCTGGGTGCAATAATAGTATTTTTCTCACTTTTTCTTTTTAAATCTAAAGTAAAATCTACTCCTCTTCCACTAGGTTCTCTTACCGTTGTAATACCGTGAGCTAGCCATAGTTTAAAAACATAATCTGGATCAGCTCCTTGTGATTCCCCACCAATATGCCCATGCATATCGATAAAACCTGGAAGAAGATACATTCCACTGCAATCTATTTCTTTTCCATTATTTTCTAAAACTGGACCATTTCTTCTGGTTTCAATTCCTGGATATCCTACAGTTTGAATCTTAGTGATTTTATTTTTTCTAACTTCAATATCAATGGGTCCAATTGGGGGAGCTCCATTTCCATTAATCAGAGTAACTCCTCTAATAATTAATTGTTCATATGGACCTTGACTAATTTCTTGGGCATTTATATCAAAAGACAGAAGAATTAGAAAAAATAAATACTTAAGTTTTATAAAATTTAATTTTTTCATTATGAGTTATTTTAACATGAAAATAGTTATAATTATTTAGTTCATAAAAAAAGCTCGTTTCAAAATGAAACGAGCTTTCAAACAACTAACTATAACTAACTAAAAAATTTTAATTTATAGAAAAATCTCCATAAGCTTTGGTACCATGTTCAGCATTATCTAATCCTTGCTCTTCTTCTTTTTCATCTACCCTTAATCCCACAATAGACCTTACAAATAATGTAATAATAGTTCCAAAAACTATACAGAATAATCCGGTAATTCCAACACACGCTAATTGAACCATAAACTGATTAAATCCAGCCATATTGCCAAATATACCAACCGCTAAAGTTCCCCAAATTCCACAAAATAAATGAACTGGTACTGCTCCAACAGGGTCGTCTAGTTTACATTTATCTAATATTGCAACACCAGCTACAACTATTGGACCCGCAATAGCTCCTATTATAATAGCTGTCATTGGAAGCATTTGATCTGCACCTGCTGTTATTCCAACAAGTCCACCTAGAACTCCATTCATAAACATTGTTAAGTCTAGATTATTATATGCAATTTTTGATGTAAGTGCTGCAGTAATTCCACCAGCTGCTGCAGCTAAACATGTAGTAACAAGTGTTAAAGAAGTTAACGCAGGGTCTGCTGAAAGAACTGATCCCCCATTAAAACCAAACCAACCAAGCCATAAAATTAGAACTCCGGCTGCTGAAAGTGGTATATTTGATCCAGGAATTGCTAAAGGCTTGCCGTTAGAATCAAACTTACCAATTCTTGCCCCAAGAAAATATATAACAATTAAAGCACCCCATCCACCAACTGAATGAACAAGAGTAGATCCGGCAAAATCATAAAATCCTAAATCTTCAGAAATGAAATCGCTAAAAAATCCACCTCCCCATTGCCATGATCCAACAATTGGGTATACAATTGATACATATAAAAAAGCAATAAGCATAAAAGCACTAATCTTAATTCTCTCAGCTACTGCCCCAGAAATTATTGTGGCTGCAGTTGCTGCAAACATTCCTTGAAAAAGAAAGTCAGTCCAATATGTATATCCTCCATCAGCATAACTTAATTGATCATAATCAACACCTGGATCTAAACCAGGTCCTGCAAATCCTAATATTCCGTCAATGATTCCAAATTCACCAGGGTACATAATATTAAACCCGAATCCACAATAGACAAGTAGTCCCATTGTAATGACAAAGAAATTTTTAAATAATATGTTTATTGTATTTTTTTGCCTTGTAAGTCCGATTTCAAGAAATGAAAACCCTAAGTGCATAAAAAATACAAGTGCAGTACAGATCATCATCCATACATTATTTGTTGTTAATAGTTCCATAATAATTTTAGTTTAATGATTTTTTACCAGTTTCTTTAGTTCTAATTCGATACGCTTCTTCCGCAGGAAATACAAATATCTTTCCATCTCCAACTTCTCCTGAGTATGCAGACTCAAGAATTGCTTTAATTGTTCTTTCAACAAATTCGTCGGAAACTACAATAGATAAATATCTTCTTTGTATGTCACTAGTGCTGTAAGTTACTCCTCTGTAAACTTGACCTTGTTTTTCATTTCCAACTCCAGTAACATCCCAATAGGTAAAGAAATTTACTTCTACATTTAATAAAGCATCTTTGACTTTAGTAAACATTGATTTTCGAATAATTGCTTCAATTTTTTTCATAATAATTTTTAAATGTTAATTAAAAGCTCATTCCAAATACCATGAATGCAGCTTCACTGTCAGGGTTGTAAATAAATGATCCTGAAACTGGTAATGAATAATCTTCAGTAATTTTGATATCTTTAGAACCTCCAAAGGATAAGTTTACTAACCCACTATCTCCTCCAGCATAGAATGCATCTTTACTGTCGCTCCCAAATCCTATACCTATATCAATAGCTCCGATTGGAAAACCTGCTTCTACGTACAATGCTTCAGCATCTGTAAAATAACCAATAGTTAATCCAACTGGACCAAGGTCAGCAGACCCTGAAATTTCCATCCAATCACTGTCAAATAATCCAGGATTTCCATCACCATAAGTACCATCGTTTGTAGGAAATGAATAATTAGTAACTGTAAGTGCTAAGGGACCAAAGTCATAAGAAACCCACAAGTCAAGCTCGTTACCACCACCACTAGCAGTTGTCGGGAAACTTCCCCAAACACCTCCTGTTAATGACCCCGAACCAAGTTCCATCCACGGTTGGATATGTGCTCCAGAACCAAATTGAGTACCTCTCCATACGTAAGAACTTACCAAATCTGCTCCAAAATCTTGAGCTTGAATTGAATTTGAATTCAGAGTTACAAATACGGTCATAATGGTTAAAACAAATACACCTAAACTTTTTTTACATTTTTTCATGATTTTTTAAATTTTAATTAATAATATTAAACTTTTGTTAAACAATTAATATCAAATGTAATAAAAAGATGAATTAATCGCATTAGAAATCGATAATTATGATTTATTATTGTGAATTTAATAAAATAATTATTATAATTTTTTCAAATAAAAAAAAATGAGTTCCTAAATTATTGATTTGCATAAATTTAGAATAATTATAAACCTATTTTGATAGCTGAAGACCTAAAAAAATAGCCGAAAAACCTAAAAGAAGTGATAAAAAAGTGTAAAATAAGAGTTGGCTAATATCTCCACTTTTTATTAAAGAGATATTTTCATAGGCAAATGTAGAAAATGTAGTTAACCCACCACAAAACCCAGTAGCTAATAGTAAAGTTTGTGGAGAATTTAAATGATTGTTTTTTATTGCATAACCTAAAACTAACCCTAATATAAAACATCCTATTACATTGGAAATTAAAGTAGGAGCTGGAAACTTTGAATAATTTAATATAGAAATCTTTGTAAGTACAAATCTAAAAACACTCCCCAATCCTCCTCCAATAAAAACGATCAATAATTGTTTCACGAAATACTTAGTTTTTTTAAAATTACAAGAAGTGAAACGAAAGCAATAAAACCTATAACAACCCACTTAATACCTTTGTAGGTGCCATTGAGTTTTTTTAAATCCTTCTTATAACTATAGGTGACAATTATTACGAATGAAACAAAAAATAATAGTCCAAAAACTAATTGTCCGTTACTAAACATATTTAACTATTTTAGTTCAAAAATAACACTTAATATAATATGAAACATCAATTAGATTGTGTAAAAAAATTTCATCAAGTATATAAACTTAGTTTTAAAGATAATCCTACATCTAAATTGGATCCTGAAACTATCAAGTTGAGGTTTAACCTGATGGCTGAAGAAAATCAGGAATATTTTGAAGCTGCTAATAATAATGATTTAATTGAAGTTGCAGATGCTTTAGGAGACATGCTATATATTTTGTGTGGAACAATTATCGAGCACGGAATGCAAGATAAAATTGAACAAGTCTTTGATGAGATTCAGAGGAGTAATATGAGCAAATTATCTGAAGATGGAGAACCAATATTCCGTGAAGATGGAAAAGTATTGAAAGGCCCTAATTATTTCAAACCCAATATTTTAAAAATTTTGAGTTAAGCCTCAACTCTCCATCCAAAAGGATCATCTGAAATGTTATATTGAATGTCATTTAACTTTTTCTTTAAAATAGTTGAAAATGAGTTTTCAACTTTAGGCAAGTCATATTTCATGTTTTCATAACCAAATCCAATTATAGGCATTACTACCACAGCTGTTCCACTACCAAAAATTTCTTTAAGATTCCCGCATTTTTGAGCTTCAATTATTTCAGTCACTTTAATAGGTCTAATTTCAATTTTTATTCCTTCTTTTTTTGCTATTTCAATTAAACTTTTTCTTGTTATCCCATCTAAAATACTATCACTTATTGGCGCAGTTAGTAAAGTATCTCCAATTCTAAAAAATAAGTTCATTGTTCCTGCTTCTTCAATGTATTGATGATTTGCAGAATCTGTCCAAATTATTTGTTGAAAACCTTCGTCTCTTGCTAAAATTGTAGGATAAAATTGAGCAGCATAATTTCCTGCTGCTTTAGCATAACCAACTCCACCTTTGGAAGCTCTGCTAAATGATTTTTCAATTTTAACTCTAACTTCTCCGCTGTAATACGTGTCAGCAGGAGCACAAATTATCATAAACTTATATTCGTTTGCCTCGGTAGCATTTAAACTTGCTTGATCTGCAAAAATAAATGGTCTTATATATAAAGAATTCCCCATACCAGTTTTTATCCAGTCCTTATCTAAATTTAGTAGTACATTTAGAGCTTCCATAAATATTTCTTCTGGAATTTCAGGCATTGCTAATCTTTTAGACGATTTAATAATTCTATCGTGATTTTCCTTTGGTCTAAATAACCAAACTTTATCATTTTGATCTTTAAATGCTTTCATACCTTCAAAACAAGCTTGTCCATAATGAAAAACTCTTGCTGAGGGGCTTATTAAAATTGGCTGATAGGGTTTTATTTCTGGGTTAACCCACTTTCCTTTTTTAAATGAACATGTAAACATATGATCAGTAAAAACAGAACCAAAATTTAAATTATCAAAATCAATATTTGGAATATTAGATTTTTTTACTTTTTCAATTTTCATAGTAAATCAATTGTTATTAGCAAAATTACAAATTAACTTTGACCCAAAACAAAAATACATATGAGATTTTTAGTTACTGGAGCAACAGGGTTGATAGGGAGAAAAGTCATAGACATTATTTTAAATAGAGGAGATGAATTAAATGTTTTATCTACCAACAAAAATAATATTAATAACTCTAGTGATGTAAACTTTTATTATTGGAATCCTGAATTAGGAATTATTGATGAAAACTGTATTTCAGACGTGGATGTAATTATTAATCTTGCAGGCTCTCCCATAGCTCAGTTGTGGACTCAAAATGCTAAAAAATCAATATTAGAAAGTAGATTAAAATCTGTTAAATTATTACATAAACTTTTATTTAATGATAAAAGAAATAAAGTAAAACAATTTGCTTGTGCTTCTGCTATTGGCATTTATCCCTCTGATGTAAATATTGAGTTTGACGAAAACACAAATCATATTTCCAATTCTTTTTTAGGAAATACAGTTAATAAGTGGGAAAAAAGCTGTGATGTTATTAAAAGCAATAATATAAAAGTTTTGAAACTTAGAATTGGACTAGTTCTTTCGATGGAGGGTGGGTTATTAAAACCTGTAGCCTTATCAATAAAATATTTTTTAGGAGTTTGGTTTGGTAAAGGAAATAATTATTATTCTTGGATTCATATTGATGATGTGGCTAAATCAATTATTTATTTAATTGACAATAAAAAAGAAGGTATATATAATCTAGTGGCCCCAAATCCAGTAACAAGTAAAAATTTTGCTCTTGAAATCTCTTCAATTCTAAAAACTAAAATAATTCTTCCGTCTATTCCAAAGAAAATCGTTAAACTTTTAACAGGAAAAATGTCCGAACTATTAATTTTTAATCAAAAAGTATCTTCAAAAAAACTAGTCAATGAAGGTTTTGTTTTTAGTCATAAAGAACTTAAATCTGCTTTAGAAAATTTACTTAAATAATTTGATGACATTTCGACAAATTCTGAAAATTGGCAGTACTTTTGCATTTATTGTAAAAAACAAATGAATGAGTGATTTAAAACCTAAATCTAAGAGCAGTAAAAAACCATCATTAAAATCTAAAATTGAAGAGTTGTCAATTTCTGTTAAAGAAGAAAAAGATAAATTTTTAAGACTTTTTGCAGAATTTGAAAATTATAAGAAAAGAACCTCAAGGGAAAGGTTAGAGTTGTATAAAACAGCCTCACAAGAGTTAATGACTGCTTTGTTGCCTGTAATTGATGATATGGAAAGAGCATTATTAGAGTTTGATAAATCTAAGGATAAGGGTCATATTGAGGGTTTTTCTCTTATTAAAAACAAATTTTCTGAAACTTTGAAAGCTCAAGGCTTAATAATTATTGAAGTAAACAAAGGAGATGATTTTGATGCTGAAGTTCATGAAGCGATTACCCAAATTCCGGTTGATGATAAAGCTATGAAAGGTAAAGTAATTGATGTTGTGGAGTCAGGATATAAGCTTGGAGAAAAAATAATAAGGTATCCAAAAGTTGTAGTAGGTAATTAAAAAAAATATTTCATGAAAGAAGATTATTATGATATTTTAGGGGTTAGTAAATCTGCATCAGAAACTGAAATAAAAAAAGCTTACAGAAAAAAGGCAATTAAGTTTCACCCTGATAAAAACCCTGGTGATTCTGCTGCTGAAGAAAATTTCAAAAAAGCTGCTGAAGCTTATGAAGTTTTAGGTAATCAAGATAAAAAATCTAAATACGATCAGTTTGGTCACTCTGCTTTTGATGGTAGTGGAGGATTTGGTGGGGGAGGTATGAATATGGATGATATATTTAGTCAATTTGGAGATATTTTTGGTGGAGGATTTGGAGGTTTTAGTGGATTTGGAGGTGGAAGCCAAAGAAGGTCCAAAGGAAGTAACTTAAGGATTAGGGTTAGTTTAGACCTTAAAGAAATTGTTTTAGGAGTTGAGAAGAAAATTAAAGTAAAAAGAAAAATTAAAGCCAAAGGAGTCACTTTTAAAAATTGTAATTCATGCAATGGCTCTGGACAAGTTACAAGAATTACTAATACTATTTTAGGAAGAATGCAGTCTGCTAGTACATGTCCATCATGTAGTGGTTCAGGTCAAGTAGTTTCCAATAGACCATCTAACTCTGATGCTAATGGGCTAATCTCCTCTGAAGAAACAGTTCTTGTAAAAATTCCGTCTGGAGTAGAGGATGGTATGCAATTAAAAGTCACTGGAAAAGGTAATGAATCAACAGGAAACAATGGAATTTCTGGAGATTTAATAGTTTTAATTCAAGAAAATGAACATCCTAATCTTAAAAGAGAAGGTAATAATTTACATTATGATCTTTACATAAGTATTTCTGAAGCTGTTTTAGGTATTTCAAAAGAAATTGAAACTGTTACTGGAAATGTTAGAATTAAACTTGAATCTGGAATTCAGTCCGGAAAAATATTGAGACTTAGAGGAAAAGGCCTTTCAAGTTTAAATTCATATGACTCTGGTGATTTATTGGTTCATATCAATGTTTGGACTCCAAAAACTTTAAATAAAGAACAAAAAATATTTTTTGAAGAAATGAAAAATAATGAAAATTTTGTTCCGTCCCCTGAAAAAGGAGATAAATCTTTCTTTGAAAAAGTAAAGGATATGTTTTCATAATTTTTCTTTAATCAAATCTTAACTTAATTCTTACTTTCAATTTGATTATATTTATACAATATATTCAAATGAAAAAATTTATAGAATTTATCAATAAGGAGTTTTTTATCACTGATAACATAAAGTTTTCAATTGTTACAATTATATTGGTTTCTTTAATATTTTTTACAACCTATTTTCTCTTAAAATTAACCAAGAAAATTGCTACTAAAAAATTAGATGAGGAAAGGAAATTAAAATTTAAATCTGTTTTTACTTTTTTAAATTATTTTGTTTACATAATTGTAGCTCTAATTACATTTCAAAATTTCGGAATCAATCTTACAGGAATATTTGCTGCCTCAGCTGCTTTATTAGTAGGTATTGGTCTAGCTCTTCAGACTTTTTTTCAAGATATAATTTCAGGAATATTAATTTTAGCAGATCAAACTGTTCATGTAGGAGATATTATTGAAATTGATGGTAAGGTCGGTAGGGTTGAAAATATTAAAATTAGAACAACAAGAGCTGTAACATTTGACAATAAGGTTTTAATTATACCTAATCACAAATATTTGACATCAACTCTTTTTAATTGGACCGAAAATGGTACTGTTTTAAGGGGAAGTGTTTCTGTAGGAGTTTCATATGATTCTGATGTTGAAAAGATTAAAGAAATTCTTTTAAATCTAGCTAACTCACATCCGCATTTAATTAAAAACCCTCCTCCGAAAGTTATATTTAAAGATTTTGGAGATAGTGCATTAGATTTCGAATTAATTTTCACATATAATAATGGTTTTAGAGTTAATTTGATTGAAAGTGACATTAGATTTTTGATTCACAAAAGTTTTAAAGAAAATAATATTGAAATTCCATTTCCTCAAAGAGTTGTTCATTTAGAAAAATAATTTTTATGTCAAAAATTTTAATAATTGAAGATGAAGAAACTATCAGAAGAGTGTTAAATAAAGTATTGTCTGAGGAAAATAAAGATTATATTATTGTAGAAGCTATCGATGGGTTACAAGCTATTGACATAGTAAAATCAAATAAAATTGATTTGATTTTATGTGATATAAAAATGCCAAAAAAAGATGGTATAGATGTTCTCAAATTTTTAATTAAAGATTACTCAGAAATACCTGTAATTATGATTTCCGGTCATGGTGATTTAGAAACTGCAGTTGAAACAATGAGATTAGGAGCTTTTGATTATATATCAAAACCTCCTGATTTAAATAGATTACTAAACTCTGTAAGGGGAGCATTGAAGAATAATATTTTCCGAAAAAAAAATAAATTTTTATTAAAAAAACATAAACAATTTAATATCATTGGTCAATCTCTAGAGATTAATAATATTAAAAATATTATTGAAAAAGTTGCTAAAACTAATGCTAAAGTTTTAATACTTGGCCCTAATGGATCTGGAAAAGAATTAGTAGCTAATCAAATACATTTAAATAGCTCAAGATGCGAAGGTCCATTTATTGAAGTTAATTGCGCAGCTATTCCTTCAGAACTTATTGAAAGCGAATTATTTGGTCATATAAAAGGCGCTTTTACATCTGCAGTAAAAGATAAAATTGGAAAGTTTGAAGCTGCAGATGGTGGAACTATTTTTCTCGATGAAATTGGTGACATGAGCTTATCTGCTCAATCAAAAGTTTTAAGAGCTTTACAAGAACATAAGATTCAAAGAGTTGGCAGTGAAAAAGATTTAGTAGTTGATGTAAGGGTTATTGCTGCCACTAATAAAAACCTAAAAAGTGAAATATTAAATGACAACTTTAGAGAAGATTTATACCATAGACTTGCAGTAATTGAGATTAAAGTTCCCTCTTTAAACGAAAGGTCGTCTGATATTCCACTTTTAGTAGAACATTTTTTAAAATTAATTTCTGTTGAAAACAACAGTGAATTAAAAATAATTCAATCAGAAGCCTTGAAAACTTTACAAGATTTTGATTGGACGGGAAACATAAGAGAATTAAGAAATGTAATAGAAAGATTACTTGTGCTTACTGAAAGCCCTGTAATATCTAAAAATGATATTATTAAATATTCAGGTAAATAATTAACTATGAAATACTTTTCCACATTATTTTTTTTATTGATTGTATTTAATGTTTTTTCTCAAAATGATCAAGAAATGATTGAAAAAATATTTGATAATACGATGTCATCTAGTAAAACATATGAGTTACTAGACCATCTTTCTAATGAAATTGGAGGCAGATTATCAGGTTCTTTAAATGCAGAAAGAGCAGTAGAATGGGGCAGAGATGAATTAAAAAAAATTGGTTTTGATAAGGTCTGGCTTCAAGAAGTAATGGTTCCTAAATGGGTTAGGGGACCTAAAGAATTTGCTTTAATTGAAACTCAACCAGGAACAACTTTTAACGTTGACGCATGTGCTTTGGGCGGATCAGTTGCTACTCCATCGGTAGGTATTAAAGCTAATGTAATCGAAGTTCATGATTTTGATGAACTTAAGGAATTAGGAAAAGAAAAAATAGATGGTAAAATAGTTTTTTTTAATAGACCAATGCAATCTAATTTAATAAGTACTTTTCAGGCTTATGGAGAAGCTGTTGATCAAAGAACAAATGGTGCAGTAGAGGCTGTTAAATATGGTGCTATTGGAGTTATAGTTAGGTCAATGAGCCTAAGATTAGATGATTATCCACATACAGGTGTAATGAGTTATGGACAATTACCTCCTAGCAAAAGAATTCCTGCTGCAGCTATAAGCACTAATGCTTCAGAAAAGTTGAGTAATCTTCTTTTAATTAATCCAAACCTTAAATTTTTACTTAGACAACAATGTAAACAATATGCTGATGTGAAATCTCATAATGTTATAGCCGAAATAAAAGGAAGTACATATCCTAAAGAAATTATTTTGGTTGGTGGTCATCTAGACTCTTGGGATCTTGGTGATGGTTCTCATGATGATGGTGCAGGAATAGTGCAATCAATGGACGTAATTAATATACTACGTAAATCAGGGTATAAGCCCAAAAGAACAATAAGAGTGGTTCTATTTATGAATGAAGAAAATGGAACTCGTGGTGCTAAAAAATACTCAGAGATTTCCAAGAAAAAAAGTTTAAATCATATTTTTGCATTAGAGTCTGATGCTGGTGGTTTCTCACCAAGAGGATTTTCTTTTACATCAAATAAAGAAAATTTTTCTAAAATATTAAAATGGAAAAATTTGTTTGCACCATACTTAATTCAATCTTTTGAAACTGGCGGAAGTGGGGCAGATATAGCACCATTAGAAACTAAAAACAATGTTTTAGCTGGTTTAAGACCAGATTCTCAACGCTATTTTGATTATCACCATGCTGCAAATGATACTTTTGATGCTATAAATAAACGAGAACTAGAATTAGGTTCTTTTGCTATGACATCACTTATATATTTATTTGATAAATATGGTGTAAATAATTAGAATTTGGAAAGTTTAATTGAACTAGATAAAATCATTTTTATTTATTTAAACTCATTGGGATTAGAGTTTTTCGATACCTTATGGTTGTTTATAACAGATAAGAAATCTTCAATTCCTCTTTATATATTTTTAATATTTTACCTATATAAAAAAAAATCGACTATTGAATTTTTAAAATATTTAATTCTAATTAGTTTTCTAATTTTATTTACGGATCAAGCGAGTGGCTTGTTTAAAGATTATTTTCAAAGATTGAGACCTTGTCATGATCAGGAAATTAACAGTTATATTAGAATTGTAAAAGAAGGTTGTGGAGGATTGTATGGATTTTTCTCTGCCCACGCAGCTAACACTTTTGCTGTAGCTACTTTTTTTTATTTTACATTAAAAAAATATTCAAATTGCTTTAAATATCTATTTATTTGGGCATTAGTAGTTTCATATAGTAGAATTTATGTTGGTGTACATTTTCCAATTGACATTCTTTTTGGAGCTTGTTTTGGAATTATTTTAGGTTACTTATTTTCATTATGTTCAAATAAAATTAATTTATAATGTTTTATAGAGTTCATGAGTACAAAACGCTTTTTTTAAGAATTTCTTTAGCCTATTTCTTCTATTTTATAGCAAGAGTGCTTTTTTATTTTTACAATAGTAATATTATAATAATTGACAGTCTAAGTGAATTTATAAACTTATGTTTCATTGGTTTAACGTTTGATACAACAGCAATTCTATATACCAATGTTCTGTTTATATTAATTTCTTTAATTCCATTTAAAAACAATGGAAACCCTAATTTTCAAAAAGGATTATTTGCTTTATATTTTTCAACTAATATTTTAGCTTATGTTACTAATTATATTGACTTTATATATTATAAATTCTCTCAATCTAGACTTACAACAACAGTTTTTGATTTAATTGAAAATGAAACCAACAAATCAGACTTAATGAGTTCTTTTTTAGTTGATTATTGGCATGTTTTTTTTCTTTTTTCTATTTCTGTTTTTTTATGGATTTATTTATATCAAAAAATCTCATTTAATCCAGTAGATGAAACTAGAAATTTACAATATTTTATTTTTGCTTTTATTTATTCCATAATTATAATATTTGTATGTGTTATAGGTGTTAGAGGAGGATTAGGAAACGCTACCAGACCTATTAATATGGTTGATGCTCACAGATTTGTAAAAAAAGGAATTCATGCGGATTTTGTTTTAAATTCCCCTTTTTGTCTAATTAGGACATATAAAAAAAACTATTTTAAGAAAAAAAAATTTTTAACTGAGTCTGAAGTTAATTCGTTAATTAAGCCAATAAAAAAATTAAATGATTCTATTTATTCAAAACCAAATGTCGTTTTAATTGTTATGGAGAGTTTTGGTAGAGAATATATAGGAGCTTTTAATAAAGAAAATGAGATAGATAACTTTGTAAGTTATACTCCATTTTTAGATTCACTAACTAATCATAGTTTGATTTTTACAAATGCATTTTCCAATGGAAGACAATCTATTGAAGCTTTACCTTCAATTTTAGCCAGTGTTCCTTCTTTTAAAGTCCCTTTTACTTCATCTCCTTACGCTAATCAAAAAATACAATCACTTGTTTCTGTGTTTGAAGATTTAAATTATTCAACTTCATTTTTCCATGGTGCACCTAATGGATCGATGGGTTTTTTAGGACTTTCTAATATATTGGGTTTTGATAATTATTTTGGAAAAAATGAATTTAATGACAATTCTCTATACGATGGTTACTGGGGTATTTGGGATGAACCTTTTTTAGGCTTTATGAAAAATAAATTGGATAATTTTAAACAACCCTTTTTCTCAACATTCTTTAGCTTATCTTCTCATGAGCCATTTAAAGTTCCAAAAAAATATATGAATACTTTTCCCAAAGGGAATGTTCAAATGCATCAAGTAATTGGTTATTCAGATAATGCATTAAAAAAATTTTTTGATTCTGCCAAGAAAGAACCCTGGTTTGAAAATACGTTATTCGTAATTACTGCAGATCACTGTAATCAATTTTGGTATCCATTTTATAGGAATCCAATAAATAGGTTTGCAATACCAATCATCTTTTATCATCCAAACAATAGTTTTAAGGGTGTAAATAAAGAACTTTCACAACAGCTTGATATATTCCCGTCAATTGTAGACTTAGTAGGCTATAATAAGTCTATTAATACTTGGGGAAGGAGTTTTTTTTCTAATAGATCTGATCAACCTTTTTCAATTCATTTTTCTGGAACTGTTTATCATTTTTCTATGAATAATTTTACTCTTGTTTTTGATGGTGAAAATGTTATTGAAGCATACGATATTAACGATACTGCTTTAGAAAATAATTTGATTAATAATAATATTGATTATTCAAACGAAGAAACTTATTTGAAAGCTTTTTTTCAAGATTATATGAATAGGATAATTGAAAACAAATTAAATTAAGTTTATTTTAAAATGTCTTTAAAGTTCATTTTGAATTTATTTATTCTTGGAGCAGAAACATTTTTTATATATAAATTACTTGGGTTGTTTTTTTTAAAATCTTGATGATATTCTTCTGCAACATAGAATTTTTCAAACTCAACAACTTGAGTGGTTACTTTTTTATAAGTCTGTTTTTTTAAAAGACTTTTAATCTCTTCTTTAATTATTTTTTTTTCATTTTCATTTTTGTAAAATGCAATTGATCTATATTGGGTTCCAATATCAGGTCCTTGCCTGTTTAAGGTCGAAGGGTCATGAGAACCAAAAAAAACTTTTACTAAAGTTTTGAAATCAATTATTTTTGAATCATAAATCACCTCAATTGTTTCTGCATGTCCAGTTTTACCGCTCATTACCTGAGTGTAGTTGGGTTTTTTAGTAAAACCACCTGAGTAACCTGAATCAACTTTAGTAACTCCATTCAAATTTTCGTATATACTTTCAACACACCAGAAGCATCCAGAAGCAAAATAAGCTTTTGACAATTCTTGTTTTTCTGAAATGACATTTTGGTTATTAAATTGAATTAGAAGCAGTGTTAAAATAAAAAATTTATTAATCATATTTATTTTTTTAATAGTTCAGAAACAAAATTAGACCAAGTTAATTTTTTCTTTTTAATTCTTATTTCCTTTTTTATTGAATTGTGATTAGAATTTAATGCAAGTAATATTTTTTTTGTTAAATCTGTTGAACTAGGGTTACTTAAAAAACCATTCTTATTGTCAATAATAAATTCAGAGAGGCCACCAACATTTGTGCATACAGTGGGTATTTCAAATTGAAAAGCCAAGGGAGTTATTCCACTTTGAGATGCATTTTTATAGGGCTGAATGACTAATTCAGAAGAACAAAACCAATATTTAATTTCTTCTTCATTTATAAAATAATTAATAAAAGAAATACAATTTTGTGTTTTACTTATATTAACTAAATCTTTATATTTTTTTAAAGGTTCGTAATTTTCACCAACAATTAAAAGTTTTACATTACTTTTTATTTTATTTATTTCAATCATTGATTTAATTAAAATATCAAGTCCCTTGTATTCTCTTATCAATCCAAAAAAAAGTAAATATGATGTTTTATTTTCTAAACCAATCTTGTTTTTTGCTATTTGCTTATCAATAGGTTTTCCAAATTTTTCGGGAATTGGGTGAAACAATGTAATTCCATTTTTCAAAGGACAGATTTTAATTATTTCTTTTGTTATATTTTTTGAAAATGTAACATATTTATTAATGCTTTTTAAATAAAGTTTAAATAAATCTTTTTGAAAAATATTATTTTCATGTGGATATGCATTATGTATGATTCCAATTTTTTTTATTTTTTTATTGATTTTATTGTTTATAAAAAATAAACATGGTGATAAAAATGCAGTCCAATAACAACTAATTACTAATTCAGGATTTAATTGATTAATTATTTTTGATGTGCTTATCCAATTAAAAGGGTTTATAGAATTTATTATTCTACGAGATTTAATTTTTTGTTTAGAAGTTTCATTGTTAAACTGTGTTTTTCCAGGAAAAAAAAAACCAGGATATTGTAATTTAAATGTTATTACTTCAACTGAATGCCCAATTTTTATTAATGTTTCACATAGTTCTTGGTTAGTGTCTGATATACCTCCTCGATATGGAAAATATGGACCTATTAAAACTATTTTCATTAATCTTTATTTAATCATTAACCAATATCCAACCTCCATTTTTTAAATGATTTTCAGCTATTTTATATTTCATAGTTTTTTGCTCACCATTTGAAATATTTTTAATAGTTACTTTTTCATTTCTTCCTATTTTTTTGACTTCCCTAATAATAGTTTCAACTTGTCGTTTTATTGATGATGCGTTTTGACCAACTCTTTTGTTTATTGAGGCTAATTCATCACTATTTAAAACCTCTTCTTTAGATATATTAAGTTTTTGTTTTCTTCTTTCTTTTCTATCTTCTCTTATTTCGGATGGATCTTTTGAGGGTAGTTCGCCCTTAAACAAAAATGAAATTATTTCTTTATTAATTTCATTTAGTGTTGTTTGAAATAATTTAAAAGCTTCGAATTTATAAATCACTAATGGGTCTTTTTGTTCATGCACTGCTAATTGAACAGATTGCTTCAATTCATCCATTTTTCTTAAATGATTCTTCCATGATTCATCAATAATGGCTAATGATATATTCTTTTCAAAATCTTTTATTAAAGTTTCTCCCCTAGATTCGTAAGCTAATTTTAAATCAGAAACAACATTAAGAGTTTTCTTTCCATCGGTAAAAGGAACAACAATTCTTTCAAAATTATTGGAAGGATTCTCATATACATTTTTAATTACTGGAAATACTTTTTCAGCACTTATTTTTATTTTTGAATTGTAATGCTCATAAGCACTTTTGTAGGTTTTGTATGCAATTTCTTCAGATTCTGTTTTTTCAAATTCTTCTTGAGAAAACCGTGAACTCAATGAAAAATATCTAATAATATCAAATTCATAATCTTTATAACTATTGGATATTTTATTATTTTCTACTATTATTTCAGTAGTATCATAAATCATATTAGCTATATCTACTTTTAATCTGTCACCCTCAAGAGCATGTTTTCTTCTTTTATAAATATTTTCTCTTTGTACATTCATTACATCATCATATTCTAATAATCTTTTTCTAATTCCAAAATTATTTTCTTCGACTTTTCTTTGCGCTCTTTCAATTGTTTTAGTCATCATAGAATGCTGAATTACTTCTCCTTCTTCTAAACCCATTTTATCCATCATTTTAGCAACTCTATCGGAACCGAATAATCTCATTAAATTATCTTCTAATGACACATAGAATTGAGAACTTCCTGGATCACCTTGTCTTCCAGACCTTCCTCTAAGCTGTCTGTCTACTCTTCTAGAATCATGTCTTTCAGTTCCGACAATTGCCAAACCTCCATTTAATTTAACTTCTTCATTAATTTTAATATCCGTTCCTCTTCCAGCCATATTTGTAGCAATGGTTACTATTCCAGCATTTCCAGCTTCAGTTACAATATCTGCTTCTTTCTTGTGTAGTTTAGCATTTAAAACATTATGCTTAATTTTTTTTATTGTTAGCATTCTTGCAAGTAGTTCCGATATTTCAACAGATGTTGTTCCAATTAAAACAGGTCTTCCTTCTTTAGATATTTTAGTTACATGTTCAATTACTGCATTGTATTTCTCCCTTTTAGTTTTATAAATTAAATCGTCTTCATCATTTCTAGCAATTGGTCTATTAGTGGGGATCTCTATAACATCTAATTTATAGATATCCCAAAACTCTCCTGCTTCAGTTATTGCTGTTCCAGTCATTCCTGAGAGCTTTTTATACATTCTAAAGTAATTTTGTAAAGTAACTGACGCAAAAGTTTGAGTAGCATCTTCAATCTTTACATTTTCTTTTGCTTCAATCGCTTGATGAAGGCCATCTGAATAACGTCTTCCGTCCATAATTCTTCCAGTTTGTTCATCAACAATTTTCACTTTATTATCCATTACAACATATTCTGTATCTTTTTCAAATAATGTAAACGCTTTTAGTAATTGATTTATGGTGTGTATTCTTTCACTTTTAATTCCAAATTCATTAAATATTTTTTCTTTTTGTTCTACTTCTTTATCTAAATCTAAATTCTGATTTTCAATTTCAGCTATTTCAGTTGATAAATCAGGAAGGATAAAAAAATTTAAATCTTGATTTTCAGTAGATAAACTATCAATTCCTTTATCGGTTAATTCAATTTGATTGTTTTTTTCATCAATAACAAAAAATAGATCTATATCAACTTTTGGCATTTCTCTATTATTATCTTGCATGTAAAAATTTTCAGTTTTTTGTAATAACTGTTTTACACCCTCTTCACTTAAAAACTTAATTAAGGCAGAAGTTTTTGGTAATCCTCTAAAAACTTGAAATAGATGAAATCCACCATCTTCTTTATTTCCTTCACCAATTAATTTTTTAGCTTTTGAAAGAACTTGAGTTAATAATTGTTTTTGTTTTTGAACAATTGAATTTATTTTTGGTTTTAGTTCGTTGAATTCATGTACATCACCTTTGGGAACTGGTCCTGAAATTATTAATGGTGTTCTGGCATCATCAATCAAAACAGAATCTACTTCATCAACTATTGCGTAGTTGTGTTTTTTTTGTACTAAATCAGACGATTTATGAGCCATATTATCTCTTAAATAATCAAATCCAAATTCATTATTTGTTCCGTATGTTATATCTGAATCATATGCCTTTTTTCTTTCATCAGAGTTAGGACTATAATGGTCAATACAGTCAATAGTAAGACCGTGAAATTCAAATATTGGAGCCATCCAGGCACAATCTCTTTTAGCTAAATAATCATTTACTGTAACAAGATGCACTCCGTTTCCTGTTAAAGCATTTAAATAAACTGGTAAAGTTGCAACAAGAGTTTTACCTTCACCTGTATGCATTTCAGATATTTTCCCTTTGTGAAGGGCAATCCCTCCAATTAATTGTACATCATAATGTACCATGTCCCATGTGACTTCTTTTCCTGCCGCATTCCATTTGTTAGACCATATTGCATTTTCACCTTCAATTGAAACATATTGTTTTAATGATGAAAAGTCCATGTCAGATTTTGTAGCTTTTACAGAAATAGTAGAGTTTTCTTTAAATCTTTTAGCTGTATCTTTAACAACGGCAAAAGCTTCCGGTAAAATCTCGTTTAATTTTTCTTCAACTTTTATTGCGGAGGATTCATTTATTTTATCAATTTCTTGGTAAAACTTCTCTTTTTCATTAATATTTTCTGAAGAATTTATTTTTGTCATAAGTTCAGAAATTATTTTATCATATGACTCTCTAACTGTTGAAATTTGATTTTTAAATTCAATAGTTTTATTCCTTAGTTCATTATGACTTAATAATGACATTTGCTCACCATAACTTAATATGTCTCTAACAATTGATTCGACTTCTTTTAAGTCTTTTTTTGATTTGTTTCCGACAAAAATATTTAACAAAGAATTTATTAAGCTCATCAGTAATTTTTATTATTTCAAATTTAAACAAAAAAAAAGCCTCATAAGCGACTTTATTTAAGTTTTTAATCTATCTAATACTCATCTTCATTCCATAAATAGTCT
>Ga0115001_10000381_pt1 | contig 32287 bp, 19 predicted proteins | sample ArcticOcean_MG_C_12_FD_89869 | JGI IMG/M metagenome (GOLD analysis project Ga0115001, IMG submission 89869) | Marine microbial communities from western Arctic Ocean - ArcticOcean_MG_CB8_130 | ecosystem: Environmental > Aquatic > Marine > Oceanic | place: Arctic Ocean: Canada Basin | collected... | reverse complement strand
GCCCATACAGACACGGACGTTACCAACAACAGCAACTCAAACTAGAGAAGAAGAAGAAGAACAAGAAGGAGAGGAACGAAAGAAGAGAAAGAAAGATAGTAAACTAAATATAATTATTCGAAAAAATTTAATAAATAAGTATAGTAAACATATATTAACGTAATTCTTTTTTTTAATTCAAGAGTTACTACACACGGTCGCTTTGCCAGTTGCGTGGAGTAATCTCCAAGCGTAAGCTTCGCCTTCCCAATCGTGCCAAACCCAAGAAGCATCGTTCTTACTTCCTCTACCACCATACTGATCTGGGCCTTTCGATTTCCCCTTTTTCGCACTAAAACTTGTTACGCCGTAGAGAGAGAGATGGTCGCACATACCGGCGAGCAATAGTATTCCATGAAAACCTGACGTGCCTTGTTTCCAATCGTTAAATGGACCAAATCCTAAACGCATTAAATCTTTGCGCATCGCATTCATGACTTTGACTTCCTTTGTAATGTAAGAGTCAGAAATAGCGCTCACTTTCGCGTTTGGTATGTTCTTTTTACACGCGCGTAAGAGCTGCGCTTGACGACCAGGGTGCCACAAAATCAAACTCATTCCTTTCGATTGTCCACCCTTCTCTGGCATTTTACCTTTCCCGCCCTGGCTTCGAGGACAACACGCGTGTCTACTTCTTAAATGATTCAACATGCGAAACGTCGTTCGTGTGCCGACGTTTGGTGCTAATTTCTCAGTCAAGTCCATTACGTTAAAACGCATGACGACGTCGTGTTTATCGATAGCCTCTCCGTACGCTTTTGATTTCAATAACGAACCAGCGTTGCCGACGACTGCACAGGAATTATATTTCTTCTTGCCAGAATTGGGCAATGCGTGAATCAAAGACGTTGATGGTAACTCAGCGGCGCCTCTCATGGCATCTGCACCACATTTGGAAATATCCTTAACGCACGATTTCACTGCTTTTAGGCCTGGTGAAAGTTCGCTATCGCTAATCGTTTCTACTATCTGCGCTTTATTTTCGTTTTCGTTTTTAATCTTCCCCCACAGGCGTTCGCATCCAAAATACCCTTGCGAGTATTTACCCGAGATTGGCGTCGTACCTGTTCCACCTCGTGTTCTTCGAGGATTCCTAATCGCGAGCGTATTTCTACGCATAACTACTACTACATCATCATCATCATCATCGTATAAACTATCTACCACAATTCGCACGCCATCGCTCTTCGAGACGTTGTTCATCGTCGTCGTCGATGACAAAAGTTTCCGCCCTACTGTGACTCTTTTCGCTAAACTCTTCCTATGTGCGTCCGCTTCACTTTTCGCTTTCCACCCAAACCCATCACTTTGTCCTCCGCACCATCTCGCGTTATGACTAACTTTCTCTCTGCTTAGCATTCCAAGCGACGCAGACGATTTACTATCTTCTTCTCCTTCTTCGATTTCATTACCTTCACTAATATGACTACTCCTTTCGTCTACATCTTCATCGCCTTTAGTAGTTGATTGATCGTTATCAGAATACGCAGGTCCTTCTTCCCCATCTTGAATTGCATCATCGTGCTCGGCTATTGACTCTTGTACTTCTTCCTCGGTCATCACTGACACGTCATCGATTTCTTGATCGTTCGCGTTCAATAATTTCCCAACGATGCTACTTCTCTTTCGGTCACTATCGATCCCAATTTTTATTCTCTTAATCGATCGCGATGGTGCGATTAACCCTATTTGTTTACTAAATATCCTCTCATTGATTTGTTCATACACCGTCATTGGGTTCAAGTTTCGTATTAAATAATCAACGTAATTATTATCGTTATCGTTATCATCATCGATAGAAATATCAAAACCACTGTTATTGTTATTGTTAGGTATCCGTGCCACGAATGATTTCGTTGATTTTCGTTCCAACAGTAGTTCGTTCAAGAGCATCACTGCGATCACGGAAACTGTTGCCATTAAAAACAGAAATGAACAAACGAACGACGACGACGAGTGTTTCTTTGCTTTACTGTTCTTCGACAAGTGATTATTATCAGTATTGATCATTTAACGATAATAAATATGCTCATTTTCTGAAGATTTCTTCAATAATAACGAAGAGTAAAAAGAAACGGGTTTGACAACGCATTAAACGCGCAGATAGAACAGAATAAAGCATAAAATGGAAGACCTCGAAAAGGCGAGAGAAAACGGTGGAAACAACGACGATACTGCAGATAAAGTTGGCACCAGATTACGTTCAGGACGCGTTCTTGGCACGCGCGAAGAAAGCGTGCATCGGTTTAAATCGGCCGAAGAAGCGAAGAAGGCGTTGCTGAATCAAAACCAAAACGATCGAAGAAAGAACGTTACGAGTGAAGAGAACGAGCGATTATTACTCAGGGGTATCGAGGCAGTTTTCGAGCGATGGACGGCGTTAACGTTAGCCATACAGAACGAGTGGGGAGGGCAAAACTCGGTCTTGAAGGCGAGAGCTTTAGTGGAAGAGACGTTAGAGTTTTTACAGAAAGAGAAGAAGAACGATTCGATTGAAGATTTCTTGTTCGATTGCATAGCGGAGGATTTCAACGTACAGCTCGAGGACGAATCGCACGAAGAAGTTGGGAAGGTTTTGAGACAAATGAGAGAAGAGTGCGCTAAAGGCGAATCGTTTTTGGTCGAACGCGTTGAAAATCAGCCGTTACCGCGCGAAGCGACGCAGTTGAGGATGGCAATCGCGGAAGCGGATGCGAGGAACGAGGGATGGAAAACTGGTGTAGATAATGATGATGAAGAGATGGAAGATGGAGAATCTTCCGGTTCGTCGTCGGGGGAAGACGATGGAGAAGAAGACGATGATGATGGAAGTGTGGGAGATTTAGCGCAAGGCTTACAGAACATGGGCGGCAAAAATAGAAAAGAGAAGAACAAGCCTGATGATGATGGATGGACTGTCGTTTAGCAAAAATTAGAAGAAAGATAGTTATATGATGATTCTACATATATATAGTATGTTTGGTATCCATTTCATAGTTAAGTTCTAATTTTAATTCTTTTTTTTTTAAAGCGGCTCTTCGACGACGGAAATGATCTCTTCCTCTTCTTCTTCGATTGTGACAGTTTGCGCGTTAGATTGTGAAGCGTAGCTTGCGCCCAAAATCTTTTTGAGCTCGCCCTGATACTCGTCGCTTTCGATTTTTCTCTTCTTCTCTTCCACCCACGCTTCCCATTTTTCTTTTGTCGCTTGTTTCGCTTCGTCCAACATCGTCGCTTGTTGATTCTTGATGCGCAAGTCTTCCTCTTCGAACTTTTTGGAATACTTTTTCAAGTTGTTTTTGATTTCAGCCTCTTGCGCTTTTGAGAGCAAGCTCTTGCCTCTCGGGCGCCACAAGAATTGGAAGAATCGTTCACGCGTTTGCTTGTAAAGTAATCTTCCGTTGAATGTCCAGCAATGATAGCCGTTTTCCATTTGATGTACGCCTGTTACGGCAGTGGTAACAAATCTACCCGTGGGATCCCACTCAACGTCAGTCGCCATGAAATGCTCGCAAGTAGCCATCGTTTCCATTTCATCGACGTTAAAGAACTCGAACTGACCGTTCATAGTTTTCAAACCCGCTAAGATAACCATCGATCCGTTCGGAGACCAAATCAAATGATTCGCAGTTTTCGCTTTTAGCGTCTTCAACAAATGTACTTTTTTTGTTCCGTCACTTTCGATCATAGAATAAAAGCTTACATCCGGTCTCGCCCCGTCGCCGTGGATGATCGCAAAGCGGTGGCCTTTTGGTTCCCAAGCGAAAGCGACAATCTTTTCCGTCTTGTCTGGCAAAGCATACACTTCCATAGGGCAATTCGGCTCTCTCAAGCGGAATAACTCAAAACCGCTGAAGGTTGACTTTTTCGATTTCGTATGATGGTCGACTCTCACGCAAAAGTAGTCACCTTGCGATTGCCAGTACATCTTTACGTCGCTGACGTTGAAAAGATTTTTTGAACGAACTTCGTTTCGAGACGGTAAGTGCGTCAAAGCAATGCGCGCTGGTTGATTACCAGCATTTTGCTCCGGTTGAAACGTCGCTAAAATAGCCTCTCCGGGTGACCAGCAAAACTCGGAAACGCCCGTGAGTTTTACCGACTTTTTGTCCAAGAGCGTCATTTCGGGCGCGGAATATACCTGAATCGCATCTTTTCCCAAACGAGCGAAATAAGCTGGTTGTCCTTTATCGTCGTCTTTTTGATCATTTTTTGTTTTATCGTCATCTTCTGATTCTATGCCGCTCCATTTAAAAATCGGCCACACAAAACCTCTTTGATTTGCGCTCGCGAGAAAATCCTTCTGCGCTCCCGTGAACTGTCTCAACTTTTGCCCAGTGGCAATGTCAAAAAAGTTCACAACTACAGATGCTGGATTACCTTGAGATGGTTCATGCGCTGATCCTGAGCACATATATCTCTCGCACGGCGAAAATTCAATAAACTGGACTCCAGAGTGCGAAAACTTTGCCAATCTTCCAAAACTTTGTCCTCCCCACAAGGCGACACCTTGCCTGTGAACAGTCGCTAAATACGTACCTCTCGGAGACCATTGCACGTACGATTCTGTCCAAAACGATCGTTTATATTCTTCAATAGCCGTGCTTTTCTGCGCATCGTTCCAAAAAATTTCCGTTTCGTCTCCAAATCTACACACAAACTGATCGCGCCCTCTCTCATCCATCATCCACGCTTGCGGATTTTCTCTTTGAGTATACGGTTTCGGCTCTGGCGCAACGTATTCGTCTGGAACCTTTGCATATTTATCAAAGTCTCCGAAATTTGAAACCTTAAAAATGTGCGCTTTATCCAACTTATATCCATCCGTCTGCTCGACAGCCGCATCCGCCTCTGCTCTCGTAGAAAACTCTATAAAGGCGTACCCGCAAGACATCTTCGTCGCTGGGTCCATCGGCATATGTAATCCCCCATCTCTGATTTGTCCAATTTGTCCAAAAATCTTCGTCAACACGTTCGTTAATTTCACAAACTTCCCTTCTGGAACCTCTGGTAAGTTATCCACGATAATCGCCGTGGATAAACTTTCATCTTTTTGAGCCTCTTGATTGTTTTCTAAATCTTCGTCGTCTGAAGGAATGCCGTAATTATCTTTCGACGGTGGTAGTTCTATCGCGTCTACGTCTACTTTGTCCCACTCAACGTATCCGTTCTGTTTTTGTTTATTATTGTTATTATTGTTAATAATATTTATTAGAAAAAGTGTTTGAGAGAGAGAGAGAGTGATGAGTAAACGTGATTTTGATGATTTGATATGATGCGGCCCGCAGATACGCCGATACATATTTATTCATTAAAACGAACAGGGCGAGAGAGCGCGGCTAAAGAAATAACGAGAGAAAGGGAGAGAGGAAACGAAGACGTACTGGTCCGCGAGGGAAAGATTCCGGGATCTCCAGCTGCACCATTTATGAGGCGCTGCTATTGTGACGCGTGTCTCGTACGATCAATCGAAACGTGGTCCCTAAAACCCCAATCTTATGAAAAGGCTAAATTTTGGCTAATCAGCTAATAAATAATAAAACTGTTTAAAGGGGCAGTAGGAAGGAAAACTTCAAAACCGTACTATGAAGTTCTCCATAACTCTCTTCTCTAAAACGCGAACGACGTAGTTCTCGAAATCATCTCTGGACTTACCAGTTTCTTCCATTGGAATATGCGCAGAGTCCTCTAAGGCCTCAAACGTAACATCGAAGGAAGAAGAAGAAGAAGAAGAAGAAGAAGAAGTACTGTTGTTATCGCTTTTTATGCTCTTAAGCGTTTCGAATAAATCTTTCGCTTTATTGATAGGAGTCGTTTGATCGTTCTCGCCGCAAGTGATATCGATGAAATTGATCTCGTCTTTGAGATTTTCGCATTGTTTTTCAAGCGATGCGTCGTCACCGAATGCGTTTATGTTAGACATGGATGCTCTAAATTGTTTTAATAAACCGTAATCCCAATTTTCAGCCGCGAGCGGGCGCGTATACGCCTCTCTCGCTTGCGTGCTCATCGTTTTATATTGCCCCTCACCTAATTGTACTTGATTTGCATTCTTTCTCGTAAACGAACGAACTAGATTTAAGCCGTAATCATCGGACGAAATAAGCGTCCGAAACCAGAACAGTTTTAAAATGCGCTCGGGCGAAATGCCTTTTTTCTTCTTCCTTTGTTCTTGTTCAGTTTTTCCTCGATTTACTGCGGGAGGAGGCACGAAAATCGCGGGCGAAATGAACATCAAACCAGCTATGTTAATTTTATTCATACGTTTGAACTCGTTTTTCTTTAATACCATCTCTAAAGCGCAATTCGTCCCAGCAGAGTGTCCAACAAGTATAACGTTTTCGATGTTCATCTTTTCCAAGAACAAAAAGATCAACTTCGCCGATCCTTCTTTCGTGTACGCGTAATCATCTTTCATCGGTCTCGACGTTAATCCATATGGAGGTCGATCAACAGCGATCGTTCGAATGCCTAACCTCGCGGCAACTAAAGGCAACACGCGTCGAAAGCTAAAAGTCGACCCATTCGCGCCGTGTAAAAACACGATAGCGCTCCCCGGTTTCACGTTCGTCCCTTTCGAGAAACTTCCTTGCGGTGGCATTTGTTCCTTATAATGCATTCTTACTTCTTCGCATGCGACGTTATTAGTATCCCCGTCTTTTTCTAAATACACAGAGCAATACTTCGAATCGTCATCTTTTAACTTTTCTACTTCCCGCGTGTCAGTTAACTTCTCCGGTCGGCCTTTAATTATTGGTTCATAAATCAACTCCTCGAAATCTTTGCTTAATTTCTGTGCCGCACTTTCCCCAATCGCTCGAAATAACTCCGTTGCCACGTCTCGTTCATCTCTCGCTCTCGCGTCAGTTTTCGCACTGATGTTTCTCTTTCTCACCTTCTGATTTTGGAAAAACGTTAGATGATGACGATGATGATGACGATGATCATGATTATTTTTCGTTAACGTTGGATTTTCAGTCCTTCTGTATAACGACGATTGCATGGTAAACGGTATATGCTTTAAAACGAACTTCGATTACAGTATGTGTATGTTTATGATTTTTTTGAAGTTCGTTATGAGACGAGTTATGACGTTTCTTAATGTGCTATGTTTAGGGTTTCAATATGCTATTTTTAGGGTTTCAGGGTTTCAATAATTTATATTTAGGGTTTATGTATGGAACCATTGAAGGTCTAAAAAAAAGAAAAATGTTCTTCGCGTCACAACAATAACCAACATCAACGTCGGTTTAAACAGTAACAGTAACAGTAAACAGTACTTTCTCGCGCTCGTGTAAAATGTCTGCCACTCCCGCTACTGCTGAAACAACAGAGGAGGAGGAAGAAGAAGAAGAAGATCATCATCATCATTCCGAGGGTTTAGTTAAATTCTTGAACGACTCATGGACGGCATATCACGCAGTTCTAACGACCTGTAAGGTTTTACTCGAAAATGGGTACGAAGAGATCGATGAACGGGAGAGTTTTAATGCACAGAAGATCAAAAGGAATGGGAAGTATTTCTATACCAGAGGGTTATCGTCAGTCGTTGCGTTCGCTGTTGGTGGGGAGTATTTGAGCGGCGACGGGTTCGTTATGATCGGGGCGCATACGGACTCCCCTTGTCCGAAACTGAAACCAAAGACGAAGATCGTTGGACAGCAAGGGTGTTTGCAAGTAGCCGTGGAGCCGTATGGGGGCGGGTTATGGCATACATGGTTCGATAGGGATTTAGGAGTCGCCGGGAGAGTGGTTTTGAGCGATACAAAAACGGGGAAGATGGAACATCGATTGGTCAAGATCGACGAAGCGATCTTGCGCATTCCAAATTTGGCTATACATTTAAATAGAGACGTGTATACTGAAGGATTCAAGGTTAACTTTCAGCAACATATGGCACCTTTGTTAGCAATGCCAACGACGGAGAAAAAAGAAGGTGAAGAAGATGATAAAGATAAAGCGGCAAAAGATGATAACAATCATCATCATCCAAAGTTTTTACAGAAGCTCGCGCTTGCTTTGAATTGCGACGCTTCGTCGATTAAAGATTTTGATTTACAGCTTTGTGACGTGCAACCGTCTCAAATTGGTGGATTAAATAAAGAGTTTGTTTTATCCGGGAGATTGGATAACTTAGCGTCGTGCTATTGTAGTTTGATGGCGTTGGTTAAAGCGACGAGCGCAGAGAAGTTAGCTAACGAGAAAGGCGTTCGAGCGCTGCTCCATTTTGACCACGAAGAAGTTGGAAGCGCGTCGACGACTGGTGCAGGCGGCTCGTTGACCGATGAGTTTGTCGATCGTGTCACGTCGGCATTTGCTACGAACGTAGACGCAGATACGTTAGCCATCGCTAGGCGAAAATCCTTCCTCGTAAGCGCGGATATGGCGCACGCCGTGCATCCAAACTATGCAGATAAACACGAACCAGGACATAAACCAAAGTTTGGTGATGGAGTCGTCATTAAACATAACGCGAACCAGCGATACTCTACCGATGCAATTACATCGTTCATGTTCAAAGAAATTGGTGAAAGACGTAATATTAAATCGCAAGAGTTTGTCGTTCGCTCTGATTTAGGTTGTGGAAGTACGATTGGACCAATTTTGAGCACGAGAAGTGGCATTCGAACAGTTGACGTTGGCATGCCGCAGCTCTCGATGCATTCTATTCGAGAGATGTGTGGTACAGAAGACGTGAAGTTATGCGTTGATCACTTCCAAGCCGTGTACGAGGATTTTTTTGAATTTGATTCCAAGTTAATCGTGGATGGTTCGATCGGTAGTTTATGTCGACCTTGCGAAAGATTTGAAAGAACTTCATCGTCTTCTGTTTCTCATCTAGGGGCTGATATAGAGGCAAAGTTAAATACCGCGCGCACGTATCAATAAAATAAATGTACTGTAGTTATCGTCTTAAAAATAAATATATATACGTACTGGTAATCCTAGCGCAAACTAACTAATGACACAACATCCTGGCTGGTCTGGATTATTTGTCGGCTTTGCGTGCTTTAACAACGTGTTCGCGTTCAAAGAAATAGCTATGACTGAAATGTCATCCATTGCTTTTCCTCTAAATGCGCGATCGTCCCATGATAGCATGCAAAGCTTTTTGGCGCCTTTTTGAACATCCGTTCCTGTGATTAGCGCCGCTTGTTCAGACGTTCGCGTGTCCCAAACGCCATCGCTTGCCATGACAACCATTGCAAAAGTATTGTAATCGAAACTCAAATTTGTAATATCTGGCAAGGGAACCATTGATGAAGGAGAATTCCGGTCACCAATCGATCGCGACATGCCATACGAAGCTCCAGAGGGACTGAATAAACGAATATCCGAAAGATTAATCTTCCGTTCGTCGTCTGAAACGAATTGACCAATGAAGGAAATGCGCTTATCGGCGACTTGATATTTGTTCGTATTCGGCTTTTCCTCATCGGTTGTCGTCGTCTTTGTCGTCGTTGTAGTATCATCTCCCTCCTCGGTAGTGGTCGCTTCGGTTTCTACTCTACTACTATCTGCGGCAAGTTTTGCGAGTTTTGAGCCCAAAATTACGTTCACGTTTGCCGGTATATTATGCATGAGCGAATGATCGTCGTCGTCAGCTTCTGAGGCTGAACTGCGACTGCCGGAATGATTGTTGTTACTATTGTTATTATTATCATTTGCGCCGCCGCCGCGATTTGATAAGTCTTCGAGTACTAAACTTTCCATGGATGCCCCTCTCACGCTTCCGCCCCTACTCGTCGCTCTCGAAGACGACGGTGAATGCATGATGTGCTCTAAATTCTGAAACCTAGCATACGAATCACTTCCATGAATAGAATCGTAATGTATACGAATTCGTTCTTGTTCAGACATAGAGTTCGGTTTATGATCTTCGGTTTGAAAAATAATCTCGTTATTTTTACCTTTCACGATCGTCCTCGAATCTCCAATATTCGCAAACTTTAAGAATATGTGCTTCTTTCCAAATTTCAAAAAGCACACAGAGCACGTCGTCCCACTCGTCGTCTTCTTCTTAATCTCCTTATCTAATTTCGTAGTCGTTTTCTCAATCGCTTCGTCCAAAAAGGCCGAGAAACCAGTCTTTTCGGACACCGGAGCGTTCTTCTTATCCTCCCTATAACGTTCGTTCTCGTCCATTGCCCAAAATATTTCGTCTAAATAGACTAAGAAGTTTTGCACACATCTCGCTCCGGCATCTTTCCCACTATGCGAATCGAATATCAAAAACGCGCAGTCGCAAATACCTGGCATCTTCTGTATCATCGCGTATGCGTAATCTTCGTTTTTCTTACATGGGATCATTGAGATTGCATATTCAACCCTTTTCCCGACATTATTATCATCGTGATTATTATGCATATCACGGTCGTTATCATTCACATCATTCATATCGTTATCTTTATCTTGATGTGATAGGTCACCAAAACATACAACATCCGGTTTCGGAGCCATTTTAGTTTTATATTACGGATTCTCTCTCGCCTCACTCACTCACTCACTCACTCACCTATCGCGATGAATGGAGGGCACAAAACAACCAACACGTTCATTACTATCGATATCGATATCGATACCGACTCTCTCTCTCCGTGTGCGTGTGTTTGTTATGCCGCGCGCTTGAAAAACTTCCCTTTGCTGAAACCGCGAAAGGACGTTCAGCAGAACAGACTTTTCAGTTTTTGATTTGCAATAAAGTAGGGAAAAACGGAAAAGCGAGCAAAAGTGCTCAGATTAGGAGCTCACGAACCGTTGAAGAAGAACGCGCGGAGCTTTAAAAATGGTTCTTCTACTTCATAGTAACGCGACCCGTAGCGTCATGACTTTGCTACAACTATTCCATGGTCAGCAGTACGCGTGTTTCACGTTCAAACCGTTTCTTGATGCCTGACGACGATCATTAATTAAACTTTGACCGGTTTTCAAAAGCCGTTTTTTTACTGATTTTGTGCGAAATTTTCAAAAAACAAATTTAAGGCCAACGACATCATCTTCATCATCAGAAAAAATATATAATAATACTATAATCAAATATAGTAAAATGACAAATACTAATACTGATACTGCTCATCATCATCATCATCATCATCATAATCATCATCGTGAGAATAGTAATGCAGAGGTAGAGGAGGAGCGAGAGTTAATGAAGTTAGTAGAACTCAACGAAAGGTTCGAACTTGCGAAGGAACGGAAGATGTTCAAAGAGGCGAAGGAGCTCGCCAGGGAACATTTGGTGATGTTCGAAGCGAGATCGAGAAGGAATGAGTGCGAAAAGAAGATGATGGCGCCTATGATTAAGGCCATGGAGGAGGATTTGAACGAGATCAATATTGCTTTAGAGAAACAAGAACAACGAGGACGACGACGACAACAACAAGAGCGAGAGAAAGGAGAAGAAGAAGAAGAAGAAGAAGAGAAGAATAAGAGTGAGATAAATACGACGAAAACGTTACGAACGGTTGATGAGAATGCTTTTGAAATGAGGACGAATACTTGTGGTCCTATAACGACGACGACGACGACGACGACGACGACGACTAAGATGAAAGCGAGTGCGCCACCGATGACGCCGTCTTCTGTTGACGCCGTAATAGGGAACGACGCCGCTACTATTAAAATAAAAGAGAAGGAAGAAGCGCCAAAGTTAGTTTCGCCGTCGTCTAGGAAGAAGTTAAAAACAAACGCTATGGCGTGGGGTATAGCAGTAGATGAAGACGATGAAGACGATCAGTTTCGCATGGAAGATAATAATGACAATAATAAGAAAGAAGAAGTAGAGGCTGACAAAGTCTTAAAATCATACGGCGCGTTGAAGAAAGAGAAGAAAGAGGAAAAGAAAATGACAAAAATGGAAGAGTTGCAAGAAGAAGCGAGACGCGTTCAATTAGAACAACGACAAAATGCGATTCCAGTTGAACGCGTTGTGAACTATGGGAAACCAACGTCGCTTCATGAAGAAAATAATGATAATAATAACAACATCTACAACAACGCGAGAGCAGTTGGAGGAGGGCGCAGCAGACAATCGCCAAGGAAACAACAACAACGAAATAGTAGTAATAATAATAATAATAATAATAATAGTAATAACAGAAATAACAACAACAATAATAAGCGTGCGTCCGCGGCTTCGCGATACCACGTCAACGACGACGACGACGGTACGACTTATGGCAACAACAATTCTAGAAAGAGACGTTATAATAATAATAAAAGAATATCGGCGGATGCGGGCGCGAACGATGACGATGACGACGACGTCGTTATTTGCGAAGACGACGCCGCCAAATCAAAACCTGCGCGTGCCATGCAATTCATGACGGCTGGGACGCATTATGATTTTGAACGCGCGCAGAAAGGATTAGCTCCAGTCATACAGCCATACCGAGAAGCGAAAGAGAACGGGTTAATTACGAATGGCACTGTTGGGAACGGCAATAAAGTTTTAGTACCAGGGCAAACTGGATTTAGGGGCCCGTTCGATCCGAAACCAGTCGTAAACAACCAACAACAGAAGAACAAAGATGATCCGAACGGCGATTCTAGTCCACCGTTTTCCGAGCTCGCGTTAAGACGATTACAACCAACGGGGACGGAGACGATTCCGGACGAATTATTGAAACTCGAACGCGAAATAGTCGAGCGCGTCATCGGCGAAGTGCTCGATAAACCGAGCACGGTGTCTTGGGATAGCATCGTCGGTCTCGAGCATGCCAAAAATGCAGTGCAAGAACTCGCGGTTTGGCCGATGACAAATCCAGAACTCTTTACCGGTGCGCGCGCCGTCCCGAAAGGCTTACTCTTGTTTGGTCCTCCCGGTACGGGGAAGACTATGATCGGTAAAGCCGTCGCATCGCAGTGCAACGCAACGTTCTTTTCAATTTCGGCATCTTCTCTAACTTCAAAATGGATTGGCGATGGTGAGAAGATGGTGCGCGCTTTATTTGCTGTTGCGAGACACTGCGCTCCATCTGTGATATTTGTTGATGAAATTGACTCTTTGCTCTCGGCGAGAAAATCTGAAGGTGAACACGAGTCTTCAAGGAGAATGAAGACGGAATTCCTCGTTCAAATGGATGGTTTAGGAAGCGAAGATAAAACGAAGCCAATGTTGCTCATTGGTGCTACAAATAGACCGCAAGAGTTGGATGATGGCGCTAGAAGACGTCTCGCAAAGCAGCTTTATATTCCCTTACCGTGCGCGGCGGCGAGACGAGATATGATTTTGAAAACATTATCGCCAGCTGGTGAAACCGCCGTGATACACGCTCTGACTGAGAAAGATTTAGACATTATTTGCGAAAAAACCGAAGGATATTCTGGATCTGATTTGAAGAACCTTGTGCAAGAAGCCGCTCGAGCGCCGTTGCGAGAATTGTTTGCGAAGAAGAAAAGCGAGCGAAAGTTAAATGGCGGTGGTGAAGGCGACAATGATAGTAACGTAGGCATTATCGTTGATTTGACGAAGAATAGTCAGCAAGACGAAGCGAAAGAGTTGCGAGAGATTTCTGTGGACGATATTCGGAAAGCCGCAAAACAGGTGCGCGCGTCGGTTACGCGGGCAGATGTCGAGTTTCACGAAGAATGGAATAGAAAGCACGGAGCGTTAAGCACGGATTTATTAGAAGATGACGGCGAATGGTAAAGTGATGATATAAGTTCATCCTTGTTGTACTACCGATATAATAGCTATATAATAGAAGAAGAGATAATGATTACAATATACATACATGCACATACATACACACCATTATTACTACAAAAATACTACGTACTACTATTACTAAACTACGTACTATAATTTTACTACTATGTAGAACTAATCGTAAACTTTAATAAAATTCAAAACGCGTTGGAGTAATTTAAGACTCGCGAGATCTTCTTCATCAAAGTAATAACTTGGAATTTCTGAAGCTGAATCGGCGAACTTGAACGCTGCGAAAAAATCTCGTCCATTTGCTTTCGTCAAAGGCACTGGGAAATGCGATGCAACTACTCGATTAGCTCCAGCGAATCTCTGACATCGCTTTTTCCAATCTTTAATTTCTTCTCTAAAGAAATCAAAGACTATGATGAACACGATTGGCGATACGACGAATTTGTTCTTCATAGCGTTGAACGAACTCGATGGATTGATGATATTTTTCGCGTCAGGTGCGATGAACAAAGAAAATAACGTCATTCGTCTCCATCCGTTTATTACGTCGTCCACGTCGTTCGCACGTTTGACGTTACGGCCGCCTCTAAAATTTAACGCTCTTAAAAGCCTAATCGTGAACGAGTCTTCGCTCCCTAAATCGCTCAATTCTTTTTGCGGAATAATCAGTGGAGGCTTATCGCCCTCGACAAATACCGCGGCATCGGTAACTAACAAAGTTTTCGTTTTCTTGTGATAAAACGTGCCTTCAGAGTATCTGTATTGATTCCAGAACAAAGAAAACGTTCCTAGTAATTCATAATCGATCTCTCCCTGCCATTCGTCCGGGAGCTTTTTAGTAGAAGTCGTCGTCAACTCTGTCGCGTTTTGAATCCCTAGTAACGCGTTCGGTAACTGAATTGGAAACGAGAACTGCCCTGGGACTACGAAAACTTTCGCGTTTTTATGTTTTCTCGCGAATGCTGGTACAAATATCTTGTGTTCGTACATCGTCGTCCCTAAGACGATTGAAGATACTACGTAATCAGCCCCAAACGTCTCTCGCATCAAATTCAAACACTCTTCAGTCGGAGCTATAGGATCTTTCACGAACAAGCTTCCATCTTTCTTTAATCTAATCACGGTCATTCGTACGTTTGTCGAAACGCCTAAACCGAACCCGATGCCTTGTTTTTGCTCGAACGCATAAACATCTTCTGCTATTTTTTCTACTACAGTTTCTCTGTACAGCAAAGGAACTAATGGAAACGGGAACCCGAAGAAGTTCAAGAAAAATCTACCAGAATCATTGCTTTTATTATCATCTTTATCCTCCGTTGTCGCAGTCGCATCAGTCGGTCTACTTCGTTCTCCTTTAACGGCCCTGCTGCTCTTGAAACATTTTTTATAACGATCGTTGATGGAAAATCTTCTTCGTAAAGATTTTATTACTGATGATGGTACAAATTTCGTCGTATCCGTACTAACATTGACGAGGGATTTACTGTAATAACTCCTACTATTATTCGATGAGCATAGTCTCGATTGCATCGGGAGCATTTATTGTTAGTTGTTGTTATTGTTATTCTCTGTCCTACCAGTATTTCCTTAATTGAATTGAATTGAATTGAAACCCTAAATCTATAGTTTCACCCCTAAACCCTAAACCCTAAGTTAAAGATACAAGACTCCACTCAAGCATTCACAGCTTGACAGCTAGATTTCAATCACTTACAGTCATCATCAATTTTTATTGATTTGAACTTTATTGAATATTTAGTAGTTATTCATCGACGCGCGCGCGTGAGAACATACTATATATACATATATATTCACTAAAAACAAAAGAAACGAATCGATTGAATACTCATGCAAGCGATACATTCATCGTTGCAGATTCGCACCGCGAGTGCGCAGAGTGCGACGAAAAAGACGCAAAAACAACGAACTGCTTTATTTCCTGGCAATAATTCTGCGACATCGTTCGCGAGTAGGAATACGACGACGGCGCGGGCGAAAAATTCTGCATCGATTAAAGGGTCGATTTCGGTGAGAGATTATGTGTTCAATAAGCAAAAGCAATCGAGACGAGCGTTGAAGGTTTCTGCAACCGGTGCAAGGTAAGTTTTTTGTATCCGTTTTTTTCATATTTATATTCGGTTTTCTTTGATTTGATTGATTTCCTTTTCGTTCCCTTGCTTTTGATTGCGTTGTATTTGTGTGCGCGTGTGTGCAAGATATCGTCGACGCTCTTAAATAATAGCTTACCACAAATGATTTCATCTTCTCTCTTTCTAAATACATAAATATATGAAACAGAGCCAGCGCGTTGTCTGAGTTCAAAGAAAAGTTCCCAGCCGCTGAAACCGTGTTTTATTTCGCAGCCTGGTATTACTTAAACGTCCAATTCAACATCATTAATAAGACGATTTATAACTACTTTCCGTTCCCTTGGTTCGTGTCTTGCGTTCACTTAGCGGTTGGGTTATTAATTATGACTTTCTTTTGGACCACGAAATTGGTGAAGTTTGAAAAACCTTCGCCTACGTTCTTGAAGGCGTTGACGCTTCCAGCGTTTTTGCACGCGTTTGGACATTGTTTGTCAAACGTTTCGTTCGCAACCGTCGCCGTGTCGTTTACGCATACAGTGAAAACTCTCGAACCAGTGTTCTCAGCGCTTGGCGTGTTCTTAGTCTCTGGTACCGTGTATCCGTTACCGGTATACCTTTCTTTGATTCCAGTTATTGGTGGCGTTGCGTTAGCCTCGGCGACTGAATTGTCATTCACTTGGATTGGATTTCTCACCGCAATGTCCTCAAACGTTGCATTTGCAGCGAGAGCGATCTATAGTAAGAAGCTCATGTCAGAAATGAGTCCACTCAACTTGTATAATTACGTGACAATCGTCGCGTTGCTCTTCTGCATTCCGTTTGCGTTGATGATTGAAGGCTCCACGGTTGCGGCTGGTATTTCGAAAGCTATTGCGCTCAAAGGACAAGACGAATTCATCAAAGCTTTGTTTTCAGTCGGTTTCTTCTACCACATGTATAACCAAGTCGCGTACCAAGCGTTGGGTAAGGTTGAACCGGTCACGCACGCCGTCGGTAACGTCGGTAAGAGAATCTTTGTCATTGGATTTTCCATCTTGGCGTTTGGAAACAAAATTTCAACGCAAACGGCTGTTGGTTCTTTGATTGCTATCGCGGGTGCGTCGGCATACGGCCTCATCAAGGCTAAGTACGCTGAAGCCGCGAAGAAGACGGCATAATTTTTTTTTCTTTCGTTGTAATATATATATATATCTTACGAGAGTTACCGAAAAAAGTTTTGAGTTGTTATAAAAGATATACATTTATTTATTATATTCGAAGTATGGTACTTGTACAAGTACTGTACGAGTACTTATATTATACTATATCACACCATCTATGGAAGCTACGTACTTATTATTTATTATTTATTTTTAGTTCACAGCAACGTACGTTTCAGAATCCCCATATTCTTCGTGTCTTTGTTTGTTCAATTCTAAGATATCCTCGCGCTTGAAATGTTCGCTCGGATGCTCTTTTTGCCCTTCTCCAATCAACTCATACAGCGCTCGCAAACACCACTGTCTGTTATGCTCTCGATTCCGATACCTTCTGCATACGATTCGAATCTGATTCGTTTTCTTCAAAAACCTTTTACCGCAAATCAACTTGATATATTCCATCGCGTCGTCCGATAAACCGGTTTCTTCTTGCAACTCCCCAACCTCGACTTTTAAGGCAACTTTCTTATTCAACCCGTGATCTTGCGTCCCTCCGGCTTCTAAAACCAAATTCGTTTCCCACTCTAAAATCTGCTTCGCTCCAGATTTCAATTCTTCTTCACGTTCTCTCATCTCTCTTTCCAAATTCTCCTCATACTCTGCCGAACTCGTGATATCTTCGATTTTCTTCAATAACTCGAGGACTATTTTCTCGCGTGTTTCCTCAACGCCGACGTGCTCGCGAGTATCGTATAAGTTATCGTTTAACAATTCGTGAGATTTATATGAGTCTACTTCTGTCAACATACCGGCGTACGATCCTTTCTCTTTTCTTGTCAATCTAGACGTTCGTTTCTTCTTCGTTAGTTGTTGTTGTTGTTCTTCAGAAGTAGTAGTAGTAGTGGTAGAACTATTTTCATCATCATCACCGTCATTTCCAGCATCTTCTTCATCGTCATCATCTGAATCATTTTTCTTCATTGAACTCGTCGTCGTCGATATCATTCTCCTACTATAACTGATATTACTCTTATTATTATAGCTATTATTGTTATTACTGCTAAAACATTCTCTCTCGTTCTTCCCGAGAAGAAGAAGAGAATTCCGTTCATCGTCATAAAACCTTCTTCTTCGTTGAGTGTTATTATTATTATTATTATTAGTACTGCTAGTAGTGCATATGTGTTGATGCTGTCGTTGAGAGAGAGATACGGTCGATGTCGATGATTGACTGAGTCGAGATCGAGAGATGCGCGATAGGATCTTATACATTATTGTCTATTATTGTTACGCGTTGTTTATTAAAAGGTTTTTTGTTTGATGTGCGAATCTTCTCTTTTCTCTTTTCTCTCTGCCAAAACTGAAAAATGTCACTATACTGGTATTATTATAATTCTACGTACTACTACTATTACTACTACTATATCAAACCGAACGATCTATTTTTATCACCAACGTCACCGGCGAGGCCGTGCGACAAAACACGTTTCAAAGCCAAACCTCTAGAACTTATGCGCTTACGCGAGGCCTCATCGTCGACGCCTTTTAAGATCTCGCGCGAGACGAACGATCTCGTAAAGTCTCTCGCGAGGTCAGCGTACTCCTTCTTCTCTCGCAGTTTTGCGAAAAGCAAATCGATTTTAGCAGTCCTTTGGCGATCTTCGAGGAGTGCGCGGCAAAATAAGCGGTTGAATAAGTTTACGCGAGCGTTCATGTTTTCAAACTCGCTCATCTCGAGTAAGCGCAAGGCGTTCGTTCCGTTTGCGCCCGACGCGATGCTTATGGCAAAGAACTTTGCCAAGTTTGCGACGCGACGAACTGATGACGTTTCTTCGTTTTCACCAGATTTTATTTCCTTAAGTTGATCTTGGATGCATAAACGTAAAGTTAACCTGTGTCGTTTTTGACGTTCGACGAGTTTGGATGTTAAAATTGCGTAATATGGATTAAACGCCTTTTCTTGCAAGCAGCACTCAAGAATCACGCGAACGATTTCACGATCGCCTTGGCCGCTCAATGGAAGCTTCAATAAACGCTCGAGACAATCGGCGTAATCTTCTGATGACATGACGACGCAAAATATTGCGCGTCGAGTTTCTGTGTTCATGCGCATTTTTTTTGCCAACGTCAATAAATGAGTCTCGCCTTCGAAATCTTCATTCGTATTATTGTTCATCCTCTCAGCGTTGCGCTTTTTAAACCATTCTTCAGTGCCAGCAGCTTCTGGTAACCACCAATTCCCTGTTTTATCCAATGCGTCGTCGATTAAGATATCGTAAGTCAATGATCTCAGCGCAATCGTCACTTCCCCGACTCGATTTGCCGTTTTTACCCACCTCGATAACGCGATTGGAATCCCAAATTGATCTTTACCCGAAGCATCGCTATCGGATTTTGAAATTTTATTATTCTTCAAGTCAAGAACGAGCTCCAAAGTTAAACGCGCGCGCTTCGATAATCCACCAGTACCGCTTTCTCCTCCGTTAGTACTACTTTTCAACGCTTGAGCTGTTTCGCTCAACGCGTCGATGTACGACTTCATCCCTGCTGGATCTTCCCCGCGAAGTTTTCCTCCAGAAATCTTAAGAATTGTTAACGTAAGTCCTGCATCCATTTCCGATAGAGTCTTTGCTAATGAAGTCAAACATCCGTAAATGGTCGAACTCGGAAATAATCCGACGTTGTATAGTTTTGCCAAACAAAGCGCTAAGTTTGACGCCGGTCGAGATGATTCCTCGTTTTGTCGTTCGAGCTCAAATCTCTCGCACGTGTTTGCTCCAAATCTTGCTGCGAATTCTGGGCCTATTTCACCGCTACACCCTGCTACTAAACAAGCTATGGCCGCGCAATAACTATCCGAAGCTTTTGGACCTTCCGCGAGCGCCTTATGAACGAGTTCATAGCTCACGCAATCTCCGACGGTTTTACGTGGATGCTCACGCGCAATAGCAGAGATTTCGCGAACGACATTTGCAACGTTTGCTTCTCCGAGACGATTAAGTAGACCACGTATGACTCTTCTTTGCGTTTCGAACGAAGGATCGTCGATATCGTCGGTAGAAGATTTTTTCTTACTTTTCTTCTTATTATTTTCATCGTTCTTCTTCTGCGCTTCTTCTGCCGCTTTCCTAGCCGCGCGTTGTGCTGGAGGAACATATTTCGTAGTGGATGGTTTGAAATCCGTATGAGCAGCCTCGATTTCTTTATCTCTTTTATTATCATCGTCTACTTCATCTTCTTCGTCATCACTCGTTTCTTCATCATCATCATCATCTTCTTCGGATACTGACATTTCCTCCTCCTCCTCCTCCTCATCTTCGAATTCATCATCTCCTCCTAATAACTCTAATCCAGGCAAGCCTTCCATGAACAAATCTAACCCATCATCTATTTTCTTCTTCCCCATTTTCTTCTCCAACCTCTTCGCGTTGAACTCGTCTTCTTTGTACGCCTCTAATAAACTCGACCGCATTCCGCTAACTTTCTTCTTCTTCTTCTTCCCATTTTCCTTCGATGTCAACGCAGCTAACGAAGAAACAGAAGAAGAAAATTTCTTCTTCTTCTCTTTAACAGTAGCAATTGTAGTAGTAGTAGTAGTAGTGGTTTGTTCCTTATTCTTATTGTTCCTAATCTCATCATCGTTATCGCTTCTTTTCATTTTCTTCGTTCTCGTCTCTTCCCCCGACTCTGCTTCCCTCGCATTCTTCGTTTTCCCTACTACAACAGTAGAATAAATATTACGATCCAAACCGCTACTACTCCTACTCTTTCGCATGTTCTCAAACCTTCGTTTCTTATTCATCTTCTTCTGATCTTTCTCATCCTTCCTTTTCTGTTTCCTCGTAATCGTCGCATTATTGTTCTTCTTATTCCCATTATCGCTCGCGCCGTCGGCGTTCGAATCTTGCAAAGATAATCTCAAGAAATCTTTATTCTCGAAACCGGATGCGATGCCTGCATCGCGCGATAGTAATTGCTCTTGCACGTAATTCGGCAGTTGTGGCCCGTTCTTACGCTTCTTCGATTTTGATCGTTTATTCGTGAAATTCTTCGTCGCACGAAGGGGCATATCGTCAGATTAATTGATCAAAAGGTGTAGGGGATTGATTTTAGTATATTTCTTTTATTGACATTTCACACAAAAGTAGGGCAAATAAAAAGTTTACTTTCGCGAGCGAAATAGAAACCAGATTCGCCAGAATGGTTATTATTAAATGATTGTATATCTTTCTTACTTACTTCTCACTGTTTACTTATTGTTAATTGTTAATGTTTGTTTGTTATGTGTATAGAATTTCTCTCGCGTTCTCGCGCTCGTTCTTCTTCTTCCTCTTCTTCGTCTCGTTCTTCTACTTCTTCGTTAAGAGACGAGGTGAACGCACGAGGCGTTTGAAGGCGGAGTATGCGGTGAACCAGTGTTACTTCCAGCGTATGCTTGCGAGGAAGCGTTTGGAGTAGTAGTAGTGGGAGATGGAGTGCGTGGCTTCAGCGGTGAAACCGGCGATGCTAAATTCGAGAATGATCCTCCATCTGCGCGAGTAGTATTATTCACTCGCTGCTGTTGCCTCGCTTGGAATCTCGTTCGTTCTCGTTCGTCGTAATACTCGAAATCTTTCACGAGACCGTTATCGGTTTCGTGTTCTAAAATGACTTCGATGCAGTGTCGCAAGACAGTTGGAGTAACGAATTGCGCGTCTCTGCTGTGAGTGACTCTTTTTGTTTCACCTGTTCGCGATTTTCGATCGTCTACGACGCGTAAGTGCTTCCCGAAAACAGTAAAAGGAACGTCTTTCACGACGAGCCATTCGACGTTGAACGAGCCGCAGAATTTACCTTCGCGCTGCCAAAACGTTTCGTTCTTCTCAAAGTCCACGTCTGAAGTCATCTCTGCGACACCAGAGAAGTAGCCACTCGCGTTAACGGAGAAGAGAAGCAATATTCTTTGCGGTATCTTCTTCTTCTTCTTTTGTTGTTCTTGCTTACCTTTGTTTGTATACGTTGTCGTATTTTTTGCAACCGCGGCGTCGTTGATGTTTTTTTGTTTTTTGAACGCTTCGGATAACTTCTGGTTCCCTAACGTCGTAGAACTCCATTTCCCGTACTTGATCGATTTATGAATATCATCTTCGCTGAACGACTTACAGACGAAGCCTTTACAAACGTTCCAATCGATGCCGTCGAAAATTTCCCTCGTATTTGGACGAGTGAACTTTTCGTGTAAAACCTTGTACGGGCTCGCAACCGACATGATTCTTTCCGGGTTGCGAAACCTCGGACCTCGAACGGATTCGCCGAGAGACAAACCGCCAACACTATCACCTCCTCCGAAATGAATGACCGGCTGTTTGTAAATATTATTTTTGTTAATAATATTAGTAGTAGTAGTGGTACTACCGTTTCCAGTGACGAGACTAGCGGCTTTTGCGGCTACTTTATTATTATTCTCGCCCGTAGTCGTTCTGAACTGCTCTTGTTGTTTCGCTCTCAATTTCGCAACTCTCGCCGCATCTCTCTCTGGCATTGGAGGAAACGCCAAATTCGAAAACGCCTGTGCGTTTGCGTGTCCAACGATTGTCGAAAAATGATCCGCCGCCGACGCGATGTCGAAATTCATCGTCGTATGCTGCTGCTGCTGCTGCTGTGGCTGCATCATCATCATCCCATAATTATTATTCTGATCTTGATATTGATGTTGATGTTGATGATAATTACTCTCCATCATTCCATTATTACTATTATTATTATTATTATTATTCTTATCATTATTGTGAGACAATTGTAGATGCTGCTGCTGTTGAAACGGCGGCTGTAAAGAGTTCGCGCCTTCTCCGTCATAGAAGTTCGAAGAACCGTCGTTACGTTCGAAGCCCCACATGGACTGTTGGTGTTGTTGTTGCTGAGGCGGCGGCGGCGGAGGCACGAACGCTGGCGTAAATATCGCCGTCCCATCCGGCAACGGCGTATAATAGCCGTACCCAAACGATCCATACGCGTAATGCGTATCTCCTAACATCTTCGCCTTCAACAAATCTTCTCTGTTTTGTTTTTGATGTTCATCGAAGTAATAAAAATTGTTACTATCGTTTTGCGCAGTATTCGCGTACTGCTCGTATTGAAAATTCTCGTATTGACGACCTAAATCAACGGCGCTCATTCGATCTCGTAATTTTCGCAAATCATCGTCATCTTCTTCTTCTTCTTCTTCTTCTCTGAGCGTCGATTGCGACGTCCTCGATTGCGTTGACGGTGATATTAATTGAGAGTACGACGACTGCGTCCTCGAAGAAGAAGACGAAGACGAAACAGAGGACGCAGTAAAAGTCTCTTCAAAACCTTCCTCTTGTCTGTCGCACTCGTGCGTTACTTTCCGGTCTATTTTATGACTCCTTTCACGGCTGTTATTATTAGTAGTCCTACTGTTACTGTTATCGACTAAGTTCGAAGAAGAAGAGGAAGAAGAGGGAGAGTGCTCGGTGCTGTTCGCGAAAACAGTCGCGCGCGGTTGCCTTAGTAATCCTTGTTTCGCTTTATCCGCGTACGAGATCATCACAAATATTTTATGAATGCGGTTTTGAAGTGAGGCGAGTTTTTATGAAGGCACTTTTTCTTTATAGCTAAACCCTAAACCCTAAACCCTATATGAACCTGTGTATTTTTTCTTTTCCCCTGCTGCTGGCAACTTTTTTCACAATCAATCAAAAAGCGAAGAAGAAACGAGATTAACATCCTCTTCATAGTAAGAAGAGAGAGACAGAGAGAGAGAGAGAGAGAGAAGAGAGTAAGAAGCTCGCATGAGGAGTAGGAGCGCATCGTTCTTAGATGGACGTGGTGGTAATAATGACCTCGACGCAGTCGTTTCGAGGGATGACCAATCAGTCGATGTTGTACGAATAACATCGAGAATAATGAAATCGAATAGTGAGTGTTATGGGAATAATATGAATACTGAGAGTAATAATAGGAACGATGTGAACGTGCACGAACGAAGGGCGGTGTCATATTTAACAACAGCAAACGGTCGTGATGATGATGATTATGATGATTATGATGATGATAGGGGACTGGAAGAGAACAGAAAAAGAGGAGAACGGGAAAGACGAAAAGGAAAACGGCAACAACGAGAACGACAACAATTCATGACACAAAGAAAAATCGATACTCCTTTAGTATGCTTTGCATTAATAGCGTTCTTTCTGGTGTGTATTGTAGAGTTGAAGACTTCGCCGAGGAACATTGCGAGGCACGTATTAGCAAACGCGGAGGATTTTTTTAAATACATGGAAAAAGAACACGTACATTTACAGATTTCTCAGTGGCGCGGATGGCATTCGTTAGAGGTTGGGTTAGAAATAGCAATGGCGCTAACGCTCGGGTTTTTGAATTGGATATTATTCGCGAGTTTGTTCGATGTCGCTGGGATTATCGTTGGATTGATACCGGCGTTTGCGACCGTTTTTGGGATTTTAGTGTTTAGGTTTCACGCAAGGTCGTTTCTCGTTCTTTTGTTGATTCCAATGGTCGTTTTACCAGCTATTGCGTGCGCAAAAGTCTTAGAAAAAAGAATGCGTTTGAAAGAGGAGAGGAGAATACGTGCGAGGCGCGAGCATAAGCGCGAGCAGAGAATGAAACGAGAACAACAATTAGCAAACGGCGGTATTATCGGTTTTGGAGGCGGCATAGGTAATAATAATAATAATAATATTGGACACCATAATCAATTTGTTGTACAACAACAACAACTATATCAACATCACGAAGATCCGACGCAAATGCGCGGTCATGCAACCAAGGATTTGACGACCATGCGGCGAGCCATGAGCGTCGGTGAGTTAAGTCCAACTGGCACGACAAAGGTTATAACAAATTCTGGAATGAATTTATTATCTACGCAAAAGTCTGTCGGCTATGGGCTTTTAGCAGCGCGTCCGAGTTCAGCGGATGGAAATACTAATACTAATAATACTAATAACACGATTAAAGGTTTCAATGCGCTCAGCAGTAATAATAATAATAATGGAAGCCACGCTCGGCATGCATCAGCGCCCGATTTAGGTTTTCCGTCTCAAAACCACCAACAACAACCGGCGCTGCCGAGTACTAACAACAACAACTACTATTTCGGAAACGGTATACCAGACTTAGGAGGCATCGAGCATAACGACGCATACGTTCCAAAGCTCCAAAATCCAAAGTTTGCACTCAACAACAACGGTCTAAGCAAGACCACTCGACCGACGAATTCAATAAACCTCTTAAACGCGAAACCTTCGAAAACGGCGGAGAGATTCAACGTCAAAGCCCCTAATCTCGAGACGATTCATTCGCCTCTAGAGCAGAGACAGAGGCAATGGGAGGACGACATCGAGATCGACGAGAGGACTGTAGATGGTCACTCTTTCAACAGCGCTCGGAATACTGCTCGCACGCTCGGTGTATAAAACATTTAGTAAACGTATCTTAAGCTCGCCTTTTAATAGCGCCTCCATAGAGCGGCATATGTGTGGACATCAGCCTGGACACTGGGGGGATAAACCTTCAACAGCGCTGCGGAATACTGCTCGCACGCTCGGTGCATAAAACATTCAGTTAACGTATCTTTAGCTCGCCTTTCAATAGCGCCTTCATAGAGCGGCATACGTACGGACATCGTGGAGAAGTATTCGGAAAAAATTTGAATCTTTGAAATCTTCACTTTTCTCTCTCGAAAAGCTTCTTAAAACTAAAACCTCGCATTCGATAGCGATAGCGATAGAAACGTACTCGTCATGTCCACGAGGGCAGAACGCGAGAAAATCGCTATTCAGGAAGAAAAGCGCTCGGAGAAGGAACAAAAGAAACAGTTGTTACAACAAAAAAGGGCCGAGCGCGACCGCAGGAGGTTCGAGAGGTCCCAAGATTTGTTCGAAACCTCCACTTGTGCTTCGTCCGAGGCAGTTCAAATCGATCACGAGTGCTCGGACGATAGGAATAGGGAAGATGAAGACGACGACGACGATGCATTCGATGATGAGGATATTTTGAGTTTAGCAGAGAAAGGGGAAGATCACGAGCGATGGTCCGAGCAAAGCGAAATATTACTGATCGAACTGTTCTGGGAAACGAGACAGAGGGAGTGTAAAGACAAAGCTAAGCAGAAGGGCTTGATTTTTCGAGCAAGAAACGAGGAAGCGGATGATAGCGACGACGACGGCGAGAGGAATAAGAATAAGAAATTCTGGGAATCGATAGTCGAAGCAGATCGAGGACAGGAGCTGATAAAGACGAAATATACTGCGTTAGAGTGCGTGAGGAAGTATCGCGAGATCGTTTTGAGATGTAAGCGCGGGAAGGAGTTGTTTTTGTTAAGAGAGGCGAAGAGGAAAGCGAAGGCGAATGTCGTGAAAAGAGGGCAGGCGAAGAATCGGACGCATTTGCAACAGAAGAAGGAGTTGGAAGAGAAAGCTTTGAAGAAGAAGAGGGAGAAGGAGGAGCAGATGAAACGGGAGAGGATTGAGGCAAACGGTGGGCGATTATCGGCGGAAGATTTAGGCTTTTTTATTAGAAGCGGTCCGACTGCGGAGAGACGCGTGAATTCAAATATGGATATTAGCATAACGAACATTCAATTGTATGGAGGGACGCAAGAGTTGATCTCTGATGGGACTTTGAAGTTAGTGAATGGGACTAAGTATGGTTTAGTTGGAAGAAATGGATGCGGGAAATCGACTTTGTTGAGAGCGATTGCGGAAGGTATGATTCCAATTCCGAGTCATTTGCACGTCATTCACGTCGAGCAAGAGGCGAGTCCGGATACTAGGTCGGCTTTGCAAACAGTTTTAGATACTGATAAAGAGCGAGCTTATTTGCTTGATTTAGAAACGAAAATGTTAGATCAGAACCTCGATATTATCGATGGCATCGATCTCAACGAAGTATACGAGAGGTTGGACGAGATTTCATCCGACGACGCCGAGGCAAGAGCTGGGAGTATTCTTGGTGGATTAGGGTTCGATGCCGCCGATCAACAGAAAGCGACGCAAGACTTTTCCGGAGGTTGGCGCATGCGTATCGCACTTGCAGCGGCGCTTTTCATGCAACCCGATTTATTATTGCTCGATGAACCGACTAATCACCTGGACGTACACGCGTTGACTTGGTTGGAAGAGTTTTTGAGAAGATGGGAAAAAACAGTCGTCATCGTCTCGCACGATCGTGGATTTTTGAACGAATGTACGACGGCAACTGCATTTTTACATCACCAAAAATTGCGCTATTATGGTGGAAGTTACGACACGTTTCTGAAAGTGAGAGCGGATAACAGGGCGAACGAAGAGTCGACGTCGAAAACACAAGAGAATCGCGAGAAACATTTGAAGCAATTCATTCAACGCTTCGGTCAAGGCCACGCAAAGATGGTGAAGCAAGCACAATGCCGGATGAAAATGCTTGCGAGGTTACAGGAGGAGCGTGTTGAGGTGGACACCGACGATCCTTATTTGCGCATCAACTTCCCATCTGCGAGTCGTTTACCGCCTCCTTTGGTTTCCGTCATGGGCGTCTCGTTCGGTTACGACGGGTACGAAACTCTTTACGAAAACTTAGATTTTGGTCTCGATATGGATTCTAGAGTAGCAATTGTCGGTCCAAACGGCGCTGGTAAGAGTACGTTCTTGAAACTCGTCGAAGGAGACATCTTACCTACGAAAGGTTGGATCAATCGTAACACGCGCTTGCGCTTAGCGAGATTTTCGCAACATCATCTTGAGACTATGGATGCAGAAAATGATAGCGTCAATCACATGAAACGATTGGACAGTGAAATGCCTTTAGAAGAAGCGCGAGCGTATCTCGGTCGCTTTGGCTTATCTGGCGAGCTCGCGACGAAGCCAATCAAGTTTCTATCGGGCGGTCAAAAGTCTAGATTAGCTTTCGCCGAGCTCGCTTGGAAACAACCGCATATTTTGTTGTTGGACGAGCCGACGAATCACCTGGATTTAGAAACCATCGAGTCGCTCGCAATGGCGTTGAATAATTTCGAAGGCGGCGTCGTCCTAGTATCGCACGACGAGCGTTTGATTTCGTTAGTCGTCGATGAGATTTGGTGTGTCACTAAAGGTGATATGACTTGTAATCCACCGAAACCCGGACACGTGAAAGTGTTCCAAGGTACTTTCAAGGAATACAAGGCGAAGTTGAGGAAAAAGTTCGACGGCGGTAGTTTATTGACGGCTAAGAAGAAACAAGAAGCGAAAGAGAGGAAAGAGGCTGCCGCAAAAAATAATTCGATTGCCGAAGAAGCTCTTGTTGCTCCTTCTAATAGACCTCCTATTGGAACGCTCGTAAAAGATACTACGTTTGTTCAGCACCCAGAAACTCCGTCGATGATGACGGAAAGCGCGACAACGTTTAAAAAGCCTGATGTCGTCGTTGAGAGTAATGTTGGAGAATATATACCACCGCATTTGCGCAAAAGGGAAGACCAGGACAAAATTGATTCAGCGTTTGACGATTGAATAATTGCACCTATATACTAAAATACTAAAATACTACTACTAAATTCAAACATCATCGGGTACACTCGAGTTCCACCTAATCGTACGCCAAAGTAACATCGAAATAGCGCTCACGAAACAGTCCAAAATCAAATCGCTCGTTTTCGAGTTTATTAATAAATCCGCCGCTACGTTCGTTCCGAACTCGTACTCAGTACTCGCCCCGCGACCGATGATTTCCTCCAACGACTTCCTTAAACTCGCTTGCTCGACGAGTATTAACGACCCGCAAGCAAAACACCCCGCTTTAACCGTTCGCTTAATCGCCTCTGGATAATCCGCGTCGTACGCTTCGACTTCGTACGCCTTCGCCGCTAACGCGCCTACGATCCAAAACATGGCTAACTTGCTCCCGTGCACGCACGCTGCTACGACGGCAGGGAAGTTCGGCAAAACGTCTCTCGGTATTTCCCTCAACCATTCCTCCCGCAACCACGCAGGCGTATGCTTCAACTGTATCGAACATATCGCAATCGCGCAAGATGCAGATATTAACACTAACGAATCTGCTAATGGTAATCCTTTATCTTCAACTCGTTCCGATTGAAATCGAGCTTTCATTTTTTTACCGTATTTTATTCCCTTCGTTAGTTCTCTCTTAGCGTCCTCGATCGTTCGAACGTCTTCTTTTTCTTCTTCTTCCTCTTCTTCCTCTTCTTCTTCGTTCGAATTCGATTTCGAATTCGTTTTCGCTCTTACTCTCTTCGTCCCCTGTTTAAGAGTTTGTTTCATTGAAATCGATTGGTTCCTTTTGATCGCGTGCTTAAGCGAGAGTGTAGAGGACATGATCACCATCGAGTTTATCGCGTTTTATCGCGTTGTCTTTACTAACAAATTGCGCTTTATCGATTAATAAATGACCGCGCTCAAGCTCTCGCCCATGTTCAAGAAGTGAAACTAAAAAGAGTGCTTGGTAGAATGAGTAGGTGAATCGCCTTATACGGTAAAAAGTGGTATCGCCACAGCGTATTAGTACGCGTGATTAGAAATAGTCTAAACCGCATAACTTCCTTAACTGTTCGACGATTGGCATTTGAACGACCATGACTGGGCCTTGCCTAGCTGCGGCTGGCCAGAAGCCTCGATATAACGCGAGAAATCCGCGCTCGCGAATGACCTTTGAAGCGAGCTGAATAGCTCCGAGGCCTTTACTATTGCTGCTATTAATTGACATCGCTAATGTCTTCAGAGTATCTACTGGTTGAGTTACAGTTTGGGCGACGACGCCGGAGATGAACGCGCAAGTGAAATGTAAAATGGGTCCATCTTCAGTGAAAAACATAAACTTCTTCTTCTTCTTCGTCGTCGTTTTGTCCTCGTCGTCTTCTCGAGGGACTACTAATAAATATCGTTTCGCAAAGTCATACGTGCCTAGCTGGGATCCAGATAGCAAACTTGCCCTCGCCATGCAGACGCCAACGCCTCGCCACAACCCTCTAACGACTCCTTCGTCTCTCGCAATCGTTCTAAACGCGCTAACGGTCGTTGGATACCTTGGCTCTAAATACGCTTGCGATTGCATTCTAATCCGCACTATATCGATTGGATTAAACACGGCCGACCCTATCGCCCCAGTCGTCGCTCCAGCGAGTAACTTAATCATTAATTGATCTTGACCTCTATCGCTACCGCGTTCGAACAAATCTCGATACAGTGACTCGTACCTCTCTCGAACTGTGCCGTATAACCCGATACGAAACCCAGTATAGGATAATCCGCGCATCCACGTCGCTAACAAACCCGGTTGCCAGAGCGCTCTGAACAAGTTCCCATCCGCCTCTCTCACGGCTCGTCTCGCAATCTCAATCGAGGACGATGATTGAGCGTGATTTTCAGATATTCCTACTGCTGATGCTGTTTGAATCAATACCTGTCTTCGCACTTTCAGGACCTCTAATGGGTTAAATATCATATCCGCGACGGCGCATCCGATACCGGCAGATAGCCATTCTTTGACTATCTTCTCCGTTTTTGTTTTATTATCCATGGCCGTTTGTTGTTCTTTTTAGCGCCGCATTTTCTTAGGTTTCCAGGTTTCTTCTTTCTTCTTCTTCTTCTTCTTCTTCTTCGTCACTTTTTGTGAAACTACTAATAATTTCTGTTTTAAAAATATCTAAATGATGTTTAGAGAACTTAAGAGGGCGATCATGAACGACCAAACGAGAATCCAATCAATCGCAGCCATGGCAGCGAAACATAGCAGGACTTCTGATTATTTCGTTCATCGCAGGAATAAAAGTATCTCTTGCTCTTCCGTGGACTGTTTCAGAGCGCGCGCGGAAAGATTTCATTCTAATCATCATCATCACCTAATGAATTTGTTGGGAGAACGAAGTATGAGAGGACTGAGAGCGATGTGGTTCTCTCAATCGACTTTATCTTTATCGTCGTCGAAAGAGAGTACTGTTAGTAATAGTAATTTACCCGATCAGAGGCAAATATCGCAAGCGAACAAGTACAGGAAAGCTCTATGCGCGGTAATAAACTCCCCGAAAATGTTCCATAACTTCCAAGGACTAGGTATTGATATCTTAGACGTCTATATTACGAAAGACGGGAAGTTAGCGAAAGTTCTGTTCACTACGCCGTTCAAAGAAAAGAGCGATATTTTAATGAAAAAACTCAAGGCGAACGCTGGGAAGTTGAAAGGGTTCGTGAGTGGGATCTTAGGGAGCAAGAATACGCCGAGGTTAGAGTTCGTCGACGCCGACGCGAAGAAGATGGAGTACGCGAGAGAGGATGAGGAATTTTTAGCGATTGAGAGAGAGAGGAGAGAGAAAGAGAAAGAGGAAGATAAAGTGATTTAGTAGTACGTACCGTAGTTATTAGTTAGGTATGTTATGTATAGTTTAGTCGGTAGTATGGTAGTAGTAGCAGCTATGTTCTAATTTATTCTATGCATTGTTCTATGTATCTACCGTATATAAAATTCTTCTCAGTTTACCATTTCGCTCTCGGGCCTAAAGTTCCGTTCGATGGTACCCAATCTTTAGGAAGAAGAACACCACTCGTCCAATGCGCCTTCTCTGGCGCTTTTGCGTGTCGCATTTTATACGGAAGTTTGTTGCTGTTCAAAAATCCATCGAAAGGATCGTCATTGGAGCCGCGTTGATTGACCTCAACGCTTTCCGGGGCTTCACTAAATTTTAACCAGCAATCACCGGCGGTATGAACATGTGCATCAGGTTCGAAACATATATCGTTCGAGACGTCGCACCATACAAATACATTGCATGGGAGCGCAGAGAACGGACCACCGTGACGGCCTGGCTGGTGTTCTCTACATTTTTGCGCACACTCCTCTGCAGTCCCAGCTTTATGTCCAATACCCCATCGCACGGCTAATCCGTCGTACGATGCATGTTTCTCCAACCAAGCTACTTGTTCTAATCTAGACGTTTCAGAACTATCGAAATCTTTATTCGTCGTCGAGTTCACTAAACACTCTGGAACGACGTGGGCGTATCCATCCACAGCTGGGGATCCGCACTCTCTTATTCTCATTTCGTGATGGATTGGCAACGAGGGCAGGTTTTTTCTCACATCGACTAACTTTGTTTTTTCTGTTTCTTCTATATCTTCCATTTTCCCTCCATCCTTTGGCCGTACTAAATAAGGCCCAACCGTCCCAGACGTCCAAACAATTTGCCAACCGGTAGCCATCGTCCCCGGCTGCACGCCTTCGTATAAATCCTTCTGTTTCTTCAACCAACACTTTTTCGTTTGTGGATTATAGACCCAAACGTTACACGTCTTCGTCTCATAGCACATTTCGCAACACGCTTTCGACGTGTCTTGTATGTTCGTATCGCCCCAATGTACGACATCGCCGGCGTATTCCGTGTT